>Ga0209350_1000510_pt1 | contig 21589 bp, 30 predicted proteins | sample GraSoi013_2_20cm_2_FD_185822 | JGI IMG/M metagenome (GOLD analysis project Ga0209350, IMG submission 185822) | Grasslands soil microbial communities from the Angelo Coastal Reserve, California, USA - Sample 09_27_2013_2_20cm (SPAdes) (version 2) | ecosystem: Environmental > Terrestrial > Soil >...
TGAACACTACGGGACGGTAGAGAACTTCAACCTATACTGGTCTTTCGTGAACAGCGTATGGCTCCTCATCTTTCCCCTATTCTACTTGATGTGAGACAGATGAACAGCACTACCCCCGTAGCCCTCTGGTCCTACCTCATTGTTGCCACTATCTTGGAATGGGCATTAGCGAAGAACTTTCTGAGCCTAACTACGATCTACTCCAACGTAGTCATCGCGGTACTCGCTGCGAGCCAGATCCTCGCCGTGGCAATGGTATTCCTACGCCTAAAGTATGAGCCTCGGGGAATCATCGGTATTGCCGCTGCCTCGCTCTTCTTCGCAGTACTGGCCGTGGTGCTTGCGCTAGGCTCGATAGGACACTAGGTGAGTGACCTGGCAACCGCTGAGTACAAGCCGGACACCGCTGTTTTGTCCGCCCTCCTCCTTGTCGGGCTTGTCCTCGGCGGCTCCATGTTCTACGTGCTAGTCTTCCCAGCAAAACCCAAGCCCATCGTCTGTCCAAGCCCTACGGCCACTTGCGTAGACATCCCGCCTGATGTCTCGATTAACAGCAAGCTGAACTTTGCACCTTCGAACGTGACCATCAAGGCCGGAACCTTTGTCCAGTGGAAGAACCATGACGACTCACCCCACACTGTTACTGCTACGGTAGTACCTAGCGGCGCTGCCAAGTTTGATTCGGGAGAACTGGACAGCGGTAATACTTTCTTCGTCCAGCTCACAACCCCTGGGGTCTACAAGTATCACTGTATTTTTCACCCACTCTGGATGAGAGGAGAAATAGTCGTCACCCCTTAACACGTTCAAAGACCGACTAGTCTGACAATTCTCCGCATCGGAGCCTCAATCGGACAATCTCGGGAGGGGCCGATACCGGGCAATCAGGCCAATGGTGACGGATTTCTTAAGGCTCCCGCTCGAATGCGGGTTATTCGGTTCCTAATGCGCGAAACGATGTTCGATGAGTCTTACAACATACGTGAAGTTCTTGACGACGTGATAGAGAGAGTAACTCTTCGTGAGAAGCTCATTCAGACAGCGAAAGGGTTTGCTGAGAAAAAGAAGGAAGAAAGGTACACACTAGCCATAAGACAGTTTGAGAATCTCATGACCGATTTCCTGAGACTCTACCAGCCCATACTCGACAGGTTACGCAGCTATCGAGAAGCACTCCAGAAAGAACTCTCCGGTTTGAAGTCGTCTCTAGCAACTGTCAACGGAATGCTGGAAGTCTCGAAAGGGATTGAGGGATTGGCCGCTAGATTGCAACGATTGGAGAGTGATGGTCAGGAACTTGATGAGACGATCAAGGAGAAGAGCAAGATAGGCGATAAGATAGACGACCTCTTCAACAGAGTCAGGACCCACAACCCAGGGATTCCGGGATCTGGAAGAGACTCGTTCGCCGATGTAATGTCAGGGATGCCCAAGGACCTCTTCCCCGAGGAGCCAACAAGAGAGGCTCCAAGCGCCAAGAAGACACAAAGCCGAAACTAGGAATCTTCAGCCAAGCGGATCAAGCGACGCCCGCCATCCTTCCCCCGTCGATGGGAATGGTTGCTCCAGTTATGAATGAGGCTTGGTCCGAACATAGCCAGACAACTGTGTAGGCCACCTCTTCAGGCTCGCCTATGCGTTGGATTGGAACCGCCAACGCTACCTGATCACGGTTCTTCAATTGTTTGAGCCGATCGGTCAGGATAGGCCCTGGCGCAATTGCGTTGACCCGAATGTTCAGCTGAGGATAGTCTAACGCCGCAGTCTTGGTGAGGCCGATAATCCCATGTTTGCCCGCCACATAACCTGCTATTCCCTTGACCCCGGTGAGTCCCGCGGTTGAGGACATATTGACGATCGCTCCTCCCCCATTCCTCAGCATTGCCGGGATCTCATATTTCATTGAAAGAAACACACCCGTAAGGTTGACACGGATCGCACGTTCAAAGTCTTCAACTTTGATATCAGCTAGTGCTGTGGGCATGTGCCCGTCTCCCGCATTATTGAATGCAGCATCCAAACGACCGTAAGCGTCAATGGTCTGCTGGACCAAACGCTCGACTGATACAGGGTCGCCAACATCTGTCGGCACAGCGACCGCTTGGCCTCCCTTTGAGAGAATATCCTTCGCAACCGTTGCTATCGCCCCCGCGTCGCGAGCAGCTAGCACGACCTTCGCTCCCGAGGCTGCGAAGATGCGAGCACTCGCGGCACCGATGCCGCGGCTAGCTCCCGTTATTATCGCAACTTTCCCATTCAACAGACCGTTGCCACGAAGATTCGCGGAGGTATGCTGTTCCCTATCGGCTGTCTTTTTATCAGATCGTTCTAGGAGGCTGGCCGAAGCGGTCAAACTGAACGTCCCTCTATTTTGCTAGTTCGACTGAGCCCTGGTCCAGCAGACCGAGTATGAGCTGTTTGCAGGAGCCTAAAGCTCGAACTCATGAGTTGGTACACGATTACCGCGGCGATGAGAACTGCTACAGTTGTTCCAGCAATAGAGTCGACAAGGGGTCCTCTCGCAAGAGAACCTATGGTGGATAGGATAATTTATGATACAGCGCTGAATGCGATGATTGCCGCGTCGACTCCGAGAGTTAGGGTCCGTGCTCCGGCCTTGCCCGTCAGAAGCAAGTAACCTGGGGAAAAGGCCATTAGTCCGAGAATCGCGTGAACGACACCTAGAGATATTCCCATCGCGTCAGTCGACAAATTGACCAGCGCCGCACCACCGGGCACGACGATTCCACCAACGATAAGTTCCAGAACTGCAAGGAGTAACACTCTGGCTCTGAGATTTGCGCTCATACCCGTTCGTGCTCCTGTAAGTCGCGTGACATTTGCTCGAACTGTTCCCTCGTGATCTCCCCGCGGGCTAATCTCTCCCTCAGTATGTAGTAGGCATCGTCACCGGTCAAGTGTCCACGCTGGTAGCCCCATCTCCATGGCCAGAAGAACCATCGGAGAGCAAAGAAGAGGAAGAAGAGCGTGAAGGGGATCCAGATCCAACCGAAGCCGAACGGGTACCATGGATAGTACCCTACTGGCCGGAATACTAGATTGGCGGTCACGATGATTGCGATGATAGCGAGAAAGATACTGCCACATATGAGGGCCCATCGTTGCCCATCCTTTCGATATCGGCTTGTCTCCATTTCTGTTCCCATGGAGCTAATCGTGGGCGCCCGATTATCTAAGAACGCTCCTAAGACTAGTCGCGGTTTCGGACATTCCGTAGGAAGATGTCCAAGAACGCGAACAAGCTTGGGGGATTTGTTAAGAATCAGAAGAGCCACTCAACAAGCTAAAGGGTCCTTGGAAATGAAGGTTCAACTCTGGTTTCGGGTAACCTCGCTTCTCGTGTTTCTACAGATCGCGCTTGGAGGACTGTTAACATTCAGCTTCATCACGGCCTTGCCCCACATTATCACGGGATTCGCAGTCCTCGCGTTCGCAATAGCCACACTGGTGATGGCTCAGAGGTTGAAGCCGCCATTCAGGCCCCTGCAGGGTCTCTCCATTGGATTGGTTTCGCTGATCGTAGTGCAGATTATCCTCGGATTCACTACGTTGAACACCGGCAATCAGGTGATCGCATGGATCCATCTACTGGTTGCCATGGCCATCTACGGGATGGCAATTGCAGGAACCTTCATGTCAATGAGACTGGACTATCGCTCTAGAGAACAATCTGTTCAAAGTGCCGCGCCACGAACCCAACCTATCATCTACCCGATCCCCACCGTCTCCTCCATCTTCCTCTCAGAGCCGAGACCATGAATCCGTGTCGCCCTCACGCGTCTCTTGACCTCGTCTTCGATCCAATCGAACACTTGCACAACCCTCTCGGCAATGGTCACGCTGGCAGATTTTACGCCCGGTTGCTGTTTGGCCCATTCGAGAATATCGTTCCCCTCGGCGACATTGGCCCCAGTAAAACCGAATACCGAGCCTTTTTGCGAGTCGGAGGCTCTGAAGACTACGTTGCCTATTTTCGCAACGACAGATTTCTCCACTTCAGATTTCTTGCCCTGTTCGCTCTGCACTCTTAGCTGGTAGGATATGCCCTCGGTCTTTCTCAGATCGACCATCGGCATAGTGAAGATCGCAGTCTCTTTCATCATCATGTTGAGTCTCCGTTTGACGGTCTTTGTCGAGACTTTCAGCTGCTTGGCGATCTCGTCCAGTTTCCTTTCTGCATCTCTCAACAGGAGGCTGACTATCTCCCAGTCCAGTTTGGTCATACGAAACTTGGTCGTCCGAATCCCAAGCCCGGGGACCCACGAGACCTCGCCCTCAACTCCCATGCCGACTAACAACTTCGGGAAATCCTGGTCTTGGTTCGCAAGTAGAGTGACGAGAACGCTCTTGTCGTAGGTGCTGCCGATGTTAATGGCACCCTCGATCTTGGCGAGGTGTGGGATTGCCACTTGCTTCGACTCTCTGTCTTGGAACTCGATGCGAAGAGAAGCAAATGTGCGTCCGAGTAGAGCAGGGTTAGGGAGGAGACGATAGCCTAATAGGAATCCGAGGTCCCTTAGGTGCTTCACCCTGTTTCTGACTGTCTCCTCGTCGACGTGTAGTTTGGCAGCAATCTGAGTGTATGACTTTTTTGTGTTCCAGATGTCCGGTGAGCCCCAGAGCTCTCTCATGAGATCCGAGTACGCCTTGTCCCGGAACGACAAAGTATTCCACTCAGCGATTGCCCGTTCTCTTCTTCCTCTCCTTGCTATAAACTGTCCAAAAACGCGGGGGTCGTTTGGGATCGGCTTAGGAACAGCAGGTACACAGTAATTTCATGAGCTGGCAAGCCAGTGTCCCAGTTTCACAAGGCAGTCTAGGATGGACGCTTCCGGGACCCCATCCCCATACTTCTCACCGGCTCGAGAAATGGAGAAAATCATATGGTAACAATCGTTGAAATCCGTGACGTAGACGCTTCTGCAGACGAAGTATGGGACATAGTCTCCGATGTGGACAAGGACCCTGAATACTGGAATGGACTGGCATCGATCCGCAACACTCGGAGAGAGGGAAATCTGATCGAACGAGAAGTCGTGGTCGTATTCATGGGAAGAAAGGGGACGCAGAGAATCGAACTAGTCCCGAAAAAGCTGATACAACTAACCATGATCGACGGACCGTTGAGAGGGTCTAGAGAGATCAGGCTTGTTCCTTTGGGAGCGAAGAGGACGAAGATCGAGGTTTCCTGGGATATTCAATTTTCAGCGATCCCCGATTTTGCGCGAGGCTTTGTGAGATCCCGCCTCGAAGACGGCACCAGAGAGGCGCTCGACAGAATTGCAAAGGCCGCCCAGGCCCGAAGGGGGTAGATTCTCTCAATACTAATTCTCAACGGAGTTTGACTGCATTCTTCGCCCTGACATCTTCGGGATTCTTCTTTGCGTTCTCGTAGGCCAGCTGTATAATCTTCTTTACGTTCACGAGATCTTTCGAGCTCTGGATTCGGAAGCTTACCCATCCGGCTTGGTCATGCACATGTGCCCGGTGGCGAAGAGCCTGTCCGGTCTTCAATACTGATGACTGATTCTCCTTCGAGAGACGAATGTCTAGCCATGAGGGGCCGTGGGAGTGCATGAAATCGACCCCATTCACCTGGAATTCTGTCCCCCCGAGCCTGTGGGGTGCGTCAGTCACTCCGGGAAGCTGTAGTATCCACGCCTTCAGGCCCCCGTAAGCGGAAGACTTGTCTTCCATCCTCCGACCCTCTATCTATATTGAAAGATGATCAATTTGTGGGCGGCTCTCGGCTATCGGTCACAACTTGTCAGACATCGAGTTTGGTGAGTTCTTCGCTTATCTTCCATAGTCTCTCAGCGGAGGTCTCGTCGTAGGATTCTTTAGATGATCTCTTTTCCTTCCCTCTTGAGAAGAATTTTCCAGTGACGCCTTCCAATTCCGGCGACGTTGCGAGATAAATTGCAGCTCTGGCAGCCCTGTCCGGACTAGTCATGAAAGGACGGCCCACTGTGACGAGAATCGACATAAGACCGCCCTGGTCTTTTCCAAAGCCCGTTCTGACAACCCCAGGGTGGAGACTGTTGACAGTGACCCCTGTACCCTCCAACTGTTTTGCCAGCTGATACGTGAAGAGAACATTGGCCAGTTTTGACTGGCTGTAGGCGTGGTAGCCGCTGTACTTCTTCTCGCCCTGTAGATCCTCGAAATCCATCTCGGTTCCATAGTGGGCTGAGGATGATAGGTTGATGATTCGCGACGGGGCGCTGGCCTTCAACAAGTCCAAGAGTAGATTGGTCAATAAGAAGTGTCCTAGGTGGTTTGTGGCAAAGGTTGCCTCGAGTCCATCGACCGTCTGGACCCGCTTTGGCAAGAAGATCCCGGCATTGTTGATGAGAACGTGGAGTTTCTTGTATCTACCAGTAAAGTCGTGCGCTAGTTCGCGGACGGAGTCTTGGGACGATAGGTCCGCCGTCATCGCGTCGAGGTTTCGATTTCCACTCTTGGCTCTCATCTCAATGAGCGTCGCTTCTCCCTTGTCCTTGTCCCGAGAAACTATCACAACTGAAGCGTTCAGCTTAGCCAGACCCGTGGCGGTGGCTTTGCCTATCCCCGAATTGCCGCCGGTGATCAAACATACTTTGCCAGTCATGTCGACGTTACTCGCTTCCAAGAGCTGATTCCCTTGTAGAATTTGGTCGAACCCGCTGGGAATAATGTTTCGGGTTCCTAGCCACTACGACGCTCGGAACAGAGCTTTTCCGAGCAATGAGCGCGTTGTCTTACTGGTTGGGTTCTGTCTGTCTCAGTCTTGGAGCAGTTGGTGTTGGAGTCGGTTGAGTGTGCATGAGATGGGGAGCGTGTGGGAAGTAGCTCTTTCCCGCGACTGATAGTGTGATGTGTTTCACTGAACGATATGTGTGGCCCGCTGATAGCGTTACTAGGCTGAAGAAGATCCAGAAGAAGGGCACGCCTTGAATTATGAGGGTTGGATACTGCGCCAGGGAGAATCCCGGAACCCCTATGTTCGAAGTTCCAGAAGTGATGGGGCCCGGCTTGGTGTTGAGGAATGTCCAGGCCAGGAAAGCTGTGCTGGCGAAACCAACAAGGGTCGCGAAGCTCATGAGAACGTCAAAGAACTTCTCGATCCTCAGTATGAGTTTCATAACTCTCTCCGCATTCTGTTCTCCGCATATGGTCGTGTTGTCACCAGCTGCTGGCGACGCTTGGAACCATCCTATTGACGCCGCCGACATCGGTCCAGAACCGCCGCTTGGCGATTGCTCGTGAGTACGTGGAGCCCTGGAAGAAGGACACCTGTGGCGAGGACGACTAGAGACTAGACAATTGGTGAGGTCAGTCGACATCTTCCTTGTTCAAACCGCTCTCCGGCGCAGGGAACAGTAGGTTGAATTCTGAGATAGCCCCAGATAGGTACTCGCCTCTGCGAGGTCGAAGGACGTTGTCGTCGCCCCTCCTGATCAGTCCAAGCCCGCAACCCATGAGTACGCTCTCCAAACTGGTCCGGTTTCTCAAGTCCCATCCAATACTGTTCCTGCTTCTCCTGACTCCCGGCATTCCAGAATATCTCTCTGCGTCAAGCCAGGTCACGCTACTTGTGTTCAACCCTATTCTCTTCTTCCTGTTCCTAGGCGCGAACATCGGACTGTATGGTTCAGGAGTCATACTGATTCGAGAGGCGATGATTCGCTGGAAAAAAGGCTGGGCCTCAGTCTTCCTCCTAGGAGTTGCGTATGGAATTGTCGAGGAGGGACTGGCACTGTGGACCCTGTTCAATCCGATAGCCCAACCAGTCGGCGTTCTGGGCGTCTATGGTCACTGGCTGGGAGTCAATTGGGTCTGGACCGTAGGTCTTCTGATTTTCCATTCTGTGTACAGTATTGGTCTTCCGATTTTCCTCTTCGGTCTGGTCTTTCCAGACCTAAAACACAAGAGCATAGTCTCCATTAGAGGAATACGAGTCAGTGTCCTCGGTCTCACCGTCGACTCAATTCTTCTATTCCTGCTAGAGTCGGTGATCTATCCAAACTACAGTCCGGGTGCCGGGTTGATGATTTTCTCTGGAATAGTCATGACGATCTTCGTACTCGCGGCCCGAAGACTTCCAGGAGACTTCCTGAAGATGAGACTGTCTCAGCCGACATGGGGTCCTCGAAAGTTCGCGGTAGTCGGCGCACTCTTGTTTCCCGCAACCCTGCTCGCCGGAGGATTTGCCGCTGGTGCAAATATTCCCCCGGAAATCCCGATGGTGGTCGATGTCATTTTTGCATTGGTCATATTGACCCGAGCCTTCAATGCGATGGGAGCAACAAACAATCAGGAGCAGAAAGTAGGGTTTGGGATCGGCTTGCTCTTCCCGATTGCTGTCTTTGGCCTCATAGCGAGCATCGGGATCGGCAACGTGCTGATCGTTGTCGCTGATCTATTTGTCCTGCTCTTCTCACGTCGTCTCTGGAGAAAGTGGCATCAATGGACCCTTCTGCATCGTGCCGCGATACAGACCCATCTTCCAGGCTTTGGGGAATCGCCTGCTCCACTGTTCCCCTGAGTGGCGCAGTACTGCGCTTCCACGGAATCTTTAGAGATGATCGTACAGCACAGAGACCTAGCTCAAACGGGACCCAGCGGCAACTTCAGGGCAGCGAGAACCCATTATATGGTAAGGCTATGAGCGACAATCAAGCCGTGAAGATATTGAGTGCCAAGACCAAAGCAAAACCGAAGGGGACCAGCATCCAAGGAAAGGATGCAGATGAGATAGTAGCTGGGGTCCAGTCGATGTACGAAAAAATCCCGGCATTCATTCGTCCTATGCTTCCTGCCCTGCCTGATATTTTGCGGAGAATACCTGCTAGCGCTGGGAAGTATACTCTCAACGAGATAATCGAACTGTTGGATTCGGCGTACGAAACGGGGAAGTTGAAGAGGTAGGCGCTGCGTAGAGCCATGAGCCATCCGTCCAAGGACATCACCTCATCCAGGGGACGAGAACTAGCTGGAAAGAAAATCGCACTCCTTGTTACTAGCAGTGTGGCGTCGTTCAAAGCGCCGGAGATTGCTCGAGAGTTGATGCGCTACGGAGCAGATGTCTATGCCGTTACTTCTCCTTCCACCGAGAAGATGGTTGGCGCGGATCTTCTCGAGTGGGCCACCGGAAACCCTGTAGTGACACATCTCACAGGGAAACTAGAACATATCGCGCTGGGTGGAAAAAGCGAAGGCCACGCGGACCTAGTCCTCATCGCCCCCGCTACCGCTAATACGATCGGAAAGTTGGCGTCCGGAATCGACGACACCCCAGTCACGACAGTCGCCGCGACCGCCATAGGCTCACGAATACCGGTGATAATTGCGCCTGCGATGCACGAGCCCTTGTACGACCATCCAATTGTCCAGGAGAACATCTCACGGCTCAAGAAGATTGGAATAGAATTCATCGAGCCAGAGCTCACGGAAGGAAAGGCGAAGATTGCATCCACCGAGAAGATAGTTCATTCGATTATCGCCCGATTCTCGACCAGCCAAAGTAGAGATTTGGAGCGTCGACGGGTTCTAGTGACTGCAGGTCCAACAATCGAGCACATTGATCCTGTCCGAGTGGTTACTAATCGGAGTTCTGGGAAGATGGGCATAGCGATCGCAGAGGAGGTCGCTTCGCGCGGTGCAGACACGACGTTGATCCTGGGTCCCGGGACAGTAAATCCGCCTTCGAGCATTAGGACGATCAGGGTTGAAAGTACAAACGAGCTTCTAGAAGCAGTTCTCGGAGAACTCAAGAGGACCGCGCCGGATCTGGTCTTCGCCGCAGGCGCTCCAACAGATTACAGACCCGTAACGGTCGCTCCAAAGAAGATCAAGACTCGCGAAAAACCTCAGATAAACCTGGAACTTCGCGCGACTCCCAAGATATTGGAGGAGATCCGAAGAGCGAGCCCGAAGACATTCCTCGTAGCGTTCAAGACCGAACACAAGGTGTCCAATGAAGAGCTGATCGATGAAGCCTTCAAGATAATTCATGAGAAGAACGCTGATCTTGTGGCTGCGAACGATGTCGGGCTCGAAGGCGTAGGGTTCCAAGCGGATACGAACGAACTCTATGTTGTTGATGGCCGAAAGAAAGTGGTGCATATTCCTCTTGCTCAGAAGCGAGAAGTTGCACGGCAACTAGTGGACCTGGCTGTTAAGAGAATGAGAGACTAACTTGGGACTGTCTCTTTGGCGAAGAAGATAATCAGAGCCGCTGCAGTGCAGACTAAGCCCATAGAGACGTCCGTAGAGGATACTATCTTTCGCGCGGTAAAGCTCGCAAAGAAAGCTGCAGAAAAAGAGGTCGACATAATTTGTTTACCGGAACACTGGTTGCCCGAGAAAACGATTCCGACGCCTATGAGCCCTCTGCCGGGCTTGCAGTCGCTGGCTGAGGAATACGGAGTTGCTGTTGTTGGAGGAGCGTTCTACGAAAAGGTCAAGGGTCAGGTGCGGCTTAGCAGTCCGGTTATTGGAGAAGATGGCGAAATTGTTGGGAGGCAGTTCAAGGTCCACCTGTTCCGTTTTGAAAGAAAGTACGCTAAACCTGGAAGCTCCTACCCTGCCTTCCAGATGAGAGGCTACAAGATTGGAATACTAGTCTGCTACGATGTTGATTTTCCTGAGCCGTCGCGCATCTACGCAGTGAACGGTGTTGAGCTAATTCTCTGCCCGTCGAGAATAGTGAAACCCGGAATAACACCATGGCAGCAATACGTTACTGTTCGCTGCTTGGAGAATCGCATGCCAATAGTCGCTCCGAACGTCTACGCGCCACCGTGGTTTGATGGCCACAGCATGATCATTAGCCTGAGAGAGGATCATACAACCAAGATCTCGCATCCAAAGATCACATCCGTTTCCAGAATGGGAGAGGGAATCGCTATCCAGGAAATCGACCTCTCATTCCATAACCGTCTCCGAAGAGAACGGTTCGCTGACAGAAGACCTGAGACGTACAAATAGAGGGCAGCAACCATTCCGGCCCGACATATTGAAGCGATAGTCTTCGACCTAGACAACACCTTACTCAGATCGAGTATCGGTGCCAGACTAGCACTGCTTACTGTTGCCAAGCTTGTTTCAGAGCGGTTGAAGCGAGATGGTTACTCCATCGGCTCAACCCGACTGTTCGAACATCTCCGACGTATCGATCATGAGATGTTGGGGCGAAAATTCCGGTATAACAGAGACGTTTGGTGGAAGACACTATTCAAGGAACTCGGACTGAAGAGGATGGACCCAGAATGGATCCATGAACTAACTCTCCAGTACTGGAAGGTCTACGCAGCGAATAGCCCTCCTTTTCGAGACGCAGAGCCGACCGTGCGCAAATTAAAACGCGTAGGGTACAAGCTTGGTATCGTCTCGGATAGTGACGGGACACCGGGAATGAAGAGGAAGAGGATACGAGGGGTCCCTTTTCACAATATCTTCGAAGCAGCTGTGGTCGCAGGTGAGGACACTCCTAGGGTCAAGCCCGGCCATGAGTCATTTGGTCTAATTGCACGGAAACTCAGAGTGCAGACGAAAGCCAGCATCTACATCGGCGACAATCCGAGGACCGATATCGAGGGAGCAGAGGCTCTCGGAATGATCTCAGTCATCGTTAAGCGTAAAGGAAACCAGGGAGGCGACCCTGACTATCGGGTTCCTAATCTACGCGCGCTACCCGGACTTGTCAGATCTATCCAACGAGCTCGTTGATAGACATTCATCATCAGTGAAGGCTTAGGCTCCTGGTTCGCAGACAACCTTCACCCGGTATTCCGAGGCAGTATCGTTGAGGACTGTGAAAGGACAGCCGTCGGCAGTACAACCGACCATCGAGGGAGTGCAGATGAAATAATTGTAAACCGCGGTCCTATTGTCGAAATTCAGCCAGAGAACCTGTTCCGTGGTTACTCTTCCATCGCTGTACGAGGCTTGAACCTGGGTATGATTGCCGCTTTTCGTCAGTACGTATTCTGTCCAGCGCACGCTCGGGCCGGTCGGGCCACCAATGGGCCGGGGAAGGCTCTGGTACCATGCGAGAACCGCAATAACGACTAGAGCGAGCACGAATATTGCTATGTGCTTGTTTCTCATGACTTCTCCGACCGCAGACCCTTGGATCTGATTCAGATTCTTAGGGCGCCCGTATAGATGATACCGAGTAACTGTCCGCAGGTAATTGGAACTTTGTCACCGTCAGGTATTGCAGAGAATCTGTGTCAACGATAGGACGTCGCACTCGGAAGTAAATCGACCGTTACTTGCGCGAACAGAACGGGCGGAATCAGAAACGTTCTAAGCTTCCATAAGCTATTCAACATATGAGTCTCGTTGGGCAAGATCTTCATTATCGATATTGATGGGTGTATCTGCGAGCATGTGGACAATGAGCATCCTGAGCTGATGTTATCGGCGAAGCCATATCCTGATTCAATCAGAAAGATTAACGAATGGCATGACCAGGGGCATTTCATCTGTTTCTTCACCGCAAGAACAGATGAACATAGAGAAGCTACCCTAGCATGGCTAGAGAAAAACGGAGTGAAGCATCACCAGTTGATCCTCGGTAAGCCTAGGCGCAGGGAGGGAGACGAGTATCATTACATTGACGACACTCCGATACGAGCCACCCGGTACAAGGGAGTCTTCGGCGACATGGTGAAGAAGACAAAAGACGTAATGGTCTTCGAAGACGAGTAGCTAACCCGTCAGACCTATCCAACGATTTCGTCGACGACGCGGCCGTGTTCAAGAAACTCGACCTGTTTATGGTTGGATTCGACCCTTCGTCTAATGACGTCGGCCAGTTGTGGGAGTTTTTCGTAGCCGACGAAGCTACGTTCAAGGTCCATCGCTACTTTCAGTGTTGTTCCGGACCCCAGGAAGGGGTCCAACACCACATCGCCTAGGATCGAGAACATGCTGATCAATCTTCTAGGAACCTCTTCTGGAAAGGCAGCTACTCGCCTTTCAAGACCATCCAGATCCTGTCTGACACCCGGGACGTTCCAGACTTGGGAGAACCACTCGTCCCGTTCTTTCTTGGTGAACTTGCTATCGTACCGTCGTGGGTCTTTCGGTGGGAAGCTACGGGGTGGGCCTTTGCGGAAGATGAGAATGTACTCCATATCGAGAGTTACGTAGGCGTTTGGCGGGAGGAATCCCGATCCCAAGAAGGCTCCCTTGCCCTTGTAGTGAGGCCTATTGGTAGGCTTCTTCCACAGCACGTAGGGCAGGGTTACGAAGCCAAGCTTCTCGAAGTTCTCGATAATTCTAGAATGGTTAGGGTAGAGGTGGAAGACGCCATTCGAGGTCCGGGTCGCGTCTCCGATGTTGATGCACGCAATGCCGCCCCGGACCAGTGCCCTTCTGATTTCGCGCCAGGTCTCGTTGAGATACTCGTGCATATCGTTGTAGGATGGGACTGAGGCTTCTGCGAAGAAATCGTCCCAGATCGATACCATGGGGTATGGCGGCGAGGTCACAGTGAGGTGGACTGATTCGTCTGCGACGTCGCTCATCCGACGGCTATCGCCGATTACTACTCGGTAATTGTAGTCGGGATTAGAGTGGTCTACAATCTCTCTCTGGACAGGTACCGCAACCAAATGCTTCCCTCCTGTGGACACTTTTGAATCGACGGCTTAAGAATTAGGCTACTTCATCGAAATTGAGTCGTTCTTCCAGTCAGTTTTATTGATACGACTTGAGCTCACGAAGTTGCGGTCCAAGTCTCCGGGCAAGCTCAGAAACATCCTGGGAATTTTGCAGGAGCGCCTCGACGCTTCTGCCGAGCGCCCGTATCAGCTCAGTTTTTTCAAGTGAACCCACGAGAGCTCCAGTAGCAGGCTTCAAGATCTCTGGAAGCAAATCATCGAATCCTCTACCGTAGCTTGTCTTCAGGCTACGATGAAGACATGCGAGCAAGAGCGCCTGGTCTCGGGCCGCACTGATACAATACTCAGCCTCCCACATCCTCCCCCGAGCAATGCAGGCGCGGGCGTGAAGCAAGTAGACCACCGCAAGTCCAAAAGTCTGTTCGGCGGAGGCTAGTTTGGCCGGATCCCTTTCGAGAGCATTCCCGAAGAGTAGGTCGTACTTGAGACCCTTACCAAGAAACTTGTTTCCCGGGGTGAACGACAAGTCCACCTGAAGGTTGTTGGGCAGGAGGAATACTCTGTAGATCGTTGACAGATGCGGAAGGTCGAATAAGGGGACGGCGTGGAACTCGTTCGCAAGACGAGTTGTCCAATCGGCAAGAACCTCATCTATTGCCGCACCGTCGGCCAGACCAAAGGTGAGGTCCAAGTCCGACCATATGTCGCCACCACTTCCTGCTGTAGACCCGACGAGTGCGCCCGCGACCAGTCGAGGGTCAGCACGGCTCATTTGCACAATCCGATTGCGAACTCGATCACGTTCCTCAACATCGAACATGACGATATCACACTCCGCACAGATTCGTAAATCTTGCGCGGCTTAAGACACCCAAACTCTGACGGAGTAGGTCAAGAAAATGTGGGAAAAAAATGGCCGGTCAACCCTATCGATCCAAGACTTAGGCTTCTACGCTACCTTCTTCATTTCCTGTCCGCAACAATTTCCTGGGTCGCTCGAATGATCTCCACAAACCTCGCATTTGTACTCCGCCATGTTCAACTCCACCTCCCTTCGCAGCCGCCACTCACCGCATACATGCGAGGCTTCGACATAACCTGTTAGCCGTCAAGTATCGGTTGTTGCATAACCGTCCAGGTTTTCTAACTTTTCAAGTCTCGCCGGGTTTGAGGCGGAGATACGGTCCCACGGCTTGGAGTAATTTGTTTTCTCCCTTACGGAGGTGGTCCACAAAACTTGTGCGTGGAACTCGAAGCCTTTGAGCAATTTCTCCAGCAGTCGCGGTTCTCGGTATGTTGTAGTAGCCGTTGTCAAGGGCCACCACTAAAGCTTGTAGCTGTCTGCTCGTCAGTTTCCCTAGTAGTGTTGCTGTGGAGACAGGAAAAGTTTCGCGGACTGATTCTTCTGAGACTGCTCTCTTAGACGTGACTTCTACGTTGCAGTGTTTATCGAGGTCTTTGAAGAGGTTTCTGAGGTCTCTCTCCGAGAAAGCTACGACGCGGTACCATTCCCAACCCCCGGTGTAGAGTGCAGGTTGGATTTCAAGGCAGTTGCGCCGTTCGATCACTGGAAGGGTGGGTGGCGGCAGCTTGTCGCAAGCACAGTGCTGCAGTACTACTTGCAGATTTGTCATCGCTTGAGATCTTCGAATGACCTTTGTCCCAAGCTGTTTAATCAGGTCTCGAATGCTCTTGATGATTGTCTGATCTCCTAGGTCCTTGTGCGCGATTTCGAGTACGTCTCTGCTCCAGTTACACCAGTGCGAGATTATGACGCTGGGATATTTTGTCGAGAAGGCGTTGTAGGGACACTCGTGCTGGAGCCTGAAGGCAACCTCGTAGTGGGTCATTGCATAAGATATGGGACTCAGGAGGGATATATCCCGCTAGACGTCAAGTGACGGTATAATCCGCGTGCCTCAAAGAACTGTATCGTAGGTCGTCGAGGTCGAGGAGTTGTCCCGAAACAGCCGGTGTTTGACAGCGAATCGCTTATCTGAAAACGCATGCGTACAGGGCTCATGATGAACGTGGTCGCTGGTTTGCAACAGCCAAGTCAGGTCTGGACAATCAAAGGATTGGGAGCGGACGGTCCAGTCCCGGAACTCGAAGAGAAGCTGATGCTCTTCGGCCAGTTCGTGGGAGACTGGGAAATGGACGCTCGCTATCCACACCCGGACGGAAGAGAGGTCACAGGCAAGGGCGAGATCCACTTCGGCTGGATCCTAAACGGCAGGGGGGTGCAGGATGTTTGGATGAGTAAAGATCAGCGGACAGGAAAAGCGATTCCATCCGGGACGACTGTCCGGTACTATGAGCCCAAGATAGACGCTTGGCACAGTATCTGGATATCGCCCAAGCAGGGAACCGTGCAAAGTTTCGTGGCAAGGAAAGAGGGCGAGGAAATTGTGCTGAGAGGCCAGACTAGGGAAGGCTATCCTGAACACTGGATATTTTCCGAGATCACCCCAGCATCCTTCCGATGGCGAGCCGTCGAATCTCGGGACAAGGAGAGGACTTGGAGGCTCACTGAGGAAATGCACGCCCGCCGGATCAAGCCGTAGCGCCAGTCGAAAATCCGCCAGGTATCCCCTTCGAGAGATAAAGAAATAATGCAGACGGCGACTAAGCCGATCGAATTGGCCGAGAAACCGATGATGAGAAGTCTCGAGACTGACGGGCCTTACCCTGAACTGAAGGACAAGTCGGTGCTTTTCGGCCAATTTGCGGGCAACTGGCAATACGAATCACAGTATTTCCTGCCCGATGGGGGTACTGCTAGGGCGAAAGGGGAAATCCACTTTGGATGGATTCTCGGCGGCACAGCCATACAAGATGTCATGACGGGCGTCGTTCAGAACCCTCCGCCTGGATTCCCGCGGACTGGCTTTGGGACGATGGTGCGATTCTACGATCCGAACGTTGACCTTTGGCACTGCGTGTGGGTCGCGCCCCTGAGCCGTGTGATACAGACTTTTACGGCACGAAAGGTGGGCGATGAGATAATTCTCGAGGGCAAAAACGGCGCGGGCTTTCTAGAGCGTTGGATCTTCTCCGAAATTACACCTGAGTCGTTCCAATGGCGAGCCGTAGAATCCCGCGACGACGGACAGACATGGCATCTCGACCAGAGAATATGGGCCGTAAGAATTAGCCCCTGAAAATAGCTCTGGGGCGGTGGCGGACTTCGAGAGGGAGTTCGTTCTGCTTTGGAATGCGAGAGGGCGATAGCTCGGATCCAGCGGATTATCGTAGCTTGCTGTCCAGGAAATCTAGCGTCCTCTTCCAAGACAGATCTGAGGCGTCCCGATTGTACTCTACGGGCCGATTTTCTTCGACGAACCAGTGTTTCGTTCCAGGGTAGAAGTGAAACGCGACATCCTTTCCGGCCCCTCGAATCTTCTCCTCTGTAGCCCGCACATCCGCCAGCGGCTCCCATTCGTCATCGGGCGCGTAATGTCCCAGGTATGACGCTTGCGACTTGGAGAAGTCTATCGGGTAGCTCCCGTAGAAGACAACGACTGCTCCAACAGTCTCGGGCTTTAACGTGCTCAATAGCAAGGACCATGCTGCTCCCATGGAGAAGCCTACGGCGCCGATCTTGCGTCCAGATATTGACGGGTCAGATCGTAGATAGTCGGCGGCGGCTAGAAGGATCTGCTTTATTCTCTCATCGGCGATTTTTGACTTGAGCTTCATCGCCTCATCTACGGTCGTTGCAAGGGCGCCATCGTGGAGGTCCGGCGCTAGTGCCAGGAATCCCTGAGAGGCTAGCCTGTTAGCGAAGCCTTTGAAGAAATCGTTGAGTCCCCACCAGGCATGCAGAACGAGGACTCCGCCGCGAGGCTTTTCGGGTGATGCCATGTATCCCTTTCCCAGTCCGCCTTCTGCTTTGAATTCGACCGTGCGACTCTTCAATGCCATCATCGAAACTGAACTCCAAGGGCGTGTGGCCGCAATCATTAATGTTTGGTCTTGGAGAGGGGCCCTTCATGAACTCTGAGAGAGATCGCGACGCGGAAAACGAGATTCTTGAAGTGGAAAGAAAATTTGGAGAAGCCATGATCCGGAACGATGCAGATGCTATCGGACGGTTCCTCTCCGACGATTGGATAATCATTGACCCCGATGGCAGTGTTATTGACAGGTCGCGTTTCCTCGCTGTAATAAAATCAGGCGCCTTGAAGCACGAGGAAATGGACTCCGAGGATATTCGAGTACGCACCTACGCGAACACTGCTACTGTCACCGCAGTGACTCATAGTAGGACACAATATTTGGGCAAAGAGTTCACGACCCACGAAAGAGCTACGGACGTTTTCGCGAAACAGTACGGGCAGTGGCAGTGTGTGCTCACTCACCTCACCACCCTCATGAAAACAACGTGAAATCAAATCGTCCGCTGTATCTGACAGGCTCCGCTAGCTTGGCAGTAGTGTATGGTATTTTTTTGTGTGGCGAATCCTTCGAGTAGCTGGGTAATTTTGGATTGCTCGTCTTCTATTGCAACCCACAATTTGAATGGTGTGCTGCAACATGGATTTGGGCATGGGACGGATCGGCTCCAATTTCTAGTCGGCGAGAAAGCTAAGAACGCGTCAGATTCCTGTGTCATCCTAGACTTTAGGAAAAGATGTCAGACGGCCTTCAATCTCTCGCACGGCATTTTCCATTCTTGGGAAACGAAACTGGAAGCCCGCTGCCAGTAACCGACCTGGCACAACACGGCGGCTCTTGATTATCAGTTCGGCCTCGGTTCTATGAACATAGGCCGCGACCTCAAGCATTCTTCGCGTGGCAGGCAACCCAAAGGGGACGCCGCACTCCCGACGTATGATTCTCATCATCTCACGTTGTGGAATAGGGTTTGGCGAGGCCACGTTGACCGGCCCAGTGAAATCGTCCCGGTCGATCAGCCATTCGACGGATTGACAAAGATCTATTTCGTGAACCCAAGAAATGAACTGGCGCCCGCTGGCAATCCTGCCTCCGAGTCCCCACTGTGTAAGCCCACGCAGGACCCGGTAAACCCCGCCCTTACTCGCGGCGAAGACCATCCCTGTGCGCAGCGCGACCTTCCGTGTAGCCGGGGTGGCCGCTTCGAAGAGGGTTTCTTCCCAAGCGCGTGCGACTTGGATGGAGAACTCGTCCTTGGCCTCCGGGGTCGCGCCGATTACGCCGGTGGCCTCGTCCATTGGCTGATCGAAGGTATGTTTGTAGATGGTGGCTGTGCTGGCGTTGAGCCAGATCGGAGGAGGTTTGTTGCAGCGAGCTATTGCCTCGCCAAGCACGCGTGTCGAATCGACTCGAGACTCCAGAATCTCTCGCCGATTGCGCGCGTTGTACCGGCAATCCACTGATCGCCCGGCGAGATTGACTAGCGCCCGTGCACCGTCGAGTTCTCTCGCCCATTCGCCCAGGGTACGCCCATCCCATCGGACTTGACGAATAGACTGCCCCGGTGGTCCTGGTGATCGGGTCAGGACCACGATATCGTTGTTTCCCGAGACAAGGTTGTTAGTGAGTAGGCGGCCGATGAAGCCGCTGCCGCCAGCAAGGACTATGCAATTCCTCATCTTCCGTTCCACGTTCTGAAGCAATCACTCTAGATTCGGCAAGGTCTTCGCGCGTTTGGTATGTACGTGGCTAGCCGCGTTTCTGAAGTTTAAGTAAGCATGTTACTGAGGACTAGAAACGATTCGATTCGATCAATACTAGGAGTGCTGGATCGTGAGCCTTGACCTTGCAAACGCTAACGTCAACCGCAACATTACCCTGGCTGGAACAAGCGTGGCGATCTTCACCTTTCTACTCTTCTTCCTATATCCCCGCTATATTTCGGGCGAGATCAACTCGATACTCTTTCAGTTTACGCTCGCGATAATTGTGTCGGTAATCTTCTCTCTCGTCAACTCTGCTACATACTACTACGGCACCACTCTTACCTTGTCTCTTACACCCGGGCAGGTAACGGCCATGTTTGGAAAAGCTGAAGCCTTCTGGCTCGTTGGTTACAGCCTGCTACTTCTGGAGCCAGGCTTGATTCTGTTCACCGTGAACCTGCCAGTTGTTGGGGTATACGCATTGACCCTCTGGTTTTCCTACCTGTACCTGACCTGGCTCCAATTTAAGAAGCAGACCAAGAAAAGATGAATAGTTCGCGATAATCGGACTCGACATGAGAGGATCGTCAATAGTTTCTGACGGTTTGTGGACTTAGCCCACGTACTTTGCCTTCCCCGGTTCAGCAGAAGCCGAGCCATCGTCTTTGCCTTTCTTGAGAGCGACATCAATCTCCTTCGCCTGCTCCTCCAACTCTTTCATCTCAATCCGTAACCCGAGCTTACGTATCAGAACCCGTAGGATTATCATCGCCGCTCTCGGGTCCACCATGAAACCTGAGGTTTCGCCGGAGAGGAATAGGCCCTTGAGGTTTCGGACTTTGGCGAGGCCGGGGATTAAACCGTTCATCCAGGTTACTGCGCCGCTGTCTATGATCTGAACGTCTAGAGCTTTGAGTTCCTTGACGAGATCAGACTCACTGGCTGCTCCATAGACCTTGGGGTTGTCCGAGATTCTTCCAGTTATGAAAGCGCCGACCGTGATGAGTGTCCCAACTCCTAGTCGTTCCGCGAGATCGACGACTGCCTCTGAGAGTCGGAAGGCGCCCTCCGGAAGTATTGGCTGAGCGTCTCCGGTGTAGAGAACTAGATCGTTGCTAGTTTGATCGCTGTTGACCCAGTAGTAGAATTCGTGCTTCATCAGTTCCGGGGTCCCGTCAGGTTTCAGCAGGACACGAGGTGGAAGATAGTCCGAGTGTAGGTATCCGAGAGGGGAGGCTTTGAGGGTCTTGACAAGATGGTCGAGAACAATCTTCGCGACGCGTCCGCTATCGGGGAGTCCGGCGATGAGGATTGGACTGTGGAGCTTCGGGGCTTCGTTGAGGTGGAGTTCTATTGGGTCTCTCATGGCAGACGCGGTCGAACTGGACGCTGTTTCCTCGAGACAGGAGGAGCGAGTCCAGATTGATAGGTATTCCTTCCTCTATTTTTACTCTCTTGAGAGAGAAATCTTCCGTACTTTTTTTCGGAACGTTTATATGAACTGCCGCAGTCGAACAACTCCCCTCCATTAGGTGACTCTTTGGCAAAATTCATGCTCTCCCTCCGCGACGAGAACTTCAAACTCCTAACAACAGAGGCTGAAGACCGTGGAATAACGGTTCAGGAACTGATACGGGCTGTGATTATACCGGACTGGGTCAAGATCAACACGCTAGTGAGACCAACCGGAAACCAGGACAAGATTCGGCCTTACAACCCAAGCAACGGACGCGAACCCATAATCCAGCCAATGGGCAAACTCAGACCCTGAGCTAGTCCCACAAATCTACCAGCGCTCTCCTCGTCCGACGAATATTTTCGTACGCGCTAATAGCCGGCCGCACGCAGATTGATAATAGCAAATTCTTGTAAAACGCAACTTGGCTTGTTGTACCAACAATCAAGCCGGACATTCTTTCGCAGAACAACAGGAATGGGGTTAACCCTTAGGCGCGACGTGTCTATTCTATTCTCCTAACGGCGTCTTCAAGTGTACGACAGGTAGACCAGGAAGATGCGAATGTCTATGCTGCGTGGAAAATGATCCCTGGGAGGATGTTTTCTGACTCTTGCATCAGTAGCCTAGGACCAGTCCTTGGATTAGTGCGATTGCGAGAAGGAACGCTAACTAAACAATGTTCGGAGAGAACACTCCGACGATCATTCGGTATGACAGCCCCGCGGCTAGACAGAATGCTATGAGAATGATTCGCGGGGTTAGCCGCGATGATTCTCTTTGAGAGCCAAGCTATTATTCCTTGACTGCGTCTATCCATCGAGTAATTTAGATTACTCGCAGATTACCCAGCACCTTGCTGGAGAAGAGTCGTCGCAGATTTCTGAAACGTA
>Ga0209350_1000511_pt1 | contig 21543 bp, 20 predicted proteins | sample GraSoi013_2_20cm_2_FD_185822 | JGI IMG/M metagenome (GOLD analysis project Ga0209350, IMG submission 185822) | Grasslands soil microbial communities from the Angelo Coastal Reserve, California, USA - Sample 09_27_2013_2_20cm (SPAdes) (version 2) | ecosystem: Environmental > Terrestrial > Soil >...
GTGTTTGCTCCGCGCTTCTTTCAGACCTCGCCTCGCGGCTCAGCCCTTGCGCTTCGCTATCACTTCGCCTCCATCAGGCTGTGAAGAGGACTTTCACCTCCAAGCTGTCAAACATGCTCGGCACACAACAAAACGGGCGCCCCTGTCGGGACGCCCGTCGTGAAGAAATTGGTAGAGATTTACTTGGTTGCCGCAGCCGCCATGTCAATGCTGGTCAGTTTGAGCGTCTCGCCCTCTACCGTGCCCTTTACGGTCACGTGATGGCCGGCATGCGCCGCTACTTTGTCCTGCGCGTCGACGACATAAACTTTCTTGTCGGCGTCGTTCACGAACACGTACTTGGCGCCATGCTCCTTGACGCACTTGGTTGTGCATTCGCCAGCCTTCTCATTGGCGCCCTTGACTCCGCACTGGCTGTCTGAAATCCAGCCGGTCCATGAGCCATCCGCCGCCATGGCGAGTGCTCCAGCGAACAACGTTGCTGCCATTGCCACTGCAAAACGTACTTTCATGATTTTTCCCCTCCAGAAAGCCATTTTTCTTGATCCGCCGGGCCGACTAGTAGCTTGGCACACCCACGGTCCGGTGTCCAGACTCATACTAAGACTTAGCAGGGAGGGTACTTATTCCCGGATGGGCATCAACAAAAAAGGAGGATTCTTTGGAATCCTCCCCATCTGCTGTGTTCCCAAGGAGTGGAACACAAATTTTCGAACACTTCGGTTACTGTCCCGAAGTTGCTGTACTGGCCGAGGCCGCTCCCGCGGCTTTGGGTACGCTCAGGTAGCCCGTGGCGGTGGTCTTGGTAACCTTGTTGACTACCAGTTCCAGAGCTGAGCGGGTTCCGCCAGTGTAAAAGAAGATCGGTTCGTTTACGGATCGATCCTTCTTTTCGAAGCTGTTGTCGTCCGCTAGCACGTTGATCGTGTAGCGATTCTTCTTGGGGTTGGTATCCTTGAGCTGGATTTGGATGGCGCCGACCTTCGTCGCACCGCCCTTGCGCTGCGCGGTGAACTCGAAGTAATCGCGCGTGCCGACGCGGCGGAGTTGATCGATTTCATCATGATTGCGCGCAATCAGCGTGCCCATTTCGCTGCGCGCCATCTGAATACTGTTCTTGGCCGCATCTAGGTCAGTCTTCACGCCGGTGACATCGCCGTTCAACCTGGTCACATCATCTGCACTCGCTTTGGTGGCGAGCTCGGCCTTCACGGAAGTCGCCAGGTTGGTCACCTTCTCGTCGACCGCGCTGGTCGCCTTCTTATTTTGTTTGCGCGCGGCGATGAGTTCGCCTTGAGTCAAGTTGAGTTTGTCGGTGACGACTTTCACGTCGCTCTGCAATTGCTGATTGATATCGTCGGCCTTTGCCAGCCGCTGCGCCACCGCATCATTGGTCTGCTTCACAGTGGCCTGTGTCGATTGCTCGATGCTCCTGGCCTGATTCAATGCGCTCCAGCCCACTCCCAGGCTGATCAGCGAAACGCCACCCAAAACCGCTACTGCCAGTCCGACCCAGCGGGGTGCCCCGACGGTGTGCATATTGGGTGATTCCTGGAATTCGCTCATAGAGGTTCATTATCTCCTTATAGGCTCATCGCCCCTGTGCCATGGAAAAGTAGCATCCATTTCGCCAAATAGTTCTCTTACGCCTATAACCTACTAACTTATTCAAGATCAATAGATTACATTCTGAGCAGGGATCGTTGCAGCAAAGTTCCAATAGTACTAGAACTAGTAAAGATTACGTGGCGATCTCGAAAATCGTATATTTCCTGTCAGTACTGTTTGGGAACAACTTCAGGCGGGATTCCTCACCAAGGCTTGATAAAACGAAAGCAGACAGACGTTCCAACGGAAAAGCAAGTCTTTATTTGTCAATTGGTTAGACTCGTACGACTCAAGCGGCGCGAAAGCTGGCTTCCGTCTCTGCAGCCCGCTCGGAGCTGAAATACTTGTCCAACGTGTTGATCGCGGCGTTTAGAACCATATGGCAATCGGAGCAGGTTTCCAAGTGGCGCTTGATTTCACCTTCGACGGACGAAGAGAGTCGGCCCTCTAAGTACCAGCAAATCAGATGGATAGTGTCTCTACAACTCATTTCCCCGTCCCTCACGTGCCCAACAACCACAATATTAACCCCGCTTGTGAGCGTGCATTTGCCGCGCCAAAACTCAACTCTTGATGTCAGGATTATAACTATATTATGAATCATAGACTTAGCGACAGTCGGTGAAATTCTACCGAGGAACTGGCGGTTGACATTTTGAAAAGTTTACACGTGAAATGGTTGAAATCTGCAGAACTTGGTCAAAAAACCGTCATCTTTGAGGCGTCACTGTCATCTCCCGAAGGGCCTGGATACGCTTCTCGAGCGGGGGATGGGTGCTGAAGAGGGATGACACTGTGCCGTTACCAAACAATGGCTTTACAATGCACAGCGCCGAAGTTGAGTGCGAAAGGGAGGTCGTAGGTATTCGCTGATTGTAAGCTCCCAGCTTTTGCAGCGCGCTGATCAGGCCGTAGGGTTGGCCAACCATACGAGCACCCGTTTCATCCGCAGAGAACTCTCGCTGGCGCGAAAGGCTTAGTTGCAAAAGCATTGCTCCTAGGGGGGCCAGAAAAAAAAGCAGCAGCCCAAGAATACCTACGCCGCCACCCCGCTCGCGATCGTCACGGTCGCCACCTCCAAGCCACGGGCCCCAGTGTGCAATCCAAGTGATGGCTCCTGCAAGCGTTGCCGCGACGGAGCTAATCAAAATGTCGTAATTTCGAACGTGCGAAAGCTCGTGGGCAATCACGCCTTCGAGCTCGTCATCATTCATGAGCTGCAGCAGGCCTTCAGTCACTGCCACCGAAGCATGTCGAGGGTTCCTGCCGGTTGCAAAAGCGTTTGGCGCAGCTTCAGGAATCACGTACAGTTTTGGCACTGGGAGGTTGGCCTTAGCCGCGAGACGCTCCATCACCGCATAGAGTCTCGCCGCCTCCTCGCGTGAAACCGGCCGCGCGCCACTGGAGAGCAAAGCGATCTTGTCCGAGAAGAAATAGGCGAAAGCATTCGTGCAGATCGCAATTCCCAAGCCCAGGGTCATCCCATTTCGCCCGCCAAAATACTGGCCCACCAGCATTAGAGAGAGTGTCAAGACTCCCAACAGAAAAGTTGTGCGAATAATTCTCATTGTGCCCCTTGTCTTTGATACGTCCAAACAACGCGAAATCTTACACTTTCGGAGAAACGCCAGGCTTCCTTGGATTCGCTCCGCTTCTGTCTATTAGATTCGCGCGGCAGCCGCGGGTTGTTTCGACGGCACGCGTACAAACTTCATTGCGTCTTTCTGACCGTCGCGGTCCACGCGCACATGGTCGCCCGGCAAGACCGTGCCTTCCAGAATCTGCAACGCCAAAGGATCCTGAATCAGCCGCTGAATGGTTCTGCGCAACGGCCGGGCCCCGTACGCCGGATCGTAGCCTTCGCGCAGCAACAACTCTCGCGCTGCAGGAGTAAGCTCCAGCGTAATCTGCCGCTCCGCAAGCAGCCTCTCCACACCTTTGAGCAGCAGGTCCACGATGCGTTCCAAGTGTCCTTTCCCGAGCGGGTTGAAGATCACGATCTCGTCAATGCGGTTCAAAAACTCCGGCCGGAATGAAGCCCGCAACGCTTCCATTGCTTCCCTTCGCGCCCGCTCTGGATCTTTGTTCGAGAGCTCAAAGATCGCCGCCGACCCAACATTGCTGGTCATCACCAACACGGTGTTCCGGAAGTCCACGGTGCGGCCTTTGCCGTCTGTGAGGCGGCCGTCCTCGAGAATCTGCAAGAGCACGTTGAACACGTCCGGATGCGCCTTCTCGATTTCGTCAAACAAGACGACCGAATATTGGTGACGCCGCACTTGCTCCGTAAGCTGTCCGCCTTCTTCGTATCCAACATAGCCGGGAGGCGCGCCTATGAGCCGCGATACGCTGTGCTTCTCCATGTACTCGCTCATGTCGATGCGGATCATCAATTTTTCGTCGTCGAAGAGAAACTCCGCCAAAGCCCGTGCCAGTTCTGTTTTGCCCACGCCTGTGGGTCCGAGAAAAATGAAAGAACCGATTGGACGTTTGGTATCGGAGAGGCCTGCGCGGCTACGGCGCACGGCGTTTGACACGCGCGCCAGTCCATCGTCCTGCCCAACAACCCGCTGCCGCAGCCGCTCTTCCATGTGCACGAGCTTCTGCGCTTCGCCTTCCAGCAACCGGCCGACCGGAATGCCAGTCCACTTACTGACCAGCTTCGCGATATCTTCCTCATCGACTTCTTCTTTCAGCATGGGCGCGTCTTTCTGCACTGCGGAAAATTGCTCCTGGGCCTGCTTCAGCTCGCGCTCCGCCGCCGCAATCTTGCCGTAACGGATCTCCGCCACCTTTGCGAGTTCGCCAGCGCGTTCGTACTTTTGCTCTCCGGCTTTTAGCTGCTCAATCTGTTCCTTAAGCTTGCGAATTTTTCCGATAGCTTCCTTTTCCGCTTGCCAGCGCGATTTTCGCGCGCTCGAATCTTCTTTCAGTACCGCTAATTCTCGCTCGATCTGTTTGCGGCGTTCCTTGGAGTGCGCATCGCTTTCTTTCAACAGTGCCTGCCGTTCGATTTCCAGTTGCATGATGCGCCGCTCGATCTCATCGATCTCTACGGGCAGAGAATCAATCTGCATGCGCAGGCTTGCCGCGGCTTCATCGATCAAGTCGATGGCTTTATCAGGAAGGAAGCGGTCCGAGATGTAACGGTTGGAAAGCGTGGCCGCCGCGATAATCGCCGCGTCTTTGATACGCACGCCATGATGCACTTCGTAACGTTCCTTCAACCCGCGCAGAATCGCGATGGTGTCTTCCACCGTCGGTTCGCTGACCAGAACCGGCTGGAACCGGCGCTCCAGGGCAGGGTCTTTTTCGATGCGCTTCTTGTATTCGTTGAGCGTCGTCGCGCCGATGGCGCGCAGCTCACCTCGCGCCAGAGCCGGTTTGAGCATGTTGGAAGCGTCCATTGCGCCCTCGGCGGCGCCCGCGCCGACCAGGGTATGGAGCTCGTCGATGAACAGGATGATCTGCCCTTCGGCTTCGGTAATCTCCTTCAGGACCGCTTTCAGGCGGTCTTCAAATTCACCGCGATATTTCGCTCCCGCCACGAGCGCCGCCAGGTCCAGCGCCACGAGGCGCTTGGTCTTCAGAACGTCGGGCACATCACCCGAAACGATCCGCTGCGCCAGGCCCTCCACAATGGCGGTTTTCCCGACGCCGGGCTCGCCGATCAGTACGGGATTGTTTTTTGTACGGCGCGCCAGAATTTGCATCACGCGGCGAATTTCTTCGTCGCGCCCGATCACCGGATCCAACTTTTGCCGCCGCGCCAATTCCGTGAGGTCGCGGGCATATTTTTCCAGCGACGCGTAGGTCGCCTCGGGATTTTGCGAAGTCACGCGCTGCGTTCCGCGCACTCCCGTCAAGGCCTGAAGGATCGCCTCATGTGACGCGCCCTGCCGTTTTAACAATTGCCCTGCGGGGTCACGATCCTGCGCGGCGATGGCGAGAAACAAATGCTCTGTTGAAACGTAATCGTCCTTGAAGTTATCCGCTTCTTTGAACGCGCGCTCCAGCACGTCGTTCAGTGCCCGTCCCATGTGCTGCTGGGCAAACCCTTGCACCTTTGGCAACCGGCCAATCTCGCGCTCAATTTCTTGCGACAGAGTTTCCGTGCGCACGCCCAGCCGCGCGAGAAGTGGCGGTACCACGCCGTCGGCCTGCGTCACCAGCGCGGCAAGCAAATGTACCGGCTCGATCTGCTGGTTTTCGTGCCGCGCGGCAACTTCCTGCGCAGCCTGCACAGCCTCCTGCGCTTTGACGGTCATTTTTTCAAATCGCAACATAACAACCTCGCTTCGTGCTCGTGCTGAAGAAAAAGGGGCTGGCATTCCGGCCAGCCCCATAATTTACCGCTCCCCTGCGATGCTCGGCCAGCGTTACCTGCCGGAGGCGGACGCGGCCATCGCCGGAGTCGCGACGTTTACCTTGATTTGCTTCGGCTTGGCTTCCTCTTTCTTTGGGATGGTCAAAGTGAGCACGCCGTTCTGATAGTCCGCCTTGATAGCATCCGAATTCGCGGAGTTCGCCAGCGTGAAACTGCGGGCGAAGGAACCATACGCGCGCTCCACGCGCAAGTAGTTCTCTTCGTTTACTTTTTTCTCGAACTTGCGCTCACCGCGAATCGTCAGGACATTGTTCTCCACGCGGATATCAAGATCCTTGGGATCGACATCCGGCAGATCGGCTTTAACCACCAGCTCGTGCTCGGTTTCATAGATGTCCACTGCGGGCGCCCAGGCAGTGAGGCTGGATTCCTCGCCCTGGCGCTCGAAAGCATCATTGAACAACCGATTGACTTGTTCCTGCAGGGAAGTAACCCCGCGGAAGGGTTCCCAACGAGTAAGAGTTCTCATGTTGTAAGCACCTCCATGCGTGTTTAAGGTGACTGCTACATCATAATAAAATATGAGCGTATACGTGTCAAGTACAAATTTGACTCCTGAGCAAAAGGCTCTAAGTTATTGTAGTTGAATATATTACGGGATACCTGCATCGGGAAGCAATTGTCCCGGCGAACACAGTTCTCCCATCGCAGAGCACCGCTTGTGCATCAATCTTGTTTGTTTTGCGTGACATAGCCACTTTGCTGCTAGACTGCCGCTTCCATGCGATTGGATGAGCTGGACTATCATCTCCCTCGCGAGCAAATTGCACAGCGGCCTCTTGAGCATCGTGAAGCTTCACGGCTCTTGTTCCTGGATCGTTCGTCAGGGGTTATCGAAGACCGTTTGTTCACGGATTTTCCAATTCTTCTGCAGGGCAACGAGCTCCTCGTAATCAACAACGCGCGTGTAATCCCTGCACGCTTATTTGGGAGGCGCGCTGGCGTCCACTCGCAGGCACCTTCGCGGGCGACGAAGGCAGAGCATCTAACTGGGAAAGTCGAAATTTTTCTGACACGCGAGATTGATTCCGCGACCTGGGAAACGCTTGTGCGCCCCGGGCGTAAAATGCACGTGGGGGAGCGCGTTCTTTTTGGCGAAGGCGAGTTAGAAGCTGAGGTTCTCTCGCGAGGTCAGCTTGGGTTGCGCACGCTGCGTTTCACTTCCCATGACCAGCGAAACGTCAGCCAGCATTTCGAGCGGCTCGGCCACGTTCCACTGCCCCCGTATATTGAGCGTCCCGATGAAATCTCAGACCGCGAGCGCTATCAAACTGTTTTTGCCAAGCGTCCTGGAGCAATTGCCGCTCCCACTGCGGGTCTCCACTTCTCGACTGAAATTCTGGAGAAAGTTCGCGGGCGTGGCGCGGGGATCTGCGAACTTACGCTGAACGTCGGGCTCGGCACGTTTCAACCAATTCAAAGTGAAACGCTCGAAGGGCACGTGATGCATTCTGAGAGCTACGAGATTCCAAAAGAAACGGCGGATCGCATCCAGGCAACGCACGATGCCGGACACCCCATCGTGGCCATCGGCACAACCGTCGTTCGCACGCTCGAAGACGCAGCACGGCGAGCCGCTGAGTCAAGTTCATCGAATCTCGTGCAGGCAGGCAAAGCGGAGGCGCAGTTATTTATTGTTCCCGGATTTCGATTTCGCGTCGTGGATGGTTTGCTTACAAACTTTCATTTGCCCCGTTCAACGCTTCTTGCGCTGGTGTGCGCTTTCGCCGGCCGTGAGCGAGTCCTTGCGGCATATAGGCATTCTGTCGAAGCTGGTTATCGTTTCTATAGCTACGGAGATTGCATGCTGATTCGCTAGCGTGAGAATGGAGGAGGCTGCGGCGGAGTGCAGCCTCCTCCCGTTTCAAGGAAAAGAGTCACAAACTCTCTTTTTTTACTCGCTGAAAACGAAAACGCGGGCTTGGCCTGCAAAGCGGACTTCTCTTACCTGCCCATTTTCTCCCAGCAGCAGTGAATCATAGACGGATTTGGTGCTACGGTCTTCCCAGCGGCCTTCGGATTCGGCGACAACCTGCTTGCCTTTCTGAACCGTGGCCTTGTTTCCTTCGATCTCTAGACGATATTCGCCGGCCTTCAACTCGGACTTGCCGAGTTTCGCGGTTTGAGAAATGTTGATGGTTTTTGCGAAGGGTTTTGCAAACGCCGGCACTGCCAGCGCGATAGCGGCGAGTAAAGCCATACTGCGGACAAAAGAATTCGTTTTCATGCGCGTCAATTTCCTTTCAAACGGGATCGAGTCAGCCGCACATCGGCCTGTTGTTGGCTAGAGGTAGTTGACACGCATGGGGCGGACGAGTACTCTCGCCCGTGAGGACACCAACTCTTCCTGGACTAACGGCCGGAAAGACTGCGTGTCGTGACCCCGCGGCTGCCACCGCGGGGTTTTTCTGATTCTCGCCAAAAACAGCCGCGACGCCGGCTGCACCCGTATAGACGAACCACTGGGGGCGAATGTTTCGTCATCACGTTGTAAAATCTTGTCCATCGTTGCCACAACAAGAGTCCACGGCGCTCTTGCCCGTCACTATTCGTGTATTCGCTCTCTCTTTTGTCTTAAATCTTCATAAAGCAATGCATTTCTATTCCAATTCTCTTTCATTTCGCGCGTCACTTGGTGTGACCGCATGTTGCGCGCCGCACCGTGCAGCGGCAACCTTGTTCATTTATACTCTTTGTCACTTTTCGGATATTTGAAAGATGCGGATTCTCGTTCTCAGCGATTTGCATTCAAACGCCAGTGCGCTGGATGCCGTCCTTGATGCCGCGAAGGACCGCTGGGACATCTCCGTGTGCCTCGGCGACGTCGTAGGTTACGGGCCCGACCCCAATGAAGTCACCGCGCGCCTGCGCAAGCTCGCTACACACACCATTCGCGGAAATCACGACAAAGCAGTCACCGGATTGATGCCCACTGATGATTTCAACCCCGTCGCGAAATCCGCTGTGGATTGGACGCGTGCCCAACTCAAGCCTGAGCACCTCGCGTGGTTATCGGCGCTGCCCCCCGGACCGCTTGCGAGGGACGGCGTGGTTCTGGTCCACGGCGCGTTTCAAGATGAAGACGAATACGTCTTCACACCTGCGCAGGCCCTTGACGGTCTCCTGGACTCCACCGCACCTGTCACTTTCTTCGGCCACACCCATCACCAAGGCGGGTTTTCCTACCAGGACGCGCAGCTCGAGGTACTCCAGATTCACCCGCGCCCCAGCGAATCCTTTGCTGCGCTCCGTATTGAGCTGCCGCGCCGTTATCTCTTGAACCCTGGTTCGATCGGGCAGCCACGTGACGGCGATCCGCGTGCCGCTTTTGCGATCGCCGACTTGGAGCACCAGGTTATTGAGTTCTGGCGGGTGCCGTACGATATTTCCGTCGTGCAGCAGCGCATGCGCGCCGCGCACCTTCCAGAACCGCTGGTTCAGCGACTCCTCCTGGGCCGTTGAAGGTCACAAGCTGCTGCGCATAGACAAATTTTCAGAAAAGATAGTCCAAAAGCTACTTATGTCACTTATAATGGCCGCGTGGAATTCGCCGCCGAACTGCAAGCCAGCCTCCAGGAGTTTACCGCCTCCGGAATCGTGGAAGTTCGCGAGAATGGCGGCCGCATCGCGCCTTTTTCGGGAATGTTCTGGGAAGTGCGCGGTGACAGCGCGAAACCGCTGCTCCATCTCTGGTCGGAGCAGTTCAACCTGACGCGCCGCGTTATCGCAATAACTGATCATTCCGACCAGCGGCTGGCGTTGGCCGTCGAACGGTTCGGCCGCCACAAGCCAGAGCGGCTCGAATTTGTTCGCCGGGAGTTTGAACGCGGGGCGCGCCAAATTTCACATGAGCAATTCCGCGACCGCCTTGTCCAGCTTCTTGCGGAGCAGTTTCCCGATCAGACGGTCGAATCGTTAGTGGTCGCTCCCGATCTCGAGCACTCTCTCTCTGGCAATTACGCCAGGGGAATTCTCCGCCGCGGTTCCACGTGCGTTGCTGTGCTGGCTGTACCAGGCGGAGAGTCTTCGGACGTGGCAGACAATAGCCTCACATTTGCTCTGTTATGGATGCGGCGCGCGCGAATCGAATCGTCGTGGAGCTGTCACTGGTTTGCGCATCATTCTTCCGAAGAATGCCTGCGCCACCGTTGCGCACCGTCTCGCGGCACTCGATCCAAAACTCGCCGTGGAACTCTACGAGCACGACGCAGCGCTAAATATTCTCGAAAAGATTGACCCGCAGCGCGCGGGCAACCTGGATGCCTGGCTCGTCCCGCATCGCGAATCGGAGGCACTGCTCGCGCAAGCCCACTCCGCGCTGGATGTTATTGTAGCGGGCGCCCCGCAAGCCGTTACTTTGCATCCTGCGGCGCAATCCCGCGAAGTGTGGCTGCGCTATCGTGGCCTGGCGTTTGCGCGCTGGGACGATGGCCGAGTCTTTTTCGGGATTAACGACGCCAACGAGGAACTTACTCCCGCTTCGCGCCCAGCGTTAAAGCGTATTTTGCACGATCTGGAAGTTCACCGCCATCCTTTGGCCAGCGATACGCGCCATTCGCTCCACCGCGCTCAGCCGGAGCGCTGGCTGGAATCCATGGTTCGCGAAGACATCACACGCGTCGATGCCTTGCTCGATCAGCGATTTGTTTACGCGCAGGTGCTTGCCAATGCCGGGGGCGAACACGGCATTCTCGACCTGCTCACCGTGACGCGCTCCGGAAGGCTGGCGATTATCGAATTGAAGGCCAGCGAGCACATTCATCTGCCTCTGCAAGCCGCGGACTATTGGCTGCGCGTTCGCCGCCAGTTGCAGAGTGGGGAGATCGCTCGCTATGGTTATTTTCCAGGCGTTGCTTTGCAGCAGGCTCCGCCGCTCGTTTATCTTGTGGCGCCGGCGCTGCGATTCCATCCAGCAACGGACGATCTCTTGAACTGTCTCTCAACTGAGATGGAAATCGTGCGCGTGGGGCTTGCCGAAAGCTGGCGCCGTGGCCTTCCCGTGGTCATGCGGCAATAGCTCAGCGTGGTGAATCGCCCCCAGCCACATAACGGAGCTACCCACACACGATTCGAAGTTTCCTGGACACCGCCCGCGTCCCATTAGGTAGAATGTCTTCCCTAATCGAACGGATAAGGACTGTGGAGCCCACAATTTTTTCAGTCACCATTCGTCAGGCAGGCCCAATATCTCTGGTTGATGTTTCTGGACGCTTGACTTCCTTCGAGGTCGGTGCCTTGCGTGATTCAGTTTCCCGCCTGCTAAAGCAGGGCCGGAAAAACATCGTCCTAAATTTAAGCGGTCTCCATTACCTGGACAGTTCCGGGATCGGCGAGCTGGCGAAAATCTATGTCTCAGTGGTCAAAGGAGACGGAGAGCTGAAGGTCGTTGGCTTGTCGCCGAAAGTGGAACAGATCCTCAAGATTACGCAGCTCTATCAAGTTTTCCCGGAATTCCCGAGCGAAGAGGCGGCATTAAGGAGTTTTCCCGAATTCGGCCTAAATGAAACCGCGTAAATTCACAAACTCAAAGTTTGGCCAAAAAGGAGAGAAGCGGTTAGGGCCATAGCCCTAACCGCCTCCCGGGGTGTGTCCTCGAAGTGGTATTGATATGTTAGATGGCTGCCAGCGAAAAAGGTTTCCTTTGTCAAAAACTTTTTTCAAAAATCGATTTACTAGCGTAAATGTCAGTAAAACAAATACTTACGCCACCGTTCGTCACGGTGCCCGATCAGCCTCATGAGCTGCCTGGAAGTATGCAATGTAAACGGACGAGGTTTTCGCGCTAATTTTAGCCCCGCTTCTTCCGGAGTCCGATCACCTTTGCTGTTATTGCAACGGTAACAGCAGGCCACCAGGTTTTCCCAAGTGGATCGGCCCCCGCGCGACCGCGGCACAACGTGGTCGAGCGTCAATTCAGAACTCGGAAATACCCGTACGCAGAACTGGCAGGTGTTGCGGTCCCGTAGCAAGATATTCTTCCGCGAAAGCGCCCGGCTCTGCTGCGGAATATGCCGGTACGCCAGCAAGCGGATCACGGACGGTACTTTATGCGCATGCGCCGCGGAATGCACCTCAGCGTTGTGCATCTCTTCCGCCTGCGCCACACCCTTCAGCATCAACACCATCGCGCGCCGCACGGCTGTCACGTTGATCGGTTCGTACGTGGCATTCAGTACCAACACCGGCTCCTGCATCAAGGATGCACGGCGGGTCGAAACCAGGTTGTAGGATCTACTGCCTGCGGGACCCTCGGAGCCGGGCATAACCTCACCCGCCACTTCGGGGGTATAGCGCCCCCGGGAATCCACCGACATGTGCCGGTTTGCGCCCATCGCGCCTTCCTCGGGTTATCTTACCATTCTCTGGTGTCCGGCAGGGGGTTTCTGAGGGCTCGCGCTACGGTAAGCCCAACCACGGACTTGGCTCCCGCCTCTCGCAGCGCTCGTGCACAGGCATCCAGCGTCGCTCCAGTTGTCAATACATCATCTACCAGCAAAACGCGTAGGTTGTCAACCTGGCTGCCTGGACGTGTGGCAAAAGCGCCACGGACAGATTCCCATCGCTCCTCCAGACTTAGCACTTGCTTATCTGGCCGCGCCCGCGTGCGCACCAACAGCACGGATTTATGCGGCAGTCGAAGCCTGTTCGCCAGGGGCTTGGAGACGAGCGCTGCCTGGTTGTACCCCCTTTCTCGTTCTCGCTCGCGATGCAGAGGTACTGGAACCACGACGTCCGCAGCTAGCCAGTCTGCCTCGCTGTTCACCGCTTCAGCCAGCCGATGGGCAAACCACGATCCCAGCGGCTCTATTTGCTCGAACTTCAGCAGCAAGATTGCTCGCACAACGGCATTTTCATACACTGCAAAGCTGCGGGCTCGGTCAAAGGCGTACGTCCTGTCTTGACAAGCGGGGCAGAGCACCGGCTGGTCCGGCTCCTTCTTCCATCCAGGCAGCGGCCGCCCGCAGATCTCACATATGACGCCAGGCACGCGTTCAAATGACGAGAGGCACTCCTCGCAAAGTGGAACGCGGCTGGCGCTCGTTAATAACCTGTCGCAGATGCGGCATCCGGAAGGAAAGAACACGCTGACGAGCGCATCGCTAACCTCCGCGAACCACGCGCGCACACGTTGCTGTTTTGCTGCCGATGCGTCACTGGATGAGCTCGCGCGCCCCACGCCGGCAAGAATCTACTCTTTTTTATGCTTTAATTAAAGAAGAAAAGTACCTTTGGGTAACGCGTGTTTCTGAAGCGCTTCCGGAAAGGAGGGTTATTCAAAAGCCGTGGTTACAAACTCTCGTTGCTCATTTATTGCAGCAGCCCTTGCTCCATTTTTTCCTGACAGGCGATACAATGCTTTGCCCACGGCACGGCCTCCAGCCGCTTCTGCTGGAGCTCTTCCTGGCAATTCGCGCATACGCCGTACTCGTCGGTCTGGATGCGTTTCAGCGCCGCGTCAATCATGTTCAGGATCGCCCTGTCCGTATTGGTCATCCCAAACAGAAACTCCTTCGTATAGGAGTTCGCGGCCTTGTCTGCCAAGTCCACCGTCGGATCTTCGTCCGCGGTCCGGCCCTCTTCCTGTGTGCGCGCGATGGTCTTCGTCAACTCTTCCCGCCGCGCCAGCAGTTTCTTCTTGTAATATTCCAGTCTTTTCTTGTCCATGCCTGCTTTGACCTTGTCTGTGCCCTTATTCATGCTTTTCTGCCTGCCTATGAGTGCGTGCCCCGTTTCACGCTCATTGCACATCGATCCGTGCTCTACGAGCTTTTCGGGCCATCTAAAAACTCCGTAGTGTAGGCTGAGTTGCAGACGGTGTCAAGCGTTGCGGGCAGAATGGCCGAAGGATGATAACTCGCGTGCCTTTTTCGAGCACCGATTCAAGTTAATTATTGCACTTAGGGTTCAAGTCTTTTGCTCTTTGGCCTTACGGAGTTTTTTCCGCCAAATTATCAATTTCACCCGATTGTCAGCGGGCACGGCTGACCTTAAATTTCCCGCGACGCGCGGCAAGCGCACTTCATTGTCCCGAAGTGAGCCAGTCATCTTACGGTATCTGGTTACTCCTGCTCGCTCTCAGGTGTGCGTGCGTGTCAGCTACCAATTCAAGGAGGATTGCATGCATCGATCAATATCACTCAGGCGCTGTTCCATCGCATTTGCTCTCGCGGCGGCACTGTTGACCTGGCCTGCGGCTGGCTATGCACAGCTTGGCGGGATATTACCGCCCCCGCCCACCACTACAACGGGAACGGTTTTAGGGAATGCGAGCGCGGTCCAAGCGACCATCCTCGGCATGACCACCGTATTGAGCGGTACCGGATCTATCGGAAGCAACGACGCCCTCGATGCTTCCGTGCTTACAGGTGGCGTTCCTTCGACGCTCACTGCAGAAACGCTAAGTGCAACCGCGATCAGTTATGCCGATGAAGTTGACTCAGCAGCTTCACTGGGAAACCTGAGTATGACTGTAGCCGGGACCGGCATTACGGCCGATTTCGTAATGGCGCAAGCATCACAGGTAGCGGGCGCTCCAGGGAGTGGAAGTTCAACCCTCACCAATCTTTCGATTAATGGAATTCCCGTCGCCGTCACCGGAGCCCCGAACCAGGCGATCCCCGTTCCCGGCGGCCAGGTGATTATCAACGAGCAGACCATTTCATCCACAGGGACGGCCGTAGTGAACGCCCTGCACGTTGTTGTTACCGGAGTTGCCGACGTCGTGGTCGCATCCGCGACCGCAGGTATCTCTTAGCCTCACGACAAGTGAGCCAGATGCGAGAGGAGAAAGCACAAATGAACGAAAGAGCAAAAAGAATCTGTAGATTGGCCTCCGGACTCGTCGTAGTGGCGCTCGTCGTGACCAGCGCGATTCTGGTGGTCGGAACTGCGACGGCACCTCCAGTAAAGGCCTGGGCAACGCCGCCGTGCGACTTCCTGACGGGTGGCGGATGGATCGTTTACAACGGTAATAAGGCGAACTTCGGTGCGGGGGGCGGGTGCAAGCACGGTTCGCCAACCTGGGGCCACCTTGAGTACATTGACCATGGTACTGGCTTGAACGTTCACTGGACCAGTATCACGGAATATCAATTTCTCGATGATGGTAGCAACGGTACGGACCCGAAGACGGGCCAGCCCATCGGTACCCGGAAAATCTGTGGCACGGCCAGGACAAACCAGTTCGGTGACGTCAATTTTGCCGTTCGCGCCAGAGACGCGGGCGAACCAGGTGTTAACGACCAGTTCGACATCCGGTTGACGGATTCGACCGGCACAATCGTCTGGTACAGCACGGCCAATGAATGCACTTGGCACTATTTGGGCTCGTATGCTCCATGCGCGCCTGGAAACGGCGGGGGTGGAAACATCCAACTCCACAAGCCCAATCCGTCAACCACTGGCAGCTTCGGGGGTTCGTGCCCAGCGTTTCCTGACTAGGCAATGTCGTGACTGCAGCCACGGCTCCTGGACGTACACACTAGCGCAACTGCACTAGTGGCGCTCAGGAGCCGCCCGACAGTTGATTTCCCGCCGGACTGCTAAGGAACAATAGCCAATACCAATGCCGAGGGATGGGCCTTGTCGTGATAAATCACGTTCGTGGCTTTGATCATTCGCGTCGAGCGGGCTTGCTCTTCTCCCGTGTTCAGGTTGCGGTCGAAGCGCGGGAAGTTGCTGCTGGAAACTTCCAGCCGCAGTTTGTGCCCTGCGAGAAACACATTGCTCGTCGCCCACAAATCCACGGTGATGTGATAAGTCTCGCCCGGATTCGCCAGCTCCGGCTTCTCCTGAGAATTCCGGTAACGCAGCCGCAGGATTCCGCTCGTCAGGTTTTGCGCAAACCCATTCGGCCAAACGTCTACGAGCATTCCCGTGAAGTCCGTGTCCACGGCTGAGCTGCTCACGAACAAGTCCAACGAAACCGGCCCGGTCACTTCGGTATCCTTTGCAAACGTCGGTGCGGTATAGACCAGCACGTCGTTGCGGGCCTCCGCGGGCCTCTGGTCTTCAGGCCCAATTCCTGTAGGCAGCGCGCCGCAGCACAGCGGCCCGCCTATCGTTGGCACAGCGTCACTCGGGTCGTAAACGTATTGGTCCGGCTTCTCCTCCGCGGGAGCCGCCGTACTCAAGGCGCCATTGCCAGCGACTCCGTTCGCCGCGCCGGAGGAGTGCAGGTAATACTTCGTGCTTTTCGCTCGCGTCAGCGGCCAGTCATCTTCCTCGCGCCACTCGTTTTTCCCCATCACGAAAATCTTCACCGGCTTTTCCTTGTCCACTCCGTTCGTCTCGCCTTTCAAGAGCCAGTCGTACCAACGCAGCGTCAGCTCATCGCCATCGATTGGCAATTTTTCTCCAAAGTCTACAGCGCCGACTTTTCTACTGCCCCAACCTCCAGCATGACCTCCTACGTACACAAGCAGCCGCTGCCCGCGCTGTGCTGCTTCCGCGCCTGCCTCTGTCTTCAGTCGCGCATAATTTTTTAGCGTGCCGCCAAGAAAAATGTCGTACCATGCGCCCAGGTTGTACACCGGCACCTGGATTTGCGCGTAGTGGTCCTCGATGGAAATTTGCTTCCAATACTCATCGAAATTCGGATGCGCCAGCCAATCCGTGAAATAGGGCGCCAAACCCTCCGCTTCTGGCGCTTCCAGCACAGGGTATGCGCGCAAGGGCAATATCTTCGTCCATCCAAGCGCGTTACCGCTGGATTCCACGCGCCGCCGCATCGTGTTCGTCGACAGGCCGGTCGCCCACGATTCGTTGAACCACTGCTCGAACGCCCCGCCCTGATAAGCCCAGCCGTCATGATAGTTCGACGCCGTCACGTTGGGGCAAATCCCCGCCAGGTGTGGCGGTTTCGCGATTGCCGCCAGGAATTGTGTCGCGCCCACGTACGATCCGCCATACATCCCCACCTTCCCATTCGAATACGGCAGCGCCGCTGCCCATTCCACGGTGTCATATCCATCCCGCGATTCGTTCTTGAACGTGTACCAGTCCCCCTCCGACGTGAATCGCCCGCGCACATCCTGAGCAATCGCGACGTATCCGCGCGCCGCCGCCTTCAATCCAAAATTCGTCTCACCCGTCTTGTCATACGGGGTGCGCACCAGCAACACGGGAAACTTTCCGTCCGCTTTCGGTCGGTAAATGTCCGCGCGAAGTGTTACCCCGTCGCGCATCTTCGCCGCTACGTTGCGCTCTACAATGACTTCGTGATTCTCCGCCGCCATCATCGCTGGCGTCACCAACACCAGTGTCAGCACGATCGCCGCAAAAAAAAGAACCGCCCGTTTTGCAAGCAGCAACCCATGTTGTTTTTGCTTTTGCATTCGAACACTCCCTCGAAGGTTACATAGCGAATCCTGAGGGGTGGAGCCTAGGCCGAGTCCTCGCCAGTGTCAAGGCTACCCGGTCTTGGGCGCCGCGTTGTCTCTATACCAACTTCACTGCGAAAGCTCCGAAATACGAACGTGGCTTTATTCGCAGTGAATCCTAAATTTAGCGATGTTACTTTCGGAATCTAACCTAAGTAAGAAGCGTGCCAGTCCGAATCTAGAACTTGATGTCTCAGTAAGAATCATTCCAGAAACGTTTGAGGTGGCTTTGCTCCCCGAACTTCGTCTTTCCTTTTAGTCCCGGATCGGGGTTCCACCGTTCTCAAGGCAGCTTCCGGTTAACGGCCATCAGGAAGCGCGCTTCTCAGGACGGCCTGTGGTGAGTTACAGGTCCGGGCGGGAGAAAGTGATGTCCTCCGTCCCTCGGAGCATTCTGGCCGTCGCAGTTGTTCTCGTTTCGAACTTTTCCGGAACAGAAGCATTTCCGCAGGCTATCAACTTCATTCGTCATGCCGCTGATCCACTAACGCTCGCTAAGAGCGATCTTGGACGTGCGTATTGCACGGACCCCTCGGCCAGCGAAGTTCACGCCCTTCACGCCCCTACCGCAGCTGGCGGTGAAGCAGACTCACCGTGCGACACGCCGCCAGTGCCGCGGGTAAACCCGTGCAATCCGGCAAGCTTGGCGCCAATCGGCTGTGCCGTGACCAGAGATGTGGTGCAAGAGAGTCTGACAGCCATGGGAAAGCCAGGCCAGAAAATCATGCGCGCGCGCGAAAGAGTTTTGGAGATTCTGCAAAGCGGAAATGCATGTTCGGCATGGTTCCGCGAAAAAGATCCAAATTCGGCCAGCACCTTCCGAACACTCAACTATGCGGTAGATCACCAGGGAGAGGAGGTCGTCCACGTTTTAAGAGATACCGGGCCACAATACACCTATCGCGATCCGTATGTGGCTAAGGTTGGCCAGGACACTGGGGCATTCGCAACGATCACCTTAAATGGCGGCGGTGCCTTCTTCCATGTCCAGGCGACGACTCTGGTGTTCTCCAAAGAAGGCGGTTTGAGCACATTAGGCGGACCGCGACTGATTAACGTGGGCCCATACGCGGGCGACACCGTGGCCGCTCAAACTCTCGTCCTGCTGCACGAGTTCGGCCATGTGCTAAACCTGCTGCCGGTAGACTTCGATAACGAAAACGGGAAGTCGATGCAGAACACGGCTGAAGTCCTTCGTTTCTGCCGTGCGGAAGTCGAATCGAAGGCCAGGCGGGGCACGCTCTCAGCCACACGCTGAGGGAAGACGAAACTAGTCTCGATTGGACTAGTTCCTGGGCGTGAAACGAATGGGAAAATGCCGACACTACTTGCATAGCCAAGCCCAATCGGAACAGGCGGCCGCACTCAATGACATTGTGCCGCGCGGCTGTTTGTTCCCATTCGCTGGTTGTTGACAGGTGGGGGCACTCTTGGGAGAGTTGTGCTCCCCGCCTGCCAATGACCCGTGCATCGAGTCTCAATCCCTTGCTTGGACTCCTGTCGGACCTACTCAGACCGGCGACGGCCCACGAAGTAAGCAAGCAGCGAGAAAATTGCGAAGTAGAAAACACCGTTCGCAACGATGGCGATGCGGAGGAACCAGCCAAACGTCCATGCCAAAGATTTGCCAGACTCTGGAGTAACAAATTCTGCCAGCTTCAGCCCAGGAGAAAAAAGAGCGATAACCGGTGCGATCACTTGTGGCTCAAGGGGCACAGCAATGGCCAGTGCGAGAAACCCTGCAACCAATCCAAGCACGGCGAACAAAACGTAACGGAACGGCCTGTGCTGTGTCATTGCCGTTGATCTTAGCAGAGGATTCCACGGCGCTGTTCTCCTTTCCTGTGCGAAGATAATCCGGAAGTTCAAGTAGGCAAGGGGCACTATGAACTCCCGGCGAACCATTATCTTCGTTTCCATCATTCTCATTGCCAGTCTTGCTGCGCTCATCGTTTGGCCGCGTGCTGCGATGACGCACCAGGACCAATCTCCCCGGAGGCAGCAGACGCCGACGATCGACGAGTACCAGCCGAAGTCCACTCTCGTCACCAAGGAACACAAAATCGAGCGGGCTAAATTTCCATTCATCGATATTCACAGCCATCATTGGAATCCCACGCCGGAAGAAGTAGACAGGCTTGTAAGAGAGATGGACACGATCAATCTGCGCGTGATGGTGAATCTCAGTGGAGGAACGGGAGAACAGCTGAAGAATACTGTGGCGGCAATGAAAAGCCGCTACCCTGATCGATTCGTCGTTTTCGCCAACATGAATTACGACGACTTGAACACTGCCGGATTTGGGAAGCGCGTGACGGCTCGGCTGGAACAAGACGTAAGGAACGGCGCGCAAGGATTGAAAATCTTCAAGAATTTCGGAATGGATCTGAAGTATGCCAACGGTGAGCGCGTGCACGCGGACGATCCGGAGTTTGACGCCATATTTGAGAAATGCGCGGAGCTGAAGCTCCCCGTGCTGATTCATGTGGCGGAGCCTTCTGCATTTTTTGATCCGTGGGACTACTACAACGAGCGCTGGGAAGAGTTGAAGGAATTTCCGGGGCGGGCGCGGCCACCTGCTAGGTATCCGCCGTTTGAGACGCTGATGACGGAGCGAAATCATCTGTTCGCCAAGCATCCCAGGACAAATTTCATCGCGGCCCATCTGGGTTTTCACGGGAACGATCTGGAGCGGCTGGGGAAAACTCTCGATTCGCTCCCGAACATGTACGTAGACATCGCCGCGGTGCTGGCGGAGCTGGGGCGGCAACCGTATTCGGCGCACGATTTTCTTGTCAAGTATCAGGACCGGGTTCTGATGGGAAAAGACATCTACGAGGTGAACGAATACAAATGGTATTTCCGCGCGCTCGAAACGCGCGACGAATATTTTGAGTATTATCGCAAGCGCCATGCATTCTGGCGCATTTACGGTTTCCAAGTGCCAGATGAAGTGTTGAAAAAGGTGTACTACAAAAACGCACTAAAGCTGGTGCCGGGAATTGATGCCAAAGCATTTCCGGAGTGAGAATTAAGGGTTCTAAACATTAGGATATTAGGATAAACAAAGGGATGGGCTGGGGCTAAGTCGTCGGCTATTCTCAAGAAGGGGATTGTAGCTTATTTGGGATTCACCCTCGTGAGGACCAAAAAGCCTCCTTGGTTCGGAGCCAAGGCTACTGGAGTGGACTGACGCTTTTGCACAGAAAGGCACAGGAAAAGGGCAAAAATAATTGTTACGGGGACTTGACGGAATCAGAAAAGCTGGTATAGTTGCAAATGGCCCGGGGGTTCCAGGAATCGCTGGGTGTGATTAGGGGCATCACAGTCGGATTTGAAGTCCGTTTCGATCCTAAGTGAGGTTCTTTACGAACACTGGCTAGAAAGAAGTCGAGCATCGCGTGGAGCCACCCAGGTGTGGGTGGCTGTACCCGGCGCTCGACGCCGGGTTTTTTATTTTGCGGCAATGATTAGTGGCGAGTGACGAGTGGTGAATTTCCGCAAGGGAATTCCGAAGCTAGTCGCAGGGCAACTAAAACACGAAGCAAAATCCCAGTGAGACTGGGGCAGTGCTGGAAGGCGAGGCCGCACGGCCGGATAAGTCCCACCAGACAAGTCCTGAGACAGTCAGGGCATTCCGATAGACTCGGAACAAAAGTTCTTTGACAACAGAAAGGCTGGCAAGTCCACGCCGATAACCCTTGACCCGATTACGGTCGGGCGGGGTGCCATGGTGTGGATTACATACAAGTTTGCTCAAGTCGAGCAAAACTGTGGAAGAAAAGGCGGCTTATTCAATTGTTTGAGGATCGTAGAAACGAAAGCCCGCTTCAGTTTTCTTAGTCACCTTTCGGGGTGGCCGGACGTTCCGTGATGCCCATGCCCGGGTTAGCGGAGTGCTGAAGCAAGGATGTATGGAGCTACGAAAGTCAAAACGTCGAAGTTGTGTTTCGCAAGGAACAAAGCGGAGACGGCTTGGGTAAGTTTTATGATTAAGCTACTAAGGGCGTACGGTGGATGCCTTGGCGCCAGAAGGCGATGAAGGACGTGGCAAGCTGCGATAAGCCTCGGGGAGCCGCAAGCAGGCTTTGATCCGAGGATTTCCGAATGGGGAAACCCGGCGAGATGAACTCTCGCTACAGCCCGCTGAATACATAGGCGGGTATG
>Ga0209350_1000512_pt1 | contig 21461 bp, 22 predicted proteins | sample GraSoi013_2_20cm_2_FD_185822 | JGI IMG/M metagenome (GOLD analysis project Ga0209350, IMG submission 185822) | Grasslands soil microbial communities from the Angelo Coastal Reserve, California, USA - Sample 09_27_2013_2_20cm (SPAdes) (version 2) | ecosystem: Environmental > Terrestrial > Soil >...
TGAGGAAACGGACCTCATAGACCGGAGAGACAGCTCGAGGGGCGCGAAGTCGAAGCCCGCTGTGGTTGCGAAGACTAGATAGTTATCCCGATGCCGAATTGAGAACTCTTGTTATCCAGGCTCTCGATTGAAGCAAGTTCGGCGCTCTTTTCATCAAGGCGTTCACGAGGAGTAGCGATACAACCACGGAGAAGACTACGTGAACGGCGTTGTATATCGCAGTCAGTCCAAGGATGTAGAGAATCAGTCCGGAGCCTGTGAGGTTGATGCCTGATTGGCTCAACACAAATTGGGCGAAACCGGTGTAGTCTACGCCGAAAACCGTCTGGGCAAGAAATACGATGTAAAAATAGTTCGCGGCCGTCATCAGTGTTACCCGAGTAATAAGGGCTAAGCTTGTCATCGTTAGACTAACTCTCACCAGACTCTGTCTTCCAAATCTCGACGCTAGAAAAAGCCCAATGTAAGTTGAGAGAACTCCAAGAAACTTCAAACTAGGACCAAAGAATGGGCCGCTGCCTGCACCTCCTGCAACCGTTCCAAGTATCGTGGCGTGAATCAGGGCCGTCAGCAAACCGGCAGTAGGACCAAATATCATGAGTGAGGTTAGGTCGACCACCTCAGCCACGTCGAACTTCAAGTAAAACAGAATTGGAAACGGAGGCTGTAGTGCTGGTGGAGCAGCCAGCGTTATGAGTGAAGCTAGAGCCCCGAAAGTTGCACTACCAGCTAGTACGGCAGTAGGCCTCAAGGAGGCCCGCGAGACAGCCATAGTGAGCGGAGAAGAACGTACTCATAAAAGAGTTGCTACTCAATATTGAGTGAGTCGCCTTTTCTCGTTCTAGCGAACTCTTGCTGGGCTGACAACCATTTTCATCATACTCGTGGCTCTTGCGGATGCCGTCTTGCCTTCGGGATCGAGTCGCCTAAGTTCCATCAAATCTGACATTGTATCAATGTCAAAGGAAACGCGGCTATTTGATATCGAATAGGCATCGACCCTCTTGATCTGTGACAGACGGAGATGTTTGGAGTAGCTCCATCTCCCATAACTAGGGGAAATCACCCCGGGTGGAGAGGTCAACATCACATTCGTACCACCTTTCAATGATGGTGCCATTACGACCCTTGGAACGGCAGGGCCGATACTCAGCAGTTCTTTGAAATCCCCAGGCTCAACTAGCGGGATGTCAGCGAGGACTGTCGTAACGGAGCGTACATGTTTTTGCGTCGCAAGTCTATTCGCCTGTTCTATTGCTCGATTGAGACCGACACCTGTTTGCTTGAGAAAAGAGACCTCATGCAATCGTATTCGACCCGCAACGTTTTCGTCAGGAGAAATTACCAGGACTGTCCCGAAAACTCTTGATCGGACTGTAGATGAAAGAACATCTTCCAATAACGCCTCAACGAGAATCCTCCGCTTATCCGCTTGAAGGTTGGTTGAAAGTCTTGTTTTGCTTTCTGTAAGGCCCTTTACTGGGATTACCGCCCAATTCTCGGTCATGAGATCGTCTCAGCAAACTTCAATGTGTTTTCCGCTAGCTTGGACTGAGCTTCTTGAGAATCCATTACTGTCTTTGTTGCGATGACTCGCATGCCAAGACTCGCGATCTTGGGACTAATGGTTCGATCCACCTCGTCAATGACATATCCTCTCATCAACCCCTTGTAGAGCTGGGCGACGCCATAGGGTGAAACCTCCAGCCCCAGGCTCTCCATCATCTGGTCTAGAGGACCCTTGATTGCTTTCCCTCCAACGATAGGGCTAATTCCCACGATCTTCGCCCGAGTTTTCGCGATGCTGTTGCGAATGTCAGGAATCGCCAGAATCGGCCCTATGCTCAGAATAGGATTGCTGGGACACAGAATGATAAGATCCGTCTTCTCTATCGCCGGGATCACGCCCGGGGCGGGCGCGGCGTGCGCTGCTCCCTCGTATGTAACATCCTCTACTTTGTCTTGGAACTTTCTCTTTACGAAATATTCCTGGAACTCTAGTATGCCCTTCGGGGTCTTGATCTTCGTCGCTACAATGTGGTCCGTCATAGGTAGGATTCGTACTTTTACTCCGAGAGCGTTTCTGATCTTCTCAGTCACCTCTGATAGGTTGAAGCCTTGCTGGAGGTATGCTGTACGTAGAAGATGCGTTGCAAAGTCCTTGTCTCCAATCCTGAACCAGGTCTCAGCCGAGTACTTTCCCAGCTGATCCATGCAGCCGAACGTGTCCCCTTCGATTCCCCACCCTTTTGCCTTGTCCACGATTCCTGCAAGAGTGTAGGTCACGATATCGAGGTCGGGGCTAACGTGGCATCCCAGGTATTGGAGATCATCGCCGGTGTTGACGATAACGGTTATCTTTTCGGCAGGAAATACGTCTGCGAGACCTTCTAGAAAGCGAGCAGCGCCCACGCCGCCGGCGAGACAAGTGATCGAGCGAAACACGCAGAGACCCTGCGAGAGCGTTTCGCCGGGACCAAACCTCTAGTTAAACGCTATCCCCGTTTCTTCGTAGATTTCTTGACCTGGTCCAGATGAGCAGCTTTCAGATAGTCTGCGGCTGTTCTAAGGTTGACATATGCATCAGTGGCAGACTTTCGTCGCCCTTCACGCGCTCGCCTTAGAAACTCTATGGAATCCTTGACGAGGACAAGAGCCGCCTCGCCTTTTCGAATCTTGACAGCTGGTTCTAGGTCCTCCAAACCGTACGTCAGATTGAACAGAAGGCTGCTGTACTCCACAGCTTCTGCGGCGAGCCAGATTCCCAGAGCGATATCTGCTGAAGACTTGGATGTCTTATCGAGAGCGATATTGACTTTCGACCACGCATCGTCTAACGCCTTTCGCAGTTTGGACTCTAGGAATTCCCTTTCGGCTGGGGATCTCTCGGACAAGGACGGTTGTCCTATTCGACAGTGACACTCTTCGCCAGGTTTCGAGGATAGTCAGGGTCGTGTCCTTTGATCACGGATAGGTAGTAAGCTAGCAGCTGTAGTGGTACCACATACACGAGGGGAGTTACAAGAGAGGGGAGAGACTCTGAAATCTCAATGACCCGATCGGAGAGGTTTCTGACCTCCTCGTCTCCTTCCTCAATTATTGAGATGACCCGGGCACCACGAGCCTTCATCTCCATCATGTTTCCGACAATCCGTTTGTGGGTGTCGTCATTCGGTGCGACGAAGATTACCGGAAACCCTTCTTCGATAAGGGCGATGAAACCATGTTTGCTTTCACCAGCCGGATAAGCGATCGCTGGAACGTAGCTTAGTTCGAGGAGTTTGAGGCGACCCTCGAGAGCTGTCGGGACATTGATTCCCCGTCCCAAGAAGCAGATGCTTGATGCGCTGTCGCACTCCTCGGCTATTTTCTTGACTTCTTCGATCCTCGTGTTCAAGATACTCTGGATGAGCACGGGGGTTCTATGGAGGGCGTTTTCTAGCTCGCTAATCTCTTTCGCGGATACCTCGCCCTTCTTCCGGCCAATGGTCGCAGCAAGACGCAGCAGCACTGCAATCTGGCTGGTAAAGGCCTTGGTCGAAGCGACACCTATCTCTGGCCCAGAGTTTTGATCGATGTATACGGTGGATAACCGCATCAGAGTAGAGCCTAGGACGTTCAGGACGCTCAGAATGGTTGCGCCTTTCGCTTTTGCGTCACGAACAGCGTTGAGGGTGTCCATCGTCTCCCCGGACTGGCTTATAGCTAGAATGACTGTCTTCGAAGTAACTAGATCCAGGGCCTCTTCGGAGAATTCACTGGCAACCACTGCTCGGGCGTTGATCCCGGCTATTTTTGCGAGGGCTATACTACCGACGAGCCCCGCGTGATATGAGGTCCCGCAGGCCACAATGAAGACATTGTCAGCCTCGATTATCTTCCGGGAGAATTGGTCGTAGTAGACCTGCTCCGTTCGCAGAGCGTCACGCAGGGCTTGAGCTTGTTCATGAATTTCTTTAAGCATAAAGTGCTTGAAGCCTTGCTTCTTTGCAGACTCCGGGTCCCAAGTAATGGTAATTGCTTCTCGTTTTATGGGGGCAGCATTTTTCAGCTTAAGAATTCTCATCCCTTTGGGGTCCAGAACGGCCATCTCTCCCTCGTCCAGAAGTACAGCTTTCCTAGTAAGTGGCAAGAATGCTGCAAAGTCCGATGCGCAGTAATATTCGCCGTCTCCGAGGCCCAAGACGAGAGGGCTCTCCTGTCGGGCGCAGAGTATCGTCTTGGGCTGATCAGTGCTGGTGAGAACGATTGCATAGGCTCCTTCAAGACGATTCACGGTCTTACGGAACGCTGCTTCTAGGCTCATTCCGTGGGAAAGATAGTCTTCCACCAGGTGCGGGACCACTTCTGTGTCAGTTCTCGATTGAAAGCGGTGACCTTTCGCCTCCAGTTCTCGCTTGATCTCTAGATAATTTTCGATGATCCCATTGTGAACTACGGCGATTCGCGATTTGCAGTCCACAAGAGGATGAGAGTTTTCGTAGACAGGTCTACCATGCGTCGCCCATCGGGTGTGACCCACCCCAACTGGTCCCGGAAGGTCGTCAAGATTGTATTTTGCGTGGACCTCCTCTAGCCGTCCGCTGTCCTTCTTCACCGTCATTCGGTCATCGTCGATGGTGACCTCGCCGACTGAGTCATAGCCTCTGTATTCGAGCCGTTTGAGCGCCGAATGGATGACTGGGGCCGCATGAGAGCCCTCATGAAGAACGCAACCGAATATTCCGCACAAACTCCAAACACTCTCGGGGAGACTCATCATACGATTTGGCAGGGCATTAAGAATTGCTGCACAAGGCACCGTCAACTCTTCGGTTGCTGTCTGTTTGTTGTTCTTCGGTTATCTCTAACAGTTATGCTTGGGGAGCGACCGACTAGTTGCTAGGGGGCGTTCGTCAAATGAGCCTGTCACGCTGGGGCAGGGGGAGGTGACTCTGACTGGGTGACAGGTCTGAACCGGGGATAAGGGGTTGGCTGGGCACTGTAGAATCCCTGCCTGGCAACGGGCCAAGCTACCACGCTACAGGCGTGAGTGGGCGGTTGAGGTTCGACCGTTCACTGCCAAGAAGAGGCTACGTGCCTCTGAGGCGCAAGGGCTCTCAGGTGAAGCGGTGAAGGGGAACCCGACGACGACGGTAATCCCCGGAGTCGATGAGAGCAAGCCGAGTCCTCGAACAACCGACGACCCGACAGAACCACCAGAACCCTGCACCAGATATGTTCGGTATGCGCTCTCTCGCAAGAATGTCTCATGGACGATGATTTACCCTCCCCTTGGGCTTCATTCGTAAGACCCAATCGGACTCGCAATCCCGTCTCAAAGAAATTCTGCCGACTCTATACTGTCTATCTACTCTGGATAGGTAGGCGGGAGACGTTCTCCGGCCCTATTTCTTGAAATCCTTCCCTTATTCTTTGTTTTCCGAACAACAAAACTCGTATCTCTGGCCGGCCTCGAGGTCATGAACAGCGGATGAACTTTTGGGCCGCGATATTGGGGTATTGGTTGGACCTTAACCTGTGTAGTCCTATCCTTGCGTGATAGACTTCTCAAGATCGGGATCGATGAGATGAATCCCCCGAACGCCACTATGAGGGTAATGCGGAGTAGAGAGTCGGCGGGCTTGATGATGTTAGTAGCGTATTCTTGCAGGGAGGCGACATGAAAGTAGGCGACCGCGCTCCAAGTTGATAGAAGAACAATTATTCCCAAGACGAGCGACCCAACTAGCTTGGAGTCCGTGAGTCTTCTGAGGATCGGTGCTGTTCATTCTGTCTTTGTTGGACATGCTGGACTCAGCCGAGAATAGTTTGAAGCATAGGCTCTCCGCATATTGGTGGATCGTTACCACCAACGGGAGAGCGGAGGTTTCTAATGTGAGAGCAAGATGGAATGGTCTCCAGACTCAGACTCTGACTCTCACTGCGGACTTGGCTTCGAGGACCCGTCTCGCTTGTACGCCTTTCACTCTTTCAACGACTATAGTACCGAAGAAGGCGCCCGCGGAGCCGACCAGGGTGTCGCCGATAAGCGCAATCGCCCATATCAACGCGGATGATGGTCCCAGAACCGCCTGGAGGACAACTAGACCTGTCGGAGCCATAGCCAAGTTTCCCAACGTGCCGGCGAGGATCAGATGTCTTCTCGATGGGTCCAGAAGACTGCTACTAGAATGCTGTAGGTAGAGGTCGAAGACAAGACCGTTTACGATTACTGAGGCTGTAATATGAGGTGAAAAGTTGCCTGCAGCACTTGGGGTGCCTAAGAAGATCAGCCCTATGACTGTCCCGAGAATGGTCCCACTCCATTTCTTGCCCGTTAAGGACACTAGAATGGCGAAGAATGCTGGTAGTAAGAAGAAGAGGTCAAGCGATCTCGTCACTGACCGGAGCTCAATGCTTGAAACGTACCCATAGCCGGTGAAAAGAGCCGTCAGCACCGCGACCAAGGCAACATACCTGCTCGTCGAAGTCCCGCTTACGCCGGGAAGGTTGGCACCCCCCGTCCATAGCTGGCTCATGAGATTACATTGAACTTGGGGTATTTGGGAGTTGATGCTTGGCAGTACGAGGTATTCTAACCACGGTGAAGGCGTGAGTCACTGCAATCGATGAGGGGAATGGATTATCTCTTCTTGAGTGCCGCAGATTCGAGCTTTCCGTGAACTCTCACGGTTCCAACCTTCAATGTAGGAGTTGCGAGCTCCAGGGTGACATCGAAGTTTAGGGAATAGCCCTTGTCCGACATCTTTCCCAAGATTTCCGCTAACGAAGACTGGGTGAGTTCGTCTGTGCGTTGAGGCATACAATCTCATAGTCGACTGAACGTTCCCACCTATAAAGCTCTAAGCGGAACCATGGATCCTCAAGTGTAGCCTTCAAGAACGATAACTCGGTTAGAACTGAAGAAATATTCTAGACTAGTCTGAAATCCTCTTTCACCGTGGTCAATACAATGTGTGTATTGGTTCGTTCCACGAAGGGCATCGCCAATAGCGACTTTGTGAACTTGCTGAGTTCTTCACGGCTCTTGAACTTGGCGATGACCATCGCGTCGGTGAGACCCGTCACATCGTAAACTGCCAGCACCTGGGGCATCTTGGCAACCTCTTTCTCAAGCTCCAACAGCTTGCCTTTCGCCACTGACACTTCCGTGAGGGCTGTCAGTTGAAACCCTATCTTTTCATGGTCGAAGATTGCTGAGTATCCTCGAATGATGCCTGATTTTTCCAGCTTGCTGGTCCGGGATTGAACAGTGGTTGTGGATACTCCTAGCTTGTGGGCTAATTCTCTGTAGGATAATCGAGCATCCATCAGGTATGCTTGGAGGATCTTCCGATCAAGTTCGTCCATTTCGACGATCGACGATTTTTCAGGACCTTCACGAACCGAGGAAGTCACCTTTTGAATTGTTCCAATCGGGTCCGCAAGAGTTCGGTTACAAGCTTCGGGTTAGCTCGACCCCGAACCTCGGACATAACCAAGTTCATCATCTTTCCCAACGCCTTCGCCCCATTCTCATTGACGAAGGAACGATTAGATTCCAAAATTTTGGAAATGATCGCACTTAGTTGTTCCTGCGTTAGCATCTCGAGATTCAGCTTTCCGAGAGCATCTCTTGCAGGAGCGTTGGGATTCGATGATACCCACTTGATGATATCGATAACCGACTCCTTAGCCGTCCTATCCTCCCCCACCAGATTGAAGATCTCCCTTAGGTGAGAGTCGGTTACATTTTCAATCGGGATCTTCTCCCTTTCAAGGTTGCGGAGGGATCCCGTGAGCACTGTCGCCACGAAGCTGGGTGACACTCCTTTGGTACTCGTGACAATATGCTCGAACGTTCCCAGGTAGTCCGAATTTACCAGCTCACCCGCAAGCTTTGGACCGACATCGTATTTTGATCCAAGCTCTTTCGCCACTTCCTCAGGCATCCGGGGCAAGTTGTCAGCGATTCGCTTGATTCTTTCTGGGCTAACCTGTACTGGTGGGACATCGGTCTCAGGATACATCCTGGCGGGACCCGGCCTAGGTCTCATGTATTGCGTCGTCCCGTCGGGATTAGCTGTGCGGGTCTCTTCGGGAACTCCGGCTAGCGCCTCCTTTGCTCTTTCGACGACCGCCTTCAGTCCATCAAGGACATTCTCCTTGGAATCGGCGACCAGAACGAATGCGTCCGAAAGATCGCATTCAAGTCTTCTGTAAACGGCTTCGACTTCACTTTCGGTTATCCCATAGCCGGGAAGTTCGTCGGAATGGAAGATTCCTCCTACTCGTCCCCAAAAGACTGCTCGCTTCGCTAACTCAGTTCCAAGTCTGATCCCTGGCAATAGTTCCCGTTTGAGCAGACCCTTGAAACCGGCGAGACGAGTGCCGAGGACGGCTCCACCGTTTTTCACGGCCGACTGAATAATCTTCGACTGGGACGATGAGAGTTGCTCCGTCAGGTCCACGAAGCTGTCCGTGAAATCTGTGGGTTTGAGACTTCGCGTTCTGAGCTCATCTCGAATTTGTAACAGGATTGTTTGACGCTGCACTTCCAGCTCTATGACCTTGGCGACGAGTTCGAGTTCCTGAACGCCTTTGATTTCTATCAGTGCGCCATTTTTGATGGACACGTTGAGATCTTGTCTGATGCTTCCGAGACCACGTTTGACACTCCTTGTAGCGCGGAGCATCTTGCCGATTTCGAAGGCCACTTTGCTTGCTTCCCCAGGATTATTGATGTCGGCGCCAGTTGAGATTTCGATCAGAGGAACTCCCAGACGATCGAGTCGGAACGTTACTGAATTCTTGCTCTCCCCCGTCTTCCGGCCTGAATCCTCTTCGAGCGTTATTTGCTGAATTGGAATTTCCTTTCCATCGACCTTGAGCTTTCCGTTGAGCGAGATTATCGCGGTCCGTTGGAATCCTGTAGTGTTAGAACCGTCGATGACGACTTTTCGCATCACGTGAATCTCGTCCATTGGACGGGCATTGAACAGGGCAGTAATTGTTAGGGCGATATCGATCGCCTCCTCGTTGAGGCGGTGCGGAGGCTCTTCGTCCAACTCGACCAGGTCCGTCGTTTCCGGATCCGCTTCGTATTTGATCGTTCGGCCTTTGTGAAATTCGAAAAGGACGGCGGGGTCTATCTGGCCAAGTTCACTCTGGGTAGGTCTAAGCCTACGCTCAATGGTCAGAGTCGGCGGTTTAGTAGAAAGAAGGGTAGGACAATCACAGAACAGCTTGTGGCCTGTGTCTAGCTGCCGGTGAACCTCAAGACCGACTCTGAGTCCTAAAGCGGTGTAGTCGAATGGCGATTAGGTTGCCTCCATTATCGGAGTCCTCTCAGCAATCTCACCTGCCACAGTCTGCAACATGAGTTCGCGAATCTTTTCGGGAGATCGTGTCTGGCCTAGTACCCACATGAGTTTGACGAGAGCGGTCTCTGAGATCATGTCCTCTAGGGGAGTGACGCCGACGTTGAGGAGGTCGCGTCCGGTGACGTAGACGTTCATGTCCACTCGGCCCCAGATGGTCTGGGAGGTCATGAAGACTGGCACGCCTTGCTTCAACGTCTTCTTGATTGCGTCATAGCAGTATTTCGAGACGTGTCCGAGGCCTGTTCCTTCGAGGACTAGTCCGCGTGCGCCATTTGAAACGGCGGAAGTGATCATTTCAGGGTTGAAGCCCGGATGGAATTTCAACAGGTAAGCGTGCTGGTTGAAGTGTGGTTTGACCATAAGATCGCGACCTATTCCCCGTCTTGGTGCGTCATCGAATCGTTCGATCTGGCCTGTCTGAAGGTCGTATCTTGCCAGAGGGCTTGAGCCAATGGATTTGAAAGCGTCTCTCCGGCTCGTGTGACACTTTCGTACTCTTGTGCCCTTGTGGGCGATAATGTAGCGGTCTGACATGTCCTGGTGCATCGCTACACCGACCGCTCCCAGATCGGCTCGGGCGGCAAGAGCGACCGCTCCGGTCAAGTTTGAGGCCGCATCAGAGCTTGGACGATCTGAGGACCTCTGAGCTCCCACTAGCATTACAGGAACTGAAAGATGTTGCAGGGCGAAGCTCAGGGCTGCTGACGTGTAGTGCATCGTGTCGGTTCCCTGACTCACAACAACTCCGTCAACCTTGTCCCCTATCCTCTTAGCAACATCCTCCGCTAGCGTTGTCCATTGTGCGGGAGTGACGTTCTCACTTAGCTCGCTGAACAGAATGTGAGGTTCAACTTCGGCAATAGACGCAAGCTCCGGTACAACACTTGCAAGGTCAGCTGCGCTCAGTGCAGGTTGGACGGCTCCTGTACGATAGTCGACACGGCTTGCTATCGTCCCTCCTGTGCTGATGATCGCCACTCTTGGCAATCCGGGACGCTTTGGCGGAGAGGGTGGCTTGGTAAAGTGTGGCTTTGGGCCTTCGCCTATGACCTCTATCTTCTCCGTTTTCTCGTAGTGGATTCCTATATTGTATCCGTTCTTCAGTTTGAGAACTATGTGGTTTGGGTCGGTGTATTCGGATCTTGGGAACAGTGCTCCTTCGAAGACATCGCCTGATTTTGTGGTGATTCTGATTATGCTGCCTATCTCGGCGTTGGCGTTCTCTAGTCGGCGGAGGATTTCGCCGCGGTATCCTTCAAGTCCTGAAGCGAACATGCTTCCTTACCTTTTGTATCGAGCTGCAGCGCTTCTAAGTCAATGGTTTGGACATGTAAGGTCCGTCGTGTTCATAGTTGAAACGCGAATAGTAGTTCTTCGTCCCGAGGGCGCTTATGACCACCATTTTGCTCCTGTCATATTCGTTGAACGCTACGCGCTCAGCTTCAGCCACAAGCCTAGCTCCGTAGCCTTTGTGCTGGAAAGCCGATTCCGACTTTGCGCCTACTGGAACGGTCTGACCGAAAATGTGCAATTCTCGAATGACCGCCGTGTTCTTGCCCTTGATTTCGGGACGATGAGATTCATCGCCCGGAATCCTTAGCCGAACATATCCAACCAGTAGGCTTTGGGCTGGGTCTTCGAATGAGAGAAAGACCTCAGTGCCCCCCGACGCCTCGTAAGTCGTTGTTTGAATGCTGACATCATCGATTCTAGGGTTCGAACCGTTTCGCATAATGTGCTGACCAACTTCCCGACACCTTACGCAATGACACTTGATTCCTTGACGACCCAATTCTTCTTGAACCAATTGACGAAGGTTTCCGTTCTTGACTCCGTCCGCAATTCCATCGATCGGAATCTCCCGCTGAATTCTCATTATCCTCACCCATGGAGGGATGAACCGTTTGATCTCGGCGATTAGACGGGCGGCTTGCGCTGTCGAGTAAGGCTTGTACTCCCCCCTCTGCCATTGTTCGTGCAGCTTGGTTCCGGGTGTCACTAGACACGGATAGATCTTCAACATGTCCGGCTTGAAATCCGAACTCTCGAAAATCCTTCGAAAGGCCTCAAGATCTCGTGTCTCGTCACAGCCGGGAAGCCCAAGCATCATATGGTATCCTACTTTGAGACCCGACTCCTTGAGAGTCTGCGTAGCCTCGACAACGTCTGCCACTGAATGATCGCGATGAATCTTGTCGTACACATCATCGTAGAGAGTCTGAACACCTATCTCGACTCGGGTAACACCCATAGACAGCATATGGTCTACGTGGTCTCTCCGAGACCAATCAGGCCGAGTCTCAATCGTAATTCCGACATTTTTCACCTTAGCATTCTCGGCAGTTTGCTTGGCCTCGTCAAGAGATCCCGACACTTGGCCATTGAGAGCGTCCAGGCATCTCTTCACGAATTCTTCCTGATATGAACGAGGCATGAATGGAAAAGTGCCTCCTATCAGAATCAGCTCTACCTTGTCGACAAAATGACCCATATGGCGTAGCTGGGTCAGTCGACTCTTCACTTGTTGGAATGGGTCGTATTCTGATTCGAGAGCCCTCATCACTGCAGGCTCTTTTCCAGTGTAGGCGCGCGGGACGCCTACCTCCGGACCTCCCGGGCAATAGGTGCACTTTCCGTGAGGACAACCATAGGGCTTGGGCATCACGGCCACTGTGGTTACGCCGCTAATGCCCCGTACCTGTTTGTCAGTTAGGATGGGGCGTAGTCGCGGTCGAAGATTATCGGATAAGAGTTGGAGGATGCTTGAGTTGGCTGGGACGAAAGGTGACTTGTATTTTCTGCAGACCTCGATCTTGACCTTGTTGACGTCCTCTTTGGATGGGTTTTCGAGAGCTAGGAGTCGTTCAAGAATCTCGGTTGAGATTTGCTCGACTACCTGGCTCATGTGGGACGCCTTGGAATCTGCGTTCGTTAGACTGGGCTGGGCTCTAACTGTCTTTCTATCGGTTTCCCATATACCCGTCCTTTCCACGAGAAGCCAAAGCCAAGCGACCCTCGAACTGTCGAATCGATCCCGATGAGAATGTAGACTATGATTGCAAGTGGGAACATCAGCGCGTATAGAGAGCTGACTCCAATGGAATTGTCCAGCATGACTATGCCAAGCCACAGGAGTCCAGACATGAAGAGTCCGGCGATCAGGTAGGCGTTCAGAGGGGTTGCTGCTGCCAGTAAGATGCCGTAACCTAGGACAGCGAATGGCAATACGAGGAACGTGAACATCAGGAAGATTCGAGTGACCGCTCTAGGTAGCATGTGCTTCTCGGACACAGTGTAGAAGTTCTTCCTCCAGCCACGCCAGATCTCACCCAGGCTAGCGTACATTCTGACTCCCAGGGCATCAGAGGCAGTGACAAACCGCAGCCGCATCCCTGCCCTCTTCAACAATCTGCCCAGGGAATAGTCCTCGATAATCTTGTCACGAACGGCATAGTGTCCCCCAATCTTATCGTAAGCCTCTCGACGAAAGAGCATGTACTGTCCATTTCCAATCGCATTCTGCCGATCATCATCATTGACCAATTTTCCGCCTACGAGAATCATGATCAGAAGGAAGATTGGCGGCTGCAAGAGCCTCTCCCAAAAGCTCCTCAGGATGGTCCCAGGGGCAAGTGTAACGAGATCTGCATTCTCTGCCTGAAGATAGTTGACAGACCTTGCGAGGCTATCTGTTGCGTGGACGGAGTCACCGTCGGTGAATAGGAGCAGCCCGCCGCGCGATTTCTTGTAGCCAAGATGGCAGGCCCAGTTCTTTCCTACCCAGCCGACTGGCAGAGGCTCCTCGTCAACTAGCGTAATCTCATGAGCGAACTTCTGAACAAGCTCCCGAGTCCCGTCGGTTGAACCACCGTCCACAACAATGATCTCCCTTTTGGGATACTCAAGACCCACCAAAGACCTGACACAATCACTAACGGTTCTGGCCTGGTTTCTGACCGGCAGGATTATGGAAACCAGCGGGACGTTACTGCCGGTTCCAGTCTGCGTCGGAAGGGTCGGGAAGTGCATCAAGGTACGATACTCGTAGCCAGCAAACAGGAATATGAGGAGTGATTGGATGCCGAGCAAAACATCAATCGTCAAGGACAATGATACATGGACCAACCAGCGAGTTATAGTCAGTCGGACGTCGCATCAAATCTAGGCTATTAAGTTGGTCAGAGCCTGACCATATGCTCGTTGACTAGACTCGACGAATCTAGCAAAACAGACTAAGACCAGGCGAGATTCTTCCCGTCACACAGTGTCTACGGGACCGTTTCCACTTCAGATTGATCGAGACGTGAGGATCAATTTGCTGGAACCGAGGCATGCACTCGATCTGTTCGAGCTCGTGAATTCGAACAGGACTCAGCTTAGAGAATGGCTGCCTTTCGTCGACGATTACAAATCAGTAACAGCTGCGACCCAATTCATCGCGAGAAATGGAGAAAAAAATAGTGGAGAGAAAGGCCTCGCCATGGGTATCTGGTCAGGAAAATTGCTTGCCGGTGTCGTGACCTTCGACTACATTGACTGGAGAAACCGCGCGGCCTTGATCGGATTCTGGCTAGGCAAATCATTCCAGGGAAGAGGAATCATGACAAGAACGTGCAGCGCGTTGATTGACTTGGCTTTCGATGAACTGCGTCTAAATCGGATAGAGATCTCTTGCGCCGTCGAAAATAGAAGATGTCGTATGGTCCCAGAGAGACTAGGCTTCAAACAGGAGGGCGTCTCTCGGCAGAGAGAGCGGCTACACGATCACTTTGTTGACACAGTCACCTACGGTATGCTTGCTTCGGAATGGAAGAATCGGACCGTTTGAGGTTTAGACCCTGATGTAGTTCTGACCCGGTTTTCTGCCCAGAACAAATCTCTTCTGCGCATTCCTACGAACCCGCTCACGGGGTGAGAGCCCAGGCTTGTCAAGAGCTACAATCTTCGGAGTCTGCTGCCTAACCTTCCCCGCTTAGGCCCGAAGTGACGTTGCGTCGACTTCGTTTGGTCAGCGAGCCGTGAGTTGGCGTGTTTTGCGAACCTCCTTTGTCCTATTTGGTGTGAAAAGTGGAAATCATGTTAATTAACGCTTCGTTCTTCCTCCCAATACTGAATCCAATCTTTCTCTGATAGTCGACTAGATTTCTGCGTCCGAAAATGGCTATCGAGTCTTCATAGACGCTGTGAGGTAATCCCATTTTTCTGAGAAACAAGGAGACCTGATTAAGGCCAATGGGATTCACAGATCTGACATTGACCTGTCTCGATGCCCTCTGGACTTGATACTTTACGGAGCCGTCTGCATCGAAGAATCCTTTCATACCGTGTCCTAGTGTGGCAGATGATACCTTGTTGGACATTAAGTGTTGGAAAGTTGAATCGTGGAACTTCCAAGATCTAGTTCCAAAGACCGCGTATCGATGAAGATCGTTCCAGATGTCTGTTGAAGAAATCGATGCTTGGATGTTGTTTTTCCCATAAACCTTGAGACTGGGTCGAACCGAATATTCTTGCTCGAAACTAGATATCCACTTGTCAGCAAAGTCTCGGTCTTTGCCAGCTGCTATTCCGATGATGTGCGTTGCCCGTCTCGTTTGGGTGCTGGGTCGAAGCCCATCTCCGAACATTGCGAAAATTATGTATAGCTTGGAATCGCTGAGTCCGCTAACTATTCTCGGAAGCATTCCATATTTCCCGACGAATGCCTGTTGAGACTTGTTGCGGATCGGGATTGCATGAGATCGAAGCACTTGCCGGAGTTTACTCCATTCGACATGGTACTTGACTACGAGCGATTCTTGGCTAGCTCCAGCTCGATACTCGTCTACTAGTTTGCGTTCAAGAGCAAGGCCCGCGCTTCCATCCCAACGTCCCATTGGGGAAGCCCATCGAGGACCCAGTAATCTATGGCGTTGAGAACGCACGGATTCTAGAGGTCTACGGAGAGAAATAGCGATTTGCCGATCGGTTTTCTTCGCTGAAGCTTCTCTTAGAATAGATAATTCGTATGAAGTCCAAGCTCGCAATCTGCTTTTGGGATAATTCAAGACAACAAAGCATGCAGAGTAGACCGAAAGTGATTGTATCTGCTTCTAAGACATTGAGTGGCGTGCGCAAATATTGAATCGACCCTCAATGGGCCGCGCTCAATGGAACCTTCTTTCCGGAGAGGTCGCGTCTCATGTGTCCGAATTCAGGCATGCCGCTAAGTTCCGCCTCCGAGAATACAGGTCCGTCATGGCAGACAAGGTAGGGTCCGATTACGCAGGCAGCGCATATTCCGACGCCGCATTTGAACACTCTTTCTAGGCTTACTTGGATGTGGCAGCGGGTTTCCGTCGCGAGATCGTAGATCTTCTTCATCATTGGCTCGGGGCCACAAGTGTAGATTGCGTCAAAGTGTCCGGTTCTAAGAACGGTTTCGGCCACCTTGGGCACCTGGTTCTTCTCTCCATAGGTTCCGTCGTCGGTCGCGAAAATGAGTTTGAAATGGTGTTCTTTGCTGTCAGCGATCAGCCAGTCTTTGAACAGAAGCTCGCTGGCTGTCCGTGCCCCTGTGATGAGGGTAACGTCGCGCCCTCGAAAGTGAACAAGAAGAGATAGCAACGGGACGAGGCCTGTCCCTCCGCCGACGACCAAGAGTTTGTGATGGTGCCCAACGCTGTATGGATGTCCATAAGGTCCCCGGACCCAGAATAAGTCGCCGGGCTCTTTCTCCCAGAGCGCTGTACTAACCGGGCCGCCTTTCTTGATAACAACACCCGCTTCATTCCTTCCGTGTATTGCCAAGACGCTCATCGGCACCTCATCGACACCTGGGACCCAGACCATGGCGAACTGTCCAGGGTGAGCCTTATGCAGACTCACGTCCCTAAACCAGAATGAGCGGATGGAGGGAGTCTCATCAACAATCCGCTCGAGTCTCACTGAGCGGGGCGTATGGAGCTGCGCTGTCGCCTGTTCCAAGGTATAGAATCAGAATGTAGCAGGATTACTAATTAGTTATGAATCGCAGCTAGCGGACGCCGAGGACCTGGTAGAGAATTGCCGCGACGAACAGAGCAGTGAGTCCCACCACGATGATGAAGAGTACTGGATTAACCATCCAACCAGGATCCTTTGCCGCCGTAGTCAACGCGCTTCTCGGCCACGATGCCGAGAGCAAGTATTATTTGGTTCTGTCGACTCTTTGTTGGAGTTGGCTTCGGGGCATCGACTCCAGGGATTACCGTAGGCGTCGGATTCCCCATCACCGATTCATCTGCCCCGCCTTGCGCCTCCATAACGGTGGGAGGCCGGGAACGTGCGAACCTCACCCGTCCCCCTCGGAATCTCTAATGTTCCACTCTTGATCTTGAAGCCGTAACAGGAGACTAGAAAGGATCTGGCAGTATAAGGCTGTCTGGTGGGGAAGCCTCTCTTGAGAGACTTCTTCCTAGCCGCTAGTATTCCAGCTGCTGCTTATCGCGCAGAGCTTGTAATAACTTGGAGAATCATAATGGGCCAGCTGATTATAGGAGAGGAGTGAAAGCCTCTCAACGATGAAACATCGTTCACGAGACCGATACGTATGGAATCGTTAACCATCCTCCTGAATAGTTCCAAGAGTGCGAGAATCTCTCGTGACGGAGCAAAGTACTGCCAGACCGACTTAAGAGCTCGCACAAAGGGTCAGGTTAGCGAGAACCCTGCTTATGACTCAGAGGCAGCTGAAGATAAGTTATCAATACCTTATTCGAGAAACTGGGACATGGCCTTCCTTCTCAGGATAATCAGGTTATGCGCGTTACCGGAACGTACGCTTCCTTCTCAGGAAGTCTGTTGACTAGCTTCATCATTTCGGCGTAGTGGTGGTTGATGATGTCTGTTCCTTTTGGTCCCATCATCTTCTCTGCGTTACTCTTGCACTGGTTGATGGCTGTCAAGATTCCCGTTTTGGTTGGTTCGGTGTAGCTGACGCCGCAACTCTGGAATACTCCCTCGACGAACTGTTTGACCTGTGTCTTCAAGGCCTCGTCTGTAACGGGCTGATTTAGAAGCGTGAAGAACTCCTTGTTTGCGCTCTCAAAGCATCTCAGTAGCTCGTCTCTGACGAGTTCTCCCGTAATCTGGCTGGTTGGGATGTTTGGCGCTTTGTATGTCCCGGTCATGGGGTCGCGATATGACATACGTTATATAAAGCCCTGTCCCTTACGCTTTAGACGATCGATGCAGCAGAGTTCGTTCTCGCCTCGAATCGACGAGGCTCTTCTTGGCAAATTCGACGAGAAAATCCTGAGTCGGACCCCACACATCGTCGGAGGAGAGAACGACCGAGTCGTGACGAATCCGACACCTTTGGTTGACCTTACAGCAGCCCTATCTGAGTGCGCCAGGTCAGAGTATGGGATCAGAATCGACCCAGCGAGGGTGCGGGTCTTCGGCAAGCTAGACTCTCAAATCTTCGGGGGCTCCGTCAAGGTCCGACCCGCAGTAGAGATAATCAGAGACGCAATCGCTACAGGTAAGCTTAGGTCTGGCCAGAAGATCTTCGAAGCAACCTCCGGCAACTTCGGCTTAGCCCTCGGCATGCTAGGAGACCTCGGACTAGAAGTCATCGTTCTCGTCTCGAGGAGACTGCAAGGAGGAGTCTTGGACGAACTCAAGAATGAAGAAGTGCGCTCGGTGAACCTGGATGTCGACATATGCCCAGCACCAGGACTGAAGATAGACCAGAACCTTGTGGTCGCAAAAGCCGCGGCGGCAAGTGTCCGAGAACAGCTCGCACAACTTGGCCTTGACACATCAGTCCTCGACAACGCTCGGGGCGACGTGGAGTCAGTGCTCGCGAAACAGGACGTGATCAGCCTTGCTAAACTACTCGCCAAAATCTACGATGGATTCTGTCCAGAACAGTATGACAACGAACTCAACGTTCGGTCCCATGAGACAACCACCGCGCCAGAGATCGACCAGCAACTCAAAGCTCACGGCTACTCGCTCGGAGACTTCAGAATAATCACCGCCTTCGGAACAGGAGGAACCTCAGCAGGACTCGCGAAATATGCACAAGCCAAGTACCGACAAAAGTCCGTGCACGTAGTGTTCCCTCTGGCCAACCAGGATGTCGCGGGGATAAGGACGAGAGACAAGGCTGTCGGTCTGAGATTCTACCAGCCCGAGCTATACGGCGGCGAGCACGAGGTAGACTTCGAGGCTGCTAGACGACTCTTGAGATTCTTTGCCGGCAGAGGCTATGGCATCGGCGAGAGCGGCGCACTAGCCCTCTACTCGGCACTGCAAATGATCAACTACGGGGCGGGCGATAAGTTCGTAGTGATGATTGCTGATGGACTGCAAAAGTACCTAGCAGATCTTGAGGTACCTGTTGAGACCTCCGACCCTCTTGAGGTCAACTTGCAAGAAGCGAATTCTAGGCAGCCAAGCTACGGGGAGGTTCTATGGACCCACGCGATGTTTGTTCCGAGGGAAGAAGGGATCAGGCTGGTCGCAGACGCATTAGGGTGTGACAAGGATAAGGTGAAGGTTGCCACCGCGCGAGACGTTCAGTCGCTGATAACAACCGAGAAGATTCCAACCGGAATCAACGCTCTTCTGCCGAAAGACAAGTCGAAGACACTCCTAGTCTGCATGGCAGGAGGGACCTCTTTGCGTGTAGCCGAGGTGTTGACAAAGAACGGAGTCGAAGCCCAGAGTCTGACAGGTGGAATCATGCACCTTTCTCAGACTAACAATAGACAACCAGAAGACCTCGTCCAAGTCGCTACCGAGTAGGCTGTCGAAAACCCCGGCTAGACTTTGCAACGAAATTGGAGATCATTTCTTCATAACGAGACTTGATCGGACCTGGATTCCAGCCAATTGAAGCATTATGTGAGCTGACGCCTCAGAGATTTCTTTCTCTGCTCCAGGTTCGACATTGTAGATGTGGAGCAGGATCAAAGGCCTGATTCCCGTTTCTCGCCCTCTAGGATGAGACTTGAAGTATAATCTTGGATAGATATTGCGCGCCTGGTCAAGAACTGGTGCGAGCGCCGACTCAATGATCCCGGTAATCCTGATTTCTACCTCCTTGGGGCGCGTTGTATGGAATGATTCCAAGTAAGGAATGAGGCTGGCGAGGAATATCGCCTTCATTTCGGAAGGCACACCCGGGAGGGAGAACAGGGTTGTGCTTGACTGTTGCATCTTTACTCCCGGAGCTGTGCCAACTGGGTTCGGCAGGGGGACGGAACCCTGTGGAAGAGTAGCCATCTTGGTCCGATACTTCGTAAGTTTAGGCTTGCTTTCGAGTCTTCGATAATGATCTCTCACAAGTTCCAACGCTTCTTCGTTCAGTCTCAGTGGTTTGTCGACCGCTCGTGCTATCCCAGCCAACGTCATGTCGTCATGGGTCGGACCCAGGCCGCCAATTGTGATCAGGACACCAGGGTTTCTCCTGAGAGATCCTCTCACACCCGACTCGATTGAATCCAAGGAGTCGCGTAGTTGTGTAACTCTTTCGAGGGTCCACCCTAACTTGGTAAGATACTTTGCAATCCAGTGGGAGTTGGTGTCAAATGTGTGTCCGATGAGAAGTTCGTTGCCGACCGAGATGATCTCGGCCGTGGCCTTCCTCGACAACTTCCGCCTTTCTGTCAGTTCCAGACTCTCCTAGGCTTTCTGAAGCGAAAGGACCGCCGCAAGCGCGCCTGCAAGGGCACGTCCAGGGTCCTTTCCAAAGCCGATTATGACGAGATCCTTGTCAGCGGGGTCTAACTCGCTCCTCAGCCTGGCGTTTTCTTTCGGAGCGAGTTCTGCGATACTCTTGTTGTCAGGCGGAATCACAAGCTTCCTGCCCAGAACTGCGACTGTGATTGAGCCTTCAGCTCCAGCCCTAATCGCTTCATCCCTCTGAACAATTCCAGTCATTCCTGGTCTGTACAATTTTGTGGCGTGCACTCCCATGACAGAATTGGCAGATACTAAGTCAGATTGGTCTATGGAAATGATCTTCTTGATTGATAGCTGACGAAGAAGTTTCCGGAGGCTTTCCTTTCCCATCTTGGAAAGCTGGACACCTTTCACAGTTACCAAGGCCATTTTGCTTGCTGCCAGCCTTTCCAATAGTCCGCGAACTACCCCGTCGTTTAGCTGGAGGGTTTCGGACAGGGCTCTACGTCCCACGGGTCCTTCTCTTTCAACCAGAACCAGAGCGTTGAGAAGCTGGAGAGGAGTCAATTGAGGCAGAGGCCCAGTGGATCCACGCCTCCATTTTTCGAGTATGTCTTCGAGCATGTTTTCGCTCTTGGAGAGGGTCAGGATTTGTTCAGGAGAGTTGTAATCCGCTTCGGGAATAAACCCTGTGCTTCAAAGAAAAGTACGAATTGGAAAAGCAGTATTGATGCTTCGTGTTCACAAGAACGAGTGCTGGAAAGTTGACCGGGGGAAGAAACTGTCTACTTTGTCTTCTTATCTGAGCTGAGCCACCATTTGAGATAGTCTTTCTGGCGGCGTTTCTTCTCTTCATCCACCGTCTCTTGGCTCTGAAACATTTTCTCGCGCCCCTGGAGGAGGTCTTGCTGCGTGAAGGTTAGGCCGCAACTCTTGCACGCGTATTGCTTGATTGCGGAATCGTAGCTTAGGTTTCCGCCGCATTCCAAGCAATAATTGGGCATTCTCTGGGTTGCGCCTCGAATTTAGAATGCAGGGGCGGCCGCGACCAAATAAAGATTCGGTTACCCCGCGAAGTTTCACGGATGAACACCCGGGAAACCATGGAAACACTTGTCGTCCCCGGGTAAAGCTTCGAACAATCTGGGGTTTGGAAACTAAGTATGTCTGCGAATAATGCTACTCGCACATCCAGCTCCTCCATCCCGAGTTGATCCTGGTGGGAGATTGATCTTCGTGAGGCTGGGAGAGGTCGTGCAGTTCGGGGCGTTTGTGGTCGCTGAGATTGTAATCGGGCCGGTGTGATTATGGAGGCTCACGATTCTTACGGTAATGGTGCTGGATGAGCCGGGAGATAGAGTGGGTGAAGTGGCGGTGGATATCGTGAAGCTGGGCATCATCGTGGTCGTGGAGTGATGCCCGGCTATTCACTCTTGCTTATTT
>Ga0209350_1000519_pt1 | contig 20816 bp, 17 predicted proteins | sample GraSoi013_2_20cm_2_FD_185822 | JGI IMG/M metagenome (GOLD analysis project Ga0209350, IMG submission 185822) | Grasslands soil microbial communities from the Angelo Coastal Reserve, California, USA - Sample 09_27_2013_2_20cm (SPAdes) (version 2) | ecosystem: Environmental > Terrestrial > Soil >...
AAGTCGATCAAGGGGTTCACGCCGGAGACCGAGCGCCTCCTGCTCACCTATCCGTGGCCGGGCAACGTGCGTGAGCTGCGCAACCTCATCGAGCGCCTCGTCATCCTGGGCACCTCCGATCACATCGAGCCGCAGCACCTCCCCCTCCAGTTCGCGTCCCAGGCCGTCGAGGTGCCGCGAGAGGAGACGCAACAGGGGTTTCGGACGCTCGCGGAGGTGGAGCGTGCCTACATCAATCAGGTCATGCAGCGGGTCGAAGCGAACAAGAGCCGGGCCGCCAAGATCCTCGGGATCTCCCGCCAGACGCTACGCAAGAAGCTCGTGGAGGAGTGAGGTGGATTTGGCCAGATTCTCACCACTGGTCATTTACACACCTCTTGCGATGTTTGGGTCGAGGATTCCGTAAGCTACCTGGAATTCAGGACTTCCGGAAACCAGGGGCAGGAATGATCGAGCCATTGGTCAGCAATAAGCCAAAAGGCACCGAAAAAGAGGTAATGGGAGGTCCGGGGAATTCCCCGATATTTCGGTAAGTTGGTCGGTGAAGGCGCCTTTGGTCTATGGTTTGCTACCCAGCATTGTCGGTGCTGGGTTCGACGGACCCTCAGGGCCAGGGGAGATGGGGATGAGACCGACGTTCAAGAAGCTGCAAGTCAAAGATATCGGCAACTTGGAGCATTTGGTTGCCGAGAACATCGAGGGCATTGAGCCTGGCCTTCGTGTCATTGACTCGCGCGTCTGCCTCGGCCACGCGGCGATCGACCTGATCGCGCTCGACTCCAACGAATCACTCGTTCTTGTCGCTCTCGACTTCACCGCGGACGAGGGCCTCCTTCTCCGCGGCATGGACGCGTACTCCTGGTCCCTCGAGTACCCCGACACGCTTCGCCGGCTCTATCCGATGGCGAACGTGTCGTCCACACGCCCACCCCGGATTCTGTTCGTCGTCGAGCGACTGACCGAAGCCTTCGTGCGGCGGATCAAGCAGCTCAGCTTCCTCGAGATCGACTGTGTGGAGTTTCGGCACCTCGAGGTGAACGGCGCGCCTGCCGTCTTCTTCGATCTGGTCGTGCGGCTCCGGCGTGAGGTGACCGTCGAGCCGACGTCGAATGGCCAAGGGGCGGCCGCGACGGTGCCCCGGCGAACTCCGAAGCAGATTACGGGCGAGGCGCCTAGCATCTCACCCGCATCACCCCGGCTCTTCGAGCCGCGGGGCGTGCCACGCTCCACCGCGCCGCCGACCACCGACGAGCCAGCGCCGTTCGCCTCCGAGCGCCCCCCCGTCGCGGCAGCGCCATGGGCCGCCCCCTCGCACCGCGATGTGCTGGAGACGCGCATGGGCGAGCTCCTCGGCAAGCGCGCCGGCGCAGAGACGCCGTCGGCGACCGAGATGCCGACCGAAGCGTATGCGACCGAGGAGACAGAGGAGGCCGCCGACGCGGAAATCGCCAACGCGGACGTGGTCCCCGCAGAGCCGGCACGGGAGCTCGAGTCTGCGACGGCGCATCAGGAGACGCGGCAGGCCCCCTCGGTGTCGGCCCGCGTGACCGCGAGTCCCGAATGGGAGGCGCTGTTGCATCAGCTCGGGGCCGCGATGCCCGCTCCGACGCGCGCGGAGTTCACCGGTCGCGCAGCCGAGGCGCCGACGCAGGCGCCGGTCGAGACGAACGCGGCGGCCGTCGAGGAGCCCGCGTCGGCCAACCAAGCCGGCGCGCGCCTGTATCAGGCCGCCCGGGGTGAGTTCGCGCTCGCGGATTCCGGTATCAACGAAGCCGGAGCGCGCCTGCGTCAGGCCACCCAGGGTGGTTCCGGGCTCGCGGAGTCCGGTACCAACGAAGCCGGAGCGCGCCTGCGTCAGGCCACCCAGGGCGATTCCGGGCTCGCGGAGTCCGGTACCGTGGAGGAGCCCGCGCCGGCAGTCGAGGAACCAATGCCCGCCGTGGAGCAGCCCGCGGAAGCCCCAGTCGACACGGCTGAGTCCACCCCGACGCAGCCCGTCTGGACGAGGCCGTCAACCGACAAGGTCGTGCAGCCGACCGGGAGGACGTACTTCTTCTCGCAGGCGGCGAAGAGCACGACGCCAGCCGAGGTACCGGAGCCGAAGCCCGCGGCGGCGCCTGCGGCAGAGGCGGCGACGGGAGCGCAGAAGACGGTCGCTCCGGCGCAGCGGGTCTCGGCTTCGGCCCAGCAGATGACGGCTCCGGTCCATCCGCGGCCGGCGGCTCCCGCGCGGCCGCCCGCCGCGCCTGCGGCACTGACCGCGGCGCCGGCTCCGCTGTTCGCCGTTGCGGCGGCCACGAAAGTGGACGTGCCGAAGCCCACGGAGCCCGAGCCGATCCGTCCGGGGCTGGAGGCGCTAAGCTTCCCGAAAGACGGCCTCTCGCGTCAGTGGCTCGAGTTCCTCAACCAGCTCGGCGGGGCAAAATAGGGCCGGGCCCGTACGCGAGCCCAGGAGGCGATCGGTGACAACCAAGACCGCGGCGCAGCTCGAAGCAACCGGTGAGACCCAGGTGGAGACCCTGCGCGTCCTCCTCGTGGACGACAATGCGTCGGTGCTCCGCTTCCTCGCGTCTGCGGTCGCATCGAACCACTGTGAGGTGAAGACGGCGTCGACTGCCGAGCAGGCGCTGGAGCTGCTCGGCGACGTCCCCTTCGACCTTGTGGTGTCCGACATCAAGATGCCCGGGCTCTCCGGGCTCGACCTGCTGCGCTCGATCAAGGGCAAGCAACCCTCGACGCCGGTCGTGCTGATCACGGGCGTCCCCTCGGTGAACTCGGCCGTCTTCGGTCTCCGCCACGGCGCCTACGACTACCTGCCGAAGCCGTTCTCCGTCACGGAGGTCAGGGAGTTGATCAACCGCCTGCGGCGGGACCGCGCGGAGGGCAACGGCAACGTCACCTACCCGGCGGGGCTCAACGAAGAGCTCCAGCGCCGCCAGGGCGGTGTGGCGGTGCTCTCGTCGATCGGCGAGCTCGCCCTTCAGGGCCTCGAGCAGGACCTGTTCGTCGAGAAGGTGCTCGAGAAGACGCTCCAGAGCCTGCGCTGCGACGCGGCGATCATGCTGCTGCGCGATGCGGAGGGGAAGTTCAACGCGAGCCAGCTGGGTCAGCCGTCAATGATCAGTGAGCTCCTGACCCTTCTCCACGCGCACTTCGCCGACATCGTCAAGACCGGCGGCCGGGAGACGTACACGCTGACGAACAAGGCCCACGGGTTCGAGGCGCTCGCGGCCCTCATTCCGGGCGTGGGCGACGCCGTCGGGATTCTGTGCATGAGTCGCGACGCGCGGGCCGGCGCGTTCCTGCCCGACGAGAAGGGACTGCTCCTCGGCTACGCGCAGACCACGGCGCTCTCGCTCCAGAAGATCGTCCTCCGCGAGCATCTCGAGAAGAACCTCGTCGACACGATCTCCTCGTTCGTGGTCGCGCTCGAATCGAAGGATCCCTATCTCAAAGGCCACTCGGCACGCGTGTCGCTCTACTCGGGGGAGATCTCGAAGGTGATGGGCATGTCCACGCCGGACGTGGTGTTGTACAGCCGGGCGGGTCTGCTGCATGATCTGGGGAAGCTCGTGATGCTGGACAACATCCTCCGCAAGCCGCGGCAACTCACCGAGGAGGAGTTCGAGCTGGTCCGCAGCCATCCCGTGGTCGGCGACAAGATCCTGAAGCCGCTGCGATTCCTCTCGTGCGAGGCCAAGGCGGTCCGGCACCACCACGAGCGGTACGACGGCAAAGGCTATCCCGACGGTCTCAAGGGCGATGGCATCCCGTTCATCGCCCGCGTCGTGACGGTGGCGGACGCGTTCGACGCCATGACCTCGGATCGCCCCTACCGTAGTAAGCGGCCCATCGAGGCGGCGATCGACGAGATCTCCCGCGGAGCGCGGACCCAGTTCGACCCGCTGGTTGCGGAAGCGTTCATCACGATCCCGCCCGCCCGGCTCGATGCGATCAGCCGGCAATTCGATCTGCGCTCGGCCGAGGCGCCCGGTGCTGCGGCCGCCCAATCGCTCACGGATGCTCAGTGATGGATTCCAGGCCGAAGATCCTCGTGGTTGATGACGCCGGGCCGGTCGTGATCCTCTGCGTCAACGTGCTCCAGGCCCTCGGATACTCGATTCGGGCCGCCAACCGGGGCGAGGCGGCGGTCGAGCTGGTCCGCAAGGAGCCGTTCGATCTGCTGGTCGTGGATTACAAGATGCCGGGGATGAACGGCTTCGAGGTGCTCGAGCAGGCGCGCCAGGTCCGTCCGGACATGGCGTGCATGCTCATGACAGCGCACGGCACGCCGGACATCATCAACGAGGCAACGCGGCTCGGCTTCAATTACATTTTGTTAAAGCCGTTCACGCCGTCGGAGCTGCGCGGGGCGGTTGACAAGGTCCTCGCGAGCAAGTCCTAGGACGCGGAATGCAGGCCGGTGCCCCGGCGGACGGGACTCTGGGAGCGGCGCGGGGTGTCATGAATTCGGTCTTTGGTGGTCTCCAGTGGAGCCTCGATCGGATGCTCTCGGTCGCGTACGCCGTCGTCTACGACTTCATCTTCGAGCGCTTCGCCCCGTACCAGCGCCTCCGAGAGGAGGTCTGGACCCTGGTCGAGGCCTCCGCGCCAGCCGGCGTCGACCGGCGCGACGTGCGCGTGCTCGACATCGCGTGCGGTCCCGGGAACTTCACGTGCCGGCTGGCCGAAGCCGGGTTTACGGTGACCGGGCTCGACACCTACGGCGCGCTGGTCGAGGTGGCCAAGGAGAAGCGGCGGGCGAAGCACCTGGCCAACGTCGCCTTCCGCCACGCCGAGCTCGCCCGAGGCAATACGTTCAGGGAGGGCGCCTTCGACCAGGTCGTGAACATCCATTCCCTCTACGTGCACCCGGCGCCGGACCAGCTCCTTCGCGAGGCGTATCGGGTGCTCAAGCCGGGCGGGCACGCGGTGTTCGTGAATCACACGCGGCAGATCGGGCTGTGGTCGACGCTCAAGGAGATCCGGCAGCGGGGCAGCTTCGTCGCCGCGTTTCGGTGCCTCCTCTGGGTGCTCCCGAACTCGATCTTCGAGGCGGCTCGGATGCCGGTCGGGCCCCATTATTGGGACGAGAACGCGTTTGCGGGTCACCTGCGCGGTGCGGGCTTCACGGTCCTCGAGATACGCCGAACGTTCCTCAACGGCGCCAGCCTCCTGGTCTGGGCGCGGAAAGGCACGGGGAAATAAGTGGTGAGTCGAAAGGAGCTCGCGTCGTATCGCCTCCGGCCGCTCGCCGACCGCGTGCTCGCGCTGGCAGGTGGAGCCGGAGAGCATGTGCCCCTGCGCGCCGCGGTGGAGCACATGATCGCCGTGACGTACGGCATGACGTACGACGCCGTGGTCACGCGCTTCCGACCCTATGAGGCGATGGTCGAGGAGATCGTCGCGTTCGTGACCCGCTCCGTGCCGGTCACGGAGAACCCCCGCTCCGTCAAGGTGCTGGACATCGCGTGCGGGATCGGCAACGTGGGGCTCCGGCTCGCCAGGCGGGGCTACAGCGTGGTCGCCGTCGACGCGGTCCGACACCTCGTCGCGATCGCGCGTGAGAAACACCACTCGAGCGGGAGCCCGCCGAACTTGAGCTTCCACCACCTCGACGTCGCGCGCGATGAGCTACCGGGCGCGGGCACCTTCGACGTGCTCGTGAGCATGCACACGCTCTACTGGCACCCCGACCCGGCGGCGCTCCTGGCGGCGTCCCGTCGGGCGCTGAAGCCGGGCGGGCACGCGATCATCCTCACGTACAACCGCCCCGCGCGGGTGGTCCAGACGTTTCTGGAAGCGCGTCGAGCGGAGGGCCTCGGCGCCGCGTTCCGCGCTCTCCGCTGGCTCGTGCCGACCGCGGTCTTCGAGCGGTTCCGCGACTGCGACCACCGCTACCTGAGCGAGACCGAGTTCCACCAGGCGCTCGACCAGGCGGGCTTCGACGTGCTCGAGGCGCACCGGACCTTCCTCGTTGGAATCAGCCATCTGGCGTGGGTCCGAGCCCGTGGATGACATCCGCCGAGCGTGGTCCGGGGTCTTCCCGGTGCGCCTCGAGACCGACGTCGATTAGCACGGTGGACATCGTCGGACGGACTGGGAGCGCCCGGGTGCGGTGGTGACCGCAGAGTCCTCACCGCTCGCCGCCGAGAGGCCGCGGGAGCCGGACCGCCGGGCCATCGTCTCGCGCGGTACGCGGGTCTACCTGCGCACGCTCAGACCCGAGGATCTCGACTACCTGTCCGAGTGGGCCGAGGACCCGTTCATCGAGCGCATGGTGGGCAGCGAGTTCCTGAACACCTACAAGCACGTCTACGACAAGGACCCCTCGTTCTACGAGGCCGTCCTGACGGACACGACGCAGGTCGTGCTCGTGGTCGAGGGGAACCATGGGTGGCGGAAGCCGCTCGGGCTCGCCCGGCTCTTCAACATCCACCTCCTGGAGGGTTACGCCTTCCTCGAAGTGGTGCTGACGGACCAGAAGGCCCTGCGCCGCGGATTCGGTGTGGAGGCGGGCAAGCTCATCTCGTACTATGGAGTCGACGTGCTCGGGCTGCGGCGCATCGAGGCGAAGGTGTACGAGTACAACTCGCTGAGCGCGAACTCGCTCCGCCGCAATGGTTTCCAGCAAGAGGGCGTGCTCCGCAAGGCCGCCTACCACGACGGCCGGTACTGGGACGTCCTCGTGTTCGGTATCCTGAAAGACAAGATCGAAGAGCAGCGGAGGCGAGACAAGCCCTACCTGCCGCTCGCCGAGTCCGTGGGGGACGCGCTTGACGCTTCATAGCCTCCTCCCCCTCATCGCGCTCCTCCTGAACGTCCTCCTCGTGGCGGTCACGCTCGTGCGGAACCCGGGGAGCCGGCTGAACCGGGTCTTCGCGTACTTCGTGACGGGCATGGCCGTGTGGAACATGGGCTCCTTCATGCTCCGCCAGGCGCCGAACGAGGCCACGGCGACGTTCTGGGAGATCGTGATCCACGCGGGCGTCGTCGTCCTGCCGGCCTTCTACTACCACTTCGTGTTGATCTTCCTCGAGAGCACGACCCAGCACCGCTCCTCGCTGGTCATCGCGTACCTGCTGGCGGCCTTCTTCAGCGTGGTCAACATGAGCGGCTCGCCCCTGTTCATGCGGGGCGTGACGCGGACGTACTGGGGGTGGGCGCCCGTGACCGGGTTGCTCTACGCGCCGTACGTCCTCTACCTCAACTTCTTTCTGATCTACGGCCTGTCGCGCCTCGTGAGGGCGTCCGAGGGCGTCGAGTCGAGTTTCCGCCGCAACCGCGCGACGCTGATCCTCCTCGGGACCCTCGTGAGCCTCGCGGGTGGGGTCATCGACTTCGCGCGGTTCGTCCTCGTGCGATTCGTGCCGGCGGCAGACCTTGTCTACCCGATGGGTATCCCCGCGAACATCGTGTTCGCGCTGATGCTCGGCACGTCGATCGTGCGCTACCGCCTGTTCGACGTGAACGTGGCGGTGAAGAAGGGCGCGATTTACCTGGTGCTCTGGGGGGTGCTCACGTCGGTCATCGTCCTCGCCGAGCAGTACGCCGACTGGGAGCAGCTGAACCCGCTGTGGGTGATTCTGCCGCTCGGGTTCATCATGACGCTCCTCGTCAGTCCGCTCGGACAGCGCCTGGAGACCGTGGTCGAGCGTCTCATGTTCAGTCGGCGCCGCGGGTGCTACGAGACCCTGCTCGATCTCAGCCAGCGCATGGGGATGATCCTCGACTTCGGCCTGCTCATGGAGACCCTCGTGCACGGCCTGGTGCGAGGCGTCCCGCTCACCCACTGCTCCCTCATGATCTACGATGCGGCGCGAAACGCGTTCGTGGTCTACCGCGACGAGACGAACATCGGCGAGGGGGCGGCCGTCAACTCGATCGCCATGGAGAGCCCCGTCGTCCAGTGGCTCAATCAAACGGGGCGCCTGCTGGTCAAGGAAGAGGTCAAGCTCAACCCCGAGATCGCCGAGTACTTCGAGACCGCAGAGGGCGAGCTCGAAGAGATCCACGCGGCCCTCATCGTGCCGCTCAAGATCGAGAACAAGCTCACCGGCATCCTCCTCGTCGGCGAGAAGCTCTCGGGCGAGATCTTCGACGGCCAGGAGCTCGAGGTGCTCACCGTGCTCGCGAACCAGGTCGCGATCTCGCTCGAGAACGCGCGACTCTACGAAGAGCTCGCAGCCTCGAACGCCCAGCTGATGCAGGCGAGTCGGCTGAAGTCGCAGTTCCTCGCGAGCATGTCGCACGAGCTCCGGACGCCGCTGAACTCCATCATCGGCTTCTCCAAGGTGCTGTTGAACCGTCTTGACGGCGACCTGACCGAGCGGCAGGAGACCTATATCCGCTCCGTGCACAACAGCGGGACCCATCTGCTGCAGCTCATCAACGGGATCCTCGACTTCTCACGCATCGAGGCGGGTAAGCTCGAAATGATGTCCGAAGAGGTCGACCTCCACGAGCTGATCGACGAGTGCATCGAGTCGTCGATGCCGCTCGCCCGTGGCAAGCAGCTCAAACTCGAGAAGAACGTGCCGCTCGAGCTGCCACGGCTCGTCGCGGATCGCACGAAGGTGAAACAGATCCTCCTGAATCTCCTGTCGAACGCCATCAAATTCACGGCGCAGGGCCGGGTGTTTGTCAGCGTACAGGCCGAGGCGGAGGCGGTGCACGTGAAGGTGTCGGACACGGGCATGGGCATCCGCACGGAGGATCTCGCGCGCCTGTTCGAGCCGTTCCAACAGCTGGACAACCCGGTCACGCGGGCCGCCGGCGGGACCGGGCTGGGGCTCGCGATCAGCAAGAAGTTCGTCGAGCTCCACGGCGGCCGCATCTGGGCGGACAGCCGCGAGAACGCGGGATCCACGTTCCACTTCACGCTACCGTTGAACTGAGGGGACGGACGACCGTATGCCGGGACGCGTGCTCGACAAGAAGGCGAAGATCCTCTACATCGAGGACAACCGCGAGAACCGGATGCTCGTCCGGGCCGTCCTCGAGGCCGCCGGCTACACCCTCGTGGAGGCCGAGGACGGCCTGGCCGGCATCGAGGCCGCGATCCGCGAGGAGCCCGCGCTCATCCTGCTCGACATCAACCTGCCTGGCGTCGACGGCTACGAGATCGTCGCCATCCTCAAGTCGTTCCCCAACCTCGCGTCCACTCCGGTGATCGCCGTCACCGCCTACGCGATGCAGGGCGACCGGCAGCGGACCCTCGTCGCCGGCTGCGACGGTTACATCCAGAAGCCGATCAACGTGGACGTGTTCCCCCGGCAGGTCGCCGAGTTCCTCGGGGGCAAGCGCGAGCGCGTCGAGGGCCGGGAGGAAGGGATCTACCTCCGCGAGCTCAACCAGCGGTTGGTCTACCGGCTGCTCAACCAGGTGGAGGAGCTCAAGCGGCTCAACCAGCACTTCGTCCGGCGCGCGAGCCAGCTCGCCGACCTGCACCGCGCGGTCCAGGACATCACCTCAGAGCTGGGCGTGGTGGAAATGCTCGAGCGGCTGCTGCGAGCGCTCGCGCAGGCGATCGGTACGACGAGCCTCCGCGTCGAGCTCACCGATCCACCCGGCGTGAAGCTCGTGGTGCCGGGAGAAGGCAGCGACCAGCCGCGGAGCGTGCTCGTCGGATCGGGCGTCGAACCGGCCGACGAGTGGGCCGAGGTCGAGTGGACGCTGCCCCTCACCGTGCGGGGTCGCGAGCTCGGCACGATGGTGGCGCGGCACGCCATGCCGGCGGGGGCGAAGGCCGACGAGGAGCAGCTCCTCAAGATCGTCGCCGATCAGGTCGCGATCGCGGTGGAAAACGCCCGCCTCTACGAGGGGGTCATGCGCCGGGCGGCGGAGCAGGAGAGCCTGGTCGAGGCCGGCCGCCTGCTGGCCGGTACCCTCCAGGTCTCCGGGATCCTCCACCGGCTCAGCGAGCTCGTGCGAACCCGCCTGAGCGCAGACGTCGTGCGGATCCTGATCGCGGAGGACACGCCAGGCCGCTTCCGTCTTCAGGCGCAGGCGGGCACCACGCGCACGCCGAAGGCGTCGACCCAGCACGTGGCCGACGACGACGAGGGGCTGGTCGGCTGGATCGTCAAGCACCGAACCGTGCTCGCCCTCGGCGACGTGCGCTCCCATCCCGGCCTCAAGTATCTGGACTGGGTGCGGAGCGAAGGGTTCGTGTCGTTCCTCGGTCTCCCGCTCTTCCTCGAGAACCAGCTCGTCGGCGTCCTCGCGGTCTGGTATCGCGGGTCCCACGCCTTTGCCCCCGACGAGGTCGCGCTGGGGGAGGCGCTGGCGACGTCGGCGACGACCGCCATCCGGAACGCGCGCCTCTACGAGGAGACGCAGGAGCGGCTGCGCCACACCGAGACGCTCCTGGCGGTGAGCCAGGACACGAGCTCGACCCTCGAGCTGACGGAGGTGCTGCGCCGGACCACGCGGGCGATGGTGCGCGCGCTCGGCGCCGACACCGGCGGTGCGTGGCTCGTGAGCCCGGGCAAGGATCGCTTCGTGCCGATCGTGGGGTACCACGTGCCGAAGGAGGCGCTGCAGACCTTCGCGAGCACCGAGATCGTGATGACCGATCTGATGCTGCAGGAGTGGGGGAAGTACGAGCGGGCGGTCTACTCGAGCGACAGCGCGGCGGACCCGCGATTCGCGCATCCGATCACCCGACTCCTGCCCCACAAGTCGCTCCTGATCCAGCCGATGCGCTGGAAAGGGGGAACCATCGGCGGGTTCGCGATCGCCTGGCTCAAGGAGCCGCACCGATTCACGACCGACGAGCTGCGGCTGGCCGAAGGCATCGCACTCCAGGCGGCGGTGGCGGCCGAGAACTCGCGCCTGTACGAAGGCGTCAAGGGGCAGATGGCCGAGCTCAAGCGAACGCAGGCGCAGCTGATCCAGTCCACGAAGCTCGCGGCGATCGGCGAGCTGGCCGCCAACATCGCTCACGAGATCAACAACCCGCTGACGAGCGTCCTGGGCTTCGCGTCATACCTGGCCGAGCGGGTTCCGCCCGGCGCACCGAATCGGGAAGAGCTCGAGCTGATCCAGGAGGAGGCGGGACGCGCCCGCGACATCGTGCGCGACCTCCTGCACTTCAGCCGGCAGCGCGAGGTCGTGCCGCAGATGACGGATCTCAACGTGGTGCTCGAGCAGACCCTCGTCATGGTGCGCCGCCAGGGCGCGTTCGACGCGATCACGCTCATCGAGCAGTACGCCCCCGAGCTCCCGCCCGTGGAGGTGGACGTCCCACGCATCAAGCAGGTGTTCTTGAACCTCATCAACAATGCCGTCTACGTCATGAAGGACGGGGGGACTCTCACGGTCCGCTCGTCCGTTGTCGGCGACACGGTCCAGGTCGAGGTCATCGACACCGGCACCGGGATCCTGCCGGAGCACCTCGACCGGATCTTCGAGCCGTTCTTCACGACGAAGCCCGACGTGAGCGGCACGGGCTTGGGCCTCTCGGTCAGCCTCGGGATCGTCCAGAGTCATGGCGGGACGATCGAGGTGAAGAGCGAGGTCGGCCGTGGCTCGACCTTCGTCGTGAAGCTTCCGGCAAAGCCCGGCGCCGCGCTCACCGACAGCGACGAGTAAGTCCCGCCTCACGCGCATCCCCTCCGGCGTCGTTTCCGGATTGTCGGTCACGACCGCCCGGACCTCTCGCGCTCAACCGCGGAAGTTTTTCGCCGGCGGTGCGTTGAGAACCGGTGTGGTCAGGAACGATCCGTGAACCCCGCAAACGATCCGGAAATTTAGCTGGAAACACCAACGAAATCAGAACGGTGACCGAAGGCGGCGATTGGCCCTGGCGTTGCATTTTCTCCCGTCCAGGATGCACCGATGAATGACAAATATCGTGGACGAGGAGAGAAGACAATGAACCCGTTTAACGGGCGCAGCAGAGCGATAGCGACGGTAATGCCGCTGATGTTCCTGCTCCTGGCGCTGATGGGCGGACCCGTGTTGGCGGGCGGCATTGGCCCCAAAGTCGGCCTGGTCCTCTATGAAGTCACGGAGGACATGTTTCTCCTGGACCACAATGGAGTGCCGGTCCCTGCCCTCGCCAACGCGCATCGTCGGTCGGCGGTGGCGCAGCTTTCCGGATTTGCGAAGCTCGGCACGCCGCTCTGCCCGTGGGAAGTGCTGATCCTGACGCCGGGCGCGAAGAACTGCACGGTCAACGCGAGCGGCGCCGACGACCTGAGCCTGGCGGACGGTAAGGGGACGTTGGGTGGCACCTTCGCGGTCGTCGTGAAGGCCGGCAAGATGGCTGACGCCCCCGAGTTCGTCGTGATGACCGGCTCGTTCGAGGGCGCTGCCGACCTGTCGCTGCCGTTCGCAGGCGTGGCGCCGGTCGGCTTCCTCACCGGTGGCAAGGGCTGCATCGACGTGGGCCGCCACCCGTGCAAGCCCGAGAAGGACACGGCGTTCACGTTCACGGGGACCTTCCGGTTGCCGTTCGCGCTGACTGCGACGGGCGAGCACAGGCCGCCGAAGGAGAACCACCCGGCCTACTACCTGGCGGATGACCTTCGTAAGCTCCTTACGGTGGAGCCGAACGAGCGGTCGCTCGGCATGCCGACGGTGAGGCTCGAGATCAAGTTCTAGGCGTCGGACACTCCTCGCATCCACGGCGGGCCCGGACCGGATCGGTTCGGGCCCGTCGCGTTTTCCTCGGAGGGGGGCTTTCCCCCCGATACCTCGCAGAGGGCCTCCCGGGCCCCCGAGCCTCACTCGGCCTTGAAGTACTTCGCGGCGGGGTGGTGGAAGACGAGCGCCGAGACCGACGCTTCTGGGTCCATCATGAAGCCCTCCGTGAGGTGGAGGCCAATCGTCTCGGGCTCGAGCAGCCTGAAGAGGGTCGCCTGGTCGGCGAGGTTCGGGCACGCCGGGTATCCGAAGGAGACGCGGATCCCGCGGTAGCGGCCCTTGAGCTTCTCGCCGATCCCAAGATCGGGCGGATCCGGAAATCCCCAGAGCGTCCGCAGGCGCGTGTGGAGCATTTCGGCGAACGCCTCGGCGGACTCGATGGCGAGCGCCGCCAGGGCATGGGATCGGACATACTCGCCCCGGTCCTTCCACCGGCCGGTGAGCTCCCGCACGCCCTCGCCGCAGGTGACGGCGAAGAGGGCGACGAAGTCGTCCACATCGTCCCGGACGTAGTCGGCGAGGCAGAGGCCCTCGCCGTCCTTCTGCCGGGGAAACTCGAATCGCGTGAGCTCCCGCCCCCCGGGGTCGACCACGACGACCGCGTCGCCGGCGGCGCGCGCCCGGTACCAGCGGTACACGCCGTGGGCCCTCACGAGCCGCTCGGCGACCGCGTCGTGCTTGAGCCGCTCGACGGTCTCGTGAAGCTCGAGGGCCTTCGGATCGCCGCTCGCGAGGAGCCGCTCGACGAGCCCCCGCAGGCCCAGGTGCTTTCCGTAGAGCATCTGGAGATTGAGGTACGGGTAGATGTGGGGAAGCGGCACATCGCGGAGGAGGTGCGGCTCGAGGTCCGGCGGCGTCGGCACCGGGATCCGCTCGAGCCGGGCCCGCGGTCGCTCAGGAGCCTGCACGGGGCGCGCGCCTTCGCCGCCCCTCGCGTCCGCCGTCGTCAGGGCGGCCTGCTCGGCACGCACGCGCCGATTCGCCAGGTCGAGCCCCTCCATCGCGTCCTTGGCGTAGAGGGTGACGCCCCCGTACTCCGGAGCGATCCGCGTCGCGGTGAACTTTTTCGTCAGCGCGGCGCCGCCCACGAAGAGCGGCAGGTCGATGCCCGCCGCGCGGAGATCCTGTGCGGTCACCACCATCTGCTGAGCGGACTTCACGAGGAGCCCGGAGAGGCCGAACGCGTCCGGCTTGTGGGTGTGGTACGCGGCGATCAGCTCCTCCGGCGGCACCTTGATCCCGAGGTTGATCACGCGGTACCCGTTGTTCGACAGGATGATCTCGACCAGGTTCTTGCCGATGTCGTGGACGTCGCCCTTCACGGTGGCCAGCACGAGCGTGCCCCGGGTCGCCGACTCGGCCTTCTCCATGAACGGCTCGAGGTGCCCGACCGCGGCCTTCATCGCCTCCGCCGACTGGAGCACCTCGGCGACGATCAGCTGGTTGTCGTTGAAGAGACGCCCGACCTCGTCCATGCCGCGCATGAGCGGACCGTTGATGATGTCGAGCGGCGCGGCCGCCTGGAGCTTCGCGTTCAGGTCGTCGATGAGACCGTCGCGCCTCCCCTCGACGATATAGCGCGCCAGCCGCTCGTCGAGGGAGAGCGTGCTGGCGGCCGGCGGGGCCCCGCCAGTAAATGAGGTCCTCGGCCAGCCGCCGCTCGGCCTCCGGGATCGAGGGGTAGCGCTCGAGGCGTTCGGTGTTCACGATCGCGTAGTCGAGCCCCGCCTTGGTGCAGTGGTAGAGGAAGACCGAGTTCAGGACCTCGCGTCCCGCCGAGGGCAGGCCGAACGAGACGTTCGAGATCCCGAGGATCGTCTTGCACTCGGGGAACCGCGCCTTGATCGCGCGGATGCCTTCGATCGTCTCGACGGCCGAGCCGATGTAGTTCGCGTCGCCGGTGCCCACGGGGAACACGAGCGCGTCGAAGATCAGGTCGCGCGCGGGCACGCCGTACTTTCGTGTCAGGAGGTCGTAGCTGCGCTCGGCGATCGCGAGCTTGCGAAGGCGCGTCACGGCCATGCCCTGCGCCTTGTCCTCGTCGATCGTGCCGACGACGACGGCGCCGCCGTAGGTCCGGAGCAGCGGGACGACCTTCTCGAACCGCTCCTCGCCGTCCTCGAGGTTGATCGAGTTCACGATGGCCTTGCCCTGGCACTGCCGGAGCGCCAGCTCGATCACCCGTGCGTCGGTCGAGTCGATCATCAGCGGGACCTTCACCTTGCGCGTGATCTGTGCCATGAACCGGTCCATGTCCGCCGCCTCGTCGCGATCGGGGTTCGCGAGGCAGATGTCCAGGACCTGGGCGCTGTTTCGCACCTGAGCGCGGCCGATCTCGGCCGCGTCCTCGAACTCTCCGGCGACGATCAGCTCCTTGAACCGCCGCGAGCCGATGACGTTGGTCCGCTCCCCCACGAACAACGGGCGGGTGTCGTCGGCGGGATAGAAGACCTCGATCCCGCTGACGGCCTGCGGCTCGCGCGTCGCCGGGACGCGCGGCGGGCGCCCGCGGACCATCGCGGCGAGCGCCGTGATGTGGGCCGGCGTGGTGCCGCAGCAGCCGCCGACGATGTTGACCCACGCCTCGTCCACGAAGCGCCGCATCTTGAACGCGAGGCTCTCGGGCGTCTCGGCGTACTGGCCGCGCTCGTCCGGCAGCCCCGCGTTCGGGTAGACGCTGACGAACCGGGTGGACATGGCCGCGAGCGTCCGGAGATGGTCGGTCATGAACTCGGGGCCCGTCGCGCAGTTGAGACCGATCGCACAGAGGTCGAGGTGCTCGAGCGCGACGTAGAGCGCCTCCACGCCCTGGCCGGCGAGCATCGTGCCCGTCGGCTCGATCGTGCCGCTGACCATGAGCGGCCGGTCCACACCGGCCTCGCGCATGGCGCGGCGGACCCCGATGGCGGCGGCCTTCGTGTTCAGCGTGTCCTGCTGGGTCTCCAGCAGCAGCGCGTCCACGCCGCCGTCGAGCAGCCCGCGCGCCTGGACCGCGTACGCCTCGTGCACCTCGTCGAAGGTGACGTTGCGCGTGACCGAGATCGAGCGCGTCCCTGGGCCCATGGCGCCGACGACGAATCGCGTGCCGGCGACCTCGCGGGCCAGGCCGGCCCCGGCCCGCGCGATCTCGTACGCCCGCTCGGCAAGCCCGTACTCGCCCAGGACGTACGGCGCGCAGCCGAACGTGTTGGTCGATATAATGTCGGCGCCGGCGTCCAGGTAGGCGGCGTGGATCTGGCGGATCACGTCCGGCCGCGTGAGGTTCAGGTGCTCGTTGCAGCCCTCGTAGGTGGAACCGCCGAAGTCGGCGGCGGTGAGCCCCGCGGCCTGGATCATGGTACCCATGGCGCCGTCGAGGACGAGGATGCGCTGCCCGAGCGCGTCACGAAGAGACGACATAGAGGTATAGTAGCGCACATGACGAGCCCGGCCCTGTCGCTCGAGGGTATCCGTGTCATCGATTGCTCCCGCGTCCTGGCCGGCCCCTTCTGCGGCATGCTCCTCGCCGACCTGGGCGCCGACGTCATCAAGGTGGAGGACACGGGCACGGGCGACGAGTCGCGCACGTGGCCGCCCCACAGGGAGGGCGAGTCCGCGGCCTACCTCGTCATCAACCGCAACAAACGCGACATCACGCTCGATCTCAAGTCGGCCGAGGGCGCCGACGTGCTGACACATCTCGTCGGTCGCAGCGACGTCCTCATCGAGAATTTCCGCACCGGGACGATGGAATCGTTCGGTCTCGGCTACGAGGCGCTCGCGGCCGTCAACCCACGGCTCGTCTACTGCGCGATCTCGGCTTTCGGACGCACGGGGCCCCGCGCCGAGGGCGCCGGCTACGAGGCGCTCATGCAGGCCTTCAGCGGCATCATGTCGATCACGGGCGAGCCCGACGGGCCACCCGTCCGCTGCGGCGTCTCGTTCCTCGACCTGACGACGGGCATCCTCTGCGCGTTCGGGATCGTGAACGCGCTGCTCCATCGGGAGCGGACGGGTCTCGGCCAGCGCGTGGACGGCTCGCTCCTCGAGACCGCCGTGACGCTCCTGAACTACCACGCCGAGGGGTATCTGCTCAGCGGCGTCGTGCCCAGGGCGTTCGGCTCCTCTCACCCGTCGCTCTCGCCGTACCGGAACTTCCGGTGCCGCGACGGCCAATGGGTCTTCATCGCGGGCGCCAACGACCGGTTCTGGCATCGCCTGGTCGGGGCCCTCGGGCTCGCGTGGATGGCGACGGACCCGCGCTTCACGGTCAACATCGAGCGCGTGAAGCACCGCCACGAGCTGGAGACGGAGCTCGAGCAGGCCATCGCGAAGCACGATCGGGAGCCGTTGCTCGAGATCCTCGAGGAGGCGGGTGTCCCCGCCACGCCCGTGAACACGGTGGACCAGGTGATGCAGGACCCGCAGACCGCGGCGCGCCAGCTCATCGAGCGCGTCGTGCATCCCCGGCTAGGCGAGATCCCCGTGGTCGGGACGCCGGTGAAGTTCTCCCGCATGCGGCCGGCCGTCCGCACTTCCGCCCCGCTCCAGGGCGAGCACACCGACCAGGTGCTCGCCGAGCACGGCTACAGCGCCGCGCGGATCGCCGAGCTCCGCGCGAAGAAAGTCATCCTGTAGGAGGACGGACCCATGGCACGGCTCGAGATCCTGAACCCAGTGGCGAAGACGGTGGAGCACTCGGTGAAGCCGGCGCCCCGGCTCGCGACCCTCGACGGCGCCACGATCGGCCTCTACTGGAACATCAAGGCGGGCGGCGACGCGGCGCTGGACCGCACCGAGGCGCTCCTGCACGCGAAGTTCCCGGGGACGAAGTTCCGGCGCTACACGGGCTCGGTGGGCTGGCTCATGCGCCACTGCACGGCGGAGGACGCCGACCGCATCGCGGCGGAGGTGGACGCGGTCGTCGGCACGACCGCCGACTGAGGGTCGTGCACGTCGTGGGGGGCCCACGACATGGTCGAGCTGGAGCGGCGGGGGATCCCGACCGTCCTCTTCACCGCGCAGACGTTCGTGCACGACGCGAACCGGAGCGCCGCGAGCTTCGGGCTGGCGGGCCTTCCGCTCGCCGTCGTGTCGCTGCCGTTCACCAACCAGAAGCCCGGGGACATTCATCGGATGGCCGAGCTGGCGTTCGACCAGGTCCAGGCGGGGCTCACGCGGGCCGTGGAGCCGCCGAAGGCCGTCGAGCGGCCTCCCCTCGAGGAGCGGCTCCGCTACGAGGGCGATGACCTGCTGGAGGCGTGGGGGCGGATGCAGGCCGACTTCCTGACGCGCGGCTGGTCCGACGGGTTTCCGCTCGTGCCGCCGACCGAGCGCGCCGTGGCGGCGATGCTCCGGTCTGCCCACGCGAGCCCCGCCGACGTGATCGCGACGCTCGAGCCGGGCTTCGGGGTCGCCACCGTCGAGAAGCTCGCGGTCAACGCCGTGATGGCGGGCTGCGGTCCCGAGCACCTGCCGCTCCTGATCGCGGCGGTCCGCTGCCTGGCGGAGCCGAAGATGTACATCCGCAACAAGGCCATGTCGACCGGCCCCCACGCGCCCCTCGTGCTCGTCAACGGGCCGAAAGGGCGGGTGGCCGGCCTGAACTCGGGGATGTGCGCGCTCGGCCCCGGAGCGCCGTCGGCGAGCAACACCGTCCTGGGCCGCGCGGTGCGGCTGACGATGATGAACGTCGGCCACACGTACGTGGGCGTGTCGGACATGGACACGATCGGCTCGCCGCTCAAGTACAGCCTCTGCTGCGCGGAGAACGAGGGCGAGAGCCCGTGGGAGCCATATCACGTCACGCGGGGCCACGCGAAAGACGCGTCCACGGTCACCGTGCACTTCGTGTACGGCATGTGCGAGCTCCACGATTTTCGATCCACGACGCCCGAGGACCTCATCCAGGTCTTCGCGACGGCGGCCAACAACGTTGCGCAGGTCGGCACCGGCCTCTGGCTCATCGGTCGGCGGGCCGACCCGCGGTCGAGGACCGAGGAGAAGGAGCACAACACGCTCTTCGTCTGTCCGGAGCACGCGCAGATCTTCGCGAAGGCGGGCTGGGGTCGCCGCGAGATCCAGGAGGCGCTCTACCGGGCCGCGCGCCTGCCGTTCAGGACGATGATGCTGAACAAGGAGCCGAAGGCGATGCAGACCGCGCATCCCGAGCTCGCATGGCTCGCGGACCACCCGGATCTGCCCGTGCCGGTCGTCGAGGAGCCGACGTGCTTCGACATCGCGGTCGTCGGGGCCGCGGCGGGGCGGGGCGCGTACTTCTACGGGGCCGGCGAGCCCGTGACGATGCCGGTGGACTGACACGCTGAGAATCTGGGCCGCCGCGCTCGCCCTCTGCCTCACCGCCACGCCGGCGGCCGCCCAGCTCTACCGGTGGACGGACGGCGAGGGGACGGTGCATTACACCGCCGATGTCGACGCGATCCCGCCGGCCTATCGCGACGCCGCGCAGCTCTTGGCTGCGCCGCAGCCGCGTCAGCCGCCGCCGCCCGGGCCGGAGCCCACCGAGCTCCGGATCGGCCCCGACGCGCCGATCACCGTGACCGCTCGGCTCAACGGCGTGCCGCTCACCCTCGTCGTGGACACGGGCGCCGATCGCACCGTCCTCTCGCCGTCGGCGATCGAGCGCGCGGGCCTCGGGGACCAGGCCGGCCGGCCGGTCCAGATCATGGGAGCGACGGGCATGGCGACCGCGACGCTCGTGACCGTGCCGTTGCTCGACATCGCCGGCGCCCGGATCGGCCCCCTGGCCGTCATCGTCCACGCGCTGCCGTCCGCCGGCCGTGTCGAGTCCGCCGACGGCCTGCTCGGCCGGGACGCCCTCGACGCGTTCACCCTCACCGTCGATGCGGCCTCGGGTCGCGCGACGCTCACGCCGCGCTGAGCAAATCGGAGGGGGCCTCTGACCGACGGGCTCCGCCCTCTGGGACCCCCTCCGAGCCACCCCCAGGAGGGTTGCGCCGGCAAAGCCGGCGCTCGAACGGAGGGGTGTCCGCACGCGCTGCCCCGCGTCGGCCGTCAGGTCTTCGGACTCGGCGCAAGGCCGCTCAGCGCGGCGAGCACGTCGAACACGACCGCGAAGTCGTAGCGCCCGAGCCCCATCCCGCGCGCCGCGGTGAGGAGCTCGTTGGCGATCGCCACGCTGGGGAGCGGCACGCCGCTCGCGCGCCCGAGGTTGAGCGCCAGCTGGAGATCCTTCTGCATCATCCCCACGTCGAACCACGCCTCGGCGGGCATGCCGAGCACGAACGGACCGCGGTACTTCACCATGGGTGACGCCAGGACGCTCTTCAGCAGCGCCTCCACCGCCCGCTCGCGCCCGATCCCCGCCTTCTCGGCGAGCAGCACCGCCTCCGCGAACGCGACCATCTGGACGGCGAGCCCCTGGTTGATCGCGATCTTCATCGCCTTCGCGAGCCCGACGGGGCCGACGTGCGTGAGCGCGGGGCCGATCACGGCGAGGTAGGGCCGCACCCGCTCGAGCGTCGCGGGGTCGCCGCCGATCATGAACGAGAGCTGGCCGGCCTCGAGCGTCGCGGGGGAGCCGGACACGGGCGCGTCGAGCAGGTCGGCGCCCCGCGTCGCCACCTCGGCGGCGAGGGCGCGCACGGCCTCCGGGCTCACGGTGCTCATCTCCACGTGCACCGCCCCGCGGCGGAGCCCCGTGAGGATACCGGCGGGACCACGGCAGACGGCGTCGAGGGCTTCCGTGTCGGTCACCATGGTGAAGACGACGTCCACCTCGGCGGCGACCTCGCGCGGGGAGTCTGCCACGCGCATCCCGGCATCTGCGAGCCAACGCGCCTTCGCGCGCGTCCGGTTGTAGCCGATCACGCGATGGCCCCCGTCGAGGAGCCGTTTCGCCATGCGCCCGCCCATCACACCGAGCCCGACGAAGCCGAGCGTCATTGCAACGAAAGCCGCGGGGCCGGCGCCGTCGGTGGGTGGCCCGAGCCGCGGCGCGACCCGGCTCCGTTCCGCCAGTCACTTTTCATTCCACCGACGGACCGCGGGGCCGGCGCCGTCGGTGGGTGGCCCGAGATGCGGCGCGACCCGGCTCCGTTCCGCACGCCGCCTCTCATTCCAACATTCATCGCGCCGCCTCGGCGTCGGCGACGGCGATCGCGCTGATCTCCAGCTTGCACCGCGCATGCGTGGCCAGACGCGAC
>Ga0209350_1000527_pt1 | contig 20583 bp, 14 predicted proteins | sample GraSoi013_2_20cm_2_FD_185822 | JGI IMG/M metagenome (GOLD analysis project Ga0209350, IMG submission 185822) | Grasslands soil microbial communities from the Angelo Coastal Reserve, California, USA - Sample 09_27_2013_2_20cm (SPAdes) (version 2) | ecosystem: Environmental > Terrestrial > Soil >...
GTTAGCCATGCTGCAGCAAGTGGAACAGATGGAGCAACAGGCGCTCACCCAGCGCAAGCAGACCGATGCGGAGGTGTTGGCCAGGCAGGCCGTGATCGCGCGGGTAGAGCGCGAGCACGAAGAATTGCAACTGCAGATCCAGCAGGCGGAGGCCCGCAGGCGCGTGGTCGAGCTGGAGGCCGAGGCGGAGGAACTGCGGCTGGCGAAATTGCAGGATCGGCTGCACAGCTTCCCGCAGGCAGCCGAGTGGGAATGGCAAGGAGAGCAACTGGAGGTTGCGCGCGGGCTGGCGAGCAATACGCACGCGGTCGTCCAGCTGGGGAGCAGCGGAGCGAACGACATCGCGCGAGCGTTCTTGCTGCGCGATGTGATGCAGGGGAAGGACGCGCAAGCTAATACATACACCCCGACTCCCACACCGTGAACGACACCGAAAAGCCAGCCGACGGATGCGGGCCGAAGGTGGGCGTCAGGATACTCTTTTTCTTAGACGAGTTGGTGCTCCAGAGCGAAGCGGGTGGCGGCGCTGCGCGAATTGATATCGATCTTGCGGTAGATCGATTGGACGTGGGCATTGACCGTATTCGGGCTCACAACCAACTGCTCAGCGATCTGGTGGTTGCTCATGCCCGTGGCCACCAGGCGCAGCACCTCGACTTCCCGCGCAGTCAATGGTTGAGGAATGTCTGGAGCAACTGGAGTTGGCGCTGGTTCCCGCCTGGCAGGGGGAACTGAAGGATTCTGTACGAGGAGCGGTGTGTGTTTTTCTGCGGCCAGCGCTTGCTCTGGCGTCATAGCCTGGCCAGCTGCCCACGCCACGGCAAAGCCCTTCTCGCTGAGCCGGCTGCGTGCCTCTGCCAGAGTACGGTCGTAGCATGGCTGTTCAATGCACAGGGGGCTGTAATACCCCCGAGCCCTTCGTACAGCCTCTGCTGCCCCAACGAGCTGGACGGCCCATGTCGCCTGTCCCCGGGCCAGCGCTATTTCTGCCAGCCCTTCCAGGCACGAAGCAACGACCCACTTGAACCGTGGGATGAGAAATTTCCCTTTCGTCCGCTTCACACAGTGCGTGTACAGCTCGCGTGCCTGTGCCAGATCACCCTGCCGCAGGGCCAGGTGCCCCAAACCCCAGAGCACCCTTTCCTGGTCCTCTGCACTCTCTGTCTCACGAGCCACCGCCTGCGCCTCCTCCAACAGCGCATGTGCCCCCGTCTCCTCTCCAAGCACCGTCGCTTCAAAGGCACACACCGTCAGCGCTTCGACCACTATATAGGGGGTCTTCAACGTTTGCATGAGCGCCAGGCTCTCCCCGGACAAGCTGTACGCTTTTGCGATCGCCCCCAGGCTGAGCTGGGCCATCGCAAGATAATGCAGGCAGGTAGCACGGCCCCACACGCTTCCGGTAATCCTATACAAGGCCAGGCTTTCATCCAACACCTCGTATGCCCGGTCATACTTCCCATTGGCAAGGAATGATACTCCTATCGAGAGCAGAGTCTCAGCACAGCTTGTGCTATCTCTGCTCTCCCTGGAGAGCGAGAGACCCTCTTCGCCCATCGCTAATCCTCGTTCGACCTCACCAAGAATATATATGGCGGCCCCCAGCCGGTGGAGGCAGGCAGCGATGCCACGTTTGTCCTCCATGCGTAGAAATAACTCCAGGCTCTCCTGGAAGAGGACAGGCGGCCGTTTGGGGTCCCGCAGGAAGAACCACAGATAGCCGAGGGCATAGAGTGCCTTTGCCCGCACCTGGTCGGCCATCTGCATGTTGCCCTCCTCACGTGCCTCCAATGCCAGCGTCAGCTCGCTGACGCCCTCACTCAGGCGACCCCGGAGAAACCAGAACTGACGCAGGGCTGAGGCGATGCGCAAAGCAGTCTCAGCCATACCGCGCTTGAGCAGCCATGCAATGGCTGCTCTGATATTCTTATACTCCCGCTCCAGCACCGCTAACACTGTTACCTGTGTATCATCATCCAGGGCAGGCTCAGCCCGCTCAACGAGCTCCAGGTAGTAGGCTGCGTGGGCATCCCGGCATTGCTCCAACTCCCCCAATGCAGCCATCCTCTCTATACCATACTCACGAATCGTCTCTAGAAGGTGCAGGCGTGGTTCGCGCCCTTCCTCCTCACGCTGCTGCACAAGGCTTTTATCGAGCAAGGATGCCACCCCATCTAAGATGGAGGTGGTTCGACCACCTGCACTCGTGGAGACCGCTTCTGCTGCTTCCAACGTGAAATCCCCGACGAAGATGCACAACTGTCGGAAGAGCGTTTGCTCCTCGGTCGTGAGCAAGTCATAGCTCCAGCCGATCGTTGTGCCAAGCGCCTGCTGGTGGCCAGGCCCATCCCGTTTCCCACCAGACAACACCGCTAAGCTATGCTCGAGGCGGGCGAGCAACGCCTGGAGAGGCAGCAGTTTGCAGCGTGCCGCCGCTAGCTCGATGGCTAACGGCAAACCCTCCAGCCGGACACAGATCTCCGCTATGACCGCCGCGTTGCCTTCCGTCCGCCGCTAGTTGCGACAGGGTTTCATTTGCCGGTAGGGCCTGCAGGTCGGGAATGGCCAGCGGTAGGACGGCGAACTCATATTCACCATGCACATGGAGTGTAGCGCGGCTGGTCACCAACACCTTGAGCAGCGGACAGGACACGAGCAGTTCTGAAAGCCATGAAGCTGCTGGAAGCAGGTGCTCGAAGTTGTCCAGCAGGAGGAGGAGCTGCTTATCGCGCAGATAGGCTTCCAGATGCTCGAAGGGGGAGCGATCTCCGCTCTCAGGCAGACCAAGTGTGCCGATGATCGTGGGGATGACCAGGTCCGCGTCGCTGATGGGGGCCAGCGAGACGAAACAGACACCCTGGGCAAACTCCTCCAGCATCTCAGAGCCAAGCGCCAGGGCCAGGCGCGTCTTGCCGACGCCCGGGGGGCCGGTGAGCGTCAGCAGCCGCACCTCTGGACGCGACAGCCTGGCATGTGCTGCCTGTAATTCCTGCTTGCGCCCGATCAGCGGCGTCAGAGGCGTAGGCAGCTTCTTCACGTATGCCTGCGATTTCCTGAGCGTCGTGTTCGCTTCGCCTGCTTCGATTGCCACTCCTACAGGCCGGCCAGAGAAGTTCGACGGAAGAGAAGCGACATGGCTGGCATCCTCAAAGGCGCTGGCAAAACTAAGCACATCCACGTAGCGCAGGGCCGGATCTTTGGACAAGGCTTTAAAGACGACCTGCTCGACCTCGGGTGGGATCTCCGGATGCTGCTCGCGCAGCGAGGCAGGCTCAGCCAACAGGTGCTGGCTGGAGAGTTCGGCCGCCGTTCCGCCAAAGGGGCGACTCCCACTGAGCCACTCATAGACCATCACTGCAAGAGCGTACTGGTCGCTGGCAGGGCTGGGCTGCCCCTGAATCTGTTCGGGTGCCATGTAGGCCAGCGTGCCGAAGCGCTCCCGCACCCCGGCCTCATCTGCGCTGGAGGTGAGCAAAGCCAGGCCGAAATCACTGAGCAGCACCTCGTTTCTGGCCCCCAGCAGCAGGTTCTCCGGCTTGAGATCGCGATGGAGCACGTGTTGATCGTGCGCGTACTGTAAGGCCGAGGCGATGGCCGTGACATAGGAGACGACGGTAGCGAGCGGCACCACCGTGCCCTGAGGGTGCTGCTGGCGCAGATTGCCCCATGGCGCGTAGTCCATGAGCAGGTAGGGGACCTGATCCTGCATGCCAAACTCCAGCACGCGAATGATGTGGGGGTGGATCAGGTGGCTGAGATACCGCGCTTCGGTGAGAAAGCTGTCCTGAGCGTGCACGTCCAGGGGCGTGTGCAGGATTTTCATGGCTGCCTGCGTGTTGAGGTACAGGTGCTCGCTCAGGTAGACATCGGCGAACACGCCCGTGCCAAGTAGGCGACTGATGTGATAATTCCCGAGATGTTGACCCACACGCTCCGTCATTGTCATTGCTCATACCTTTCAGAGGGACTACAGCCATATTGTCTACGAAATGGACGACCTACGAAAGGAGAGGCAGGGACAGCTCTGCATCACCAGACCCTGTGCGCGATGTGCTCAGAAAACTATCGTCAATGTCGAGTATAGGGAGTGAAGCGTGAAAATACATCCCTAAAATACACTGTTTTCATCTTCGGAGCCCATTTGCTCAGGAGGGATAGTGTATTTACACTAAACATGGTTTTGAGGGAGCACCAGAACACGCTCGTGTTGCGCATTGAGGCCAGAGCCTCAAACAAGATGATGCTCAATGGCATACCGTGTCGCCGTACTACGCGACGTGATCTCCAACTTCTTGTAGATCGAGTTCACGTGTATGTTGATGGTTTTGGGGCTAATCCTGAGGTGTGCTGCAATCTGCTTGTTGGTCAGTCCAGTTGCCAGCAGGCGCAACACTTCAACCTCACGAGCGGTCAGCCCTCCAAAGGAGGGTGATGGGGACTCTGTTGAGACAGTCAAGGGAGAAACAGCGTTGACCCGCTCGCTGCTGGCAATCTGCCCTTCTGCTGCCAGCGCCTCCTCAGGGGTCATGGCTTGCCCTTTTGCCCACAGCGCGGCAGAGGTCTCTTCACCAAGTTGGGTGCGTGCTTCTGCCAGGGTGTGCTCGTAAAATGGTTGCTCAATCCCGACGGGATTACGAAACGCACCGAAAACACGCGAGGTCTCTGCCGCCGCAAAAAGTCGAACGGTCCACGCGGCTTGTCCCTGGCTTAACGCGATTTCCCCCAGCCCCTCCAGGCAGGAGGCCAGTACCCATGCTATCCTTAAGGGTAACTTTGTGGCTCTCCCCGGTTCCATCAGCGCGGTCAGACCTTCCTCATACAGCGCACGTGCCTGTATCAAGTTGCCCTGACGCAAGGCCAGAAGACCCAGAGCACAGAGCGTGCGCGCCATATCTTCCCGGCTCTCCCCTTGTTTCCCGAGCGTGAGCGCCTCTTCGAGGAATGAAGCAGCCGTCGTTTCCTCCCCAAGGGCGGCCACTTCACACGCCAGGATGGTAAGGACTTGCGCAGTGAATCCCGGGTTGCCCAGCCTTCTGAAGAGCGCGACGCTCTCCTCCGAAAGACGGCGCGCGGCCGCATACGCTCCCTGACAGTAGGATGCCCACCCGAGCGTGTGAAGAACGAGGGCGATATTCCACGGATCGCCCGACTCCCTAAAGAGTATCAGACTCTCCCCACACAGCTCATGTACGCCGGCAAAATCCCCCCGGAAATGCGCCTGTATTCCCAGGGTCATCAGGACAGTAGCGATGCCCTTCCTATCCCCAACCTCTCTATACAACTGCAAGCTCTCTTCAAACAAAGCATTGCCTGCAGCGTAATTGCCCCTATGAGTATCCTCGATCGTGCCCAGGAGGTTGAGTGCGTAAGCCATGGCTTGTTTGGCTCCCGACTTTCGAGAGAGTTCCAGGCTCTCTTCTAACAGCACCGTGGCTCGTTCTACGTCAAGTTGCCAGAGCGCCAGCCATCCCGCAACGTTCAGCACCTTCGCCATCACCTGGGGTGACACAGATGTGCCGCCTTCGCCACTTGGAGCCATTGCGTGCTCCAGGAAGCTGCGGCCCTCACTCACAAACCCGCGCAGAAACCAGAACCACCCGAGCGCTCCTGCTAGCCGCAAGACTGCTTCCGTCTCATTGCACTCTACCAGCCAATGCAGCGCAGCCCATAGATTGTCACGTTCCCGTTCCAACCGCTCCAACCATCTTATTTGCTTCATATCGAGCAATGCCGGCTCGGCTTGCTCAGCCAGCGCGAGGTAATACGTGGCATGGGCATGCCTGGTAATCTCTAACTCGCCGTACGCTTCCAGGCGCTCCAGGCCATACTCGCGGATCGTCTCCAGCATCTGGAAATGCCACACATCGCTCTCCTGCTTCGCTGGTTGGAGCAGGCTTTTATCTAAGAGGGATGCGACCACATGCATGACAGGCATGGTCACATCACCTGGAGCCGTGCAAACGACCTCCGCTGCTTCCAGCGTGCAGCCACCGGCAAAAACGGAAAGTCGCCGGAAGACTCGCTGCTCCTCAGTCGAGAGCAACTCATAGCTCCAAGAGATCGTGTTCCGCAGCGTCTGCTGGCGATCTGGCGCATCTGGTCCCCCGCGCGTCAACACTTCAAGCGGCTTCTCAAGGCGGGAGAGCAACTCACGAGGCGGGAGCAGTTTACTGTAAGCCGCCGCCAGTTCAATCGCCAGCGGTAAGCCATCCAGCCGGACGCAGATTGCTGCGATGATACCCGCGTTCTCTTCGGTCACCTGAAAATCGGGCTGAATCGCCTGTGCACGCCGCTTGAAGAGCATGATTGCCCCGAACTGCTCAATGGTTTCATATGTTGGAAGATGGTGCAGGTCGGGTACGGGTAGTGGAGGGACCAGAAACTCGTACTCGCCCTGCACACGCAAGACGGCGCGGCTGGTCAGCAGGATCTTGAGTGTAGGACAGGCCGAGAGCAGTTCCGGGAGCAGCGCTGCCGCTGCCAATACCTGCTCGAAGTTGTCTAGCAGTAACAGGAGATGCTTATCGCGCAGGAAGCTTTGCAGGTGCTCAAATTGCAGTCGCTTCCTGGTCTCGCTGAGTCCGAGCGATTGCGCAATGGTAAGCACGGCTTGTTGAGGAGTATCGATGTGAGCAAGTGGAACGAAGCAATATCCATCGGGAAATGTATGCTGCACGTCTAGCGCGACCTGTAAAGCCAGGCGAGTCTTTCCAATCCCCCCTGGGCCAGTCACGGTCAAGAGGCGCACATCAGGGTTCATCAGCAGTGTACATACCTGCTGTACCTCGTGTTCGCGTCCGATGAGTGTGGTGAAAGGTAGTGGCACCTGGTGGATTTGACGATGTGAGGAGCCAGCTGAACGTCTAGTTTCAAATGTTTGTTTGGAGGAGTGTTTACTGGACATGTGAATCCTGTCTATCTCTATCTCTGTGCTCGTAGCTCTATCCTGCTCGCCACAACGAAAGTATGGAACGAGCGAAATTCGCAGAAACCTCGCGTCCTTGCACAAACGAGACATCCATGTCCTTCTCGCCCTGGCGCTGATCACAGCAAATCATCCAAGGCCCTTTTTCCTGGTTCCTGGCTTCTTATTCAATCAGGCATGTGCCTGAGGTAAATGATGATAGAGGACAAGCACGATTCATATCTTTTTAAGGCGATGAAAACTTCAAAAGCAACCCTAACAAGTCATTGTATACGATAAATCACGAGAATACCAGGTAAAAGTGCCTGGATGCTCTAGACATTTGGAGAGAAGACTTCCCCTGAGTGGGCTTGAGAGGCGGCCTGCATGTCATCCTGAGCGCAGCGAAGGATCTGTGCGTCCGTCGAGCTAGACCCTTCGCTGTGCTCAGGGTGACAAGCATGATCTCCAAATGTCTATAGATGCGCTATCATGATTGGACACGTGTTGAGTATAGCGTATCACACGCAAAAGTACATCTTTAGAACGCGCTATTTATTAACTCATCGAGGCGCTTTTTAGCAGCTTATCGTTACTCAACAATTGATATGGTGTCCGAAATTGCTTCAACGTGTTGAGGCTCCTTGTCGTCTTGATATGCAGCGCATCATTAGTGTAAACAGATTACGTAGCTTATTCCTCTCGTCCCGGAATATATAAAAATAGCGTATTCTGAAGATGTGCTTTCGCCCTCAAGTCACTATACTGGTAACAGTAGCTCACCTATGTGCGCGAGCAGTGACACAGGCAATTGTATCCACTGCTCTTGAGCAGATATCACGCGCCCTTTCTATTGTTTTAAGGAGCATTCATCAACGGTATGCCTTCCGGGGCTCAGGACGACGAAGAGCAATGGCGAGGAATGCGGTCTCGCCTATAGTCATGGCAGAAAGGGACCCATCTATGCCTCGTTATACCGAAGAACAGCGGGCCAGGCTGATGGCACTACCAAGTGCCATGTTGACGGCTACGCTTGTGATGGGGGCCACTGATCCGGTGGCAACAGTGCGTGATGTGCTTGATGAGATGCGCTATTTCCGAGAGATGAGAGAGGCCTATCCAGGCAATGACTTGATCCAGGGCATGTTGCAGGATGCTGAAAACCCTCTGCCGGGGCTCCATCTCTCATCCTCCTCCGATAGAGAAGCTGTTTTGCACGCATTACACCAATATATCGAGGAAGCAGGCGCACTGTTGGGTAATGACACCGAAGCCAAAGAGTTCAAGGCGTTTTTAGCCGCCCTGACAGAGATGGTTGCAGAAGACGTGGAAAAAGGCCAGTTTGGGAGCGACCCGGCAATCGAACAGGCACAAATGAAGTACCTGAGGACGTTGAAACAGCAATTCAGCCTGCTGCCACCCAGGCTGATGAATGGCACAGCATCCTCTGATGCAAGCTTGTGATCTCCTGCATGAAAAGCAGCCAGGGGAGGTATGTCATCCTCAGGTTGAGAGAGGTCAGCACTCTTCAATCTGCTCACCTTTTCATATTTTTCACCAACTAGCATGACCTCAGTGAAAGGGGGAAAAGCACAATGGCACTCGAAACCATGAAAAATAACCGCTACCGCATGGTGCGCCCACTTGGCAGCGGCAGCACCGGCGAAGTTTACCTGGTCGAGGACACGTTAAGGAATCGACAGGAGGTGGTCCTCAAGCTTCTCCATGCCTATGCGCACCCCTTGACGCACGATGCGCAAAGTGCCTCGCGAGCCTTTCTATTTGAGGCGGGAGCCATTTCACAACTCACACACCCGAATATCTTACCCCTGCTCGATTATGGCACTGAGACAGTAGACGGGGAAGTCGTCCCTTTTATCGTGACTCCCTATTGCTCTGAAGGGTCACTGGCAACCTGGCTCGAGAAGCGGTCGAACGACGACGTGCTCACCCTGGAAGACGCGGCGCGTCTGGTGCGCCAGGTTGCCGCTGCCCTGCAATACGCCCATGACCAGGGCATCGTGCACCGCGATGTCAAATCTGCCAATGTCTTCATCCGCAGTACCTTGAATGGACCTCCAGCCATGCTGGTGGCCGACTTCAGTTTCGCGCAACCCATCCCTGAGGCGCGGGTCAGTGGCCTCGACATTCGCGGCACTCCCGAGTACATGGCGCCAGAGCAGTGGGAGGGACAGGTCGTCCCGGCAAGCGATCAATATGCCCTTGGGGTGCTGGTCTATCAATTGCTCACGGGTCGCCTCCCCTTTCAGGGCGGCATTGAGCAACTGAGGGATGCACATCTCAAGAGCTGGCCAACCCCACCCAGCACCATCAACCCCACGCTTTCACCAGAGATCGACGCCGTCGTTGGACGGGCGCTGGCAAAAAAGCCGGGCGAGCGCTATCCTACCGTCACCGCCTTTGCCGATGCATTTACCCGGGCGATCCAGCCAGTGCCTGTACCTGTTGCCTCTCCCCCGCCTCCAGAGGGGATGAACGTAGGGAACGTGACCGGCACTCCTCCACCTCCACCTCCTACACGACGCTTATCTCCGGGCATGATCATCCTGATTTCGGTGCTCGCGCTGCTCGTAGTGCTGGGGGGTATGGGTCTCATTGCAAATGCTTTCTCAAACAGGTCTGCGCAATCGAGCGCCAACGCCACGGCAACGGCCAACACCAATGTCACCGGCACGGCCAACGCTCATGCCACGGGCACAGCTCAGTCCAACAGCAATGCCAATGGTACCGCCACGGCCAATAAGAACGCGACGGCGACAGCCAACACTCATGCCACGGGCACAGCTCAGGCGCATGGCAATGTCAACGCCACGGCCACAGCCAATGCCAGGGCGACGGCCAATGCTAACGCCACCGCTACCGTCCTGCCTGCTGCACAGTTGAGCGGGAACTGGGTCAATGCCGATCAGAACATCACCCAGGGTATCACGAAGATGGATATCACGAACAATGGCACCAATATCACCGTTCACCCGTTTTCCAAGTGTTCTCCGACCGACTGTGATTGGGGGACGAAAAGCAACAAGTATACAGGCTCTCCTTTCAATATCCTCTTTGTCGTCAATGGCAGTACGGAATCTCTTGCTATTTCCCCGCAGGGAACACAACTCACGGTGGTTGACACGAGTTCGACCAATGGCACCCATACATATTTACTCGACAAAGGATAGTAGGCATGATATGAGCCATGGTGATTATTCAGGAAGCAATGACTAGTGTAAACACATTACCTGTCCCGGCTATCCCGTTTCCCTCACCTGCCTGTGGAGCGTCCAAAAATAGCGTGTTCTGAAGATGTGCTTTCGTCTCTATGGCACTATACTCGAAGCAGCAGTCAAGTTTATCCGGTGCGCCGCGACGGCAGCAGTTCGTTGTACATGAGCGCAAGTTGTACGGAACGGCCACCACAGTGTGCGGACATGGTGTTCGCATGCTGAGAGAGTTACCGCAAGCAATGTAGCGATGAACAAAGGAATAGCGAAGTGGATCATACGTGGGTACGGCTCTGTAGAACCACGCATGACCTTCTTTCAAGAAAAGTAAAGGAGAAACGTTATGACTCTCGGTCCCCTGGAATACGTCCTCATCGGATTTGAGGGCAATCGATTCACGGGCCAGATTCTGCCGGAACTAGTCGCAGCGCGTGACAAAGGTATCATCCGGGTAATCGATCTGCTCTTGATTTTGAAAGATGAACAGGGCAACACTGCCGTGATGGAATTGAGCGACCTCAATAGCGAGGAGACGGAGCGGTTGGGCCCCATCGCCAGTGACCTACTTGAGGTGCTCGAGCAGGATGATGTCGAAGCGGTAGCGGGCTATCTCCCCAACAACAGTTCTGCTGCTCTCCTGCTGATCGAGCAAACCTGGGCCCTCGGCTTAAAGGAAGCGATCATGAACGCGGGCGGCATCCCTCTTGACGGAGGGCTGGTTGCACCGGCTGTAGTGCAGATGTTGGAGGCAGAACTGGCAGCGGAAGCTGCCAAGCAGAACCTGGTAGAAGTAAAAGCTGCCGAGTAAAAGGAGAACCACCATGTTACGAAGACGAGTAGTTGGCCGGGCAGTTGTCCGAACAGCCGCGGTCGGCGGCGTTGCTTATGCAGCAGGCCATCACGTGGCCACGAAATCGGCACAGCAAACCCAGATGGATGCTCAGCAGAACGCACAGATTGACGATCTCCAGCAGCAGCAAGCTGCGGGGCAGGCTGCACCAGCGCAGCCCGTTTACCAGCAACCGCCACCGCCAATGTATCAACAGCCTGCGCCACAGGCGACTGCACCAGCGCCATCCGGTGGGATGACGACTGAGAAAATGGAGCAGCTAAAGCAACTTGGGCAGTTGCATGAATCGGGTATCTTGACCGACGCCGAGTTTGATGCTGAGAAGCAAAAGATTTTGAACAGTTACTAGCATTCAAGAGCAGGCTGGCACATAACAGAGGAAAAGGAGATCAATCGTGTTACGAAGAAGAGCAGGTGGGGGTCCACCAGGGCCAGGAAGAAGAGAAGAAGGCAGTAGTCGCTATCGCATGCGGCAAAAACTTGTGGCGTTCGGCGACGATTACTGGATTGAGAATGGACTGGGCCAGCGCATGTACTTTGTCGATGGCAAGGCCTTCCGCTTACGAGAGCACCTGGCCTTTAAAGACATGCAGGGCAACGAACTGGCGGCGATCCAGGAGAAGGTCATGCACGTCAAAGACACCTACAGCATTTACCGCAATGGCCAGGTGTTAGCGACGGTGAAGAAAGCCCTGGTCACACCGCTGCGTCAACGGTACGACATCCATGTGGCAGGCGGCGATAACCTGGATGCGCAAGGCAATATCCTGGATCATGAATATGAGATAAGCAATGGACGCAACCAGGTGGCGGAGATCTCCAAGAAGTGGTTCAGAGTTGCCGACACCTACGGGGTGAATATCTCTCCCGGTGCCGACGACGTCTTGATACTCGCCACTACGGCTGTCATTGACATGATGAACGACTAGGGGAAAGAAGTGCACTGCTCGTTGCCTGGGGCAGCGTGATGAGGAACGGTTGATGAAGGTGGCTGATTTTACCGGCATCACGCTGGCAAAGTGAACTGACCTGAGGGCTCTCGGGGAGAAACACAACGAGGTCAACAGCAATGAACACGGATCATCAAAACAGAGCCGGAAACAGGCACACGGTGCTCTGCGCCTCATTGAAACGGTCATCCCGGGAGTCAGAGTAGCCCGCACCTACAAGTGGGTCTGGCTGCGGGCTGATGTGATTGCTGGAGTGACCATCTTCGCCATGCTCGTTCCCCAGGGGGCGCGATCCTGGCGATTCCCATCACGGGAGTCGCATCGGTCTTCGTCTATGCATCCTGGAAAGCCTGGCAAGCAGCGCATCCAGATCAGTTTCCACATGTGGAGGAGGAAGCGAAGGAGCTCCGCGCCAATGCTCCTGAGCTGGATGTTGCGGAGACGTAGAGATATGTTCATGAAGCCCTCCTGGCTTTCAGGCCGCGGAGGGCTTCACATCAATGAGCTCATTGCGCAACTTACATGGAGCTAGCTCTGGTTTCAAACATGTCATCCTGAGCGAGAGCGAAGGATCTAGCCCAAGTTGCGCAACTCACATGGAGCTAGCTCTGGTTTCAAGCGCATTTAGACAGCGCTGGGCACCTGCGCAATCATGCCAAGGCGCATCGCCACGAGGATAGCCTGGGTGCGGCGCTGCACACCAAGCTTGGCTATAATGCGACGGACATGGGTTCTCACGGTCTCTTCCCCAATATGCAAGTCGCGGGCAATCTCTTTGTTGGAGTATCCCCGGGCAAGAAGGCGTAGCACTTCCGCCTCACGCCCGGAAAGCACCTTCGTCCCTTCAGAGAGACGAGCTTCGCGCAGCAGCGAGGCCGAAGCCTGTGGGCAGAGATGGACCTGCCCTGCAACAGCAGCCCTGATGGCACTGCATACCTCGCCTGCCTCAGCATCTTTGAGGAGAAAGCCGCTAGCGCCTGCTCGCATAGCCTCAAACACTCTGGCGCTGTTGGGCATGCCAGTCAGGATAATCACCTTCGTCTCCGGAGCATCTCGGCGAATGAGCCTTGTTGCGCTAATGCCATCCCTCTGAGGGAGGTGCAGATCCATCAGCACAACATCTGGATGGAGATGCCAGGCCTCTTCGACTGCCCCAACCCCATCTGCCGCCTCCCCCACAATAACCAGTTCCGGGTCACATCCCAGGAACACCCGCAGCCCTTCCCGAACCATGCGATGGTCATCGACGATCAAGACACGTATTGTCATGAGCGCTTCTCCCCGTTTACAGGTACGTCTCTACAGGAAGCTCAATGATGAGCATCGCATGGGTCATCGCGAGCAAGAGCACACGAGTTGTCTGACATTCCGAATACGTTCTAAATCGGTGTGTTGTGAGCAGACTTAGGATACTTCAACAGCGGGTGTGGACTCCGCACGAAAGGCGTTCCTCACACCGGGCAGCATGACATAAAGCAGGATGATGCCATTGACCAGGAAGGACACGCTGACATCCTGCCAGGTGGATGCACCAAGCATGGCGATGAAGTCGAGCGTGAGTTCGAAGAGGGTGACGATAACCAGGAAGAGCCAGGCTGCTGGTTCAACCCGCCAGAGCATCTGCACCAGCCAGATGTACACCCAGACCATCAACCCCCACATCAGGGCATACCAGAAGCTGAACGTTCTGAAGGCAACAGGGCCAACAAAAAATGGAAGGATCCCCAAGAACTGGAGCGCATTGATGGCCGCCAGGACAGCAGCGACACCAGCTAGAACAGCAAGAATAGTGACTCCTATGGGACGTTGGTTCATGATATGACTCCTTTCGATGTTTATGGGAAAAGGTACTTCTTTCTTTCCCACGAACGTATGTAATACATCTTTCGCTGAGCCTTTTCACACAAAGGCCCTGTATTTGCCTGAATCTACGAGCGCGAGATGGCATCGCTTCGCTACGAGGCCGCCTCGGGTGCCGATGGCGTCCAGGCCTGGCAATCATCTACAGTCTCTCACCCCCTATCCAATCTTCAGTTCGCTGAACGCTATCTATCTCGCCATGGGAGGAAGAAATAATGATACCAAATTAAGAGCGCGAAACGAATCGCCATGTAGAGCCCGTAAACGATTCCGCCGGCCATCCATTTGCCTATCCAACCCGATGGATGTCGGTGAAACCTTGTGAGGGACATGCTGCGCTCATACGCCATTGACATGACATTATATTTGCCTGAAGAATTCATGTTCACACCCTTTCTTTCTTCTTTTCGCAGAGCCTCCGGCGCTGCGCACGAGACAAACTGGAATCACTGTTCCAAGTATAGTGCCCAAAGGGCGAAAACACATGCATAAATTACACTGTTTTTGCGCACCGTAAGACAGATGAGCACTACAGTGGTTTTCCCTATGTAGTGCATTTACACTAGACAGCTCCTGCGCCCCCAAAAAGCCTAACAACGTAGAGGTAGCGTGTGGGATGTTCAGGGAACCTGATCATCCCACACGCAACAAGATCAGCGATCGATGTGCTATGCTCTACTCCTCCCCGAAATCTTTGCGAAGCTGGTCTTCTTGCTCTCTGGACAAGTTTGTCTGAATGATCTCAAACTTCTGGCCTTTGACGGCCTCTGCAACCCTGTCCACCACTGCCCCACTTGTCAACAGGAACAGGGCCGAGGTGCCTTCCGTGACCTTTTCGCGCACCTGGTTGATGAATTTCTCATCAATCCCATATTTAGCATAGTGTCCGGCGATTGCACCTACCGCGGCGCCCACCGCCAGGCCGAAGAAGGGGATAAAGAACAGCAAGCCGAACAGCATCCCCCAGAATGCGCCACCCAGTGCGCCGGCTGCGGTCATGCTGCTAAGCTGCCTGGTCTTGGGTTTCCTGGCCCCGACAGGCCAGGTGACGATGGCCGCGTCTTGCACCTGAATCAACTGCTGCTTTTGCAGGTTCTCTAGCGTCGAGAGCATAGTATCGGCCCCTTCGGCCGTGGGAAATTCGAGGACGATTAAGTTTGCCATAGTTAGTTATTTACTCCTTTCGAGTTGTATTTGTACACGTAGATCAAGTTCAGAAGGGTTAAGTCCGATCCTCCTTTCCTTCAAAGTTTGATCCGGTCAACCGAATCTCCAGACTCCTGCCATTGCTCTACCTTCAGCATCACCGCTCTCTGGATCTGGAAAGATTCGGCCCTATACTGCTTCGACACACTCGACCGAAATAATTGGATAACCGATGTCATGCAGCGAATTGAGGACACCAAGCAACGCCGATTGGTCTACCAATCGACCCGTCAGGATCGTCATCGTATAGCGTTTCGGATCACATTCATGCTCGATCGTCATGCCACCACAATAATCGGACCAATTCACATCCAGACTGCCCAGGATGCTGATCCGGTAGAGCGCCGGTTCAAACGAGCTGATGTTTGGTCGGAATACTTCCATTGCACTTTCCTTATTGCCCAGAATATTGATCAGGTATAGGGCCGATCAGCAACTCCTTCTGAGAAACACTGTAGCCGAAGACGCACGAGAAAGCTATTCCCCAAAGGATATAGAAAAGGTATAGGTTTTGGATCAGGCAGATGATCCCCTGCCCGCCGACCTTTGTGGTCGACGGGTGCGGCGTGAGCAGGGAGTCAAAGCGACGGGAGGTGCAGGGGCCTAGCTGGCAGCCAGAAGACCAAGCGCTTTGGAGAGAGTGACGGCCGCGTGGCGATTATTCACGCTGAGCTTGCGATAGACATTGGCGGTATGCGCCTTGACCGTTCCAGACGTGACCACCAGTTCGCGCGCAATCTCCTTGTTCGTGAGGTCCCTGTCCAGTAAGCGCAGGATTTGTAGTTCGCGCTCGGTCAAGGGTTCCAGACCCTCTTGCCGCAGCAGCTCTTCCAGAGATACAGCTTGAGCAGCCTGAGGATTCATCGCCACCAGGATGCGCTGCAGGTAGGCATCCAGCTTGCTGTCGGGCGCGTAGCTCGCCTTGCGGCGCTTGCGCAGTTCCTGCAGCAAGGTGAAAAGCGGCGGCAGATCGGCAAAGGTGCGCAGGAACCCACCGGGACGCGCCAGGACTAGCGCGCGTTCCAGCACAGCCAGCGCTTCGGGTACACGACCTTGCAGATCATAGGTCCATACTTGTAAGGCCAATACCTGGATCGTCTTGCGTGTATTGTGAATGGCTTCGGCGTGCTGCAAGAGGTGGGTGAGCAGCGCTTGCCCTCGTGCCACACTCGCCTCATCGCCTTGGGCAAGCAGCAAACGAGCTTGTGTGATGGGCGGGACCTCTAAAGAGGTCATCGGACCCAGCACGGTTTGCTCCCCCGCCATCTCGAGCCACTGCGAGGCCTCCTCCACCTTGTCCTGCAACAGCGCCACCTGACCACAGAAGGCATAGGCCATCATGAGATCGCGCATGTTGTGCTCTCCCTGCACCCATTCGAGCAGCGCCCGAGCGGTCTCTCGCGCCTGGAGGCCTGGCCCCTGGGCTTGATAGGCTAAGGCTAAGCCGTACATGGCTTCCTGCACGGCCCACAAGTGTGCGCGGTACCGGTTGGCGACCACAACTGAGAAGTGATACGCCGCCGCATAGAGGTTATTCCATTCGTAATACACAAGACCCAGCATCAAGTGGGCCCAGTACTGGCTCATTGCCAGATCGGCCTGCTGGGCGATCCGGAGCAGATGCCGTGAGGTGTGTTCCACCTGTTGCAGTTTGCCCGTAGCCAGGTAAATGAGTACTTGAGCAAAGAGCAGGCGAGCGGTGTTGTTCAGGTGAGCTGATGGCTCTCGCAAAGCCTCGTTCAGTTCCACGAGCGCCACGTCTCCCTGCCCGGTGACCTGGTTTGAGAGTGCCAGGTACTGCAAGACCAGGCTCGCCACATGCGCCTCACCTGGCGGGATCCATTCCTGTGCGTAACGGGCACTCTCCAGGCTCGCCTGCGCTTGCCCGGTAAAGAACTGGACTATGCTCCACTGAATCGCAATCAGCGCCTGCAGAATTCTGAATTGCCGGTCTTCCGACTCACTAGCACCAATATCACCGGTTGCTAAGAGCTGCTCGGCGGCCGTCAACACGGGCGGAAGGTCATTGAGTTGCCCGTGAGCCTGCAAAATCCACGCCCTGGCGACAAGCAAGGTGGGACTGCTTTGGATCTGTTCCTCTGGCACCAGGCGCAACCAGCGCTCCACTTGCACCCACTGCTCCTGCTCGAAGGCCCACAAAAATTGGGCTTCCACCAGCCGCGCCGCCCCCGATGCATCTCCCGCTGCCAATGCGTGCTCGATCGCCTCCTGGATCAGTCCCTGGCTGGCATACCACGCGCTCGCTCGCCGGTGCAGCGTAGCCAGCTCCTCTCTGCTGATACGCGCCTGTAAGCGCTGCTGCAACAACCGCCGGAACAGGGGGTGAAAGCGATACCATCCCTGGCGTTCGTCGAGGGGGATAATGAGCACATTCGAGCGCTCCACCCAGTCCAGGGTGGCTTGCACGTGAGCCAGCGAGGTAGCACTCCCCATGATGGCAGCACCCAACTCGGCGCAGAACTGCTCCAATATCGAGGTGCGCACCAGCAACTCCTGCGCGGCAGGAGCTTGCTGGGCCAGGATTTCCTCCACCAGGTAACTGCTCACCAGGCGATCAGGGGAGTGGCGAAGCTTTTCAAGAAAGGCCGCGCCGTCGGCGCTGCTGCGCAAGGAGAGCGCAGCCAGGCGCAAGACCGCAATCCAGCCCTCGGTGCAATCCTCCAGCGCCCCGGCGGTCTGCAAGGCCAACTCCTTGCCCCCCACGCGACTGAGAAAGGCGTGCGTCTCCTGCAACGTAAAGCGCAAATCACTGCCGCGCAATTCGCTGAGGCGTCCCTGGGCGCGCCATCGGGCCAGGGGCAGGGGCGGATCGGAGCGCGTAGCCAGCACCAGGTGGATCTGGGAGGGCAGATGGCCGATCAGTAGCTCAAGCAAGCGATGCACCTGGCTGCTATGCACGCTCTGATAATCATCCAGCACCAGGACCACATCCTCAGGCACATCGGCCAGATCATTGATGAGCAGGGTGGCCACACGATCAACTGGCGGGAACTGAGGGGCCTTGAGGAGGCTGGCGCTGGCCTGGCAGGCGTCGGGGAAGAGGTTTTGCAGGGCGGCGGTGAACGCGCGCACGAAGTCGGCCAGCTCGTTGTCGTTGTCGTCGAGGGAGAGCCAGGCGCTTGGATGGTCGATCATCTCGAGCCACGTGGTCAGCAAGGTCGTCTTGCCAAAGCCGGCGGGGGCGCACACCAGGATGACGTTGCCGCTGAGCCCGGCGTTCAAGGGTTCGATGAGGCGAGCCCGGGGGATGACATCGCTACTGGCGCGGGGCCGGTTGAGCTTTGTGCGCAAGAAAGAACTGGGCGGGCCGGTAGGCACCGTAGAGACCGCGGTTTCTTGCACTGAGAGCTGGGCAGTAGCAGGCTGCACCGGGGGCAGAGAGATCGGCTCGGCGGGAGCGTGCTCGCTGGAGAGGGCCTGGGCAGCGGCCTGCAGTCGTGCCAGGGTGAGCGTGCGTGCGGGTCCCAGCCAGAGGTGGTGGAGCTTGCCTGCGCGCGTGCGGAAGGCTTTCCATTCCAGGGCACCGGACTCGCCTCCGCCCTCGCGCGCGGTAAATGAGCCAGTAAGATCGGCGAAGAGAAACGACGTATGGTGTTCCAGCCAGCCGTACCAGGCCGGCGTCCCAACGACAATCCTATCGGATCCTATCTCTGTTGAATATAACAGCCCGCCTTCCACACTCGGGATGGTTCGACGCATGTGTCAGACTCCTTGCTATGAAATAGATATGCTCACCTGAGAGCCCTAAGAAATGCCTACTTTGAAGACGCTGTTTCTTCTCTTGCAACTAGTTTCTATGATATCGCCAATTACATCTCGCCCAATGTTCATAGGTAAAAACACACAACTATTATCACAAGTATAGCACATTGCCCGATGTTCTTTAGGTAAAAAACAGGTAAAAAACACACCTATTATCACAAGTACAGCATAAACATTACCAACACACCTTCCCCTCTCTCAACAAACTACTGGTGGTGTAAATACGCTATATGGGCCAAACAGATCAAGTAACAGATGCAAAATACGATGCTCAAAATTGGTGTGTACATAGGTTGTGTTTCGCTCCTCAGATCATTATACTACGATCAGGGATTTACAGTGTTTTCAGCGAAACACATTGAACGTCAGCCTCTATGCAACTCTTCATACCGAAGAGAGGAAAATATTATGACAGATGAGCATAACCAGATGCCTTCTACAGGAGATCAATCTGTAAGCAGCAGTCGCTACACAGCAGAAGTGGGCCAGGATCCGGCGCTACACACTACCACTCTTTCGCTCTCTTCTACTGATCAGAGCAACTCCTCGCGCAATACACTTGTCTGCATTGCTCCTGAGTTCGGCAGCAACCTGTTCCGTTTCCGTGTCGGTGAGCATGATCTGATTTACACTGATCAGCAATTACTCAAAAAGAGAGACTATACTGGGAACTTTGTCCTCTGGCCGTTTCCTAACAGAGTACGTGACAAGCGCTACACCTATCAGGGGCAGATGTACTCGCTTGAGGACGTACAGAGGCCAGGAAACGATGCCGCACTCGTTCACGGTCTGGTCTTTGATAGACCCTGGCACTATACGCAGCCTGTCATTGGTCCAGATGCAGTAAGCGTCACCACCTATATAGATATCAATACTGAAAGTCCTTACTATACAGGTTACCCTTTCGATAGCCGGTTGTCCCTGACGTATACGCTCTCCGGGACTGAACTAACCGTAACCTACCAGGTACACAATAAAAGTACTCGTGCGCTGCCATTTGGCTTTGCCCTGCATCCCTATTTCTCTACCTTTGCAGATAAGCACGACGTATTCGTCAGCATTCCGGCGCAAGCTGTCATGGAAGCGGACGACGAGATGCTCCCGACGGGGAGAATATTTGATGTCAGGAAGGTGATGTATGCCATGTATGACCTTCGTGAGCCTACTCCGATTGCCTGCCTCAAGCTCGATCATGTCTATACGCGCCTCAACCGGCCTGCGCTCAGCATTGTAGACTACAAAAAGTTTGCGATGCAGCTTCACATCTCGGCCACAGACGACTTCACTCACCTTGTGATCTTTACGCCCGAACAAGTTCCCTCCCTCTGTATTGAGTATCAAACATGCTCGACAGATGCCATCAATCTGCATCATCAGAGCACCGCTCTACGAGAAATAGCTCATCTTCTGGAGGTTCAACCTGGCGAAACATACAGTGGAGCTATAAGCTACAGTGTCGTATTTACTGCATAAATACTTAACGTTCGCTCATTTTCACAGGGTTCTGGAGCATCCCCGCGCAGTTTCGTAGAGATCGTGAGTGTTGGAACTTTAAGAGGGCTAACACCCGTTGCTAACTGGCCTAGCTGGCAGCCAGGAGACCGAGCGCTTTGGCGAGGGTGACAGCCGCGCGACGATTGTTCACGCTGAGCTTGCGATAGACATTGGTGGTATGCACCTTGACCGTGCCGGGCGTGACCACCAGTTCGCGCGCAATCTCCTTGTTGGTGAGGTCCTTATCCAGCAAGCGCAGGATGTGCAGTTCGCGCTCGGTCAACGGTTCTATGCCCTCTTGCT
>Ga0209350_1000530_pt1 | contig 20519 bp, 20 predicted proteins | sample GraSoi013_2_20cm_2_FD_185822 | JGI IMG/M metagenome (GOLD analysis project Ga0209350, IMG submission 185822) | Grasslands soil microbial communities from the Angelo Coastal Reserve, California, USA - Sample 09_27_2013_2_20cm (SPAdes) (version 2) | ecosystem: Environmental > Terrestrial > Soil >...
TCTTGGCGATGGCGTCATTGGTGCCGCGGAAGCTGTACCAGAGGATTCCCAGCGTGGCCCCTTTGACGGTTGCCGGGTCGGCCGGATCGGTCGGGGCGTGTGTCACGTGCAGCACCTGCCGGATGCGATCGGCGTTGCCCGGATCGTCGAGCGCCGCTCCGGCACTCGCTTCGGCCGCGTCCCAAGAGCCCGGATCGATGTCGCCGGGGTCGCCCGCGCTCAGGTCCTGCCTCCACACCGGCCAGGCCGGGATGGTGCCGGTAAAGAAGTGATCGAACACCACGCGGAAGTCGGCGACGTAATCGATCTGCTTCTGGTAATCGCCGATGGGACCGCATCCCGCCAACCCGCCGCTGAAGATGTGAGGGTAGCGCTCCACCGCCATCACGGTGCCGAGGCCGCCCTGGGATCCACCGGTCTGATATACGTAGCGCGTGGTCCGACCGGTCGTGGCCGAGAGCAGCGCCTTGGCTGTCTCGACCAGCTCGAGCAGGTCCCCGCCGATCCACGTATCCGGCTGGATGAGACCGGTGGCGCGAAAGCTCGTAGTCGCGTAGCCGTAGCCGAGACCGCCGAAGAGCAGGGACGCGGCCGTCGGAGAGAGATCCTGTGGTAACGTCGGGGCGCTCGCGGGATCGTGATACCCCGGAATGAACACGACGAGATCACGGTTCCATTTCGCGGGGTCGAAGCAGATCTTGAACAACGCACCCGAGCTGAGTTTCGCGTCCGGCTCCGTGCACGACTGTCCGTTGGCCTGCGGCACCAGGCGGGGCAGCGAGCGTTTGACTTGCTCGCGCAGGGCCGGCTGGACCGGCCCATCCGAGCATCCGGCCAACGCGAGCATCATGACCGCAACTCCGGCACATGCGGCCCGTTTCATAACGGCATCCTCCTGCGGGAGACATTCCACGTGTGTCGGGCTCGGCGAGCGGCAAAGCTCGTACCGGCGAAGCCCGGATGCGTTTCGAAACGATGATAGCGGAGGTGCTCGTGCGGTGGTGCGGTGCCGCAGCAGGCTCGCCGCGAGGTAGCCCTATGCGGGCAGGTCTCGCTCGAGTCGCTCCGTTTCCGCCAGCAACTCTTTTCCCAGCGCCGGATTCGACAGGCCGGCCACGTTGACTCGCACGTTCTCGATCGCGCCAGCGACGGCGGCCCGGGCGAGCGCGGCGGCGACCTTGGCGTCCGAGCGGGCGTTCTTGTTGCCGATCGCCGCGATCTCGCGCGCCAGGGTGACCAGGCGCGCCGCCCGCCGGGCCACCTCGAGCGGCGGTTGCGCCGCGCCGACGAGCGCCGCGTCGATGGCCCGGGCGCGGGTCGCGTCGTCCTTGGGAATCCGGTAGGCCGCACTGACCTTCGCGTACGCGGCGGCGTCGTCGTCGACCAGGCGACGCAGCTCGGCCCGCAGCGTGTCCGCTGTGGTGAGGACCTCCGCGGCACGCCGCTCCACTGCGGCGTAGGCCTTCCGGCCCACAGTGAGGCGGGCCACCATCGCCACCAGCGCGCCGGCCAGCGCGCCGGCGAGCGCCGCCGCGCTGCCGCCGCCCGGGACGGGGGCCCCCCCGGCCAGGTCCTCGAGCCAGCCGTCGAGGCTCGGGCCCTCCGCGGCGCGGATCTTTGCCTCGATCAGATGGTCGGCGGCGTCCGGCAACCGCAGCGCGGCGGCGCCCGCGCCCAGGATCGCCCGTTCGGGCACGAGACCCACGATCTCGCTCCGCACGACGGCGACGCCGCGGGCGCGGGCCTCGGTCTCGACCGCGGCGTACACCGCCGCCGGCGGCGTCGTGTCGATGTCGAGCAGGTTCATCGACACCTGAGCCCGTCCCCCGACGTCGAAGCCGGAGGCCTGCACCGCCGGCAGGCCACCGCTCGACGTGCGGATGCGTTTCGCGATTTCCTTGGCGACGCCCACGTCGGCCGTGTCGAGGTAGATGTTGAACGCCACGAGAAAGAGTCGCGCCCCCACGGCCGTCGCCCCCGCCGTGGGATGGATGCCACGCGGGCCGAAGTCCGGATCGGCGGCCGGATCGGTACCGATGCGCTCACGCAGGCCCTCGAACTCACCCTTGCGAATATCCGGCAGGCGCTCCCGCTCCGGCCGCACGGCCGCCCTGGCATAGAGATAGATCGGGATCAGGAGCTCGGCCGCCGCGCGCTCGCCGAACCGCCGGGCGAGCGCCACGCACTGGTCCATCGTGACGTCGCGCACGGGGATGAAGGGGACCACGTCGGTCGCGCCCATGCGGGGGTGCTCGCCCCGGTGCTTGGTCAGGTCGATTCGTTCGGTGGCGACGCGCATGGCGGAGAGCGCGGCCTCGACCGCGGCGTCCGGAGGGCCGACGAACGTGAACACAGAGCGGTTGTGCGATGTGTCGGCCTGCACGTCGAGCAGGCGAACGCCGGGGACGGTCGTGAGCGCCGTGCGGAGGGCCTCGAGGGTGGCGGCGTCGCGGCCCTCGGAGAAGTTCGGCACACATTCGACGAGCGGAGATGGCATCGGTATACCTCAGTGCGGAATGCGGAATGCGGAGTGCGGAGTCGATGGATGGACCTCGAGCCTGAAGCTCGCGTGTCGATTCCGCATTCCACACTCCGCACTCCGCACTCTCAGGCGCTCCTCAGGAGCTCCACAAGCCAGTCGTGCATCCGTGGGTTGCCGGCGACCACCGAGCCGTGCTGCAGCATGTCGTCCGAGCCCTCCAATGTGGTCACGATACCGCCGGCTTCCCGGACCAGCACCACGCCGGCCGCCACGTCCCACGGCGCGAGCGTCAGCTCCCAGAAACAGTCGAGGCGGCCCGCGGCTACATCCACGAGATCGAGCGCCGCGGCGCCGGCCCGGCGGATGCCGCTCGTCGCTCCCATCACCGCGGCGAACTGGTCCTGGTAACGGCGCAGAATCGGGAGCTGCTTGAATGGGAACCCGGTGCCGACCAGCGCGTGGCGCGGCTCGGTGAGGCGTGATACGTGGATCGGGCGTTCGCCCTGCCAAGCGCCGAGCCCCGCTCCCCCCCAATAGGCCAGGTCACGCGCCACGTCGTGCACGACTCCAACGCGCAGCGTGCCACGCAGCGCGCACGCGATCGAGACCGCGTACTGCGGATATCCGTGCAGATAGTTCGTGGTGCCGTCGAGCGGGTCCACGATCCACGCCACCTCGCCCGCGGCCGTGACGTGCGGCGACAGCTCTTCGCCCATGACCGTACTTCCGGGCACGTCGCGCGTGAGCGCCTCGGTGATCAGCGCTTCCGCCCGCCGGTCGGCTTGCGTCACGAAATCGTGGCGGCCTTTCTCGATCCAGTCCGCCGCCGGGGGCGGCGTCGTGTCGCGGAGAAAGGCGGCCGCGCGTCCGGCGGCACGCCGGGCCACGTCGACTAAGTCTTTGAGTTCTCGCACCTTGCGGCGCTCGCCTCCACCCCCGTAGGTTGTGAGCCCATGGCGCGCGTCTTCTCCGGTATCCAGCCCTCGGGCGAGCTGCACATCGGCAACTATCTGGGCGCGGTGCAGAACTGGGTGCGCCTGCAGCATCAGCACGACTGCCTCTTCTGCGTGGTTGACCTGCACGCCATCACGCAGCCCTACGACCCCGCGACCCTGCCGCAGCGCACGATCGACATGGCGGTCGGGCTGTTCGCCTCCGGGCTCGACCCGGAGCGGGCGATCGTGTTCGTGCAGTCGCACGTGCCGGAGCATGCCGAGCTGAACTGGCTCCTGAACACCGTCACGCCGCTCGGCGAGCTCGAGCGCCAGACCCAGTTCAAGGACAAGGCGCAGCGTCAGGAGAGCGTTCCCGCGGGACTCCTGAATTATCCCGTTCTCCAAGCCGCCGACGTGCTTCTGTACGAAGCAACCCTCGTGCCGGTGGGCGAGGACCAGCTGCAGCACCTCGAGCTGATGCGCGAGATCGCCCGTCGCTGGAACAGCCGATTCGCGGACGGCTTCGCCTTTCCGGAGCCCCAGGCGCTGCTGTCCACCGCCAAGCGCGTGCTCGGGCTCGACGGTCAGGCCAAGATGTCGAAGAGCCTGGGCAACACGATCGGTCTGTTCGAACCAGCCGAGACCATCTGGGAAAAGCTCAAGCCCGCGGCCACCGACCCGGCGCGGGTCACCCGCAAGGATCCGGGGAATCCGGACCTCTGCAACATCTTCACGATTCACCAGGGCTTCTCCCCGCCCGACACGATCAAGCTGGTGGCGCACAACTGCCGTACGGCGGGGTGGGGCTGCCTCGACTGCAAGCGGGTGCTGGCGGACAATATGATAGCGGCGCTCACACCCATCCGCGAGCGGGCCGAGGCGCTGCGCGCGGACCCGCGCCGGGTGCTGGACCTGCTGCGCAGTGGTGCGGGCAAGGCGCGCGCCCTCGCGCGCCGCACGATGGCCCAGGTACGGCGCCGCATGGGCTTTCTCGGGGAGGCGGACGGCTGATGCAGCACTTTCTCTCGGGCGTCGTCCAGATGTTCCGGCTGGAGCTGTTTCTCCAGCTGTGTCTCGCGACCGTGTTCGGCGGCGCCATCGGCCTCGAGCGCGAGCTGGGCGGCAAGCCGGCCGGGTTGCGGACCAACATCCTGATCTGCCTCGGCTCGGTGATCTACACCAAGCTGTCCGTCGCCATGGCCACGGGGACCGCCGATCCCACGCGCATCGCGGCCCAGATCGTGACCGGCGTGGGATTCATCGGCGCGGGAACGATCCTGCACGCGCGCGGCGCGGTCGTGGGCCTCACCAGTGCCGCCACCATCTGGGTCGTCGCCGCGATCGGCGTGGCGCTGGGCGCCGCTTTCTATTGGGAAGCCGGAGGCACCACCCTGCTGGTGCTGCTCGTGCTCCAGGGACTGGGGCGTGTCGAGCGGCTGGTGGCGCGGCAGTCGACGCAGAGCAGTCTCCTGGTGCACGCCCGCCCCGAGCCCGCCGCGCTGGACGAGCTCGAGACGGTGGTGCGCCGGACCGGTCTCGAGATCGAGCGTCAGGCGAGCCGACGCGAGAACGTCGATCTGGTGATCGAGTTCACGCTGCGCGGACCGAAGCGGCTGCACGACGAGGTGATGATCGCCCTGCTGCATCACCCGGGCGTGCGCACGGTCTCCACGGGCGAGTGACGCGGCGGCTGGTGGTCGACCTCGCGTCACCTCGTGCCGCGTGGCGGATCCCGCCCGCGACCGTGCAGCGGATTCGCGGCGCACTCGGCTCCGGCTGGGAGGTCCTCCCGGTGCAGGCGCCCGCGGCGTCGGACGGGGACGGCGGCTCGGGGAACCCGGAGGCGGTGGCGGCCGTCCGCGGCGCGGAGGTCTACGTCGGGTACGGCGTTCCGCCGGGGGTGGTCGCGCAGGGGCGGGGTACCCTCCGCTGGGTGCATACCGCCACGGCGCGTGTGTGGATGAGCCTGCCGAGTCTTGCCGGGACAGGGATCGTACTCACGAACAGCGCCGCGGTGCACGCCGAGCCGCTCGCCGACTGGACGATCACGGCCCTCGGCTATTTCGCGCGCGGCCTGGACCGGATGCGCGCGCTTCAGGCCGGGGAGCGCTGGGCGAGCACGGAGCTCACGGCGCTCCCGGTCTCGGTGCGCGAATTCGCCGAGCTGCGGCTTGGCGTGTTCGGCCTGGGCGGCATCGGGGGGGCGATCGCGCGACGTGGCATCGCGCTGGGGATGAGCGTCGCGGGGGTGCGCCGGCGGCCGGAGCGCGGAGGGCCGCCCGGGGTTCGCTGGGTGTCGGGCTTCGACGCGCTGCCGCGGCTTGCCGCCGAGAGCGATTGCTTCGTCATTGCGGCGCCACACACGGACCAGACGCGCGGCGCGGTGAGTCGGGCGGTCCTCGAACGCCTGCCGCCCGAGGCCATCGTCGTGAACGTGTCCCGCGGAGAGTTGTTGGACGAAACGGCTTTGCTGGACCTGCTCGACGCGTCGCGCCTGCGTGGTGCAGCGCTCGACGTGTTCACGGTGGAGCCGCTCCCCCCGGGCCATCCCTTCTGGCGCCACCCCCGCGTGCTGGTGAGCCCGCACGTGGCGGCCGTGACGGCCCGGTTCTGGGACCGGGAGACGGGCCTCATCGTGGACAACATCACCCGCTATCTTGCAGGGTCCCCGCTTACCAACACCGTCGACCCGGAGGCCGGCTACTAGTGGACGAGAAGTCCAAGGGCGCCCGCGCGAGCGCCGCCACGACGCACCAACGCGGGATCGAGCAGATCATCAAGGCGGCGATCGACCGCAACGCTTCCGACCTCCACATCAAGGCCGGCGACGTGTTCCGTGCCCGGATCGACGGCAAGCTCGTGCCGTTCACCAAACAGCGCCTCACGCCCGAGCAAACCAGGGCCATCGCCCAACACCTCATCGCCAACGACGAGGATCGGGCCAGGCTCGACAAGCTGCGGGACTACGACTGCTCCTGGGGCATGCCCGGCGTCGGGCGGTTCCGCGTCAACATCCTGCGGCAGCGCTCGTCGTTCATGATCGTCATGCGCGTCATCTCGTTCGACGTGCCGACGTTCGATACGCTCAAGCTGCCCGCGATTCTCCCCACCGTGGCGGCGGCCGAGCGCGGTCTGATCCTCGTGACCGGCGTGACCGGCTCGGGCAAGAGCTCGACCATGGCGGCGATCGTCAACCACATCAATCAGACGCAGTACAAGCACGTCGTGACGCTCGAGAACCCGATCGAGTTTCTGCACCGCGACATCAACAGCTCGGTGACCCAACGGGAGATCGGCGTGGACACGGACGACGTTCGGGCCGGGCTGCACGCCGCGCTGCGGCAGGACCCCGACGTCGTCATGATCGGCGAGATGGAAGACGCCGCGACGATCGATACGGCCCTCAAGGCGGCCGAAACGGGGCATCTCGTCATTTCCAGCCAGCATACCCCCGACGCCGTCAGCACCATCACGCGCGTCGTGTCGATGTTCCCGACCGAGGAGCAGGAGGTCGCTCGGATGCGGTTGTGCGAGGCCCTCCAGGCCGTGGTGTCGCAGCGGCTGCTGCCGCGCGCCGACGGCCACGGACGGGTGCCCGCCGTGGAAGTCTTGATCTGCACGGCCGTCGCGCGCGACCTGATGAAGGACCCGGCCCGCATGGAGGAGCTGCACGACTATATCAGCGAGGCGCGTGAACAGTACGGGACGCAGACCTTCGACCAGCACCTGATCGAGCTGGTGATGGACGAAGTGGTGACCTACGAGGCGGCGGTGGCGGCGGCCACGAACCTCAAGGAGTTCGAGCGCCAGTTGCGCGACGAGCGTCGTCGCACCCGGGTCGCAGCGCCGGCGGAGGCGACCCCACGTCGGTGATGGAGCGGTGACGGCACGGCAGCTCGCGGGCGTGCTCGCTCCCATCACGACGCCGTTCGACCAGACGACCGGGGAGGTCGCCCCCGTCCACCTACGCGACAACGTCACGCGCCTGGTGCAGGACGGGCTCGACGGGGTCGTGGTGGCGGGCTCTACGGGGGAGTCGGCGCTGCTCGAGCCGGACGAGCAGCGTCGCATGGTGGCGTGGGTCAGGGACATCCTGCCCGACCAGCGGTGGCTCGTGGCCGGTACGGGCGCCGAATCCACGCGACAAGCCGTAGCCCTCAGCCGGGCGGCCGGCGCGGAAGGCGCGGACGCGGTGCTGGTGCGCCCCCCGAGCTACTACGCGGCGGCCGTCTCGCCGGCGAGCCTGGTCGATTACTATCGCGCCGTTGCGGAGGCGAGTCCCATTCCAGTGCTGGTGTACAACATCCCCAAGTACACCCACCTCCCCGTCGCGGCCGCCCTGCTGCAGCAGCTCGCGAGCCACCCCAATATCATGGGCGTGAAGGACTCGTCGGGCGATATCAAGAACCTCGCCGCGTACCGGGACGCCGTCCCGCAGTGGTCCGTGCTCGTCGGCTCGGGCTCGCTGCTGTACGCCGCCCTCGAGCTGGGGTGCGACGGGGGCGTGCTCGCGGTGGCGTGCTTCGCCGCCCGGGTGTGCGCCGGCATTCTCGCGGCGTTCCGGGCCGGCGACCGCACCCAGGCGGGGAAGCTGCAGGAGCGTCTCGTGCCGCTCGACAAGGAGATCGTGGCCAAGCTCGGGCCGGCGGGCGTGAAGGCGGCGATGGACGCCGTGGGAGGGGGCCTGTACGGCGGACCGGTGCGCGCGCCGCTGGCGCCCGTCGCCGCGGCGGACCGGGAGCGCGTCGCCAAGCTCGTCGCCGCGTGACCGATTATCGGGGCCTCCTGGCGGAGCTGGCCGTTCCCAGGCTCGCCGGCACGTTGCCCGCCGAGCAGGTGCGCGCGGTGCTGAAACGCGAGCTCGCGGCCCGCGGGTTCGTCGTCATGGAGCACCGCTTCACCGGTCGGTCCCTGCTGCATCGGCTGGCCCGGGTCCCGCTCGCGGGCGTCAACCTGATCGCCGTCCGTCCCCGTCCCCGTTCCCCCGCCCGCGTGGCCACGTGGCTGGTGGCGCACTACGACTCGAAGGGCCAGCCCCTCTCCATGGCCGCTCGCCTCGGGGCGGCGGCTCTCGCCGGGGCCGGTGCAGTCGAGCTGCTCGGCCTCGCGCTGCGCGCCGTGCTGGGGGGCGCACATCCCAGCCTCCTGGACGGCGTGCTCGGCGGAGCCGGCGTCGTTGGAGCCGCCCTGCTGGCGGTGAACCGGGTGACGGATCGCTCGGCCGGAGCGGTCGACAATGCGGCGGGAGTGATCACGGCGTTCGCCACGGTCGACGCCCTCCCTCCCGACGTCCCGGTGGGGTTGATCCTTCCGGACGCCGAGGAGTACGGCCTGCTGGGCGCTCGCGCCCTGGTGCGGGAACGGGCGCACCTGCTCGCCGACACGACCATCGTCAACTTCGACGGCATCGACGACCGGGGCCTGACGATCGCGCTGCTGCATCGCGCCGGGGCCACGGTCGACCGGGTGGCCCGGACGCTCGCGGCGAGACGCGCCCGCTGGCTCCCCGTTCTCGTAGACGGGCTCGCGCTCGCGGCGACGGCGCGCGAGTGCGTCACGATCATGCGAGGCAACTGGAGCACCGCCCGGGTCGTCCACACGTTGCGAGATACGGCCGCCCGACTGACCCTGGACGGCGCCCGCCGAGTGGCGGGAGGAGTGGCGGCGGCGCTCTTTCCAGGCTGAAGCTCGCGCGTCGCCGGGGAGCGCGCATCTTACAAGTGCCATGACCCTCGATTGGGCTCGCGGCCCTGCACCGGGCGCCGACGAGCTCGACCAGCTCGTCTACCTCTCCCGCCTCATCGGGTGGGAACCACGCCTCGTGCAACCGGGCGGCGGGAACACGTCGATCAAGCTCGGTGAAGCCTTGCTGGTAAAGGGCAGCGGCACCGACCTGCGCACGGTCGGGCGCGAGGGGTTCGCACGCCTGTCGCTTCCGCGGCTGGCCGCGCTGCGGGACGTCGCGATGATGAGCGACGTCGAAATGATGCGGTTCATGGCGAGCTGCGCGCTGCAGTCCGACGGGCCAGAGCCGAGTGTCGAGACGCCGCTGCATTCGCTGCTTCCCCATCGGGTCATCGCGCACACCCACGACGTCGCTACGATGAGCCTTACGAACGTGAGCGACGGGATGGCCGAGCGCCTCGTCGCCGACCTGTTTCAGGGAGAGGTCGTCTACGTTCCGTACGCGCGCCCCGGGTTCCCGTTGGCTCGGATGGTGAACGGCATGGTGAACGGGATTTCAGCGCGGGCCATCGGCCTCGCGCTGGCGCATCATGGCCTGGTGGTGTGGGGAGCGGATCCGGCGGAGTGCTGCGCGCGCCTGGAGCGCGTCGTGCACCGCATCGAGGATTACCTCGAGCGCAGCCGGCGCGGTCGAGCCGTGCTGGGGGCGACACCCCACTCGATCGCGACGGCGGAGGTCCGTCGGCGGTGCGCGGAGCTCGTGCTGCCCATCGTGCGCGGCGCGCTCGGGCCGCCCGCGGGTGGTCGCGTGATCCTCCATTTCGACGACGCCGACGACATCGTGACCGCCCTCGGGGCGGAGCGGCTGCCGTCGCTGGTGGGCCGCGGCGTGGCCACGCCGGAGCACATCCTGCGCGCCGGCCGCCTCCCTCTCTGGCTCGACCTGGATCCCTCCGCACCGCCGGACCGCATAGCCGACGCGGTCCGCACTCAGATCGCGCGGCAGCGAGCAGAATACGAGGAGTATCACCGGCGCTACGCTGCCCCAGGGGACCGGCCGCTCGACGACTGGGCCAAGGTCGTGCTGGCGCCGGGTCTGGGCATGATCACGGCATTCCGCGACAAGCGGGGCGCCGTGACGGCCAATCAGTGCTACCGGGCCGTGCTCGAGACGATCGCGAACGCGGAAGCGATCGACGCGTTCCAGTTCATTCCCGAGCCGGAAGTGTTCGCCTTCGAGCACTGGCCCCTGGAGCGGCGTAAGACCGACGAGCAGGACGCGCGGGAGCGCGCCTCGCTGCTCGTCCCCCGTCACGTCGCCGTCGTGATCGGCGCGGGAAGCGGCATCGGACGGGCGGCCGTCCGGCGGTTCGCGGAGGAAGGCGCGCACGTCGTGGTCGCGGATCTCGACCAGGCGGCCGCGGAGACGGTGGCAACGGAGGTGGGAGCGGCATACCCGGGCCGCACCGTCGCCGTCCCCGTGGACGTCCGGGACGACGCGAGTCTGGCGCACCTGATCCGTCGCACCGTCCTCGAGTTGGGCGGGATCGATTGCCTGTTCTACACGGCGGGCCAGGCTCCCCGCTTTGCGGGACTGACGGACATCCGGCGCGAGGATCTCCAGCGACAGCTCGAGGTCCACTACCTCGGCGCCGTCCTGGCCATGGGCGCCGCGGCGGCGGTGATGCAACGCCAGCAAACGGGCGGCTCGATCGTGGCGTCGGTGTCGAAGGCGGCGCTCGTACCCGGGCGGGAGGCGGTGGCGTACGGCGGGAGCAAGGCCGCCCTGCTGCAGGCACTGCGCGTCGCGGCGGTCGAGCTGGGCGGCGACCGCATTCGGGTGAACGCCATCAACGCCGACCAGGTGGAGACGCCGCTGTTCCGGCGGTTCGTCGAGGAGCGGGCCGTCAGCAGCGGTGTGTCCGTGGAGCAGCAGCTCGAGGCATACCGCCGCCGCACCGTCATGGGGGTATCGCTCATCCCAGCCGAGGCGGTAGCCGACCTCGCCGTGCTGCTGGCGAGTGAGCGGTTCCGCTTCACCACCGGGGACATCGTTACCGTCGACGGCGGTCTTCCGGAGGCCTTCCCCCGCTGATGCCGGACCCGGAGGGTGGGAACGGGCGCGTTGACGCCACTTGCCCGGCGGCCTAGCTTCCCACAGAGGATACTACAACGCCCCGCGAGTCGGGGCGTTTTTGCTGGGGAGCCATGTTCGGACCGAAGACGCACTGCGTGGTCGTGGTCGGCGCCCAGTGGGGCGACGAGGGGAAGGGGAAGGTCGTCGACGTGCTCGCCGAGCGCGCCGACCTCGTGGTGCGCTACCAGGGCGGCGCCAACGCCGGCCACACCGTACACACCGCCGCCGGCGAGTTCGTGCTGCACCAGATTCCCTCGGGGATCATCCAGGGGGCGATTTGCGTCGTCGGCAATGGCGTCGTACTCGATCCCGAGACGCTGTTCACCGAGCTCGACGCCTTGAGCCAGCGCGGCATCCGGACCCAGCACAAGCTGTACGTGTCGGAGCGCGCGCACTTGACCCTTCCGTTCCACAAGCTGCTCGACCGGGCCCGTGAAACGAGAGAGAAGATCGGCACCACCGGGCGCGGCATCGGACCCACCTACGAGGACAAATACGGGCGGCGGGGCATCCGGGTGGGCGACCTACGAAATCCCGAGCGTGCGCGGGAGCTCGTGTGCGCGCGCGTGCAGGCGGCGAACCAGTTCCTCGAGGTGCTGGGCTCGCCCGAGCGGGCCGATGCCGCGGAGCACGTGCAACTGCTGGAGCGGCTCGCGCCGCGGCTCCTGCCGCTCGCCGTCGACTCGGGACGCGTCGTGTGGGAAGCGCTGCAGCGCGGCGAATCGGTGCTGCTGGAAGGGGCGCAGGGAGCCCTGCTCGATGTCGACCACGGCACTTACCCCTACGTCACCTCGTCCAACACGACGGCCGGCGGCGCCGCGGTCGGAGCCGGGATCGGCCCCACCGCCATCGACGCCGTGCTGGGCGTCGTCAAGGCCTACACGACGCGCGTGGGCAACGGACCCCTGCCCACCGAGGCGCCTCCACCGCTCGGCGAGAAGATCCGGGAGCTGGGCGACGAGTTCGGGGCCACCACGGGACGCCCACGCCGTTGCGGCTGGTTCGACGCCGTGGTGGTGCGCTACGCGGTGCGGGTCAACGGGCTCACCGGACTCGCGGTCACCAAGCTGGACGTGCTCGACTCCTTCTCCGAAATCCCGGTGTGCGTCGGCTACCGCCTCGACGGGGAAGCGCTCGATTCGATGCCCGCCGAAGTGGAGCGGCTCGGACGGGTCGAGCCGGTGTACGAGTCGCTACCAGGCTGGCAGCGCTCCTTGAGCCTGGTGCGACGGCTGGCGGACCTGCCGCCGGCCGCCCGGGCCTACCTCGATCGCCTGCAGGACCTGGCCCATGCCCCGATTCAGTATGTCAGCGTGGGTACGCACCGCGATCAGATCATCGAAGTGACGTGACACTGTCCGATTGATGCTCGATCTTGCGGTGATCGGTGCGGGGCCCTGCGGGCTCGCCGTCGGCGTGGCTGCGAAGCGTGCGCACCTGGTGTGCTCGCTGTTCGACAAGGGCCCGGTCGTTTCCAGCCTGCTACGCTACCCCTTGTACATGACGTTCTTCTCGACCCCCGAAAAGCTCGAGATCGGTGTCCCGTTCGTCACGGCCGGCGACAAGCCCACGCGACGCGAAGCGCTGGCGTACTATCGGCGCGTGGCGGAGCACTTCGAGCTGGACGTGCGGCAGTATCACGAAGTCGTGCAGGTGAAGCGCACGCCGGAGGGCTTCGAGCTCGTGGCGCGGCATCCGGGCGTCGCGGAGCCGGAGACGATCCGCACTCGTCACGTCGTGTGCGCGACCGGTTACTTCGAGTCGCCCAACCTGCTCGGCGTCCCCGGCGAAGACCTGCCACACGTGTCGCACTTCTTCGTCGAGCCTCACCCCTACTGGCAGCAGCGCGTCGTGGTCGTGGGCGGGGGGAACAGCGCCGTCGAGGCCGCGCTCGATCTCACGCGCGTGAACGCGCGCGTGACGATCGTGCATTTCCTGGGCGACTTCGACCGGGGGGTGAAACCGTGGGTCCTGCCCGACATCACGAACCGCGTCAAGGAAGGCCGGGTGGCCGTCCGCTGGTGCAGCCGCGTGGTCGAGATCGGGCGCGCTCACGCGGTGGTGCGCCGCGAGCCGGACGGCGAACGCGAGACGGTCCCGGCGGACTTCGTGGTGGCCCTCACAGGCTACCGTGCAGACCTGAGCTTGCTCCGCTCGCTCGGCGTGGCGGTGGACGAGACCACGGGTGTACCACGGCACGACCCCGCCACCATGGAGACCAACGTACCGGGCGTGTACATCGCCGGCGTGCTCTCCTCCGGGTTCGACGCCAACAAGATCTTCATCGAGAACGGCCGGGAGCACGGCGCCCGGATTTGCGACCACCTCAAAAGCAAACCCCCCAGAGTTGCCCCTGGGGGGTGATCGCCTGCTCGACATCGTGCGCCCTAGAACCCGATGCGAGCGAGACGAATACTGTCTGCCACACCTCAGTGGCAAGAAGAGTGCCTTGACTGCGATTGCGATCACGGCGAGAGATACGCACGGCGGTCAGACGAACGTGTACCGCATAATGCACTATTAATTGCGTAATGCAAGATGCATGACGTAATTCTCGTTGCCCCGGCGGCCTTCAAGGGCAGTTTAGGGCCCCGGCAGGTCGCGGAGGCGATCTCAATGGGTGCGCGCCGCGCCTTGCCGGGCGCCACCGTGCTGCAATGCCCTATTTCCGATGGGGGCGATGGGCTGCTCGATGCGGTGCTGCCACCGGGATCGCTGCGCGAGCACCTCAAGGTCACGGGCCCCTTGGGCGACCCGGTGTCGGGCGAGCTGGGCTGGGTCGACCCGGAGACCGCGATGTTCGAGAGCGCCACCGCCTGTGGCATCGCGCTGCTGCAGCCGGACCAGCTCGACCCGCTGCGGGCCACGACGCGCGGCGTGGGCGAGATGATTTGGGAAGCCGTCGAGCGCGGCGCCCGGACCGTGGTGGTTGGACTGGGCGGGTCTGCCACCGTGGACGGCGGCACGGGTGCGGCCCGGGGGTTGGGTTGGTCGCTGCGCGACGCCGCCGGGGCCCCTCTTCCTGAGGGCGGGGGCTCGCTGGTCCAGCTCGCGGTATTGGACGGGGGCTGGGGGCTCGAAGCGCGCGTGGTGGCGTTGGCGGATGTGACGACGGCGCTTGTGGGGCCGGAGGGGGCGGCGCCCGTGTTCGGCCCGCAGAAGGGCGCCGGTACCGAGGGCGTGAAGCTGCTCTCCCGCGGTCTCGAGCGCCTCGGCGAGCTGATGGCGCGTCACGGCCGCGGCGACCTCGCGACGCTGCCGGGCGGCGGTGCGGCGGGAGGGCTGGGCGCCGGACTCACGTTCTTCGCCAAGGCGCAACTCCTGCCCGGCGCGGAGTGGGTGCTGTCGCGCGTAGGATTCGACGCCGCGCTCGCGAACGCGCAGCTGGTGATCACCGGTGAGGGGACCTTCGATCGCACGTCGCTCGTCGGCAAGGCCTCGGGTGAAGTGGTGCGGCGGGCGCAGGCCGCCAGGAAGAAAGTGGTTGTGATCGCGGGAAGGGTCGAAGGACTCATCGGGCTGCACGCGCTCGACGGCGAGGGAAAACGGCTCGACGCCACGGGTATCGCGGTCCTCGCCGAGCGCGCGGTGCGCCAGGCGTTCGGGTTGCCTGCCGCCTAGCGGCGCGTCTATCTTCCGGCCCTCTATGTCCCCTACCGACAACGTCATGGAGAAGTTGGTGTCGCTCGCCAAGCGGCGCGGCTTCGTGTTTCAGTCGTCGGAGATCTACGGTGGCCTCGGCTCCGTGTGGGACTACGGGCCGCTGGGCGTCGAGCTCAAGAAGAACATCAAGGAGCGCTGGTGGCGCTCCATGGTGCACGAGCGTGAGGACATCGAGGGGCTCGACGCCGCGATCCTGATGCATCCCAAGGTATGGGAGGCGTCGGGACACGTGGCCGGCTTCACCGATCCCCTCGTGGACTGCAAGCATTGCAAGAACCGGTTTCGGGCCGACGATCCTCGGATCAAGGGCACGCCGGGCGAGCCCACGGCGCAGTGTCCCGTATGCGGCAGCAAGGGCACGCTCACGGCGCCGCGCATGTTCAATCTCATGTTCAAGACCTTCATGGGCCCGGTAGAAGACGCGGCCGCGGTCGTCTATCTGCGTCCCGAGACCGCGCAGGGGATCTACGTCAATTACCTGAACGTGCTGCAGTCGGCGCGGCAAAAGATCCCCTTCGGCGTCGCGCAGATCGGGAAGGCGTTCCGTAACGAGATCACGCCCGGGAACTTCATCTTCCGCACGCGCGAGTTCGAGCAGATGGAGATGCAGTTCTTCGTGAAGCCGGGCACGGACCTCGAGTGGTTCGAGTTCTGGCGTCAGGAGCGGATGAAGTGGCTGGGGGGTCTGGGCATCCGGCCGGAGAAGCTGCGCTTTCACCAGCATACCAAGGAAGAGCTCGCCCATTACGCCAAGGACGCGTACGACATCCAGTACGAATTTCCGTTCGGCTGGCAGGAGTTCGAGGGCATTCACAACCGCACGAACTTCGATCTGTCGCGCCACCAGGAGTTCTCGGGCAAAAAGCTCGAGTACTTGGATCCCGCCACGAACGAGCGCTTCGTGCCCTACGTCGTGGAGACGTCGGCGGGCGCCGATCGCACGGCCCTCGTCGTGATGGTCGACGCCTACAGCGAAGAAGAGATCGAGGGCGAGAAGCGCGTGGTCATGCGGTTTCACCCGGCGCTGGCGCCCCTCAAGGCGGCCGTCTTCCCGCTGGTGAACAAGGACGGGATGCCCGAGCTCGCCCGCCGCATCTTCGACGACCTGCGCAAGTCGCACAACGCGTTCTACGACGACGGGGGGTCCATCGGACGGCGCTACCGCCGCCAGGACGAAGCGGGTACACCCTTCGGGATCACGATCGACGGCCAGTCCACGCAGGACGGAACCGTCACGGTGCGCGATCGCGACACCCTGAAGCAGGAGCGCGTGGCCGCCGATCGCCTGGCCGCCTACGTCGCGGACAAGCTCAAGGGCTGATCCCGGTGGGCAAGCGCGTGCTGCTGCTCACGGCGGACCTGGTGTTCCGCTCCAAACTTGCCGGCGTGGTGGCGGCCGCGGGCGGCGAGGTGACGCGCGACGAAGCCCTGTGCGATCTCGCGGTGCTCGAGCTCGAGGGCGCCGCCACCGGGCGCGTCGGGGAGCTGCTGCGTCGCAGTATACCGGTGTTGGCATTCGGGTCCCATGTGCGCCCCGATGTGTTACGCGCCGCTCGCGAAGCGGGGGCGACGGCCGTGCCCAATTCGCAGGTCGTGCAACGACTCGCGGAGCTGCTCAAGACGTCGTAGGGGCGCAGCATGCTGCGCCCCTACACTCCATGCACGGTCAGGGCCGCTTACTTCGCGGGAACCTGCACCTCGATCTGCCGCGGCTTGGCCCTCTCCACCTTGGGTAGGGTCACGGTCAGGACACCATTCTCGTAACTCGCCTTGATGCTGTTGGCGTCCACGGTCGTGGGCAGCGTGAAGCTGCGCTCAAACGCTCCATAGGTGCGCTCGTAGCGATGCACGCGGTCGGCGCGCTCTTCCGCCACCTGTTGCTTCGACCCCTGGATCGTGAGGACGTTGTTCTCGACGGTCAGCCTCACGTCCTCGGGGCGCACACCGGGAATCTCCCCCATGATGCGGATGGCGTTGGCTTCCTCGAAGATGTCCACCGGCGGCACCCAGGCCGTCGTCGCGCCGTCCGGCGACTGCCACTCAGCGCCGAGCAGGCCGTCGTTCAACAGCCGGCTGAGCCGGTTGCTCAGACCGACAACGTCCGCCAGCGCCGGGTCTCTCGTGATGCGGGGAAGGATCGACATAACTCATTACCTCCTTTGGTGCATTGGTTCGGGTTTCCGACCCGAGGGGCCCGGTGTCGCCCGGTGCCCGGGTCTCGCCCGGCGGCCCCGCAATGGGCGTGCCGGATGCTGGAGGCGCCGGTTTGCCACAATGACAATCCTCGGGCTGCAACCGTGGCAAACCGTGTCAAGTTTGCAGGTGTTATCTTTGCTCACACTGTGACACACACGACCAGCGTTGCGCTGCCGCCGGCGGAGGTGCTGGAGCGGGCCAAGCGGTTCTTTGCCGAGCGGGTCCCGCAGGCCGCCGCCCACGTAGAGAAAGAAGGACCGCAGTTCGTCGTGCTGCGGGGTCAGGGTGGGGAGGAAGTGGTGATCCGGGCGTGGGCCGACGGGGGGGCAACGACGCGCGTGCGCGCGTCCACCCTGTTCTTTGATCAGGCGCTCGATCGGTTCTTTTCGACGCTCCCGCTCGAGAGCGGCGTGGAGGTCGCGTGAGCACGGTGACGGAGCGTTTCGCCGTGCGCGTGATGGTGACGGACGTGTGGGATCAGGTGTTCCTGGCGGTCGAGCCCACGACGACGGTGGCGGAGCTCAAGCGCCAGGCGCTGGCGCAGGCCTTGAAACGGTCGAACATCCCGGTCGACGAGTACATCGTGAAGTTCCACGGCGCGCAGGTGCTGGACGAGGCGACGACGCTCGCGGCGCTCGGGGTCGCGCCCAACGCGCCGTTCATCGTGCTGCCGGCGCGGCGTCAGCCGGTGCACTGACCGTGTCGCGCCGGCATGGCACGCCGAGTCGCGCGCTGACCACCTTCGCGGTGGGGTTCCTGCTGCTCGACGGTGTGCTGCTCGCCTACAGCGGCCTGGCGCTCCATCGGACGATGCTCGTGGTGTGGGGCGGGGCGTGCATCGTCGCGGCAGGGCTGGTGGTGCTGGGATGGCGGCGCTACCGCCGGGCCCTGGCGGAGCTCGAGCAGGCCCGGCGCGAGCTGCGGGACGAGGCGGAGTCGATTCGCGATCTGCTGCACGGCAAGCACCTGCAGAACTGAATGGGCAGACCGCCCGTTCCCGTCGTTCATCACCCCGCCTGTCGGCTGCACGATCCCGGTGCCGGTCATCCCGAGCGCCCCGAGCGGATCGACGCCGTGCTCGGCGCGCTGCGGGCGCCGGACCTGGCCGCGCACCTGACGTGGCACGAGGCGCGACCAGCGACCTGGGAGCAGCTCGAACGGGTGCACCCGGCGCAGTACCTGCAGGGATTGGAGCGGCTGGCGCACGCTGGTGGTGGGGCGCTCGATGCGGACACGGTAATGAGCCGCCTCAGCTGGGACGCGATCCTCGCGGCGGCGGGAGTGGCGATCGGCGCCGTCGAATGCGGGCTGGCGTCCGGCCGGGCGTTTGGGGCCACGCGGCCGCCCGGTCACCACGCACTGGCCGCCCGCGCGATGGGCTTCTGCTTCGTCAACAACGCGGTCCTGGCCGCACGACATGCGCAACAACTGGGCGCGGCCCGCGTGCTGATCGTCGATTGGGACGTCCACCACGGCAACGGCACGCAGGCGCTGGTCGAGCGCGACCCCACCATCCGGTATGTGTCCATGCATCAGTACCCCTGGTATCCGGGAACCGGCGCCGCGGACGAGCGCGGGGTAGGGAACGTGTTCAACGTGCCGCGTCCGCCGGGGCTCGAGCGCGGGCGGTACGTGCAGGACCTGCTGGATGCCGTGGACGCGGCGCGCGACGGCTGGCGACCCGACCTGCTGCTCGTCTCTGCCGGGTTTGACTCGCTCGCGGGCGATCCGCTGGGCGGGTTTACGCTCCAGCCCGACGACATGGCGGCGTGGACGCAGGCGTTCCGCGAGCGGGTGGCCCCCTCGCCCGTCGTGGGTCTGCTCGAGGGCGGCTACCGGCTCGATCTGCTGGCGGCGGGCGCGCGCGCGCACGTGGAGGCATTGGCGTGAAGCTCGCCACCGAGGTTATCACGTTGAAGACCAAGCACCCGTTCGTGATCGCGCGGGGCGGGGACGACGAGAATCGCGTAGTGTGGGTGCGGCTCACGGATACGGACGGCGCGGAGGGGTGGGGGGAAGCCGATCCGTCGCGCTACTACGGCGAGACGGCGGACACGGTGCTGGCGGTGCTGGGGCGGCTGGCGCCGCATCTGCCCCGGGACCCGTTCGATCTGGAGGCGGCGGAGGCGCGGTTTGCGGAGGTGGTGCCGAAGAACGGAGCGGCGCGGGCCGCGCTCTCGGCGGCGCTGCACGATCTCGTCGGCAAACGGCTCAACCAGCCGGTGTGGAAACTGTGGGGGCTCGATCCCGCCCGCGCGCCCCGCTCCTCGTTCACGATCGGTCTCGACACCCCGGAGAAGATGCGCCAAAAGGTGACGGAGGCCTCCGCATATCCCGTCCTCAAGATCAAGCTGGGCACGGAGCGCGACGAGCAGATCCTGCGCGCGATCCGCGATACGACCGACAAGCCGCTCCGCGTGGATGCGAACGCCGGGTGGACGCGGGAGCGCGCGCTTCAGATGCTCCCCATTCTGAAGGAATACGGCGTGGAGTTCGTGGAGCAGCCGCTTCCCCCGGACGACCTCGAAGGCATCGCCGCCGTGCGTCGCCGCGGCATCCTGCCCGTGGTGGTGGACGAAAGCTGTCTCGTGGCGGCGGACATTCCTCGGCTGGCGGGCGTGGCGGACGGGATCAACATCAAGCTCGCCAAGTGCGGTTCGCTGCGCGAAGCGCTGCGCATGATCGCGACCGCCCGGGCGCACGGCATGCTGGTGATGGTAGGCTGCATGATCGAGTCGTCGCTCGGAATCACGGCGGCCGCCCATTTCACGCCGCTCGTGGACGCCGCCGACCTGGACGGCGCCGCGCTCACCGCAAACGATCCCTTCACCGGCGCCACGATCGACGGTGGGGAGATCCGACTCCCCACGGGGCCGGGGCTCGGTGTCAGCAGGCGGTGACACCCCGGGCTTGCGCCCGGGGTCAGGGACGCCCCTTCCGGACACCCCGGGCTTGCGCCCGGGGTCAGCTACAACACTGACCCCTATTCCCAAGTTCGCGGAGGTCGTCCTCCCGCTCCCCGTCCCCCGCCCCTACACCTACGAGGTTCCCCTGGAGCTGAGCGGCCGCGTGGTGCCCGGGGCGCGTGTGGTCGTCCCGGTGCAGCGGCGCCGGGTTGTGGGTGTGGTCACCGCGGTCGCGGTGGCCGCTCCGGCGGTGACCGCCAAGGCCATCTTGGCCGCTCCGGACGAAGAGCCGGCGCTGGCCGGGCCGCTGCTCGCACTGGGACGCTGGATCAGCCGCTACTACGGGACGCCGCCTGGATGGGCGCTGCGCGCGCTGCTTCCGGGCGCGCTGTGGAGCGTGCAGCGCCCGGCGGGGCCGACCGAGGGCACCGACCGTGTCGTGGTGCTGGTGGCGACCGTGCCGTCGCTGCTCGAGCGGGAGCGCGTGTTCAAGCGGTCGCCCAAGCGGCGGGTGG
>Ga0209350_1000535_pt1 | contig 20463 bp, 19 predicted proteins | sample GraSoi013_2_20cm_2_FD_185822 | JGI IMG/M metagenome (GOLD analysis project Ga0209350, IMG submission 185822) | Grasslands soil microbial communities from the Angelo Coastal Reserve, California, USA - Sample 09_27_2013_2_20cm (SPAdes) (version 2) | ecosystem: Environmental > Terrestrial > Soil >...
TGAGATTGAGAGGAACATCGCCGGAGCTTTTGAGATAGCTCTCAGCCGCCTTGATGAAAGAGACAACATTGTTCTTGCTATCTGCCGCACCCCTCGAGACAATCTTCCGCCCGCTCAACTTCGCGTCGAAGGGTCCCGAAACCCATTTCTCGAGCGGTTCCACCGGCTGTACATCGTAGTGGCCATAGATGAGGAGAGTCTTCGAGCTCGACTTTGATCGAGCCTCTCCGTACACGACTGGATTTCCGTTCTTGACTGGGAGAATCTTCGCTTTCAACCCTGCGATGTCCATCTGTTTTTTCACAATCTTAGCACAATCTTCGATTCCCAGCCTCTGGGCTGATACGCTCGGCTGCTTTAGCAGAGTTCGAAAGTCTTGTAGAAACCGATCCTTGTTCTTCGAAATGTGATCTAGTGCGGGTTTCAGCTTGGCCGTTGGCACAGGGATAACCTGCGATGACGGGTAAATAGCATCTTCTAAAGCGGCTGATAGATCCGGCTATTTCGAGCTACTAAGAAGATCAAGATGAACAGTCTTGGAGATCTATCGGAACTAGGTTCAGTCAGCCTGTTTAGCATGCCTAGCCGAAATATTTCTTGTACGAGTCTTCCAATTCCTTCCTTGTCGGGCTTCCACGGGTCTCAGGATGACAAGCCTTCAATGCTCCTGCCATGTTCGCATGATGAAACGCCGTCATGTCATCTGATCCCAAGACCTTGTATGCCGAAAATGCCCCGACAAAGGCATCTCCACTCCCTGTCGTGTTGACCACCTTGCGTCCTAGCTTCTCAAGAGATATCCTCCGAACCTTCGACAGCTTTCCAGCAGAATACAATGCGGCGCCTCTACTTCCCAAGGTGACAAGAATCCTCGCCTTTGGCGCCACCTTAGCCAGCTTCGCCAGTGAATTGTCTAGCCCTTTGACTCCTGCAAATAACGACGCTTCGTGCTCATTGAGAACCAAGTAGTCCAGAGCCTCCATGTCATCCATGAACTCGCTGAGTCCAAATCTTGTCAGGACCCCCGGATGCCACATCACCGATCGTCCGAGCCGACGACCCTCGGCAAGCAGTTTTCCCGCAACGTGTCGAGGAGGATCGATGACGACAAGCATTCGACTGCTCGCTAGGATGGACTGGACGGCCGGAAGCATCAGGTGCTCACGCTTTAGTCCCGCATTTGCTCCGAAATGAGTCTCAATCACATTGCTTCCTTTCTCGTCAACTGTTATGTAGGCTTGGCCGGATTCAAGCCGATCCAGTAATTGGACGGCAGAAGTCTCGACGCCTTCCAGCTTCAAGATAGACATCTGCTTCTTGCCCACATCGTCACGCCCAACGCAGGCGATCAGAGCAACATGCCCAGGCCCTAGAAGCCTGGAAGCTGCGACTGATACATTGCCTCCTTTGCCTCCTGGGACCCTGTCTATCTTCTCGACAACAACTTCTTGGCCGGACAGAGGTAGGCGTTTGACGAAGAGATTGATGTCCCAGTTCAGGGCGCCTGTGATCGCGAGTTCCAGGGGCAAGGATCAACCGAACGTGATGAGGAATTGGCTTAATGAATGTTCAAATTGAAGCAGGGATTTTGAGCCATGGCTTTTCTAGGGAGTGTTCCTGAGTGCGGCCGAAAGAACGGGCGCTACAGATACTTTGCTTATCGCGCTAGGTATGGTGTCTGTTGCGATTATCTTAGAGATGCCTGAAGCTCTGATCCTTTTGATCGCGCCTTCCGCGAGGACTGGGTGGGTTGCGACTACGAACATTCGTCTCGCTCTTTTTTTCTTGCATGCCTTGGCGGCCCCTGCAATAGTTGCACCTGTGCTGATAATGTCGTCCGCGAAAACTACGTCTCTTCCCTTGAATTCAGCATTGCCCGTATCAAGTTCTAGCCTCGAAGATGTCTGGCCTTCCTCCCGGATTCTTCTCTTGGTAAAATGGGTATGCTCCGCCCCTAGCTCCTTTGCCACCGTTCCCGCCCACTGCTCGGCCTCTTCATCTGGAGCGACGACAATGGGATTCTTGGGTCTGAGGATGTCCCGGGCGTACTTGCCGAGCGAGGGCATTGCTGACAAGTTTCGCGCTGGAACTTTGAAGACCTTGGAAACGTCTCCGAGCCTGTGAAGATGACAATCGATGGTGAGGACCGACGTTGTGCCGGCGGCTTCGAACAGCTTGGCAACTGATGCCGATGTCAAGGCCTCTCCCGGGTAGAATCGTGAGTCCTGCCGCGCGTAGGCCAAGTATGGGATAACACCAACAATCGATGAAGCCCCCATGTCTCTCAGCGTGTCTGCAATGATCAGGTACTCGAAGATGTATTCGTCAGGAGTTCGATAAAGCGACTGAATGATCGCGACGTCCTTGTCCTTCACGTCGTCGTGTATTCTAATGTATTTCTCGCCGTCAGGGAACCTCTTAATTTCGACCTCTGCAGGTTTCTGACCTAGTTCCTTCGCGACTCTCTCCGCGAGGCTCGTTGAGGCTGAGCCGCCCAGTATTATCATGAGGAAACCGAAGCGCGCGTCGGGGATCTAATAAAAGCTGAGCCGGAGCGAGCAATCATATTTTCGAATGGATTGCTTAATGATTCATTCATGTGTCACTTGTCGAGACTGATTCAGGTTACAAGCCACCTTTCGAACCAGAGCCCCGTCTTTTCCCTTCGAGACAGGGGCGTCCTTGAAGAGGTCAGAGGAGGATCACAGAGTTGAGGCCCTTCAACCAACAGGTATTCCAATCCTCGACAAAGTTACGGGAGGTGGATTTCCCCGTCCCTCGGCCATCGCCCTGATGGGACCTATTGGTAGCGGCAAGTCCTCACTCGTCCGAGAACTTGTGACCAACTTCATCCGTCAGGGATGCAGTCTTCTCTACTATTGCATTGATGATCCGGCGGATATCGTGAAACTTGGATTGGAGGATCATCACATTGCTGTTGACAAGATCGAACAGGAAGGTCGCCTTGAATTTGTGGACATGTTCTCTCTTGGCGCCCAGAAATTGGCAGAGTCTCTGCCAAAGATGGACCCATCAGAGATACTTGAGGAGACGCTGAGGTTTCAGGACCTTCTCGCCTACGGCCGGAGTTTCGCGCTCAAGCCTGGGATGGGTCCTAAAATCATAGTGATGGATTCGATCACTCCCTTCTTCCTTCTTACGGAGGCCCGAAAGGTCTTCCAGTACGTGCAGGTTATGCGTTTCGCAACGAGGATTGCTCGTGCGGTAACAATCGCAATCCTCCACACCGAGGTTGTTGACGAGTCGCTTGAAAATGCAACAGCCAATCTGGCGGACGGGGTAATTGAGATGAGGAAACGGACGGGCGAGATTCTATTGAAAGGTGGAACAATGAAGGTATTACGAATAGGCCGGAATCCGATCATGTCTCGAGGCTACTTCTATCAGATCACTCAGCAGGGAATTGTCTTCTCAAATTCGCCAGTGATCTAGAAACCCTAACCGGAAGACGAACCGAATAATTCCGAATAAGCGAACCTGGGCTACGCCAATTTCTTCTCGCAACACAACTGAAAAAGACCACCGTCACATCATTAATTCGAGAGCTTGATGCGGCCGAGTCTAGGTCCAAGGATCATACTACACTGTGACCTAGACGCTTTCTATCCGTCTTGTGAGATAAAGCGAAACCCTTCACTTGCCGGAAAGCCTCTGATCGTGGGCGCGGATCCAAAGGCGGGTCATGGACGTGGAGTCGTGATGTCATGCTCGTACGAGGCAAGGAAGTTCGGAGTTCGATCAGGGATGCCGATTTCACAGGCCTATAAGCTCTGTCCTCAAGGCGTCTACGTAAGGCCAGATTTCGAATTCTATGGCGAGGTCTCCGACCGAGTCATGAGCCTGCTACGGAAGTTCGCCGACAAGTTTGAACAAACAAGCATCGACGAAGTCTACCTCGATGTGGGCGACAGATGCGGCAGTTTTGATGAGGCAATTGACCTTGCACGGAAGTCGAAGACTGAGCTAAAGAATGTTGAAGGGCTCACAGTTAGTGTCGGAATCGCGCCTAACAAGTCAATTGCGAAGATGGCCTCGGACATGAACAAGCCCGACGGACTTACTGTCGTTAGGCCCGACGGTGTCAAAACATTCCTCGAGCCGTTGTCTGTCAACAAGATCAGCGGGGTCGGAAAGAAGACAACTGAATTCTTACAAGAGCACGGGGTCGAAACGATCGGACAGCTACGCCAGATCCCCGCGAAGAAGCTTACCGACTGGTTTGGAAAAGGTGGGGTCTGGCTCTGGGGGATCGCTAATGGGATCGAAGAGACGCCCGTGGAGGAGCGGCCTCTGCGCAAATCTATAAGTGTAGAACAGACCTTTGAGCGAGATGTTCAGAACAAAGATGTCGTGAAGGAAGCTCTCGAGTCTCTCGTCTTGGAGGTTCACGAGCGTCTTCTTGCGGAGAGGCTGCTCTTCAGGACCGTGGGTATGAAGATCCGCTTTGAGGGGTTTCAGACTTTCACTCGTGAAAAGACTCACACGGGCTATGTTGACGACCTGGATGTTATTCGCGAATATGTCGGATCTCTTTTTCGAGAGTTCGAAAGGGATCGGCGTAGGATCAGGCTGGTTGGTGCTCGCTTATCGGATCTGAAGCCGGCTGAGGGGCGACAGACTCGGCTGGGATAGCCAGAGTTAAAGCTCGGGATTGTTGCTCGGAATGGATAGCTTGAGCATCATCCCGTGGAGAATCAATCCTGTCTCCATCTTGGCTGCGGCGATTGCCTTAGTCGGGGCATTCTTACCCTGGTGGGGATTCGACGTGTCGGGGATTAGCATCAACCAGGTGCATCGTTGGACTATCTGGAATCCACCTCGATTCAACACACAAGTTCCCGGCGGGGCGACTGTCTCTTGGAACTTTACTATTTCCAGTGTCTCTGTCTTGGTCTTAGTGCTCGTGGCTACGGCTCTGGTCGTTGTGGGTAGCCTCACCCTTCTGAGACGTTATCTCCTGGGAGGACTTGTTCTCTCAGCTCTTGCACCGGTCGTTTACGCTGTCGCGGTAAACTACGTCACAATGAACTACTGTCTATCTCCCTTCTGCGTTTCTGGACCAATTGGAAGTGAGTCGGTTTCTAGGGTTGCAGGACTTAGCGTAGCTTGGGGATTCCAGAACGGATTCTATATCTTCCTAACAGCAGTGATGGTCTCGATCGCGGGCTTGATAGTCAACCCCAGACTTGCTGCAAATCTGATCTATGCTGGGACGTTGAGGACCCCGGTCACCACCGCAGCCACGGTACTATCGTGTTCCCATTGTGGAACAATCCTGCAGTCCGAGTCGAAATTCTGTCACAACTGTGGACAAGCGAGAATCGCACTTCTCCGTACGGAATAGACTCGACCATCCAAGCCCGCTGCAACACGGAAGGACATCGGGAGGATCGCTCTAGACTTGATTAGTTTCATCATGCTAACGTTCTCATCTACGCCGACCAGAAACCCACAATAGCATATTACATACACGAGCAGGCGACGGGGACACGACCCGCTTGGACCCTTTGGAGAATCGACTCAGCAGTCCTTACGCCAGAAGGTTGCATGATGATTACAATCGTCAATACACGCTCGCCAGCTTGGCCAGATCAAAAGGCCTGGACCCCTCTGCGAAAGTTGAGTCCCAGACCACTTACGACCTGGCTGAGAGGGTCGAGAAGGCGGTCGGTCCCGTCGGCATCGCTGAACGAATCAGGGAACTTGTAAAGATCATCTCACGAGAGGAGACGGCTCTCAAGGTGAGCGAAGAAATTGTCCTAGGCCAGTTCGGGAGCTTTGAGGAAGAACAGGCTGCAGAGCAAGCGGTTCGCACTGCTCTAGCAATTCTAGATGAAGCCGTGACTGTCGCTCCAATACAGGGAATTCACGATGTCAGGATTCGTAGGAATGATGATCGCACTAGACATCTAGCCATCTACTTTGCGGGCCCAATGAGATCCGCGGGTGGCACTGAGATGGGCATGACCATGATTGTTGGAGATCATGTTCGTCGCAAGCTAAACCTCCAGGCCTACAGAGCAACTGAAGGTGAAGCTCGCCGATTCGTCGAGGAGCTTCGAATCTACGAGCGAGCCGTTGCCAGGTTCCAGTATCGGAACTCGGATTCCGTTTTGCACGATGCGATGCTGAGACTTCCAGTCGAGCCCAACGGCGTTGAGACAGATCCCGTGGAAGTAGCCGTCAACCGGAACATCGCCCGAATTGAAACCAACAGGGTCCGTGGTGGAGCCTTGCGAGTCATAAACGACGGCCTTCTAGGCCGTTCTCAGAAAGTTCTCCGCATCGTCGAGCGGCTCAACCTCGAGGGCTGGGACTGGTTACGCCCACTCAAGACGTACTCGGCTGAGGGTGAAGAGGCAAAGGAGTTCATGTTCATGGAGGACGTTGTGGGCGGTCGGCCTATCTTCGCATTTCCAGGAGCCCAAGGCGGATTTCGAGTAAGGTATGGCCGAGCAAGAAACACAGGTCTAGCATCTGTCGGGGTCCACCCCGCTACCATGGAGATACTCGGAGGATTCTTGGCAGTGGGAGTTCAGATGAGGACCGAACGTCCCGGCAAGGCCGGAATAGTTACGGCCGTTGACTCGATCGAACCACCAGTAGTCAAGATGACGGACGGATCCGTCCTGAGGATCGATAACCCGAGCGAGGCCAGAGCTGTCAAGGATCGGATTGACAGAGTCCTCTTCCTCGGCGACCTCATTGTTGGATACGGTGAGTTTCTAGAAAACAACCGCACACTCGTTCCTTCAGGATTTGTCGAAGAGTGGTGGAGTCAACTCCTCGCTGAAAAGCTGAAGATATTTGAAGGTGATAGTCGGGTCCCGCCGCTCTCGATTTCTCAAGAACGCCTTCACGCTCTAGTCAAGAATCCGCTAACCTCAAAACTCTCTGCGATAGAAGCGTTGGAGATATCCCGGATCCTCAACGTTCCTCTACATCCCCTCTACACCTTCTTCTGGGATGCGATCAAACTCAACGAGTTGGAATACTTGCGGGAGAGGATTCTCGAGTTCTCAAAACCATCGGAAGAGACCATTCTAATTCCCAATGACATAATGCTCAAGTCTCTCTTGGAGAAACTCTGTCTTCCCCACCGAGTCCGAGGAGACTCCATACAATTCGGAGACGACGAGACCCTCATACTGCGGACAATTCTCAAGCCCGAGAATCGACAACCGGCACTCGACGGGTCTAGCACTCTCGAGCGTCTCAGCCTTCTCGCTGGATTCCCAGTGAGGAGCAAAGCTCCGAATTACGTGGGAGCCCGTATGGGTCGACCGGAGAAGGCCAAGGAGCGGGTCATGACGCCAAAGGTTCACTGCCTCTTTCCGACCGGCCAGTTCGGAGGAATGCGCCGTGATATCGTGGAGGCCTCTCGCAAACTAGCCGTCAGCCTAGATGTTGTCGATAGGATCTGTCCCAGCTGCGACTCATGGGAGCCTCGTGTCAGATGCCCTACCTGTGGGAGTTTGACGGTAGAGCACCGGTCGTGCCCAAGATGTGGCTTGCCTGGGCTCGGGCTCTGCAAGAATTGCAACGTAGAAACTGTCTCTTACAAGAACAAACCTGTTAATCTCAAGCAGGTACTGGAATCGGCGGTAAAACGCGTTGGGCTTTCCAAATCTCCCGACATGATCAAGGGAACGAAGGGATTGCTGAACAAGACGAAGACGCCAGAGCCATTGGAAAAGGGGTTGTTGAGAGCTGGGAGAGAAGTGTCAGTCTTCAAAGACGGGACGATCCGGTTCGACTCAACAAATGCGATACTAACGCAGTTTCGGCCGAGCGAAGTAGGACTCTCGATCGAGAAGGCTCACCTGCTCGGATACGAAACGGACATGGAAGGCAAACCACTCGAATCCCCGAGTCAGCTCTGCGCACTCGAAGTCCAAGATCTCGTCGTCCCAGAGACTTGCGCGCAGTATCTGTTGAAAGCCTCCAAGTTTCTAGATGACCTCCTCTCCTCTTACTATGGCCTCGAGAGGTTCTACAATGCGTCGGAGAGCGAGGATCTGATAGGCCGCCTCGTCGTGGGCCTTTCTCCCCACACATCCGTAGGTGTCGTCGGCCGCATAGTAGGCTTCACCAAAGCTAGTGTCTGTTATGCTCACCCATTCTGGCACGCGGCTAAGAGACGAGACTGCGACGGGGACGAAGACTCAGTATCCCTCCTACTAGATGTGCTGCTGAATTTCTCCCGGGAGTTCATGCCCGACAGAATCGGTGGCCTCATGGACGCCCCGCTGCTACTGTCACCACTGCTCAATCCCGCAGAGGTCGCAAGGCAAGCCCTCAACATCGAAAACGTCTCCCAGCTTCCCGTCGAGTTCTATGAGAAGACTTGGCAAGGCGCGCACCCAAGTGAAGTTGAGAGTCTTGTTCCAACGCTGAACTCCAATCTTGGCAATGGGGACCACTGGACTATTGGGTTCACACACCCGACAGAGGACCTTGACAATGGAAGGCTAATCAGTTCTTACAAGGAACTTCCCACCATGCTCGACAAGGTCAAGGAGCAACTCCATCTCGCGGATCAGATTGTCGCGGTTAAGGGTGAAGAGGTGGCCGTCAAGGTTCTGTCAACACACATCCTCAGAGATCTTGTGGGCAATCTCCGAACCTTCACCAGCCAGCGAGTCAGATGCACGAAGTGTGGGTCTAAGCCTCGTCGTGTCCCTCTGGGAGGGACATGCCACAGATGCGGTGGAAAGCTTGCCGCCACGGTCTTCCGAGGCGGCGTCGAAAAGTATCTGGACGTGGCTACTCAGATGGTTCAGCGCTACAACATCCGAGAATATTATCGCCAGCGACTCGAACTCATCAAAGTGGAACTAGCAGAAACTTTCAAGGCATTGCCGGTGGACAGGGAGCAGCAGAAGTTGTTTGTAGCCGACTTCGCTTGAGGGTCACAGCCTGAGTCCTGCATATCATCCGAGAGCCTACGTGTCAGGAATGAGGAATGTTAGCAGGGGACTCATGTCCCGGACGAAGATTATCGAGATTATGGAGAAGGGAAAGAACGACATTCCTGAGATCAGCGAAAAGGCCGGGCTCAGCCAGAGCTGTGTAGGATATCACCTCAAGCTTCTCTTGAAACAGAGGGTTGTAACTGTGGCACAGTCAGGGCGCCTAGGCAGATGGACACTCACCAAGTATGGACAGGAGAAACTGTTCTCCTCAAGCTAGGCTAAGATCAACCCTAAACACTTTCGACTGACCGTCCCTCGATCCTCGTAATAGCCGCGAAGAACGCGAACATCGCCAATACGACCAAGTTGATAGCCAGACTAGCGATACCGCTGAAGAACGCAGCGATGAACGCCACGACATACAGCATTGGCCCGAACAGGAACTGGCGCGTCGTCGTTCTTATTTCCGCGTCGCTGGCACTGCTAGCCAGAATTCCAGTGTGTCTGATGGCATATTGCCAAAGCAGATTCCACGCCAAAGCCACGAACAGGAACGTTCCGGAGTAGACTTCGGCGGCTGCTCCCGAGTCCGCGACCAAGAGGTGGTCGGCGACTAGGGATGTCGTGAACGGAATCAGTGTTGTGGCCAAGAGGAGTAGGCCGTTGAGAAGCATGAAAGGCCCGTCAATACGTCTGACATACGTGAACAAATTATGGTGGTTCATCCAATTGACAAGAATTGTAGTGAAACTTATTCCAAAAGCTAGGAAAGCTGGCCATTCGCCGAACAGTCCTTTGAGGAGGGAATCAGTCGAACCCATTGTAGGGTCTCTGAGTCCTAGGACAAGTAGAGTCATCGCGAAGGCAAAGACGCCGTCGCTGAACGCCTCCATCCTGCCTGACTCACGAGCCTCTGCACGTTGAATGCTATCATTCACGATGCTCACAAAGGGGCGTTATCGTTGGAATTGGCTGATGCTACTCTGCAATGGGCCAACTTCCGTCGATAATCCTTTCCAGTCTAATTCTGCCAATCCTGCTAGCCTGCGAAACTCGTTGACTGATCCCGGGCCGAATCCTGCGAAGTGGTTGTTGAAGAAGATGAATCCCTGTCTGAAGAGGTTCGATTTTTCCTCCAGCGTGTCGTACCATTTCTTCAACACCTGAGATTGATCCTTCTGCGTGCCGCCGAAGTTGGTGATGGTTCTGTCTCCAACCATTCGGAGATAGGCAATGTCTGAGGTTGCTTCTGGCGGGGTGGATGCGTACTGGTTCTCCGACCATGCCAAAGCTACTTTCTTGCTTTCGAGTAGTTTGTAGATTTCGGGCTTGAACCAGGACTTGTTTCTGAACTCTATGGCGTGTTGGTATTTCTGGTCGATCTGTCCGACGAAGATTTCAAGGGCTTCCCGGTCTTTCTTGTAGTTGAAGGAGGGCGGAAGCTGGATTAGTAGAGGGCCAAGCTTCTCTCTCAGTTCCGAGATGGATTTGTAGTAGCGTTCTAGTTGGGCGAGGCTGTCTCGAAGCTTCAGCTCGTGGGTTATCTTTTTCGGAAACTTGGCGGTGAACACGAAACCTTCTGGGGTCATTTTCCGCCAGTTGGCGACCATTAGTGGTGAGGGCGTGCGGTAGTACGTTGAGTCTATTTCTACAGCGTTGAAGACGCTTGAATAGAGCTTGAGATAGTCGCCGGGCTTCGCATCTCTGGGATAGAAGGGTCCGACCCAGTCCTGGTAGGACCAGCCGCTGCAACCGATACGTAGGCGCTCAGGGTTTGGGAACAAGGACTGACGTTGGACATTCACGCGCTGTCCCGGGGTTAAAGGGTTGTTTGGGCCCGAAAGTGTGAACGACTTTTTTTGTTTTGACAGACCCCTGGGGGGTCGAGAAATAGTTAGTAGAAAAATAAAAGATAACAGACGAACAAAAAGAGATAATGCAGCTTCTTAGGATGTTAGGAGACGTCTCGCGGAGACCGCCTAGTTGTCGGCTTTGACTCGTATTCCGGAGTTCTGGTTCGAACGCCTCAGGAGGCGAACCCGATTACCGCTGTGGGTAGCTGCCGTTGTCCTCGGAACGGGTCCGTTCCTGCTTCTAGCCGTGATCATCAGCTTCGTGTCGAGAGAGCCGATTGCAAACGTCTATTCCTTGATGGTTTCAGTGCTCTACACTCTCGGTGTTTCAATCTCTGCTTTCTACCTGGGGAGATACATTCGCGGGCGAGTCGAAGCACTGATGTCGTACGCACATGAGATGATGTCGGAGAGATCGGTCACGGAATGGCCGTTGGATCTCTCGAAGCTCTCTTCGACATCTATTATTGGTCTCGTCTGGCTGGTTATTCTGGGCGCCAGCACCGCACTCTTCACTATTGGCGCCATAGGTGGAACTTTGGAGTAAAATTTGTTGGGACTGCTTCCCTATGTTCCGTCGCACTTCATTCTCGCAACATTGTTCTGGACCTTCGGCTACTCGATGTATTCTATCTCCAAGATAGGTAGTCTTCCCATGACGTTGAAGCCCTATACACAAGACCGGACGTTGGGCTTGCGGCCCTTCGCCTCTGCTTCTTTCAGTTTCACAATTATCTATTTGGCACTCGCAACTCTAATTGTATCTCTAGGGTCTGGCGGGGGAGAGATACTGCTCCACTTGGAGCTTCTTGCCCTGTTTCTTTATCCCTGGGGATACTTTTCTTCCTGCTTCCCTTATGGAGCCTTCACCGCAAGCTTATGGAGGCTAGGGCGGCTGAATTCAGATGGCTCGAACCAAGAGCCACGTCCGTCCTGCAGAGGCTCAAGGCGGATCAGGGAATGAAGATTGACCCAAACATGGTTTACGAGATTACGGCCATCGACAAGATTGAAAGGGACATCAGTCGCATTCGCACTTGGCCATTTGATTTAGGAATCCTCGCCCGTTTATTGACCTTTGTCATCTTACCCTTGATCTTGACGCTTGTAGGTCGGGAACTGATAGTAATCTTCCTCGGAAGATAGTCCGACAACAGGGGTCGCAGGCTAGGCAGGACCGTAGACCTACCTATCAGATGATCTTGAAGTCGGTTCCCACTGTATTAGCGTTTTCATGCTGGGAACACCATTCTAATATTCCCGATTCTGTCAGGAATCACTCAAGGTAGAATTCCATCCCCGGGAGTCCGAAATAGGCTCATAGTCGTGATATGGACGTAACCAAGCTTGGACAAGCAGTCGACGATTAGAACTATTCGAGCATCCTACAAGATAGACCAGGTCGAAAATGGTTGGACGGTCTCAACCAGCGATGGGAACATGTTTGTCTTCGCCGACTCAAAGGAGCTTGCTGAGTGGTTCTGTATGGTTGTCGGGGTTCCTCTTGATGAGAAGAAGCCCAAGGAGGACCCGCTCGAGCTGGAGATCCGGAAACTCGTCAAGTCCTACAACCTCATCGCGGAAGATGTGGACAAACACTTCGTGACTGGACGAGTCCGACCATAACCCTCTCACTTCTATCACTCGTACAGGGGATTCTTCTTTCCAGTCCTGGTTCTTCAGGATCTGATCGCAAGATAGTTACCGAAAACTAGACATACGCTACCTAGCAACTACCCATGAGCGAGGTGTGCGTGGCAAGTTGAGGCCTGAGAGTAAGACTTTCGATTTTGTCAAACTAAACGAGCTTCCCCAGAAGCCCCGGAAGACCGGAGTTATCGAGTTCAGAGGTCCCTACTACGCTCCTGTGACCTACGGCTATCTCAGCGATCTGCTGGACGATTGGGGAGAGTACGTTGACGGCTTCAAGTTCGCAGGTGGAAGCATGCGTCTTCTCGACCGTGACAAGACCCGTAAGATGATTCAGCTCTGCCACCAACATAACGTGTACGTCTCAACCGGAGGATTCGTTGAACGGGTCATTGTCCAAGGAGCGGACGCGGTCGACAAGTATCTGGAAGAATGCAAATCATTAGGATTCGACATGGTTGAAGTCTCGAGCGGCCTTGCACCAATCAAGCTCCAAGACAAGGTCGCCATTGTGAAACAAGTGCAGAATCTAGGAATGAAAGCCAAACCAGAGGTGTCGATGATGATAGGCGCCGGTGCGGGCACCCACATTGTGGGTTACAAGACGAAGATGAGAACCATTGCAGATGTGGTTAAGGAGACAGAGGCGCATTTCGACGCGGGCGCGAAGATTCTCATGCTCGAATCAGAAGGCATCACGGAAGACCTTCCCCCTAGCAAGTGGCGAAAGGATGTGATCAAGAAACTCGTGGACAAGTTCGGCTACCACGCCTGGATGTTCGAGGCTTCTGACCCGCCCGTCTTCAAGTGGTACCTCAAAACTTTCGGAAAGGACGTGAACCTCTTCATCGACCACTCACAAATTGTAGAGTTCAACGCCTGGCGTCTGGGACTCTGGGGAGACCCGGACATCTGGAGAGGAAAACGTCTCAGCTATCCGAGCCCGAGATGAGAAGGAGGACCTAACGGAGCGTCATCGTCGAGACCACTTTCGATACATCCTTGACCTTCTCAAGGCTCCAAACAGCGTCGAGAATCCTTCTCGCACGATTCTTATCTAGAATCCTTCTAGTAAGCCTCGAGAACTTCTCTTCAACATCTTGGTCGCTCATCGGATTCTTAGGATGACCCTTGTGATAGTCGACTTGTTTCGACACAACCTTTTCAGATGAGAGGCCCACCGTAACCCTGTTCGCTACCGCTTCCGGATACATTGAACTTAGGGTCTTGTCCTCAACAACCGTGACTTTCTTCAGAAAGTCGAGAATCTTAGGATCACGGAATTTCTTTTCAGTGTAAGTTGAATTGTCAATCTTTCCCTCAAGCAATGCCATCCCGACGATGTATGGGAGGCTGTGGTCTGCTGTCTCTTTAGTCAGTGGATTCCACTTCTCAGGATCCTTGCCGAGTATCGTATAACCAGCTTCGTGCGAAGCGATCTCCACAGAGACGATATCCTCAGGCTTCTCGATCTCCTTTCTCGCCTCAAGTGCGGCCCAGATGGAAGTCTGAGAGTGGATCTCTGCGGGGAAGAATTTGAGATATGTTTCTGCGATCTTGAATGATCCGTTTTTCCCTCCGAAGTCGTCAAAGTTCATTTCGAAGGGTCCTGAGACTTGTTTGAAGAATCCCATCTCTCCCTCGAAGATTGGCGAGGGACCTGTCATGCCTTCTCGTGCGAGCAGGGCGGAGAAGACCCCGTTTCGGGCGGAGTTTGCAAAGGAGCATCCCTTCCACATAGATAGCTCTCCTGCCCTGACCTGTCTCATCGTGATGTGAGAGTTTAGGGCGAGATTCACTGCTTGAGTCATCTTTTCGGAATCTAGCTCCATGAGTTTGCTTGCTGCGAGAGCGGTTGAGGGTAGACCGTAGCATACGTGGTCCCAGCCTCGATGTCTAATGTCTGCGGCATCACAGAGCCTGCATTGGATCTCGTACGCTAGAATGATGGAGAGCAGTAGGTCCTTTCCAGTTGATCGCTCCGATTCCGCGACGGAGAAGCATGGGCCAATATTGTCGCTGGGATGTGCGGGTTCCTTGGAAAGGTAAGTGTCGTTGTAGTCGAAGTATCGCACCATTATCCCGTTAACAAACGCTGCGAGCTCTGGAGTGGTCTTCTTTCTGGTCCCGAAGAGAGTTGAACCTTGACTGTCTCGCGCGGTTTCCGCTACTTTACGAGAGATCTTGACTGGGTCCGCCTTGAAGGCTCCGATAGCGCAGCCTAGACTATCGACAATTCGTTTCTTGGTTTCGTGAAGTACGTTCTCGGGGACGTCCTGATAGTTTATCGATTGAACATAGTCTGCAAGCTGTTCTGCGAGGTCCAATCTGATTTCTATTCGACTCGGTTTATTGCTCTAAATGAAGCTTTGACGAATATTCCGACGACGCCGAAGATTCGATGGCCCAGACAAGAGTAGCCTTTGGTGGATGTGCTGGGGCTATTCTTCTTTCCAGTTCATTAGTAGACTGCCTAGTACGATGAAAAACGCTGCTAAGCCCAGTGCTATGATTGTGTTGGTCAGTGCTTGGGCTGGTTGCGCATAGATCAACGCATCCCTTAGTCCATCGTTCACATAGGTTAGTGGCATGAAGTTAGCTATGATCTTCATGATATCTGGCAATGTCTCGCGTGGCCAGAAGGTTCCAGCCAGGAACATCATCGGGAAAGTTATCGCGTTGGCCGCGGCGTCTGCGCTCTCTGCTTCTTTTACGAAGTTTGCGAGTACCATGCCGATGCCTGGGAAGAGGAGAGCGGCTGCGACTACCAGTCCTACCGTGTAGATGTCTATGGTCGCTGTTACTCCGAAGATGGCATAGCCGAAGAATAGGATAACGACGAGTGATATGGTAGCTAGGATCATCTGGTATCCGACCATGCCGAGTATCCATTCGATCTTGCTGAGGGGGGTGGTGGCGAGTTTCTTGATGATTTTCAGCTCTCGGTACCTGCCGTTGGTGTTGACCGCGCCAAAGACCCCCGTGGTGAGGAGGGTCATACCGATCACTCCGGGTATGAAGAAGTCGATGTAGCGGATGTTCCTGGTTATGATGCCGACTTGTTGAACAACTAGATTGTCAGGCGCATGGGCGATGGCGGCCGCGTATGACACTGTGACGGAGTGGATTATTCCCGCCAGTGATGCGGATGCCTGGTCGCTTTGATCCATGAAGAGCTGAATGGTTGCATTCTTTCCGCTCGTCAAAGTCGCGTTGAAGCCAAGCGGTACGACCAGCAGTCTCTGTCCACGATTGTGGAGCTGAGCATCGTTTTTCACAAATGTCAACGGGTCCGGCTGCTCCGCTGCGACCATGTGGAGGTTGAACGCACCGGTCTGGTTCAGTACGTTGACATAGCCTTGGGAGAGCGGCGTTGCGATGTTTCCAATCAGATCCTGGTTTTGCAGGTAGAGGTCGAACTTCGTGCTTCCGCTGCCGAATATGGCTCCAAAGAGGACTATGAGGAGAAGGGGGAAGGCTATTGTCCAGAATATGTTGCTCTTGCTACGGTACCAGCTCTTGAAATGCCCAGCGATTATTGTGTAAATGCGGTTCCTCATGTCTAGTTTCCCTCCTCAGAGACTCTGCGTCCGGTAAGGTTGAGAAAGACGTCATCCAGTGTGGGACGTCTGACTTCTATTTCTTTGTCGTGCAGAGGGGTCTGTGCTAGACTCATCAGGATGTTTGTGAGTTCGCCGTTGTTCAGCGGGAGGGCAATGTCTCCCGCGTTTCTGAGTTCAGCCTTGGGTAATCCCTCGGGAAGTTGACCCATCCCTTTCTGTCCAGCATCTCTGATGATGAGGGTCTTCTTCCCACCGTGAGTATCTATCAACTGGTCTGGTGTTCCCGTGGCGATTATCTGTCCATGGTCGATGATTGATACGATGTCAGCTAGATATTCTGCCTCGTCCATGTAGTGGGTTGTTAGGAAGACCGTTTTTCCCTGTCCCTTTAACCGCTCGATAACGCCCCAGACGTCCCGGCGAGCTCTGGGGTCAAGCCCGGTGGTGGGCTCGTCGAGGAAGACGACAGCAGGATCGTTTACCAGAGAGACCGCGAGGCCGACCCTCTGTTTGAGACCGCCTGACAGTGTCTTGAATTGTGCGTCCCGTTTATCTTTCAGGTCGACCAGCTCGATGAGTTTGTCTGCGTCGAGCTGTTGTTTGAACATCGCTCCGAAATAGTCGATGTTCTCACGAACAGTGAGCCGGTCGATCGCGTTGAAGTCTTGGGGGAGAACCCCGATTCGTTTTCGGATCTCGGCCTGGTCCGAACGTTTGCTTACGTCGTAGCCTAGAACCAGTGCTCGCCCACCGGTCGGGTTTCGAAGACACTCCAGAATCTCCACGGTTGTAGTCTTTCCGGCGCCGTTGGGACCTAGGAACGCGAATACTTCGCCCTTCCTGAGGTTGAACGATATACTGTTGACGGCCACGTTGTCGCCGTATTTCTTTGAAAGACTCTCTACCTGTACGACCCAGTCGGATTGTCCGGGAAGAGGCGCAGGCAGGCTGTCCCTCATTAGAGGAGCACTCCTAGCGTACGTTTCTCAAGAGGTTCGTCATGACTATTGTCGCTGTGATCTATTCGGGTTCTAATCGAGTGTAAGTGTCCATCAGATTCCACCACGATCATCGTATTGATGGCGTTGTTGCTCTTGATGGTCGGGCACGTTCCATAGTCACATATTGTGATTACGTGTCGTCGTGTGGCAAGAACCGCCTCACTCGGACGAGTATTCTTCATCTCAAATTTCAAACTCGATGGATCTATTCCATTCTTGTCGGAACAACCTAGGAGAGATGAGTCAGTTTCGCACTGACGTCCCACAGTCTCTGCGCAATTTCCTCCTTGTATGACTCGTCTGAAGATTTTTTCACCTTCAGTTTCTCCAGGTATTCGCCGTTGAGACCCTCTGCCTCATTCGATGAGGCGAGGTAGACAATTGTCTTCGCACCCTCTTCGGGGCTTGCCATGAATAGTTTCGGCAGGGACATGATGAAGCCCGCAGGGCCTAAAGGTCTAGCCCAGATGTTAGTCGCAACCGTTCCTGGGTGGACGGCGTTGACCGTTACGCCGGTTCCTTGTAGCGTCTTGGCGAGTTCATGGGTGAAAAGGACGAGGGCAAGCTTGGATTGTCCGTAGGCCTTCCATCCACCATAATCTTTCTCCAGGTTGAGATCGTCAAAGTTGACGTGGCCGTTGTAGTGTCCCACCGATGATACGTTGATAATTCGACTAGGCGCACTGGCTCTTAGAAGGCCCAACTGGAGGTTTGTCAAGAGGAACGGCGCCAGATAGTTTGTGGCGAGAGTATTCTCGTAACCGTCCGTTGTGACTAGCCGTCTCTGGTTAAAGAGTCCCGCATTGTTGATGAGCACGTGAAGCTTGGAATATTTCTTCTGGAATTCTGTTGCGAGCTGTCGGACGGACTCTAACGACGAGAGGTCAGCAAGTAAGAGATCAACTGAGCTGTTGTGGGATTTCTTGATAATTTCGGCTTTTGCAGCTTCGCCTCTATCCTTGTCACGCGCGACCATGACCACGGTCGCATCCATCTTGGCGAGAGCGAGGCTAGCCGCCTTTCCAATGCCCGAATTGGCTCCCGTTATCACGACAACCTTGTCTTTCATTGTCGTCCTTTCAGGGAGAATGTTTTGATTCTTCATATTGAATCGCGTGGCGAAACTGACCGGCGAGTCATTATTTAAACGCGTCGGTCATTTTTAAATATCGCCGCCTAGATCATAGATCGTCGAGCCGAATGCCCAAGGTCGTGCCAGAATACAAGGAAGAAGCGAAGAGCCGAATCCTAGACGCTGCCAACAAGGTCTTCGCCGAAAAAGGATACCATGAAGCGACCATGGACGACATTGCCAAGCGGCTTGGCGTAAGCAAAGGAGCGATTTACCTCTACTTCGCCGGCAAAGAGGACTTGTTCGAGGCGATGTGTAAAACAGCGCCTCAGGCATTCAAAGAGATTCTGTATTCTTCATTTAGCGACGAAGCCAATCCGCTTCAGAGCGCTACCCAATTCTTCGACAAGATGCTAAAGCTGTCCGCATCAAACCCAGGACTGAGCTTCGAAATTCTCTCCGAAGCGTCACGAAACCCTAGTCTGAAAAGAATATTGAAACAAAATCATGAGGAATACGAGAAGGTGCTGACAAGCTTCCTTGCAGAAGGCAGGAAAAGGGGGATCGTAGGAGATAATCTGGACATCCATCCTCTCGTCAATGCGCTAATCGCTCTCTGGAACGGGCTCGAGAGCCTTCTTGTCTCTGGGTTGTCTATCGATGAAGCTAGACGTGCCTGGATAGAAGCGATGAAAGCGATTTTCATGAATCAACACGTTGCTGCTCATAACCTACCGGTTCAACTCTTGAGGTCTGTCTCGAAGACCCGATAGCATAACGCTCAAGTTCTAGAACGGTACGCAAATTCGGAACGAGTCGAGATTCGTGTCAGCGAACGTCGGGAAAATCCTTGGGATTCCAATAAGAATCCACTGGACGCTGTGGCTGGTCTTTCTCTTGATAGCCTGGTCGCTAGCAGAAAACTATCTTCCGGCCGTCTATCCTAATCTCGGCACGGCCACCTACTGGGCTATCGGAGCAGTCTCTGCGCTGCTGCTATTCGTATCCGTGCTTCTACACGAGCTGTCGCATTCTTACGTTGCAAAGAAAAACGGACTCCCGATTGCAAGAATCACTCTCTTCTTCTTTGGAGGAGTCTCGGAGATGAGTGAGGAACCCAAGGATGCGGGTCTCGAGGTCCGCATGGCGTTAGCAGGACCCTTGACGAGCTTCGCAATCGCTGGAGTCCTAGGGGCGCTCTGGTTTCTAAGCAGACTCGTTTCTGCGCCCGTGCCCATCATCGCAGTCCTCGGCTACAACGCCGCGATCAATGTCGCACTGGGCGCATTCAATCTTGTCCCAGCATTTCCTCTCGATGGTGGCCGAGTGTTGCGTGGTAGTCTCTGGGGTCGCTCTAAGAACCTGTTGAAGGCGACTATGAACGCAACACGCGTCAGCGAGGCACTCTCACTGATAATGATCGCCGCAGGTCTCCTATTGGTAGTCGCGACTGCAGACATCTTCAACGGCTTGTGGATCATCTTCTTGGGCTGGTTTATTCGGTCGGGGGCTGAGACGAGCCTCAAACAGACCGAGATGACCGAGGCGCTCCATGGGATCAGCGTGGGCGACCTTATGACGAGAGATCTCCTCACCGTCTCGCCTGACATCAGTGTCCAGAAGCTCGTGACGGACTATTTCCTCATCCATCCACACGGAGGCTATCCAGTCGTCCGAAACGATAAGCTGGAGGGGGTCGTTACGATGTCGTCTGTCAGATCCATTCCTGCGGAGAAACGGGAGATAGAGACCGTTGGCCAAGCCATGGTTCCCTATGAGCGAATAGTGACGATCAGCCCTAATGCGTCAGCGGCAGAAGCATTGCAGAAGATCGCGAAGAAAAACATCGGACGCTTGCTTGTGACTGATGGCGATAAGATTCTGGGAATGATTACTCGAGGAGACCTGATGAAGGCCATCAGGACTCGGCAAGACCTCGGTCCCTAGAGCTGTGATTGAGCCCTTTCCTGAACTCGATCAGTTCATAGAGGAAAGAGGCCAACGCGGTAACCTTTCAAGCATAATAGCGCTGAGTGTTCAAATTGTTTGTATTATAGATAGGCCTCGGGTCCGCACTCTTTGTGAGTGAGATGCTCGCTTTCCGAATTGCTAGAAGCGCCTTCGTGAAACTCTTCGGCATTACTGGCTTCCTACTGGCCCTAGTCGGAGGAACCTTGATCGGCTACTCCGCACTGACAACCGGTGGACTATCACCGATCTCGCTCTTCCTTAGGCTGTTAGAGGCACTGCTCGGACTCGGGGCGATAATTGCAGGAGTAATCATCTACACAGGCCCAATGCGGTTCGGTGGATTCATCGCCGTTATAGGAGGGATCATACTTCTCCTCATAACGAGCTTCGCCACACCCGCAATACTAGTCTTCGTGG
>Ga0209350_1000538_pt1 | contig 20412 bp, 18 predicted proteins | sample GraSoi013_2_20cm_2_FD_185822 | JGI IMG/M metagenome (GOLD analysis project Ga0209350, IMG submission 185822) | Grasslands soil microbial communities from the Angelo Coastal Reserve, California, USA - Sample 09_27_2013_2_20cm (SPAdes) (version 2) | ecosystem: Environmental > Terrestrial > Soil >...
CAGAGCGGTCGGCGATCGAGCAGGCTCGCGCCGAGCTTGTGGAAGAAGCGGAGGTCCATCGAGCCGCCGGCGAGCATGCCGTGCGGGCCCGCGTAGTTGAGCGGGAGGATCGCCTGCGGGCCGTGGGCGTCGATGACCGCCGTGAACCGAGCGTGGATCAGGTCGAGCGCCTCGCCCCACGTGATACGCTCGAACCGCCCCTCGCCTCGGTCACCGACGCGCCTGAGGGGCGTGCGAAGGCGTCCGGCGCCGTGGACGAACGCGGGATACGCCTCGGGCACCTTCGCGCAAAGCACGCCGCCCGTGTACGGGTTCGCGTGCGAGCCGCGGATGGCGACGATGCGGTCGTCCTCGACGGTGACCGTGAGGCTGCAGGTGTCGGGGCAATCGAGGGGGCACACGCTCGGCCGTTCGACTCGCATGGCCGACATCGTACTCGAAACGGCCGTCCCGCAGGAAGGAGGAACGTGGCGGTGCTGCTCCAGGGGATCCGCGTGGTGGAGGCGGCCTCGATGGTACTGGTGCCGTCGGCGGCCGTGATGCTCGCCGACTTCGGCGCCGAGGTGATCAAGGTGGAGCCGCCCGAGGGCGACTACAACCGCCGGATGCACGAGCTGCCCACGTTGCCCGACTCGGACAAGCCCTACTGCTTCCTGATGGACAACCGGTCGAAGTGCTCCGTCGTGCTGGATCTGAAATGCGCCGACGGCGTCGCGATCCTCCACCGGCTCGTGAGCACCGCCGACGTGTTCCTGACCAACTACCGCCCGCCGGCGCTCGCGCGGCTCAGGCTCCGCTGGGACGACCTCGCCCCGCTCAACCCGCGCCTCGTTTACGCGCGCGCCTCGGGCTTCGGCGAGTCGGGGGCCGAGGCCGACAAGCCCGGCTACGACACGGTGGTCTACTGGTCGCGCTCGGGGCTCGAGTCGAGCCTCTTGACGCCTGAGGGCACGCTGGGCCAGCTCGCCGGGGGCGCGGGCGATCACCCCACCGCGCTCGCGCTCTTCGGCGCCGTCACGCTCGCCCTCTTCGCGCGCGAGCGCACGGGCCGCGGCTTGAAGGTCGGCACGTCGCTCCTCGCCGCCGGCGCCTGGGCGAATTCCTGGAGCATCCAGGCCGAGCTCTGCGGCGCCACCTTCCCGCCCAAGCTCCCCCGCTCGCAGGCGCGCGGCATCGGCGTGTACTACAAGACGCGCGACGGCCGAATGCTCAAGTTCGCCCTGGTGAACCCGGACAGGCTCTGGCCGCCCTTCGCTCGCGCGGTGGGTCGCCCCGACCTCGTCGAAGACCCGCGCTTTGCCGAGCCCGGCCCACGCCGCGCGCACGCCCAGGAGCTGATCGCGATCCTCGACACGGTCTTCGCGTCCGAGGATGCCGCGCACTGGAAGGCGCGGCTCGAGGCCCACGACATCCCCTTTGCGATCCTCCCCACGTACGAGGAAGTGGCGCGCGATCCACAGATGCGCGCCAACGGCATGCTCGTCGACTTCGAGCACCCGCGCTTCGGCCGGCTCGAGACGGTGGACAGCCCGATCAGCGTCGCGGGTGTCGCCAAGTCGCCGGCGCGGGCAGCGCCCGAGCTCGGCCAGCACACGCGTGAGGTCCTGGCCGGCCTCGGCTATACGGAAGCCCAGATCGGCGACTTCCTCGCGCAGGGCGTCGCCGTCCAGCGATGAGAACAATCGGAGGGGGCGGACGTTACGGCCCTCTCAAGACCGGGACGCGGGTTCGAATCCCGCTGGGGCCACCAGTTCGATGCTGTTGATGTCGACGCTAGGTCGTGCTGCCGGCACATCTACAGACGCTGACCCGCGCCAGGCGCCATCTCTGCGGTAGGGCAAGGCAGGACTGAAGGTTCTCTGCTCTCTGTGAGCGACTCCCTCTCCGAGGCTTCAACTTGTCACCGTCTGTCGGTGATGCGCCTTGACAAGCAACGACGCGAGTGTGAAAGCGAGATCGTGCGGCGGGTTGTCGCGTCCGCTCTCGCCCTCGTTCTTGTCGTCGGATTGACGACGTCGGCGGCGTACGCTGGGACCGCCACGAACCTCGCGCTCGGGCTCACCTCCTTTGCTGTGTTCAACCAGTTCTTCGGCGGGGTCGCGTATGCCCGGCCCGTCTACGTAACACCGATCTACGCGGCGCCGGCGTACCCCGTGTACGTCGAGCGCCCGGTTTACTACCAGCGGGTCTACGTGCCGCCAACAGCTCCCCCGACGTACCCGACCGTCGTGCAGTACCCTCACGGACGCTACGAGCTTCGTGGAGACGGGATCCAGACGCCGTATCAATGGGTGTGGATCCCGAACCCGCCGCCGCCCGCTCCGCCTCGCTAGCTCACGACCTAATTGCACCGAAGGGGTTGGCCGTGTCGGTCCGTGGCCCTGGTGCAACTCGTCATCCAGGCGGTCGCGGCCGACACTCGATGCCGAGGGAAGGGGGGATCTGTCGCAGCGAGAGCAGGCCATACCATCGCCCAGTGAAAGCCGAATGCGTCCGTGACATCCGCATTCAGTGCGCCGAGGCCGGAGCCCTCGACGAGGTAGCCGAGGCGATTCTGCGAATTTCTAGAGGTCGGCGCGACGGTCGGCGCGATAGGTCGCGATGGCGCGCCATCTCGCGAGATCCGGGCTGTCGAGCGTGATCGTGGCGACGGCGATGCCCTCGCCCTCTTGCAGACCGGCCAGCATCTGGCCGGACGGGCTCGCGATACCGCTCCAGCCGAGGCTCCGGAACTCCCCCTCGCGGCCGACGCGATTGGCCATCGCCACGAAGGTGACGTTCTCCAGGGCGCGCGTGGCCGCGAGGCCCTGCGTGGTCCGGCCGCTCCAGCCCCACACGGTGCTCTGGTAGTCGTCGGTGATCCAGTCGGTGCGGTTGATGATGAGGTCGGCGCCGAGATCGACCAGGCGGCGGATGTAGTCAGGAAAGATCAGGTCGTAGCAGATCGTCATACCGATGCGCCCGAGCGGGGTGTCGACCACGAGCGCCGTATCGCCCGCGGTGTACCACTGGCGCTCGGCGGCGAAGAGATGAACCTTGCGGTAGAGGCCGAGCAGGCCGCTGACGGGCGAGAGGAGGGCTTGGGCGTCGTAGAAGCGACCGCCCTCGGTAACGGCGAGCCCGACTGCCAGGTGCAGGCGATGGCGCTGGGCGATCGCCGCGAGCCGCGCGATCACCGGGCCATTCGCCGGCTCGGCGAGCGTCGCGAGACGGTCGGCGATAAAGTAGCCCGTCGTCGCGCATTCCGGAAACACCGCGAGCCCAGCTCCCGCCCGTGCGGACGCCTCGGCGAAGGAGTCGATCTTCTCCAGATTGGGAGCCACCTCGCCAGGGACGCAGTCCATCTGAACGACGGCGACACGGAACTCCACTACGCGGCTCCCGGGAGCGGTCCCATCGCCGCCTGAAGGACGTCGTGCTCGCTCGCCTCGCCGGCCGTGAACTCGCGAACGGCAGCGCCGTCCCGCATGACGAGGACCCGGTGGCTCAGCGCCAGCACTTCCTTCAGCTCGGAGGAGATGAGGACAATGGCCACGCCCTGACGGACGAGTTCGAGCAGCAGGTCGTAGATCTCGTCCTTGGCCCCGACGTCGACTCCCCGCGTCGGCTCGTCGCAGACGAGGATCCTGGGCCGGCACAGGAGTGCACGGCCGAAGATTACCTTCTGCTGGTTTCCGCCGCTCAGCTCGCGCACCGGGGCCGCGAGCGACCGGGCGACCAGCCGCAGACGCCCGAGGATCGCCGCTCCGGCTCTCCGTTCCGCCGCCAGCCGCACCACACCGAATCGAGACAGGCTGGGCAGCGCCGCCGCCGTCGCGTTGACGAGGACGGAGAGATTGTCGAACAGGCCCTCGCGCTTCCGGTCCTCGGTCAGATAGACGATGCCGTGGGCCAGCCCGTCGGCCGGTGATCGGAGACGGACCGGCCGGCCGTCGATCCGCAGGTCGATCGGATCGAGCCCGGCGAGGGAGCGGCCGAGACGGGAACGGCCCGCACCCACGAGCCCGGCGAATCCCAGGATCTCTCCGCTCCGGACCTCGAGACGCGGGGGGCTGCCATTGAGCCTCGCTTCGAGCAGCGGAGGTGCCGCGGCCGGTGCCGGCAGGGGAATGCGCTCGCGAACCTCGTGGCCGACCATGAGACGCACCAGGTCCGCCTGGCGGAGGTCGGCTGTCGCCACCGTGGTCACCTTGCGTCCGTCGCGAAGTACCGTGATGCGATCGGCGATCGCGAAGATCTCCTCTAGGCGGTGAGAGACATAGAGGATGAGCAGGCGCGGCCCCTTCAGGCCGGCGATGATGTCGAAGAGATTGCGCTGCTCGGCCAGCGAGAGCACTGCCGTCGGCTCGTCCAGGATCAGGACCCGCGCGGCGATCGAGAGCGCCCGCGCAATCTCGACGAGCTGCTGGCCGGCGACGGTAAGCTGGCCGACCTGGGCGGCAGGGTCGAGGGGCAGGCGATGGCGGTCGAGGAGCCGCCGGGTCTCCTCGTACAAACGCCGCCGGTCGACGAGGCCCACGCGGGTCGTCGGCTCGCGACCGAGAAAGATGTTCTCGGCGACGGTCATCTCGGAAATGGCGCTCGTCTCCTGATAGACGATGCTGACCCCGGCCTCTATCGCGGCCCGGGGAGTGCCAAACGCGACGGGTACGCCCGCCAGACGAATCTCCCCAGCGGTCGGGCTGAGCACGCCTGCCAGGGCGAGCATGAGCGTGGATTTTCCGGCGCCGTTTGCTCCGACGAGGGCATGGACCTCGCCGGCCTCGGCCGAGAGGTCCACGCCGTCGAGAGCGGTCACGCCAGGGAATGTCTTCGATAACCCCCGGATCTCGAGGAACGCCATTACTTCGGCTTCCACTCCTCCGGCAGGGTGCTGGCCCACCAGTCGTCCGGCCGTTTGGGCTCGACGTAGCGCGAGATGCTCGCCGGCGAGATGTACTCGGAGGGCACCGTGAGGCCACGCTTCACCGGCTCTCCATTCAGGATCCGGAGGCCGAGCCGCACCGCCTCCTGCCCGACGCGAGTCGGGAACGTCACGGCGCCGCCCCGCCCGTGCTTCGTCACCCACTTCAGCCATCCGTTGTACTCGTCGCCGGGCGACATGACGACCTCCTTCAGGCGCCCGGCTTCTTCGAAGGCCTCGGCCACCCCGATCGACATCTGGCCCGCAGGCGAGAACACACCGTCGATCCGCGGATGGCGCTGGAGCAGGTTCTCCGTGATCTGCTTGGCCTTGGCGCGGTTCCAGTCCCCGTACTCCGCGCTCAGCAACTCGATCTGCGGGAACTCCTTTATCGCGGTCCTCAGGGCCGCTAGCTGGTCCACCGCCGCCGTCGTCCCGGCGATCGGCAGCATCGCGATGATCCGGCCCTTGCCGCGCATGTCCTTGAAGAGTTGGCGGGCGACCATGTCGCCGAGGACGACTTGGTCGATGAAGGCATTCGCCACGGTCCCGGGACCGTAGGTGAAGCCCCCGCCGGTGTTGACGGTGGGAATGCCCTTCGCGACGGCTTTCTCCAGCGCGGGCTGGATCGCCTTCTCGTCGACAGGCCAATAGAGGATCAGGTTGACGTTCTTGCTGATCAGGTCCTCGATGTCAGCCACCTGCTTGCCGGGATTGAAGCCCGCGTCGGTGACGAGGACCTCGCTGATCTCCTTGTGCCGCGAGGCCTCGTATCGGATGTGCTGTAAGCAGAACACCACCCAAGAATTGCTGAGGTACCCGGCGGCGACGCCAACACGGTACGGCGCGGCCTTCTTAAATCGTGCCGTCGTGACGGTTTCCTGAACTCGCGCGGTCTCGACGCCCTGCGCCAGTGAGGTGAGCGGAAGCGCGGCGACAATCACCATCAGGGCGGCGCAGATCGCGGTCGGTCGTATCTTCATGGGGCTCCCTCCGGTGTGTTGTGAGAAGGCCGGGCTCTCCGTCTAGCGTCGGGACGTGAGGAGCGTGTACGCCGCGGAGGCGACGATGATGATGACGCCCGCGACGACTCGCTGCGTATTGTAGTTAAGGCCGAGAATATTGACCAGATTGAAGGCGACGAACAAGACCAGGAGTCCGGCCACGGTTCCACCGACGCCACCCCGGCCGCCCTCGAAGGTGGTGCCCCCGAGAACGACCGCCGCGAGGGCGTCGAACTCGAAGCCGCGCCCGGCGAAGGTGCTGGAGACGCCCGAGCGCGCGAGCAGCGTGATGCCGCCGAGGGCGGCGAGGAGGCCCGAGAGCGTGTAGGTTGCGACCGTGAGTCGAGCGCCATGCAGGCCCGCGAGGCGGGCCGCCCCGGGGTTGCTTCCCACGAGGTAGAGACTCCGCCCGAAGCGCGTGGTGCGCTGGACGAGCACCGCGAGGCTCGCGGCCGCGAGGAACAGGAGCGCCAGGACGGGAACGAGTCCGCCGATGCGCTGGTTGAAGAACTCGCGAAAGCCGGGCGCGACGATGCCACGCGCGGTACCGCCCGAGTAGATCTGGGTCAGGCCGTAGACGGCGACCGCGGTTCCGAGCGTCAGGATGAACGGGGAAGCGCGGTTCCAGGCGATCAGGACGCCGTTGGCGAAACCGATCGCCGCTCCGATCGTGAGCGTGGCGGCGAGGGCGTAGCCGATGTTGCCCGCCTGGCCATCCATCAGCACGGCCGCCACCACTGCGGCGAGCGAGATCACGGCGCCCACCGAGAGGTCGACACCGCCCATGACCATCACCAGGGTGACGCCGATAGCCGCCATGCCGACCGGGGCGGCCTGGCGCACCATGTTGAAGAGATAGATAGGCTGGACGAAGGCGTCAGAGAACAGGGCGGCGACGCCGAGCAGGGCCAGGAGCACGACCCAGATCGCGGCCCGCTCGAGCCAGCCGGCGCTAAGCCCAGAGACGATTGCTGCCATACGCACGCGGGGGCGCTCCGCCTCGGTGCTCACGCGAAGGCTCTTCGCCCGCCCGGCTGGTTGACCAGGATGGCGCCAATCACGATCAGGCCCTTGACGAGCATCTGGATGAACGAGGAGATCTGCAGGAGATTGAGCACGTTGTTAGTAAGGCCCAGCAGCAGGACGGCCGCCACGGTGCCGGCGACGCTGCCGCGGCCGCCCGCCAGCGAGGTGCCGCCTAGCACGACGGCGACAATCGCGTCGAGCTCGAACCCGGCTCCGGCGTGCGGGTAGCCGACGCCTAGCCGTCCGGCGACGAGGAGCCCGCCGATCGCCGCGCTCACGCCCGAGATCACGAACACGGTCGCCGCGACGCGGTCGGTGTCGATGCCGGCGCGCCGGGCGTTGTCCCGGCCCCCGCCCACCGCGCGCACGTGCATCCCGAATCGCGTCCGAGTGAGGGTCACGTGCGCTCCCGCCGCCAGGACCAGAACGAGGAGCGGGGCCACGGGCAGGCCGAGGAGCCGGCCGTCGGCGAGCCACGCGATCGCCGCCGGCGCCCGGCCGACGCTGCGATCCGTATAGGTGAAGACGATGCCCTGGAGCACACTCATCGTGCCGAAGGTCAGGATGAGCGGGTGGATCCGGAGGCGGTTGTTGAGCAGGCCGGTAACGGCGCCGCTGCCGGCTCCGAGGCCAATGGCGAGAAGGAGCGCGGGGGCCATCATGGCGTCCCGGCCGGCCGCCACGTCGCAGACGAGCACGACGATCAGGCCCGTGAGCTGGCCGACCGACAGGTCGATCAGGCCGCAGAGGATCACGAAGGTCTGGCCGACGGCGAGGACGGCGAGCGCCGCGGACTGGGTCGCGACGTTGGCGAGATTGCCGAGTGTGCGGAACTCGGGGATCAGGCCAGCGGCGGCCAGTGCCGCTGCCAGCACCCAGTAAATCCCGCGGTCGGTCAGCCGCATCGACCGGCTGACGACGGGCATGTCACTTCAACAGCTTCAGGAGGTTCTCACTCGACTCGACCCAGCCAAACTTCATCGCGAAGTTCTTGAGGGTTGCGGCGTGGAGGTCGGGAACGTAGGACGACACCGCATCCGACACGAGCGTGGTCTTGAAGTTGTGGTGGAAGGCCTCGCGGGCCGTCTCCTCAACGCAGATTTGCGTCACCGTTCCCGTGATCAGGAGCGACTCGACACCCTGCTCCCGCAGCAGATCGGCGAGCGGGGTCCCGTGGAAAGCGCCATACCAGAATTTCTCGATGATGACGTCGTCGGGCTCGGGGTAGATCTCCTGGATGATATCGGTGCAGTCGAGCTCCTTCCCGACGTCCGGGTAGAACCGCCTGTGACCCTTCCAGCAGCACCGGGTTAGCGGGCGGCACTGTGGCGACCACTCCCAGAGGAGAGTGTAGCCGGGCCAGGTGATGAACTTCGTGTAGACCACCGGGAAGCCGCGGCGGCGGAACGCGTCGAGGAGCGTCCGGTGGGCCGGGATCGTGGCCCGCGCGTCGGTAACCTCGAGCGGCGCGCCCACCCGGACAAAATCGTTCTGCATGTCGACCACGACCAGCGCCGGCCGAGACAGCCGCTCCGCAGGGGTGAGCACCGCGGGCAATCCTAACCGAGTCGGCCGGGGTCAGGCAATCCGGTCCTGCCTCCGCCCGGGCCCGTGCTACGCTCTGGCGCCATGCTGGACCCGATCCCGTCGCTCCTGCCCACAACCGTGATCGGGTCGTACTCACTGCCCAAGTGGCTCGAGGCGGTGCGCGAGCTTCAGACGCAGGGCCGCCTCAGCGACGACGAGCTCGAGGAGGCACACGACAACGCCGTGAAGGCGTGCCTCAAGGATCAGGAGCAGGCGGGCGTGGACATCGTCACGGACGGCGAGCTGCGGCGCGAGACAATGGTTTACTTCTTCAACCGCCATATCAGAGGGTTCCGCCTCTACGGGCCGCTCAAGGCCATCGGCACGCTCGACCTCTCCATCCGGATGCCCGATCCGGTCGTGGAGACGAAGGTGGCGAGGGGCGGGATGCCGCTGGTCCGGCATTGGCAGTTTGCGCAGGCGCACTCGGCGAAGCTCGTGAAGGTGTGCGTCACCGGGCCTCACATGCTTGCCAAGCGCGCGTGGAACGAGGTGTACGCGAGCGACCGCGAGCTCGTCTTCGATCTCGCCACGATCCTCAACGCGGAGTTGCGTGACCTCGCGCACGCGGGCTGCCGCTTCATCCAGGTGGACGAGCCGGTGTGGGTCGGCTACCCCGAGGAGGTCAAGGCGTGGGCCGTGGAGGCGTTCAATCGCACGGTGGAAGACGTGGACGCGAAGATCACGCTCCACGTCTGCTACGGCAACTACCAGCGCGCGCGCCTCTTCCCCGGCACCTACCGAGACCTCTTCCCCGCCCTCCTCGGCGCCCACGCGTCCCAGCTCGTGCTCGAGTTCGCCGTGGACGACCTCGCCCAATTCGACGACATCGTCGGGCTGTTCCCCAAGACGCTGGAGCTGGGCCTCGGCGTCGTGGACGTGAAGACGGACGACCTCGAGACGCCGGAGGGCGTCGCCGCGCGGCTCCGCCGCGCGATCGCGCGCATCTCGCCGGACCGGCTCTACGTGACTCCCGATTGCGGTCTCAAGTACACCCGCCGCGAGGTCGCCTTCGCCAAGCTCAAGGCGATGGTGGAGGGCGCCCGGATCGTCCGCGGCGAGCTCACCGGCCAGCGCTAGTCCCCCGGGAGCCGCACCCCCCGCGCTCGTGTTTCACAGAGCGAAGAAGCGCGCGGCCTGAGCTTCGCCTCCTGCAACGATGGGTCCTTTGTTGTTCGCCGCGTATCGGCAGGATTTTCTGGGCGGCGTTGTTGTTCATGGGCCTGATGCGCGCGAGAGGCGTCGTTCGAGAAGCTTCGGGGCGAACACGACAGCATAGTCCAGTTGAGGGTTCGGAGCTTCTTGTTCCGAGGCGAGACCCGAAGCGGCCTTCCATCGAAGCTCGCGCTTGGACTCGACGACGAGCACCGTGGGGCGGAATCGCATGTCACGGGAGCCCGGAGGCTGAATGAAAATTGTCAGCGACTGGCCAACCACGGCGTTCTGAGGCGTTGATCTCGACTCGTGTCTCGAGGTGGTAAATCGCCTCGTGACCCAGAACGTCCCTCTCACGAGGGCAGACCGTTGAGGTCGATGATCCCGTTTAGGACGCCCACTATATCACCAGAGCGGTGGCCACGTCGTGGGCGGCACGATCGGCAGCACGACGTGCGACGGGTGCTGCGGGTCGTGCATCAGCGTGAGCACGCCGCCCGCGGAGTTCTCGATCTGCGGGACGGGCGGCAGATACGAGGGAAAGTTGCTCGGGCCGACCGACACGCGGAGCTGATGCCCCGCCTTGATCACCGCGTTGGTCGAATAGACTTCGATCTGGAGCAGCATCGGCTCGTCGGGCGTCACCACCTGCACCGAATCCCGCGAGAACAGATGCCACGGCTGGATGTTCTCGCCGGCGATGATGCGGCTCAGCGTCGGATCCACCGCACGGAACGACGCCGCGAGCAGGCCAAAGCTCAGCTCTTCCGACGAGCCGTCCGGGTGTACGTCGGCGACGCGCACGGAGAGAATGGCCTCGTTGCGCGTCGTCTTGATCCACATGTTGGCCGCGATGGGCCCCGCCATCTTCACGTCGGCCTCGAAGACCGGCGTCGTGTAGACGAGCTCCGTTTGCTCGTTGAAGGTGTTGTCGGTCGCGCACTCCGGCGGCACGACGCCGAGGAGGAGGATGAAGCGCTCCGAGGTCCCGGAGCAGTAGCCGAAGAGGTAGATCTGCGCGAACTGATCTTCCGTCTCGAGCGTGTTCGGCGCCACCGTCGACAGACGATGACCGCCGCGCAAGTAGAGCCTCCGCGGCCTGATGTCGGGTCGCGGCCATGCGCTCATGGTCTCCATCTGGCCGTCACCCTTCAGCTTCACCGTGACCGGCGGAATCAGATCGGGCCGCGAGTTGAGCCCTTTCAGGTAGTAGTCGAACCAGCGCAGCGCGATCTGCTGCAGGCCCGGGACGTCGCCGTCGGGCAGGAGCGAACCGCCCGACGTCTCGGTGTGGTTGCCGTCGACCATCAGGAGCTTCACGGGCACCTTCAGCGCGCGCAACTTCTCGAAGTTGAGCGTCTCGCCACGCACGAACAGGTCGCGCCAGCCGCCGACGAGGAACGCCGGGACCTTGATGTGGTCGAGCTTCCAGTAGGGCGAGGCGACGCGGTTCTCGTCGTAGGTCTGCTGCCCCCAGAGTTTGATGACCGTCGGGAGCGTCGTCGTCGTCAGCGCACCGGCGTGCTGGATGTCGTTGAGCACGTACTGGATCGGATCGCTGGTGGCCCAGCCCGGCGGGATCACCTCCGCGGCCGTGACGAGCGCGAGCCACGTCGGGATGAACGCGAAGTTCGCGTCGCCACCCGTGCGCCCGAAGTCGCGGTAGTCGTCGGTCGACGAGGCGATCGGGAAGATCGCCTTCAACGCCGGCGGCTGCAGCGCGGCGGTGAGCATCTGGTTGATCGCGCGGTACGACGAGCCGTACATCCCGACGTTGCCGTCGCTCCACGCTTGCGCGGCGGCCCACTGGACGACCTCGTAGCCGTCCATCTGTTCGATCTCGCAGCGGTTGCACCACGTCCCGCCGGAGCTGCCCTGACCACGCACGTCGACGGCCACGTGGACGTAGCCGCGCGCGATCAGGTACCCCGGCGCTTCGCCCGCGATCGCCTTGCTGTACGGCGTCATCGTGATGAGCACGGGATACCGCCCGGGGGCGTCGGGGCGCGAGACGTCCGCGTAGAGCACGACGCCGTCGCGCATCATGACCGGCACTTCCTTGTCGACGACGGTCGCGTATCGCGCCGGCCGGTCGTACGGTGTCCACTTCAGGTCGGCGCTCTGGGCGGCGGCCGCGAGGAGAAGAACCACGATGAGAACCACGACGGCGGCGAGCGCAGAGGAGCGGGAGTACATGGGACCCTCTTTGGCGGTCACAGGGATTTTCCCTCGGTTTCGTTGACACTGGTTCAGCATCGGAATTCTATGCGCGCCGCGCTTCCGGTTCATGCTCTGCACGAAGGCGTCTCTCCTCTCATCGCAAGTACTCAGGCGCCGCGGATACGTTGTTGGTCGCGCGTTCGGTCCCGCCCCACTGGAGCAGTGGTTCATGCCCGGTACCATGAACAGCCCGAAGAGCGTCTGCGTCTCCGTGAGCGCCTCCGCGGGCCGCTTCGCCTGCGTCGCCGCGACGCGGTAGGGCCTGGTTACGAATCCGCCGCGAAGATACTGATCGGCTATATCGTCCGCGCTCACTATCAGGCGTTTCCCTGAATTGCTTCGGGGAGATCCCCGCAGTGGCTGGCAAAACGCCTATGCCGAGCGCGTGATTGGATCGATTCGATAGGAATGCCTCGACCACGTCGTGGCGATCGGCAAACGGCATCTGCTGGCGATCCTGTCGGAGGCCGGCGTGAGCCGATGGGGCGAATAAGTGGAAGGCACAGGTGCAGGAATCCCGATCGCGCGCACTGCGGGGCAGCCCGGCAGATTCACGGGCCGGCAGCTTTCTGTCGACCTTTCCCGGCAAATGGACCGTCAGACCGAAATCGGTCTCGGCTATGTCCGTGTTGACGCCGGCAAAATCTTGAGAATGGCAGGGGGCCACGACGTCGACTTCGTCTATGCTTCAGGAACATACAAGTTCTGATTGATTGAGGGCGGTCGCCCCAGGCGTCCGGAACCGGGAGTCGCCGCTAGACGCCCAGGTAGTACTTCTTCACCAGCTCGTGGTCCCGCAGCTGCTGCGTGCTCTGGCCTTCGAACTCGATCCTGCCGTGGACGATGATGTAGCCCCGGTCGGCGATCTTGGTTGCCTGATTGAAGTTCTGCTCGGCCATCAGCACCGTCAGGTCGTGGCGATCCTTCAATTCCTTGATCTTCGCGATCACCCGGCTCACGAGGATTGGCGCCAGCCCCACCGAGGGCTCGTCGACGAGGAGGATGCGGGGCGAGGACATCAGCGCGCGGGCCACGGCCAGCATCTGCTGCTCGCCGCCGCTCATGCTGCCCGCGAGCTGCCGTCGGCGCTCACGGAGCACCGGGAAGGCCTCGAAGCCGAAGGCGAGGTTGCGCTCGATGTGGCCGCGCGCGGCCGTTCGGTAGGCGCCGAGGAGCAGGTTCTCCTCGACTGTCAGCTTGGGAAAGAGCCGGCGCCCCTCCGGCACCAGGGCGATGCCGAGGCCCACGATCTCTTCCGTGGATTTCGTCGTGAGGTCGATCCGCGTGCCGTCGGAGTCGAGGAAGATCTCGCCGGCCGCCGGTCGCACGATGCCCATGATGCACTTGATCAGCGTGCTCTTGCCGTTGCCGTTCGTGCCCAGCAGGGCGACGGTCTCGCCCTGGCGGATTTCGATGGACACGCCGTGCAGCACACGGACGGCCCCGTAGCCGGCGTCCACGTCGCGGACCACGATCCTACTCGCCAAGGTAGGCCTTCTCGACGGCCGGGTTCCTCACGATCTCGGCCGGCGTCCCCTCGGCGATGCGCTCGCCGGCGTCGAGCACGACAACGCGCTCGGAGAAGCGCATCACGGCCCGCATGATGTGCTCGATCATGACGATCGTGATGCCCTGTTCGTTCAGGCGGAAGAGCAGCGCCAGGATATCGTCCACCTCGACGCTCGAGAGCCCGGCCATCGCCTCGTCGGAGATGAGCAGCGTCGGCCGGGCCGCCATCGCGCGCGCTAGCTCGAGCTTCCGCATCTCGATCTGTGTGAGCTCGGCCGGCCGCAGATGCGCCTTCGCCTCGAGGCCGATGGTGCGGAGGATCTCCGCGGCCTCGGCGTCGGCGTCGCCGGCCTGGGATCGCGCGTGCGCCGCGTACTCCAGCGGGATGCCCAGATTTTCGCGGACCGTCATGCTGGTGAACGGCTTCGGGATCTGGAAGCTTCGCACGATACCGAGCCGGGTCCGCCGGTGGGCCGCCAGCGTGGTGATGTCACGACCCTCGAAGAGGATCCGGCCGCCGTCCGCGGCGAGCGCGCCGGACACGCAATTGATGAGCGTCGTCTTGCCGGATCCGTTCGGTCCGATGAGGCCGAACCGCTCGCCTGCCCTCACGGACAGGCTCACCCGATGGAGCGCGGTGAAGCCGCCGAAGCGCTTGGTGAGCCCGTCCACCTCGAGCAGGGTCCCCGCCATGACCCGCCTCAGCGGCCTCGCAGGCGCCGCACCAGCCCGAGGATGCCCTCGGGTGCCAGCACGACGAAGGCGACGAGCACCACGCCGACGATGAACAGATTCATCTCAGAAGAGATCGTCACCGTCGCCAGCTGCTGCGCCGTCCCTAGCAGCACGGCCCCGATCACCGGCCCGACCCAGCTCGTCGTCCCGCCGATCATCGGCATCGCGAGCGCGTTCACGGCGTAGTCGAGATTGAATGCCGAGTTCGGCTCGACGAAGGTCACGTAGTAGGGAAACGGCGCGCCGGCGACGCCGAGCAAGAACCCGCTCACGGTGGTCGCGAAGAGCTTGAGGCGCAGGGTGGGCACGCCCATGCACTCGGCCGCCTCCTCGTTGTCCCGCAGCGCGGCGAGCCCGCGACCGATCCAGGACCGCTCGATGAACCGCGCCACCGTCACCGCAACGACGGAGAGCAGGACCATCACCGTGAAGAGGAACGTGACGTAGCTGCCGAACGGAGGACCGCTCGGGCGGATGACGCTCAGGCCCCGGGATCCGCCGACGTACTCCCAGTTGATGATCATCGTCTGCAGCACGATGGACAGTGCCAGCGTCGCGATGGAGAAGAAGACGCCTCGGAGGCGCAGCGTGAGGTAGCCGATGCCGAGCCCGAGCAGGGCGGAGACGAGCCCGCCCGCGAGGATCAGCACCGGGAGCGGCGCTCGCGTCGACTGGATGAGGAAGACGGCGGTGTACGCCCCGAGCGCGAAGAAGGCCGGCGTGCCGAAGTTGACGTAGCCGGCGTAGCCGCCGAGGATGTTCCACGCGGTGGCGATGACGACATACTGGAGCACAACGTACCCCGCGAAGTAGACGTACTGGTTCACGCGGAGCTCGGCGACGACGATCCCGGCCCCGACGACGGCCAGGCCGACGAGGAGCGCGCGGGCGGGCCGCGCCATCATCTGCCGAAGAGCCCGGCCGGGCGCACCGCGAGCGCGACCAGGAGAATGCCGAACGACACGGCGAGTGACCAGGAGGGGCCGAAGAACGTCGACATCAGGCTCTCGGCCACGCCGAGGATGACGGCGGCCACGAGCGTCCCCGCGACGCTGCCCATGCCGCCCAGGACCGTGATCGCGAACATGCGGCCGATGTAGTCGCGGTCGGTTGACGGCACCACCGGCGCGATCGTGATGAGGAGCGCGCCGGCGAGGCTCGCGGCCGCGATGCCTACGCCGAAGGCGATGGTCTTGATCTGGACGGGATCGGCGCCCATCAACCGCAGCGCCAGGCGATCCTGGGACACCGCCATGACAGCGCGCCCGTAGAACGTTCTCGACAGGAAGAGGTGCAATGCCAGCGTCATGGCGAGCCCCACGAGGCACGGCACCAGCAGGCGGAACGCGATCCCGACGCCGCCGAGGTCGATCGACTTGCCGATGTAGGCCGCGTCCACGAGGCGATAGTCGACGCCGTACTTGAGGCTCAGACTCACTTCGATGATGAAGAGAACGCCGAAGAAGAAGACGAGCCCCCGGAGCGACTCATCGCCTCGGCGCTCGAAGCTCCCATAGTAGAGGCGATAGACGACGGCGCCGAGGAAGTAGAACACCGGCGTGAAGAGGAGCCCGGTGAGGATCGGATCGAGACCGAAGGAGCTGTTCATCACGTAGGCCGCGTACGAGCCGAGGATGACGAAGGCGGGCTGGGCGATGTTGGCGATGTCGAGCAGGCCGAAGATGAGCGAGACGCCCAGGCTGACGGCGGCGTAGAAGCCGCCGAGCAGCAGTCCGGCGACCACCGCGTTGGCGAGCAGATCCCAGGAGAACAGGGAGCGCCCGCTAGTTTTTCGCCGCGGAGTACGGGTAGATGATGGCGCCGGATTTGAGCTCCTCGGGGTAGAGCACCACCTTCTTGCCCGGCCCGCGGAACTGCTCGATGCCCGTGCCGTCGATCTTCTGGTACTGGACCATGAGGGTGCGCCCCTTGGCCCACTCGCCGTTCTTCCCGAACTTCACCCGGCCGACGATCGTGTTGAACTCCGTGGCGCGGATGTAGTCGGCCAGTTTCTGCTGGTCGAGGCTCTTCGTGGCCTCGACCGCCCGGCCGAGCACCTGGACCAGGGCGTACGAGTAGGGCGGGAGGTAATACCCGAGCGGATCGACGCCCGCCTTCGCCGCCCGCGCCTGGTACTCCTTCAAGAACTCCTTGATGCCCGGGAACGCCAGCATCGTCGGCTCCGGCGCCCAGAAGTCGTAGTTCACGACGCCGTTCAGCATCGACCCCATGCTCGACATGACGCTGGTGAACTGCAGGCCGACCATGCCGCCGCCGAAGATCTTGGGCCGCAGACCGACCTCGTGGGCCGCGCGCAGCATGCCGACCGAGTCCGGCGGGTACGACGCCACGAACACGATGTCGGCGTTGGTGGCCTTGATGGCCCGGACGATCGGCGTGTAGTCGACGGTGCTCGGCGGATAGGTCTTATCGTAGACGGTCTTGAAGCCGAACTTCTTGATCAGCTCGCGCGCGCCGACCAGCGCGTTCTGCGGGTACTCGGCGTCGGCGCCGACGATCGCGACGGTCTGCGGTCGTGGGGTTTGTGTCGCCGCCAGCTCGAAGAAGCCGATGGCCGTGCTGGTCTGTGGATCGGGCCCTGCCGGCTGGATCTGGAAGAAGTTCGGGTATCGGTACTTCTCGTTGTTGGCGAGCCCGAACATCCCCAGGATGGTTAGCTTGCGCTCCATTGCGATGGGCATGAGCGGAGCGATGAGGTTGGTGCCGTAGCCGGAGATGACGAGATCGACCTTGTCCACATCGAGGAGCTTCGTGTAGATGCCGGGCACGGTGGCCGGGTTGGTTTGGTCGTCGTAGTAGACGAGCTCCACCGGTCGGCCGAGCAAGCCGCCCCGCTTGTTCACGTCGTCCTTCCAGATCTGCACGGCCAGCAGCGCCGGCTTGCCGTTGGCGGAGAGTCCGCCGGTCAGCGCCATGCCGAAGCCGATCTTGATCGGGTCGGCGCCCCGGGCGACGAATACGCCACCGCTCGCGAGCACGAGCGCGCCGACCGTGGCCCCGATCAGGGCCCAGTTGAGAATCCCCCGCGTCCCATACCGTTTCATCGGTTCCTTCTCTCTGCGCGCTTCTCACGGGGCGCGCTCGTCGCTCTCGGAGGCGAGTCGTCGCCACGTATATGGGAAACCGACGGGAAACGCAACCACGAATCGGTCGAGGGTCACGGCGATTCGACGGGGGCGTGCCCCCGCGGGACGCTAGCGGTCCTCTGGCGGCAGCAGGCGCTCCAGGCCGTGCACCTCGCGGCCGCGGGCGATCGAGAAGTCGCCGACCGCGTCCCTTGAGTCGGTAGGATGTGGTGAAATTTTTGGGACACGGCACTAGCTTGCAGATATCGGAGATGAGGTCTGGTTATAATGACGTGCGTTCTAGGTCACTCGCAGAAGTGCCATATACGTCGCGGAGGTTGCCATGAAAGCCCTGCTGCTCTCAGTGAGTCTCTTTCTGATGGCTGGCGCCGCCGTGGCGGGGGACACGAGGCATACTGATGTCTTAACGCCTGATGCGCTGATATGGAAGGACAACCCCGCCTTTCCGAAGGGTATTCAGATCGCCGTCCTGGTAGGTGATCCGAGTAAATCCGGTGAGACAGTCGTCTTGCGCATCAAGTTCCCACCCAACTTCCAAATGCCACCGCACACTCACCCCTATTCCGAGGTTGTGACCGTGATCAGCGGCCCAATCGGAACCAACAGTGGTGAGAAGGTTGAAAAGAAAGGCGATCTGTTGAAGCCGGGATCATTATGGGTGTACCCGGCAAAACACCCACATTATGCTTGGACCGGAAACGAGGAGGCGATTCTCCAAGTTCAGTTCATCGGCCCCGGAGGCATCGACTACATCAACCCCGCTGACGATCCGCGGAAAAAACAGTAGCACGCGCTTTCGGTCCTGCAATCGTGGTCGCGGCCGACGGCCGCCAATCGCGGGCGCGCGGGTGGGCGGTCGAGGATCTTAGACGCGGAAACCGCACGTCGTGGTCACGGCGAGTGACCAGATACGCCCCAGGAGGCGGAGACCACGCCTCCCGCGGCGCTGGGCCCCGTGGTGGAGCGCGCCGTGGAGCTGACCGCGTGTGCCGGGACGCGCTGACACGCGGAGGGACCGCGACGTTCCTCCGCGAGGCCACGATCTCTGCTGAGCTGTGGGAGTTCGGCGTCTACGCCGACCTCTTGGAAGAAGCTCAGACGGGCAGCGTTCGCTGATCCTGCCCTCTCATCGCCTGTCACGGCTAACGGCCTTTGAGAATTCAGCGCTGCGCGACTGCCTCCTTGGGGGACTCCCGGCCTCCCCGGGTCCGGTGTACTGGAGGATCCACAAGCCCTGATTCTTCTCGCTGATGTAGATGAACCCACGGGCATCCACGAGTACTCAGGGACCAAACTTTGCCGAAGCAGATGAGGATGAAGCCCGCCCGCTTTAGTCCCCCGAGACCAAGCCAGGTCGTCTCCCGGTAGTGTCTCAGTTTGAGGTCAAACTGAGACACTACCCGTCTCCCGTATGCCACTCTGCGCTTGACGCGCGCCCCGCGCGGACGGAAAAACGAGCACTTGGGCCTGGCACCCCGATTGCTGGAACCCGTCGTCATGCCCGTTCTCCGGGATGCGTCATGCCCGTTCTCCGGGCTGCGAAAGGTGGGAAACCATGGCATACCAGGCCGAAATCAGTCGTAAAAACCCGGGTTGTTTCTTGTTTCTGATCGACCAGTCAGAGTCGATGGAAGACCCTTTTGGCGGCGGAGAGGCTGGCAGAACGAAGGCCGAGGAGCTGGCGACGATTCTCAACAAGCTGATTCATAATCTGTGCATCCGTTGCGCCAAATCGGACTCTATTTACGACTACTTTCATGCCGGTGTGCTGGGCTACAGCGAAGAGAGCTGTAAACCAGCGCTCGGCGGTGAACTGAGCGGGCACTCTTTGGTACCCATCAGTGAATTCGCCAGTAAGCCGTTGCGCATCGAAGAGAGAATAAAGAAATCGGATGATGGCGCCGGCGGAGTGATGGACCAAACCGTGAAATTTCCAGTCTGGTTCGACCCATATTGGAAAGGGGCCACGCCGATGTGCGCCGCGCTCAAGGAGGCAACCCGGATTGTCGAGACTTGGTGTCAGGAGCATCCGAAGGGATTTCCGCCGATCGTCATTAACATCACGGACGGCGAGGCAACGGATGGAGATCTCGTTGCCGAGGCGCGTAAATTAACGGCGGTCGGTGGCGATGACGGTTCGGTGTTGCTCCTGAACATCCACCTTTCGTCGACGGCCGGACCATCGATCGAATTACCGACCAACGTCAACAAACTCCCGGATCAACATGCCAAACAGCTCTTTGAAGCCTCATCGACCCTCACACCGTTCATGGTTGCACGCGCGAAAGAGCTGGGTATGCCGGCCGCGGAAAACTCGCGAGGATTCATCTTCAACGCGCAACCGTTGCACGTAATCCATTTTCTCGATATCGGCACGCGGCCGGCTAATGTGCATCTGCGCTGAGTACCACGGCAGTGGCACCTCCTGCGGTGAAGCACGCCAAGGCGGCCAACGAGTGTGACATAAAGGTCTTCTCCTGCCCAAAGTTGGGCAATAGTCTTGAGGAGTACGAGGATGCCTGGGCGCATCGGCAAACTCGCACCCCAGTCGGCATCCGCGTGGCGGTGGCTGACGGCGCCACCGAAAGCAGTTTTTCCAAGTTGTGGGCAGTGCTTTTGGCCGAAAGCTATGTGCGAAGTGAGGGCACCGGGGCAGAGTTTTTTGCGCGGTTGGAGCCGGCTCGCCGCCTCTGGCGGCGAAGATTGGCGGGTCGGCCTCTCCCCTGGTTCGCGAGCGAAAAGGCCGAGCAGGGTGCCTTTGCGGCTTTCCTCGGTGTCCAGATCGACGCTCACAAGAACGGTTGGACGGCGCTGGCCGTTGGTGACTGTTGTCTTATGCAGGTCGATAACGTCGGTCAAGGGATGCGGGTGGTCGAAATGTTTCCGTTACAGAAATCTTCGCAATTCACGATGAGCCCTTATCTGATCGGCTCCAGGTCGATCGGCGAATCACTGAACGAATGGATACAAATCAGCAAGGGCAGCCTCCGCGATGGAGACATGCTTCTGCTCGCCACTGATGCGGTGGCCGCCTGGCTGCTCAAACAGCATGAAGAGGGGCGACCATTATGGAAGTGGCTGTACCGGAAGCTGAGTACGCCAGAGAGCTTTGCCGCAATGGTCGCCTACGGCCGCAAAAATGGACTGCGCAACGACGACTTTACCC
>Ga0209350_1000544_pt1 | contig 20274 bp, 19 predicted proteins | sample GraSoi013_2_20cm_2_FD_185822 | JGI IMG/M metagenome (GOLD analysis project Ga0209350, IMG submission 185822) | Grasslands soil microbial communities from the Angelo Coastal Reserve, California, USA - Sample 09_27_2013_2_20cm (SPAdes) (version 2) | ecosystem: Environmental > Terrestrial > Soil >...
GCGGGCGCCGGGAGGACGCGCTCATTGCGTATACATTCGATCAATATCTCCAGACCGGCGAACCGGACTGGCCGTTGCTGCTGCCGATGGTGAAGAGTGCTTCACGCGCGATGGATGCCGTCCAGCGACTCGCCCGGGAGCAGTGGGGACTCGCGATCGCGAGGTTCACGGTGACCGGCGCATCCAAGCGCGGCTGGACATCGTGGCTCACCGCGGCCGTCGATCCCCGCGTGGCGGGCGTAGCTCCGATGGTCATCGACATGCTCAACATGAGGGCGCAGATCGAGCTGCAGCGGCAGACGTTCGGCGGGCTGTCTGAGGAGATCAAGGATTATGAGGAGATTCGGCTCCCCGAGCGCATCGATTCGCCGACCGGGCGGGAGCTGGCGGGGATGGTCGACCCGTACAGCTACCGCGACCGGCTGCTGCAGCCCAAGCTCATTCTGCTCGCAACCAACGATCCGTACTGGCCACTCGATGCGCTGAACGTCTATTGGAATGGGCTGCCGGAACCGAAGCGGGTTCTTTATCTCCCCAATCAGACGCACGGCCTGCGGGATGTCGACCGCCTCATCGGTAGCCTCGCCGCACTGAACCGCTATGCGGAGGAGGGCAAAGCGCTGCCAGAAGTGTCCGGAGTTTTCACGCAGCGCAACGGGCGGCTCGAGCTCACCGTGCGCACCGATCGGACGCCTGCGCGCGTGTTGGCGTGGAGCGCGCTGAGCGCGACGCGCGATTTTCGTCAGGCACGCTGGACCTCTCGCCGATGCAGCCGCTCGGGCGGTCTCTACGAATGCGAGGCGCGCACGCCGGACGACGCCTACGCGGCGCTGTACGCCGAAGCCGTGTTCCACGATCGCGGCGAGCATGGCTTTTCGCTTTCCACGACGGTTCATATCAGCAGCGGCCCGCAGGCTGATCATCGGACTGCACCGGTCGACCGCGGGCATCGATGAGCTCCGCGCACCCGCCGCACGCCGTCGATCTGGGCGAGCGAGGCTGGGAGCCCCGAGAGTCTTCGCGTAGCCGCGAGCCCGTGAGAGCGCCGCGCGCAAGCCGATCGAGGCGTGGTTGGTAGCGGGGGGCCGCTTCGAGACTTTATAGCGCCTATCCCATCCGGGTGTCGGCAGTACGGGCCAGCATCGTTGCGACGAGATGAGACACATTGCAACGGTTTGCATCGAGGTGCTCCAAGTAGATTGCCTTCGATACAACGGAATGCCGTTCTGTCTGTGAGGCGCCGGATGGCGTGGATCGTCGCCTCCCGGCCAGGACCGGTCACTGAACCTACGAAACCCCGTTACCACGGAATAGACAGGACGTTCATAAAGGCGGCAGCGCAAGGAAAGCGGTCTTGCCCTTGCTCTTCACGTAACGGTCCAGCGAAGGATCGAGGCGCACTGCAGTCTGTAGATCGCTGACAGCTTCGCGCGAGTCGCCAAGCCCTCCGAAGGCTGCGCCGCGGAGGAAATAGGCCCGAGGCAGCCTTGGATCAAGTTGGATCGCCTGGGTCTCGTCTCTTATGGCACTTTCGTAGTCGTGCTGACGCAGGGACACGTAGCCTCGTTCGCTCCACAACGCAGCAGTTTTCGGACGAGTTTAGAGTTGATACCTATGACTGTGTCGAAGTCCCGCAAGGCCGCGTCGTCATCAGATTGCGCTGCGTAGAATACCCCACGGTTGTAGTAGAGGTCGGCGTTACGGGGAGCCGATTTAACGGCTTCATTGTAATCGCCGAGTGCATGCTGCTTATCGCCCTGGGCAAAATACGCGGCGGCACGATTCGCAAACAGAAAAAAGCGCTCGTTGCCCTGGAGAATTTTGCGGTCCAACGACTTTGTGCATGCCTGAATGACCCTGGGCGGCGCCGTGTTCCCGTTGCGATTAATGCACGCCTCGATCACGATATGCTTTTCCCAATTGAGCTGATGCTCACAGATCGCCGACTGGATATAGAACCCACGGAGGTCTTTAACATCAGCATCTAAGCCAACTTCCCTCATGCAGTTGGTGAATTCGTCCGGAGCAGGCGAGCGAAACTCGCGCCCCTCGCCCGAACCCGCCTAGGATGCCTACGCAGCGGGCCGGTGGCGTAAGCCGTGCTATCGGACTCGCTGCGACCCTTAGCCGATCACCTTACATAATCCGTGCCCGCGATTACCTATCGCGAAATCTGCGACATAGTTGTCGTCGATAGAGAGATGCGGGCCGTCGTTCCCGAGCGCTAGGTGCGACAGGATATTCGGACCGTTCCGGCGCATGAGTGGGGAATGAAGAAGGCGTGGCTCGCGTAGTCAAAGACCAGGCGTCCGACGACATCTGGCATCTCAGCATCGAGGACTTATTGGCTCCTTCGAGGGAACCGGCGCGAGCTGCGGGCGCGGGTCCCTTCGTCATCAACCTGAGGACGTCGTCGACCACGATCGGCTCGCCGCCAAAAGGACTGCTGCCGATCTATCGACTGCATGTATACCAACTCGAGCGAACTCACGACGGGCGGCCGCAGTTTCAGCTCCGCCTGGGTATCATCGAATCCGAGCTGGAAGCCGACGCGCTCCTCTCAATGGTGCGCGAGCACTACCCCGCCGCTATCAAGGAAACCGCACAAGACGACGACAAGGCCGCGATCGCGCGTGCAGCGCGCGCTGCGGGGCCGGCGAAACCGCCGAGCGCAGTCGCGGACGCAAAGGCACCTGTCGCTCAAGAGCGGCGGAAGCCCACCCCGCCCGCTGCGCGACAGACCGCCCCGCCTGCAGCGCGACAGGGCGCCCGGCCGGCAGCGCGACAGCCCGCCCACGCTGCAGCACGGCGGGCCGCCCCGCCGCCAGCCCGACACGCCGCGGTGGAATCAGCAGAGCATTTTCGGTGGGACATCGACGAGCTGTTGCCGGGGCTTGCCGCAGCTTGGCCGCCGCCGTCGGCGCCCGAGCCGACGTTGCCGCTTTATACAGCGTCCAAAGGCGAGCGCAAGCCACCCAAGCTGAGCGCCTCGCGCGGCTCCGCAAAAGCGCAGATGCCGCCATCCTCCGCGGCGGCGCCAAGCACGAAAGTGAGCGCACGGTCTGGCGCGACTCCTCCGTTGCAGAAGGCGCGACCGTCTCAGACTTCTCAACGCGTCACCAATACATCTCTTGCTGAACGGCGGGAACTACCATCGGTCGCACCCACTCAAGTTCCGACCGAGCCGCGCGAACGTGTCAATCCAGCAGCGCCGCTCGCGAAGACCGCGCAGCTGTCCGTCGAGGTCTCGCACGGCGTGTCGCACATTGAGGGGGCGCCGAAGAGCGCAGTTGTCGAGGAAATCGAATCGGACCCGAATGCCGTAACCGATCAAGTGGAGGTGCTCACCACAAGGAGCGAGCGGCAAATTGGTGCCGCGACGGCAGCACCGCTGCCACCGGCTAGCACGAGCAGCACGGAGTCTTGGCTCGACCAGAAGCTTCTCGACGTTTCCAAGCCCGCGCCTGCGCGACCGGAACCGGACTTGCGTAACCTCGATGCTTCTGCTCGAACCGAGCCTAAACGAGTCATTATTGCGGACTTCCCCGCAGTCGACTCCGTGCGCCCAGAACATCACGCCGTAATTGCTGCTCCCGCTCCGGCGGCTGATACCCCGGGGAAGCTACCCGTCGCAGCCGCAGAGGATGCGGATTCGGAAGCACTGCAAAGCCGTGTGGCAAAGATCGGCGCGCTCGTGGACTCGGCAGAAACACACCAAAACAGTGCGAACGCGCCTCAGAGCGATGCCAAGGCATCTGTCGCGGCTGCGCCGCCCGCCGGTTCGCCTCAGCTAATTGCACCTGAGCCGATCGGCCCGAGCCCGCCGCCGGGCACTCCGCAGTCCGCGGACGCGCGGGCAGGCGCTCCCTTGATGGACCGTACTCAAACGGTGCGTGCGCTCACACCCCTCGAGCTCGCGGACGGCGAGGCCTCTTGCTGGTTCGCCATTCAACTCATGCTTCGCGAAGAGCCGATCGATGCCGAGCAGGTGCCGAACCTCCCCATATTTGCAGAATACAGGCTGTACTCGATTACAGGTCTAGAGCAGGACCGCGTGATGCACGCGCTGCGCGTCGGCTTCTTCTCGAGCGAGCTCGCAGCGGAAGCGGTGGCAGGTTATCTCGGGAGCTACTTCGACTCCCCGGTCATCAAGCGCGTAAGCATCGCAGAGCGTGAGCGTTTTGCAGACACAGGCGTGGCAGCTCGCAAGGATGTCGGTACAGCAGCGATGCACGCCGTGATTGAACTGGCGACCCCGGCGCCTCCGGCAGAGCGCCGCCTCGCGGCTCCCTCTGACAGGCGCGCGGCTCCCTCTGACAGGCGCAAGAGTGCTGCGAGCCAAGCAACGTCGCTCTGGTCTCGCCTGGTTGCGTCGCGCCATCGGTGAGATTGCGAATTAGCCGACGCTGCCAGAAATAGGGGGGCGAGCGTGCTAACGGCCGGCGACGCGGCGCAGGGCGGTAGCGCAATCACCCATCCGACTGCAAGAAGTGCGAATCCGGCTCGGCGACCGGAGCCTAGAGCGCTTCATCAAAGTCCGGATGTACGGCTTCAATCTGTTCCTCCGCCCCTCCGCCTGCGCTTACTGAGGAGCGCCTTGCAAGGCGGGAGCGACCATGTACGTCACCTATCTCATCGGAATCGACAACTTCAAACGTGGTAGCGGGGGCGCGATTCCGACTTATAGCACCACCGTCATTCCATTCACGAGCGCGGACCGCCGCCGCAAGAATTCCTCCGTCCAGATTCCCAACCACTGTTGTAACGGACACGCTCTCACACCCGATAACGTCCGAATAGACCATCGTGAACGCCGCTGGCGCTGCCGACGGTGTGGTAACGACCGCGCTGCGGCATTTGGGGATGGGCAACGGACAGGCTGAGTGCGCTCGCATAGTCAGGAGCACGCTCCCATCGGATCGGTATGTCGCCCTTCGCAACGGATGAAATCGCCTGGACCCGATTGTCGCACGCGAAGACTGCCCGAGGCGCCCGTACGGTGGCGCAACGCCTTGCAACGGTCTGCACCCAAACGCATCACGCAGCGTAGTTTCTGCTCGATGGGATAAACTTAGCTTCTCGTCTGCGTTTGCGTTGCGAGAAGCAAAGCTCGGCGCAAAGAACAAGCGGATTTGCTCGCCGACGAAACCGTGAGAGCAGGGGATGCCGTGCTCGAGACCGACAAAGTACCAGTGCCTGTCCGGTTTCACCTCGACACGAAAGGGCGCGTCGTTAGCTTCGCTATGAGACATTGATAACACCGCTCGCGCACAGCTCGGACCGACTGATGCCGACACCCGAGATGCACCGAATGCACGCGACGGGTGAGCTGCGTTTTCCTTTGTTCGCGCCATTGTGTGGAACCTGACGACGGACGCCAGCCGGCTGGACCTCGCACCCAGCAGCCCGTTCCGCGTCTCCGCGACGCTCGAGCGGACGATCTCATCCACATGGGCCACCGCCTCTAAGAGGCGCGAGAAACGTCATCAGTCGGAAGAGAACTCAATCGACCCGAACTGTCGCTGACGCCGTAACCGTATTGACGCCACTGAGAGGCGTTGCGCCTGCGTTCAAAACAACAATGTCGGTCACGGTGCTAGGCACGCCATCCTGCCCGGCATGTATGGTCACGTGAAAGACGCACTGTCCGGATGTCGTGGAAATACCGGTATTGGTCGAAGCGTTCATCACTGGAACCAGAGACACCCCCGCTTGCCCCACCAGGACTTTCACATTAGAGGGTGCAGAAGCGCCAGGAGAGCAATTCGCCGTATCGTCGGTAATGGCGATATGCGCGCTGGAGATTGTGTGTGGAGTCGTGTCAATAAACGGGAAGACAGCGCCCGGAGCCAGGCCGGAAAGCATGGAGCTTGCCACTACAAACTGACTGCCATCGCCGTTTGCGGACGCTTCCCTGGCAGGCAATACCACAGCGAGCGAAACGACCAGACCAACTGCGAGAACCACATAGTACTTTCGAGTCTTCATGGGGACCTCCTCTGAACTGATTCTCGAGGGGCCTGATCCCCTCGGCCAGCATCCGCGGAGAAAGCTACGATGAGCCGGGAAGGGCCTGCAACAGGCAGTTGCGGGCTGTCCGCTGATGCCCGCTCGTGACCGCGTCGGGACGAGCGTAATTGCCGGGGGACGGTGCACTGCGGTAAAGTTTCGTGCAAATTCAAGCAATTTTTCGGTAGGTCTCTCAGATCGCTCGTGGACGGTCCCGAACCACACAGCCGGGAAGAGCGCTCCGGGTCCCGCACGTCGGATCGTCTGGACTCCTGGAAAGAGATCGCGGCGTACTTCAAACGGGATCAGCGCACTGTGCGCCGCTGGGAAGAGAGCGAGGGCCTGCCGGTCCACCGGCATCAGCACAAATCTCGCGCGGCGATCTTCGCCTACAAATCTGAACTCGACGCGTGGTGGGACAACGGCCGCCAGAGGTTGGAAGGGGACGCGCAAACTACGGCTGCGAGAGGAACGAGACGGCTCATCTGGCCGGCTGCGGCAGCGGGGATTTTGCTAGTCGTTGGCGGGATGTTCGCACGCCACTGGCTGCGGGACAGGAGCATCCGGGCTCACGTCCAGTCGATTGCGGTCCTGCCGCTTGCGAATCTCTCTCAGGATCCAGGGCAGGACTACCTTGCGGATGGGCTAACCGAAGCTCTGACGACCAATCTCGGAAAACTCAGCGCCCTGCGCGTTATTTCCCGGACTTCGACTGCGCAATACAAGGGCACAAAGAAATCCATTCCCGAAATTGCACGCGAGCTGCACGTGGATGCGCTGGTAGAGGGTGCGGTCATGCGCTCCGGAGACAGGGTCCGGATTACGGCACAGTTGATTGAGGCACCGGCGGACCGGCATGTGTGGGCCGAAACCTATGATCGCGACGTCCGGGACGTGCTGGCATTGCAAGCTGATGTGGCGCGCGCGATTGCCGTGCAGATCCGTGGGAATCTATCCTCTATCCCGGCACCGCATGAAGCGATACCGCTAAATCACGAGGTGTATGAGCTATATCTAAAGGGCCGCTACGCGCGGGATGAGGGCAGCGAGGATGGCCTGAAATTGGCCTTTGAATACTTCCGGCAGGCCCTGGAGAAGGATCCGCAATACGCACCGGCCTACGCGGGACTCGCCGACTGCTACGCCCATCTTCCCTTCTACTCGGAAACCCGTCCGGCAGAGGCCTTTCCCAAAGCAAAAGCTGCCGCGCTGAAAGCGCTGCAGCTCGATCAAACCCTGGCCGAGGCACATGCTTCCATGGCTTACGTGGAAACCTATTACGATTGGAACTGGCCGGGCGCCGAGGCAGAGTTCAGAAGGGCGCTTGAACTCGATCCAAATTATGCGGAAGCGCATCACTCCTACAGCAGATTCCTGGTTTCGCTAGGCCGCGTTGAGGAGGCCCGCGCCGAACTCAAGCGCGCCCAGGAGCTCGACCCGCTTTCCCTGTTGGTTCAGGCCAATAGCGGAGTCATCTCCTATTTTGGGCGGCAATACGACCAAGCCATTCAGGAACTGCGACAGATCAATCGCCTGGACCCGAAATTCTCTGTACCTTACTGGGGCCTTGGCCTCTGTTATGAACAGATGGGCGTGTATGAAGAAGCAGTCACCCAGTTGCAGAAAGCCATCCACCTCTCGGGGAGAGGGGCGAATGGTATTGCTTCTCTCGGCCACGCATATGGTCTGGCTGGTCGGCGCGGTGAGGCGCTGAAAATACTCCTCGAATTAGAGGAACGCGCCAAGAAGAGCTACGTATCCTCTTACCAGATTGCATTGGTTTATCTCGGTCTGCACCGGAACGATGAGGCATTGAAACAATTGGAGAACGCTTACCAAGAGCGCTCCACTCTTCTCACCTACCTTAAAATGGACCCCAGATTCGACCCGCTCCGCTCGGATCCACGCTTTGAGGACCTGCTCCGCCGCATTGGGCTTAAGCACTAATCAGCGCCGCGATCACAGCGTCATCGGCCAGCGCGGCTTGCGGGGCCAGGCAGGATGATCGATTGAATCTAAGCAGCAGGTTGAAATGACGAAGGAGAAGGCGAGATGACGAAGTTCTGGGTCGTGCTTCTTGGAGCTGCACTGCCTCTGACCAATCCCGTCGCGCAGAGTCAGCCGGACGCTCGGCAGAGAGTCATCGAACGCGCAAAGTCGCTCGAATTGAACACGCCTTACGTGCCGCCTCCCGGCGATCCGATGGAGCACTACGCGTCGGGATACGCCAAAATCATGTGCTCGTCAGTGTTCATCACCGGCCTGGATCCCGCGTTCGCTGCCGAGAACGTCGGCTATTTCACAGCTCCGTACGCGGAGCGCGCGAAGCTCGGCACACCGAAGATCGACCGCGAGAAGCGCAGGGTGCAGGTCACCATGCCCAATGGGAAGGTTCGCACAGCCAAGCAGGTTGCCAGTCAGGGGTGCGTGACGCTGCCGATCGGCCAAACCGATGTGTTCTTCAAGCCGTCGATTGTGAAGAGCGCGCTGCCGGATCCAAAGACACAGCCGTGGCCGATGGGCGACGTACTTCCCTCCGGGACTCTGCCGCCGGAAGTCAACCAGGCCAAGATTCAGCAGGCGGTAGATGCGGCCTTCGACCCCGCGGGCATGACCGCGGCGTTCGTGGTCACGTACAAAGGGCGGATCATCGCCGAGCGCTACGGCGAGAACATCACACGCACGACGCCGCTCGAGGGCTGGTCGATGGGGAAGAGCATAAGCGCAACGCTTATGGGCATCCTCATCAAACAAGGCGCGTACGAGCTATGGCAGCCGGCGCCAATTCCTGAGTGGCAGACTCCGGGCGATTCGCGCGCGAAGATTCGCATAGCCGATCTCCTGCACATGTCGAGCGGCCTGAGGATCCGCGCGCCACAGGATCCGGACTACGACGAGAAGGGTCCGTATGCCGATCACTTCTATCTCTACACAGGCAGCGTTGACTCCTTCAAATACGCCGCCACTCGTCCGCTGCAGTGGCCGCCAAATACCATTGGACGCTACCACAATACCGACCCGGTCCTCACGAACTACCTGATCCGCCTCGCCGTGGAAAAGCGCAATGAGGACTACCACTCGTTCCCCCAGCGCGCGCTATTCGACAAAATCGGCATCCGCACGATGGTGCTCGACACCGACCCGTACGGGAATTTCCTGCTGCAAGGCTATGAGCAAGGCTCCGGCCGCGACTGGGCGAGACTCGCAAATCTCTACCTGCAGGATGGCGTTTGGAACGGGGAACGCATTCTGCCCGAGGGTTACGTGAAGTTCGTGAGCACGCTCGCGCCTGCGTGGGAGGCAGACAAGCGTCCAATCTATGGCGGGCTGTTCTGGCTGAACGGCGACGGCACATTCCCTGCGCCGAAGGAAACGTTCTACATGAACGGCGCCGGCGGGCAGTTTGTCCTCATTATCCCCTCGTACCAACTCGCCATCGTCCGGCTTGGACACTATAAAGGTGCCAGTGCTGGCGGTCTGGCGCTGCGGAAAGCGGTTGCGATGATAATGGATGCCGTTCCCCCCGTGGACAGATAGATCCCTGGCTTGGATTACTGCCACGTGCCAACGGGCCAACGACAGCTTTTCTCGTTGCTCTGTGACCGAAAGGGTCAACAGGCGCAGTTCACTCCGAACAGGCCGATTCCGGCCTTATGAGCGCGCAAATTGCTCGCCGCAAACCTGACAGTCGCGGGTCAACGGTCACGAAGTAGGAAAGCAACAACTGGACCGTCTCAGGCGCCCTCACGGCCACCGGCAAGCCTTTGCTGGCGAATGACCCTCACCGTGTGATTGCTCAACCCTCATTGCGCTACATAGTGCATTTGAACGCGCCAGGCTGGAACGTCATTGGTGCCGGAGAGCCACGTTTGCCAGGTGTCGCCGCGGGACACAATGAGCGCATTGGCTGGGGTTTCACCATCTTTGGAGTAGATCAGGAGGATCTGTATCTGGAGACGCTGAACCCGGGCGATCCCAAGCTCTACAAGACTAGGAACGGCTGGGCGCCCATGCGCGAGGAGCACGAAACTATTCGCGTACGCGGCGCACCTGACGTGCCGGTTGTCCTCCACTTTACGAATCACGGTCCCGTAGTGTGGGCGACGGCAAGCGGGCTCTCGCACTGCGATGGATCGGCGCCGAACCGGGAACAGCTGGTTACCTAGGCTCCTTGACGCTTGACCGGGCACACAACTGGCAGGAGTTCGAACGTGCGATGCCGCACTGGAGAGTGCCTTCGGAGAACATCGTATACGCCGATCGGGACGGCAATATCGGCGAACATTCGACCGGGTTGGCGCCGCTGCGCTGAACAGGCCCGCGATCGAGCAGGCCTTTCAGATCTGGCGCAGTGTATTCGCGGCGGCGTTGCCGGTGCAGCGTTCTACGTCCACTTCGCGGAACATCCGTCACGACGTGGCACGTGAAGCTGCCACTCACCGTCGACGGCAAAGGGTCAAAGAGCCGCCGGTGGGAGGATGTGGAATAGCGGCGATTTCGATTACTGGCGGCCAATCAGGAAGGGACGCCAATGGACGTTGCAATCCGGTGCATCGGGATGCAAAACGTCGCAAATGGTAGCGGGGGCACGCTTCGAGCTTTATAGCGCCTATCCCATCCGGGTGCCGGCGGTTCCGGCCAGCGTCTTCGCGACGCGATGAGATGCTTTGCAACGTCTTGCATTCGCGTGCGCCAGCAGAACGGGGGACACAGAAGCCACACCCGTGGAAGCAGGTGACCGAATAGACGTTTGGGCTCGCGTGCGAAACACTTAACCAGATCATCTTGATTGGCAGCTGATGACGCGGTCTAGACCCAAGCTGTCAGAGTCGCACCAGCCGCCCGGCAGGCGACTATCCAGCACGGGTCGTGAACGTCACCCTGCTCGGGACGGAAGGTCCTTGAACAAATTGATAGTGGGGGCGTGCTACCTATTGATCTACCGGACGTGCGGCTCCTACAACGCCGCCGAAAATGATGTGAACGGCGGCCGATCGAGTATTCGTAGGTGCAACCCATAGTCGGTTTCGCGGGCGCCTCTTCGTCCGCCAGGCGATGGTCATTGCACACGAACAGTCGCATCTGGGGACACTTCAAGTCTTCGCTGCCCAAGGTTGATGACGGAGGAGCGGGTCTCTAAGTGGTTGGCCACGCCATCTCAAGCCAGAGTTCCAGCGTTTTGTCGTGCCATGGGACCTTGCTGAGCAAATACGGCCGTAGCTCCTCGTAGTAACGATCTTTCAGGACCTGAGGGTCGATATATCCGGCGCCGGCGAGACGAAGGACATCTTCGCGGTCCCGTTCCGCATTGCGCTCCAACTTGGAGAGCGCTATGTCGGTGGCATCCAGCGCAAAGAGTTTCAACCGCTGCCAGGGAGCTGAAGGGAACATGCGAGTCAGTCGGCTTGCATAGTCGGCCGGCGGCGTCGCGACTCCGACGTGCTGCATATAGACACGGTACCTGCGATGCAGGTTCGATCCCAGCCCAGCAAGAGTCTCGACATTGTCATCGGGTGATTGAGCGATGACGGCGAGGAAATCGATATCGGAGGTTTCGCGGCCGATCCCGTACTGTTGAGTTACGACAAAGCCGCCCAGGCAGCGGAGTTCGACCGAGGCTTTGAGAAGTCCATCCAGGTCTCCCAGGAAGGACCGCCACGGTTCGCCTGGCGCTGAGCGGGGGTCTTCAGTGGGCATATGACAGTTGATCGGCAGTCAGACCTGTAAGCAGATTCCAGTGGCGCGCGCGCGCCGAGCGGTTCGCCTTGAGCCAGCGGCGCTCAGCCTGTGGCATGGACTCCCGACAGAGAGTGTCTTCTCGTGCAAGGCGGGCATGCTCCAACTGCTGCTCGACCGCGGATAGCTGTCTGAACGCCGGGTCAAACTCCGCCCGATCAGCCGCGAGGTCTTTCGCGACCGCAACCAGAAACCCCAGGCGATTCTGCACGTCCTGTAGCTTTGCATGGCGAACGAGCCAGGACCAATCCAGGTCCGGATACGATAACAATACCCAAGGGAGCGCTTCCGCGAGCCGGGTTTCGAGATCCTTTTGTAGAAGCGCTTCGAGGACGACGGCCGCCGGATTAGCCTTACGAGGACGCAGGTGTGCAAACCCTGGGTAGCCCAGACCGGAGAGTTGGCGAGCAAGCTGGGCGGCGTCCGTGACCTCTCCTTCGGCCGGTGGCTCGCGCATCGGAAGAGCGGTTGCTGGAAGGCGATATAAAGTAGCGGCCGACCGCGCCAGTTCCGGCGTCACGGGCCGTTGACCCATCTCCAGCTGTGAAAGATACGGTTGCGACACGTCCAGAGCCGCGGCTGCCTGCTTCTGGGTCAGGCCAGCTCTCAATCGCCCCGCTTTGAACTGCTCGTTCGTCATGGCAGAACGATATTGCAAATATTGCAATATCGCAAGCCTTGCAATGGGCGCGATCGGGAACGGCGCGAGACACGGCGGAACGCCCCGCGTTGCGTGGCTAAGTTACTGAAACTTAAGTATTAATTGTCGGAATGGTAGCGGGGGCGTGCTTCCGAGTAATAGCACGGCCGTGATCCCGTTCCCGAGCGCTGATTGCCGCCGCAAGAATGTCGTCATTGAGATTCCGAATCGCTGTGGTAACGGGCACCCGCTCACCCCTGACAATGTCACGATAGACCAGCGCGAACGCCGCTGGCGCTGCCGACAATGTGGTCGCGAGCGCGCTGCTGAATTCAGGGGTCGCCACCGACGGGTGGTCTGAGTTCCCTTTCATGGCCAAGACGATAACTCAATCGGTTGGGGATGCCTACTTGTGGGACGGCGGCAATCGCTGCGGCTCACATGTTGCGCGACTCGATCACCAGATCGACGAGCCTAACGTGCAACGACTTGCAGCGCTCTGCGACAAAATGCATCACGTAGTATCGACTCTTACGTTCGTGAAGCCGTCAGCGATGAGCCCGCGTTCACACATAGTGAACGACAAAATGCGAGAGAAGGCGGGAGCCTCGGGTGCAACTGGGATCGTGCTGGACTCAATGTCAGAGCCGACCACAGGTGCAAAGATTGCGGGAGCTTCGCAGCGCAGCGCTTGCAGGGTGCGCGCTGCGGCGCCGGGCTTGCTCGGGGCCGTGAAGTACGGTGGTCAACGCCACGATGCTATCCTTTGCCCAGGAAGCCCATAATAGAGTCAGCGCAGGAGGACGGCCATGTGCTACGAGGAACGATTCTTCTTGCAACGGACTACGGCGAAGGTTCAGAAGCGCGAGGAGCCCGAGTCTGTGATCGACCCTCTGCGGCCGAGCGCACCACCGAATCGCCCGATGCCCCAGACGGACAAGCCAAAGGAAGTCGAGCTCGAGCTGGAAACCGTTTGAGCGATTGAAGGCCGGAAGCCCTGGGTTGCCGATGCTCTCGGGGCTTTCGATCGCGACGCATCATCTGGCGCGCAGTTCGACCAGCGCGAGCCGCCATTGGACAGTCACAACCCGCGGTGGAGCGAGACATCGGACGTGATTCCGATGTTCGCCACGCTCGTGTGGAAGATCGAACTCGAGGCACAGTTGCGCGAAACCATCGGCGCTCAGGCGCTTGCAGCGATCGCACGCATGAGGCGGGACCTGCCGCCGCTTGCGCCCGGTCAAGGGTGGCAGTCAGTGCAGTCACTGCACGAGCTCGATGACTTCCGGGATCTCGTTGCCTGCGTACACCGCGTCGTGCCGGGAATTCTTCGATTCCTAAAGATCGGCTACGAGGCGTACCAAATCACCGCCTGCTGGGCGACAGCCCTCACGAGAGGCGCGGCGCACAAGATGCACCAGCACCCCAACAACTTCCTGAGCGGCGTGTACTACGTCCGGACCCATGCGGGCGCGGACACCATTAACTTCCACGACCCGCGCAATCAGACCGGGATCATCCGGCCACCGGTCTTTGAGCTCACGGCCGAGAACACCGATCAGGTTGTCGTGAGAGTGAAGGACGGAACGATGCTGGTATTTCCAGCCTACCTGCAGCATTCCGTCGACGCGAGCGCGAGCGACAATGAAAGAATCAGCATTAGCTTCAACATCATGTTTTCATCCTTCCCGGAGCATCTGAGCAAGCCGCTGTGGCAACCGGCGGCAGCGCCCACACGCGCCAACGCGTAGTCGAACACGCGTGCCCGTTTCGTGAAACACGCTGTGTTCACGCGCGCGTGTTTCGGTCAAGGTCCAGGTGCCGCGCCACCTGCGGGTCAAGCATGCCTGCGCGGGGCTGCTTGCGCATTTGGTCACGAGCAAGTACGAAGACTAATAGTATTCGCCCGTGCCGCCTCGGGAGGCGCTGCAACGGCAATCATCAGCCGCGAGGACTGCCGCGAACATCGCGGATCATCAGTCACGCGACCCGTTCGGCTGCATACACCTCACTCCGGACAACCTCCAGAATTCGGAAGTCTCAGCCAACGCGTGTCGCGCCGCTAGTGCGGGCGGTTGTGCTGGTCCTGCGAGGTGGGTTTCGGCTCGCCACTTGTGCGACGGCGGATATTCAGAGTCGTAGTCCTCACGTAATCCGTCGTTGTCACTATCGAGTTCCACGCATCGTGCGTGAGGTGGCTGATCCGTTCCCTTAGGTGCTGAAAGCCTTGCATCATTTTCATTTCGGTCTCCTAGGCATGCAATGGGTCCAGGGAGGCCCTAGGGTCGACGGGCCGCCCGCGCCCGCGAGCATGCAACGATGGGCGCCAAGCGGAGGGCAACCAGATTCGGCGGGCGTGAAATCGATCGACCTTGGGCATCGGAGTGGTTTGACCGCCCGGGTAGCGGTCAATGTCGGGAATGCCGTCGCGCGCATACGTCCTGGGATAGCCCGTAACGGGATCTACACAGACGATCTTGGCCATGGCAGTTCTGCACTGGCACACGGTTGCCGGGAGAGACCCCATCGCCGCCAAGCATTCGGGGCGGCACCCCTCGGATTCTACGCCTCGTCCCCGTCTGCGACATGAAGGAGAGTAAATAGACGCTGAGTGTGTGCGGCGCAGCGAGGTCCGTCGGTGTTTGGAGTGCACCGCTAATTGCTATCAAGAGTCCGGCACTCAGTAGCCGTAAAACTCTTCGGAGCGCATCGCCTGCCCGTCTATCCCGATCTCTTCGAGCATCTGCTGCATTGCCATGGTCATCGCCGGTGGCCCCGCGAAATAGTAGATCGGACTCCTGAGATCCGGGAGATGACGCTCCAGCATGTCCCGCCGGACGAGACCTGTTTCGCCCGCCCAGGCGCGCGTCGATTTCTGCGGTGCCGTCATGGTCGCGATCAGCCGGTAGCTCGGGTTGACTTCTTCCAACCGCTGCAGCTCGGGGAGAAATGCCCCATCCTGCGGCCGGCGGTTCGAATAAAAAAGATAAAGCCGATGTGGCAACCTTCGATGTGCTGCGTCCACCACCATGGCCCGAAACGGTGTAATGGCGATTCCGCCCGCGATCAACGCGGCGGCCCGCGAGGCGTCGTCGTGCAGCACCAGTTGTCCGTTAGGACCGTCCATCCTGAGCAGCGTACTGAGCGGCGCCGTCCTGAGCACACGCTTAAAAGAGGTGTCACGCACGCGCGTGGCGATCATCAGATCCGGCTCGCCGGGGGCGCTCGCGATTGTGAAGGTACGCGAATCTCCCTCAGCGTCGGTCTCCGGTGGGTTGACGAGAGTCACCAGCATCGACTGTCCTGCTTGATGCGTGAAACCGGCAGGCTTGGTGAAATGGAAGGCCATCGTGCCTTCTGCCACCGTCTCCCGATCACTCAAAGAGACCTCATGGAGTGGCATCGCGAGAGCTCTTGCCGGGTTCCCGCACCTTCAGAACGTCCGGATGCTCGGAAAAGTCTCTGCGCAGTCATGGCGAGCGCCCGCATCGTCATACCAGTAGAGCCTGTTGGCCTCCTCGTTCTGGGTGAGTTTGTGCGAGCTGTCGCAGAACGGCTGATTCTTGGACAGTCCGCACCGGCAGAGGTATTTTTCCTCGCCGCCGATCGCGAGTTTGTAGGGTCCTTGATGCGTGCGTTTTACCTGGCGTGCCATCGCGGTCTCCTGTATCAGGGCGGGGTCGTCTCCCGCGTACCGGTAGCTCGTTGCCAATTCGAACCGGGCGCGCGGACTTATTAGTAACGCCGAATGTTGCCGCGCTTCTTTTCGAAGGCGGCCGTGCGCGCGCCGTGAAGCGTCGATTCTGTCCCCGCAGGAGACTAGCGCGCAGCACGACTGCTGCATTATGACGCGTGTCGTGTGCGCTGTAGAGGAGAGTCACGGCGCCGCGCTGGCTTGCTTCGATGATAGGCTGCCAGGCACTCGGGTTGGCTCTCAACTCGCGCTCGTAGCGCCTGCGAAAGCCCTCCCATCGCTCTATCCTATGCGCGAACCACATCCGCAGCGCGGTGCTGGGCGCGACGTCCTTCATCCACGCGTCTGCCGCGAGCGCTTCCTTCATGCCCCGCGGCCAGAGGCATTCCACCAGGATGCGCTGCCCATCGCTGCGGTGCGGAGGCTCGTAAACGCGCTTGATCCCAATCACGACATCCTCAGATGGGAGCGGGGCCGCCCAAGTCGCGGGTAAGGTGTCAACGCCGTGCTCCTCATACATCCGCGATCGCTTGGAGAGCGATCAGCGAGTGAGCGTAGGCAGCGCCTGCGCGCATCTCGGCGGCGACCCAGATCGCTTCCGTCAGTTCTTCCGGCGTGGCGCCGTGGCGCAGCGCGGCTTTGGTGTGGCCACGGATGCAGTACGGACATTGGGTGACGTGCGCCACCGCCACAGCGATGAGCTGCTTGGTCTTGTCAGGCGGAGCGCCTTCTGCGAAGACGCGCTCACTGAAGGCGGTGAAAGCGTCCTGAACGTCGGGGGCGAGCTTCTTGCGCCTCGCTGCGAGGTCGGGTGTTGGCTGCGGTAGGACATCTGTCGCCATGGTGTGCGTCTCCTCTGTTGGTGCGGGTCCGGCCGCAAAGCGGAGAGCTGAGAGTCAAGATCACTTGAGAGTTCCTGCGCGGTTTGCGCGAGTGATCGGCGCCTTGGCCCGGGATTCCACGACGAGCCTGGCCCTCATGGTAGGGTGAAACGTACACCCGTAATCGAACTCGCCCACCCTGCGGGCCCTGTAGGTCCAGGACACGTTAGGTGCGATGCTGCCCGAATCGAAAGCCTTGCTATCCGCCGTGGCGGTATGAGGAAACAGATCTCTGTTGATCCAGACGAGACGATCCCCTCGGTGCACCGTTAGCGTCTGCGGATTGAAACGCATCCCCTCGATGGTAACGGTATAGGTTTTCGCGGCAGGGATCTGGGTCGCGCTTCGGGTACCCGCAGCGACGGTCAGCGTGCCTGCGCACACCACAACGCAGGCGCGGGCAATGCCCCGGGTTTGCGACACGCATGCAAGCAGCTTCATCCACTACATCTTGCCCAAGGAGCTTTGGATCTGCTTCGCGCTCTCCAGATGAGCGACGAACGCAGGACGCACCTTGACGAGCAACGCTTTGAGCTCTGCATTCTGCGCGCTCGGAATCAAGGTCTTGTCCAGCGCGTCGATAACGCTCTGATGATAGGCGACCTCATGTTCGATGTACGCCTTGTCGAACGCACCGTCGCGGAGCTTCTTCAGAGCAGCGAGATTCTCGTCCCCGCCCCGTTTGAGGCTCTCGCTCGTCGGGTTGCTCTCGGGGGTCACGTGCAACTTCTGCACGAGCTCCGTGGCCGACTGGTTCACGCCGGAATGATCCGTAATCATCCGCTGTGCGAAGTCCTTGACTTCCTTGGAGTGCCCTTTCGACTTGGCGAGTTTGCCGGCGGCGATATCCACCTGATTCGCGGTCACGACAATCGCTGCAATCTGCGGATCCATCACATGAGTAGTCTGGGCCCCGGCAGCTGCGGTGAGCAGGGCGAGGGTTGCAGCGCAAGGCGCATAGCGCGGTTTCATTTCGTCCTCCTCACGGGAGCAACAGCCCGTTCGTGACTGACAGGTTCTTTTAGCACCTGTCGTGACATTGGACAACGCGAGTTTGTGGGCGCCATCCCCGCCGTGAACAACTGTTAGGCACCAGCTGCGGCCGGTTCTGTAGGTGAAGCGATCTCCCATGGCGGCCGCTCTGCGGCCGAGTGTGCGCTGCCGCTTCGACACAGCGATTCCTTCGCGTCGTTGCAGCGTCGCCGACGGTCATTAGAAGACGACCTCTGACCAGCTTATGCCACCGTAGGGCTAGTGTTACCGACGTAACAGCTTCTGGGAACGTTACCAAAGTAACTGATCTGTCACCTTCGAAGTGGTAGCAAGAACAGGCGAGCGTGCGAAGCCGAACACTGATCGCGACTCGATCACAGGGATGGGAGGAATTCGCCATGAGACTGTTCAGGGGAACGCGCTTCCTGCTCGGCGGCCTTTTGCTCTGTCTTACCCTAAGAGCGCAGGAGCTTTCAGGGTTCGATGCCGTGATTCGTGACAATGCCAGACAAATGGCCGATGAGGGCAAGCGAACCTTTCGATTCGACACATTCGGCGACGAGACCTTCTGGGGTGACACGCTGCGACTGCACGAAGCAATCGAAGGGCAGAAGTTGGGCGGCGTGGGGGCCGGGGTGAGCCCGGCGACGGCGCTCGCGGTAGGCCTGAAAGTCGACGTGGACGCGTTGCCCGCCAGCGTCATAGCCGCTCTTAGGGCAGGCAAGGTCGACCTTAACGATACTGCGACAACGCTGCTGCTGCTGAAAGTGGGTTCTGTGGTTGGAGTGACCGGGCATTTCAACAGCCAGGGTCGGCTGAGTTCGATTGGAATACAATGTGCCCTTTGTCATTCCACCGTGGACGACTCATTCGCTCCTGGCATCGGTCATCGGCTGGATGGTTGGGCGAATCGTGACTTAAACGTTGGCGCGATCACATCGCTCGCGCCGAACCTGCAACCTGCTGCAGCCCTCCTCGGCACGGACGTAGCGACGGTCAGGAAGGTACTCGCTGCCTGGGGACCGGGAAGGTTTGACGCCGAACTCTTCATGGATGGCAAGGGCTTCCGGCCCGACGGCAAGAGCTCTGCCGTTCTCATTCCGCCGGCTTTTGGACTGGCCGGTGTCAATCTGCACACGTGGACCGGCTGGGGTTCGGTCACATACTGGAATGCGTTCGTGGGAAATCTGGAGATGCACGGCAAGGGAACGTTCTTCGATCCGCGCCTGAACAGTGCCGCTCAGTTTCCCGTGGCGGCGGCTGCCGGTTTTGGTAACCTGCGAAACACCCCCGACCTGATCACAGAGAAGCTCGGCGCGCTGCAATTTTACCAGCTCGCCATACCGGTTCCGAAGCCCCCGAAGGGAAGCTTCGACGAAGCGGCAGCCGAGCGGGGCAAAGAGCTCTTCGCGGGTCAGGCTAAGTGTGCGACATGCCACGTTCCGCCGCTATTTACCGAGCCGGGCTGGAATCTGCATGCGCCCGAAGAGATCGGAGTCGACGACTTCCAGGCCAGTCGTGCCCCGGACAGGCGTTACCGTACGACTCCGCTGAAAGGACTGTGGACGCACACCAAAGGTGGCTTCTTCCACGACGGGCGCTTCTCAACGTTGGGCGAAGTGGTACAACACTACAACGGTTTCTTCGGTCTCGGCCTCAGTGATCAGCAGGTTCACGATCTGGTCGAATATCTGAAGTCGCTGTAACTGGCAGGATACGCGACCCAGCCTGCTGATCGGTTCGGCACGGCATGTGTTACCAAAGTAACTGACGTTGCCACCTGTAGGTGATAGGCGTATCAGTGCTCGGGACGCTGGTACGCAAATCCACTCAGGGAGCGGGGTCTTCGCCATGACAGAAGCTCCAGCGTGGCGGTTCCTAGTCGCGTTCCCAACCTCTCGTGAAAAGCGCGTGGCTTCGGCAGAATCATTCGATGCCAGCATCGATCGCACCCACCGGCCAGAGTGCAGAGCGGCAGGCCCTCGGATTTGAGGATTCCCTCTCTCAGGCAGCGCTTTCTACCGCTCTGGTTTCAGTCTTTCGCGGAAAGTTTTGCGACGCTATCCTGCCGAATCGAAAAGCAGTCGCTTTCAAGAAGGAACAGGTCATCTACGACGTGGGGGATACGGCACGAACGTTCTTCTTTCTGCAGCGTGGATTTGTAAAGGTCGGCACGATTACGTCCGATGGCCACGAACTCATCTACGATGTACGCAAAGCCGGAGATGTCGTCGGCGAACTGTGCGCGTCCGAGCTGCAGCGTCTGGATCGAGCCGTGGCGCTTGAGCCAGCAGAGGCCATCCCCGTGCCATTCGAGGAGG
>Ga0209350_1000546_pt1 | contig 20219 bp, 15 predicted proteins | sample GraSoi013_2_20cm_2_FD_185822 | JGI IMG/M metagenome (GOLD analysis project Ga0209350, IMG submission 185822) | Grasslands soil microbial communities from the Angelo Coastal Reserve, California, USA - Sample 09_27_2013_2_20cm (SPAdes) (version 2) | ecosystem: Environmental > Terrestrial > Soil >...
AGGCGGACGCACGCACCCGGCACGTTGCCGTGCTCAACGCCGGCATCGGCGGCAACACGGTGCTCGCGGGCGGCCTCGGCCCCACGGCGCTGGCGCGGCTCGATCGCGACGTCCTGGCACAGCAGGGAGTAGGCTGGGTGATCCTGCTCGAGGGCGTGAACGACATCGGAGGAGCGCGTGACTCGGGAAGCGCCGCAGCTGTGGCGCGGAAGCTGCCGCTCGCCTACCGGGAGATCGTCGACCGCGTGCATGCCCGCGGGCTGCGGATTTACGGGGCAACCATCACGGCGTTCGGAGGCTCGCACTACGACGGAGCCGAGCGCGAGGCGGCGCGGCAGGCGATCAACCGGTGGATCCGGACCGGCGGGGCGTTCGATGCCGTCATCGACTTCGACGCCGTGCTGCGCGATCCGGCGCAGCCGTCGCGTCTCCTGCCGCTCGTGGACACGGGCGATCACCTGCACCCCAACGAGGCGGGCTACCGCATGATGGCGGACGCGATCGACCTCGCGCTGTTTCTTCCATGAGGTGCGTATGCTGACGGCCGTCCTGATCGTCGCGCAACAGCTGACCTTCACGCCCTACCATGCGAACGGCATTTACGAGCTGCGCGAGCGCGTGGGGTGGAACGTCGCCGTCGCGCCGGGCCAGACCGCTGCGGGGACATACACGTACACGGTCAAGCGGGACGGTCTCGCCGTGATCGACTCCGGCACGCTGGACCTGTCATCGGGTCATGCCACCATCGTGACAGCGCTCGATCAGCCGGGCATGCTGCTCGTGGAAGTGCGGCCCCCGGCTGGGACGACCGGCTTCCACGGCGCGAGCAAGTCCGAGGTCGGCAGGGTCCTGCTCGGCGCGGCGGTTGCTCCGAGACGGATCACGCCTTCCGACCGCCGCCCGCCGGACTTCGAAGCGTTTTGGGCGGCCGAGCTGCGCCGCCTCGATTCGATCCCGCTCGACACGGTCCTCACGCCGGGCGAGAGCGGGAGACCCGGCGTCGAGTTCTTCACGATTCGGATGGGCAACGTGGGCGGCGCGCATGTCTACGGGCAGCTCGCCCGCCCCTCCGGTGCGGCACCCGGTACGCTTCCGGCACTGCTCATTCTCCAGTGGGCGAGCCCGCCCTACCCGCTCGAGCGAGAGTGGGTGACCAAGTACGCCGCGCGCGGCTGGCTCGCACTCGACGTCGAGCCCCACGACGTGCCCGCCGACATGCCGCAGGCGTTCTACGATGCCTTGCCCCAGCTGATCAAGAACTACCGTCTGATCGGACGCACCAGCCGGGACGAGAGCTACTTCCTGCCGATGTACCTGGGCGACTACCGAGCGGCCGAGTACCTCGCGAGCCGCGCCGACTGGAACGGCAAGACGCTCGTGGTGATGGGGACGAGCATGGGGGGCCAACAGGGCTTCGCCGTCGCCGGGCTCGACACCCTAGTCACCGCGCTCATCGCGCACGTGCCCGCCGGCTGCGACTTGCTGGGTCCGCTGCACGGCCGCGCGGCGCCGTACCCCAACTGGGACGTCGAGCGGCCGGAGGTGGGACGAACGGCCGCGTACTTCGACGCAGTCAACTTCGCGCCGCGCATCCGGGCCCGAGCGCTGGTTTCGATGGGATTCATCGACGAGACGTCGCCGCCGGCCGGGATCTGGGCTGCCTTCAACCAGCTTCCGGGGCCCAAGGAAGCCGTGCCGATGGCGGAGTCGCCCCACAACCACCTGGCGACACCCCTGGAGATGCTCCCTTACGAGGAGCGCTCCACGGCGTGGCTCGACGAACTCGCGCGCGGCGGGCACAGATGAGCGGGTCGCCGTTCGGTCTCGCCGGTCGTGTCGCGGTCGTTACGGGCGGTTACGGCGTGCTCGGGAGCGTCATCGCCGCGGGCCTCGCCCGCGCGGGCGCGGCCGTCGCGATCCTGGGCCGGCGCCGCGCCGCCGCCGAAGCGAAGGTCCAGGAGATCCGCGCTGGCGGAGGCGACGCCATCGCTCTTGTCGCGGACGTCCTGGATCTGGCCAAGGTCCGCTCGGCCAGGGACGAGGTGCTCGAGACCCGCGGCCGGGTGGACATCCTCGTCAACGCCGCGGGAGGCAACGTCGCGCGCGCCCGCAGCGACGACCGGCCCGTGTTCGACGTGCCGCTGGACGCATTCGACGAGGTGCTGCGACTCAACCTGCACGGCTCGCTCATCCCGTCGCTCGCGTTCGGGGAGGCCATGGGCCACCAGGGCTCGGGCTCGATCGTGAACGTCTCGTCGATGGCGGCGCGCCGGGTCTTGAGTGGCGTGCTGGGATACTCGGTCGCGAAAGCCGGAATCGAGAGCGTCACGCGCTGGCTCGCCGTCGAGCTGGCACGGCGCTACGGCGACGGACTGCGCGTGAATGCCGTCGCGCCGGGCTTCTTCGTGACGCAACAGAACCGCGCCGTGCTCCTCAAGCCGGACGGCAGCCATACGGAGCGGGCTCGCGCCATCATCTCCCACACGCCCATGGGTCGCTTCGGCAAGCCCGAGGAGGTCGTGGGCGCCGTGCAATGGCTGTGCAGCGACGCGGCGGCGTTCGTGACCGGCGCCGTCATCCCGGTGGACGGGGGCTTCAGCGTGGCGAGCGGTGTCTGAACCGCGATGGGGGCATCGCTGGACCGTCGTGGCGCTGCTGTTCGGCGCCACCACCGTCAATTATGTGGACCGCCAGGTCCTCGGCATTCTCGCGCCGACGCTCACACGCGAGCTCCACTGGACCGAGACCGACTACGCCGCGATCGTCTCCTGGTTCAGCGTCGCCTACGGCCTAGGGCTGCTCGTCATGGGCCGGGTCATGGACCGGATCGGCGTTCGCGCGGGACTCGCGATCGCCGTGCTGGTCTGGAGTCTCGCTGCCATGGGGCACGCGCTGGTGCGCACGGTCGCGGGCTTCGGCGTCGCGCGCGCGCTGCTCGGCCTCGGCGAGTCGGGCAACTTCCCCGCCGCGGTCAAGGCCGTGGCGCAATGGTTCCCGAAGAGCGAGCGGGCGCTCGCCACCGGGGTTTTCAACGCCGGGAGCAACGTGGGCGTGGTGGTCGCGGCGCTGCTGGTGCCGCCGATCGCCCTCGGCCTGGGGTGGCGCTGGGCGTTCCTCGCCACGGGGGCGCTCGACCTGATCTGGCTCACCCTGTGGGTGGCACTCTACCGCGACCCGGCCCGACAGCCGCGCGAAGATACCATGTCATGGCGCAGTCTCATCGGCCGCCGCCAGACCTGGGCGTTTATCGTGGGAAAAGCGCTGACCGACCCGGTGTGGCTCTTCTATCTGTTCTGGCTTCCCAAGTTTCTCGACGCGAGCTTCGGCGTCCGCCTGGCGGGCCTCGCCGCCCCCCTGGTGGTCATTTACGTCGCGGCCGACGTCGGCTCGATCACCGGCGGATGGATGTCGGGGGCGTTGATCAAGCGCGGCTGGAGCGTGAACCGGGGGCGCAAGACGGCGTTGCTCATCGCGGCCCTGTGTATCGTGCCGACCATGTTCGCGCCCGCGGCGGGCCGCTTGTGGGTGGCGGTGAGCATCGTGAGCGTGGCCGCCGGCGCGCATCAGTGGTGGTCGGCCAACCTGTACACGACCGTGAGTGACATGTTTCCCCGCGAAGCGGTCGCGTCGGTCGTCGGGATCGGCGGGTGCGCCGGTCTGTTCAGCGCCTTCGGCTTTCAGCGGCTCACGGGCACGATCCTGCAGACGACGGGCGGCAACTACGCGCCGATCTTCGCGGTGCTGGGACTCGCCTACCTGGGGGCGCTGGCTCTGATCCACCTGCTGGTGCCGCGCCTCGAGCCGGCGGAGGCCACGCTTGCCGCCGCGGGGTGATAAGGTCAGTTTATCACTACCATGAAGATCGCCGATATCCGTGCCACCCCGGTGTCCGTGCCGCTCGTGGCCCCGCTGCGCCACGCGAATGGGTGTCACTGGGGGCGCTTCGTGCGCACCATCGTCGAGGTCGAGACCGACGACGGGCGCGTCGGCCTGGGCGAGCTGGGAGGCGGTGGTGAGGCCGCCACGGCCGCCGTGCTCGGATTGAAACCGTATCTCGTGGGCCGCGACCCGGCGCGGCTCGAAGAGATGCGCTTCGTCATCGCCAACCCCACGGCGTCGCTGTACAACCAGCGCACGCAGCTGCTCGCCGCGCTCGAGTTCGCTTGCCTCGACCTGCTCGGTCAGGAGTGGGGCGTTCCGGTGAGCGAGATCCTGGGGGGCCGGCTGCGCGACCACGTGCCGTTCGCGTCGTATCTCTTCTTCCGCTATCCCAACGCCGACGGATCCGGTGAAGTGCGCACGGTGGACCACCTCGTCGCGGAAGCCCGTGCGCTCAAGCAGCAGAGCGGGTTCGCCACGCACAAGCTCAAGGGCGGCGTCTTCCCCCCCCGCTACGAGCTGGAATGCTACCGCGCGCTCGCCGCCGCGCTCCCGGACGACGGCCTCCGCTTCGATCCCAACGGCGTCTGGTCCACCGAGGTGGCGGTCTGGTTCGCACGCCAGATCGAGAGCCTGAACAACGACTACCTGGAGGACCCGGTGTTCGGGCTGCACGGCATGCGCCGCGCCCGCGAACGCATCCGGATCCCGCTGGCGACGAACACGGTCGTGGTGGGCTTCGAGCAGCTGGCGGCGAACGTGCTGCAGACGGCGGTGGACGTCATCCTGCTCGATACCACCTTCTGGGGCGGGATCCGGCCGTGCGTGAAGGCGGCGGGAATCTGCGAGGCGTTCCAGTTCGGCGTGGCGGTGCACTCGTCGGGCGAGCTCGGTGTCCAGCTCGCGACCATGCTGCACCTGGGCGCGGTGATCCCGAATCTCACCTTCGCCGCGGACGCGCACTACCACCACCTCCTGGACGACATCGTGGAGGGCGGGAAGCTGCAATACTGCCACGGCACGATCCCCGTCCCGACGGCGCCGGGGCTGGGCGTACGACTCGACCGCGAGCGCCTGGCTCGCTACCACGAGTCCTTCCTGCGGCTCGGCCCCTACCCTTACGATCAGGACCCGCTGCGGCCAGGCTGGGCGCCGCTGATCCCCAACACCCGCTGGGCGGATCCGGCGGACGCCCGCGTCCCGCACGTGCCGGCCTGACACTCAGTAGAGCCATGCGACGGCTAGCGCTCGGGTCTGCCGTGGTCGGGTGCGTGCTGCTCGCCGCGGTCGCTCCCGGCGCCCGGCCGCCCGCCGCCGAAGACGGCTACGACCTGTGGCTGCGCTACCGCCTCGTCGGCGACGCCGGGCGACTGGCCGAGGATCGCGCGGCGCTGACCCATCTCGTCGTGGAAGGCGACTCACCCACCCTGCGCGGCGTCCATGACGAGCTGGAGCACGGCCTCAGGGGTCTCCTGGGCGCGGATATCCCAAGCGCTGACCACGTCCGGGGGGACGGCGTCCTTATCGCGGGCACGCCCGCCACGTCACGGCTCATCGCCGCCCTTCCCCCACCGGTCGCGGACGAGCTGAAGCGTGCGGGCGACGAGGGGTTCGTGCTGCGAGCCCTGCGCGTCCAGCACCGACAGGCGATCGTCATCGCCGCCAACCGCGACATCGGCGTGCTGTACGGCGCGTTCGCGTTGCTGCGCCTGATCCAGACGGACAGTCCGCTCCGGGACCTGGCCGTGGTCAGCGCGCCCCCACTCCGGCTGCGGCTGCTCGACCACTGGGACAATCTCGACGGCAGCGTGGAGCGCGGCTACGCGGGGCCATCACTATGGGATTGGGCGCACCTGCCCGATTCGATCGACCCGCGCTATCGCGACTACGCCCGCGCCAACGCGTCGCTCGGGATCAACGGCACGGTGCTCACTAATGTGAATGCCGACGCCCGCGTGCTCGCGCCCGCCTTTCTCGCCAAGGTGGCAGCCCTCGCCGCTGTGTTCCGGCCGTACGGGCTCCGCGTGTATCTCACGGCGCGCTTCAGCGCCCCGATCGAGCTGGGCGGGCTCGCCACCGCCGACCCGCTCGACTCCGCGGTGCGTGCGTGGTGGCGGGGCAAGGTGGACGAGATCTACCACGTCGTGCCGGACTTCGGCGGATTCGTCGTGAAGGCGAACTCGGAGGGACAACCGGGGCCGCAGGATTACCGCCGCACTCACGCCGACGGCGCTAACCTGCTCGCCGAGGCTCTGGCGCCGCACGGCGGCATCGTGATGTGGCGGGCGTTCGTCTACTCGAGCGAGGTCCCCAGCGACCGCGTGCGCCAGGCGTACGATGAATTCGTCCCGCTCGACGGCGCGTTCCGCGACAACGTGCTGCTCCAGGTGAAGAATGGACCGCTCGACTTCCAGCCGCGCGAGCCGTTCCATCCCCTGTTCGGCGCCATGTCCCGGACCCCGCTGATGATGGAAGTTCAGATCACCAAGGAGTACCTCGGTCAGGACACGCATCTCGCGTTCCTTGCTCCGATGTGGGAGGAAGTACTTCGGGCGGACACCTACTCGCATGGCGCCGGCTCGACGGTGGCGCGGCAGATCCGCGGCCTCGCCGGCGTCGCCAACATCGGGAGCGACCGCGACTGGTGCGGCTCCGACTTCAATCAGGCCAACTGGTACGCGTTCGGCCGGCTGGCGTGGGATCCCGCTCTATCGTCGACCGCCATCGCGGACGAATGGATCCGCATGACATTCTCGAACGATCGGCATGTGGTGGACCCGGTGAAGGCCTTGATGCTCGCTTCTCGGGAAGCGGTCGTGAACTACATGACTCCGCTGGGACTCGCTCACCAGATGGCACGCGGCCACCACTACGGACCGGGACCGTGGGTGTCGGGGGGCCGGGCCGACCAGACGTCGGTCTACTTCAATCGCGCGGACTCCGCTGGTCTCGGCTTCGACCGCACCGCCAGCGGCAGCAACGCCGTAGGCCAGTACTTCCCTCCGGTGAGGAACCGATTCGCGAGCCGCGACTCGGTGCCCGAGACGCTGCTCTTGTGGTTCCACCATGTGCGCTGGAACGAGCGCCTGCGCTCGGGGAGCACTCTGTGGGAAGAGCTGCTGCGCCAGTACGAGGCCGGCGTCGACACCGTACGCTGGATGGAGCGGACCTGGGACGGCTTGGAGGGTCTGGTGGACGCCGAGCGATTCCACCGCGTGCAGGGGTTCCTGCGCATTCAGGATGTCGAGGCGCGGTGGTGGCGCGACGCGTCGGTGGCGTATTGGGAGTCGTTTGCCCACCTGCCGCTGCCGCCGGGCTACGAGGCGCCCGCACACCCGCTCGACTGGTACCGGCAGGTGCGCTGCCCTCCCGATCCGCGCAAACCCCGTTGCGCCGTCTTGGGGGGGGACTCGCGTTCCAGCCGATAAGTGATAAGATCATCGTATCACGTTACGCCGTCGGAGGCTCTCACATGTATCGCACCTTGGTGCTCCCGCTCGCTCTCGCGCTGGTGGTGAGCCGCTGTGGGGCGGTGGCCGGCCCCGGAGGTTACGCGGTCACCTACCGCGCCAGCCTCGCTGGGATCGCCACGATCGACTCGATCTACTACGACAACGGCACGGGCAAATGCTCGTCGAACTGCACCGCCGACGGCACCATGCAACGCGTGGTGGCGCCCGCAGTCCCGGCCACCAATCCGTCGTGGGTGGTGGTGCTGAGCAATGTGCCCCCGGGCTCGACGTTAGAGGTGCACTTGTTCGGGAACGGGACCAACGCCGGCACGGCCAACCTGGTGCGGTTGTGGATGACGGCCGAGGGCGTGCTGTCAGGTGACAGCGTCACGGCGACCACCGCGGCCGGCGCCAAGTTCACCGAGGATCTGGCCGCGCATCGTCTCTAACCCCTCTTCGACACGTGGACTCGCCGCACCGCCCCGCAGCATCGCCGTCTCACCCTCTCCCACCACGCCTGGTCCGGGAGGTACTGATGCGACATGGTTTGCTCGTTCTCACTGCGCTGTGTGCCGCCCTCCGTCTGCAAGCGCAGGGGCGCATCACGGGTACGGTGACCGACTCCGCCAACGCGCGCCCCATCGCGGGCGCGACCGTCGTCGTACTGGGCACGAACCGCACGGCCGCCACCAACACGTCCGGTGCGTACGTGATCACCGACGTGCCCGCGGGGACGCGGCAGGTGCGCGCGCGGTTCGTGGGCTACGCGTCCGTGACGCAGAGTGTGGCGGTGGACGCCGCCTCGGGCACCACGCTGGACTTCCAGCTCGTCGCGGCGCCGATCCAGCTCGAGGGCCTCGTCGTCGTCGGCTACGGTACGCAGGAGCGCCGCGACCTGACCGGCTCCATCGGTTCGGTGACCCCGCAACAGATTGCGGAAGTCCCGACTTCCAACCCGATGCAGGCGATCCAGGCGCGGGTGGCGGGCGTGGATGTGGTGGCGGGCGGCAGCTACCGCCCCGGCATTCCGATGAACGTGACCGTGCGCGGCATCCGGTCGATCGCGGCGGGGAACGGACCGCTGTACGTCGTGGACGGCGTGCCGCTGGCGGGCGGCATCGAGGATTTCAACCCGGCGACGATCCAGTCCATCGAGGTCCTGAAGGACGCGTCGGCGACGGCGGTGTACGGCAGCCGCGGCTCGAACGGCGTCATCCTGATCACCACGCGGCGCGGCGCGGCGGGCGTCCCCGACAACACCATCCGTGTCAGCTACGACGCGCAGTATGGCGCGCAGAGCGCGCTCAATCTCGTCGACATGATGAACGGACCGGAGACGATCGCCGAGCGGCGCGCCGCCGCCGCAGCGGCCGGCCGGCCGACGAACAACGCGAGCGTGTTCACCCCCGACGAGCTGCCGCAGGTGGAGTGTGCCACGGATGCGACGTATCAGGCCGCGCATCCGGGATGCTCGACCGGCACGGATTGGCAGCGCAGCGTGCTGCGGACCGGCGGTCAGCAGCGCCATCAGCTCAGCCTCACGTCCGTCGCCGGGGCCTCCCGGCTCACCCTCACCGGCAGCTACTTCGATCAGGACGGCATCACCCTCGGCCAGGGGTATCGGCAGTACTCCGGCACGGTGAGCTTCGAGAACACCTACCAGCGGCTGCGGGTCGGTATCACGGTCACCGGCACGCGCTCCGTCGCCGACATCGGCCCCGACGCGCAGCTGTGGGGCGAGGCGCTGGCGAACAACCCGCTCGGCCTTCCGTACGACAGCGCCGGCGTCCCCTCCGCCACGCCGTGCGGCGTGTGCACACTGAAGCTCAAGCCGACCCCCGACCCCCTGCGCGTGAACCCGCTGCGCCAGGAGCAAGGCTTCGTGCGCCAGCAGACGCGCAACCGTCTGTTCGGCGCGGCCTTCGCCGAGCTGCAGCTGGGGCGGGGCTTCGCGTACCGCGTGAACTTCGGCCCCGACCTCGGGAACCGCATGGACGGCCAGTTCCAGGGGGCGAACGTCGTGTTCAACGGCACGCCGATCGGCAACGCCCAGGCGCAGCGGGCCGATGTCGAGGAATTCGCCTACACGCTCGACCAGCTGCTGACCTGGAACGGCAATCTGGGGAATCACCGGTTCGACGTCACGGCGCTGTACGGCATCCAGTCGGACAACACGACCACGGACACGGTGGCAGCGCAGAACCTTCCCTACGACTCACAACTCTGGTACAACCTCGGCACCGGCGAGAATCCGCAGCCGCCGCGCAGCTCGCTCAGCGTGTGGAAGCTGGCCTCGTACATGGGCCGCATCAACTACACCTTCAAGAACCGCTACCTGCTCACGCTCACCGGCCGCTACGACGGCTCGAGTCGCCTGGCGGCGGGGCACAAGTGGTCGTTCTTCCCGTCGATCGGCCTCGGCTGGCAGATCGGCGACGAGCCGTTCATGCGCCGCTTCCCCTTCATTTCCGCGCTCAAGCTGCGCGGCAGCGCCGGCACGACCGGCAATACGTCCATCGCCCCGTACCAGACGTGGGGCGGGCTCGACCGCACACGCTACAACTGCGGCGCCGCCGCCTGCTTAGGCTATCGTCCCGGCCAAATCCCCAATCCCGACCTGGTGTGGGAGCGGACCGCCCAGCTCGACGTGGGCGTGGACTTCGGCCTGTTCCACGATCGCATCAGCGGCACGGTCGACGGGTACCGGCAGCGGACGAGCGACCTGCTGTTGTCGCGGTCGCTGCCCCCGTCGACCGGCTTCACGCAGGTGCTCCAGAACGTCGGCAAGACGGAGAACCGGGGGTGGGAAGCCTCGATCACCACGGTCAATCTTCCGGGCCGCGAAGGCGGGCCGCGCTGGACCACCGACCTGAGCCTCACGCACAACCGCAACTTCATCGTCTCCCTGGCGAGTGGCGCGGCGGACGACATCGGCAATCGCTGGTTCATCGGGGAGCCGATCAACATCGGCACCAACCCGGCCAACCCGCCGTACGACGCGCTGCGCCAGGTGTTCTACGATTACGAGTTCATGGGCATCTGGCAGCTGGCCGATTCGGCCGTCGCCCGGCGCTACGGCCAGAAGCCCGGCGACATCCGCGTGCGCGATATCAACGGCGACAGTGCAATCACCGCTGCCGACCGCGTCATCCGCGGGAACACCTACCCCAAACTGCTCGCGAGCATCTACAACCACCTCACGTGGGGCCGCTTCGACGTGTCGTTCCTGCTCCAGGGCCGGCTCGGTTACACGATGAACGACGCGTTCAGTTCCGCCGCCACCAAGCTGTTCGAGCGCTTCAACAACCTGAACGTGGCGTACTGGACGCCGGAGAAGTGTGACGGCGGCCCCGATCCCACCAAACTCGACGGCCCCCCCGGCTTGACGGCGGCGCAGCAGGCCGCCATCCCCGGCTGCAACTCCTACTGGAGTCCCAGCGCTGGCCGCGAGAACCCGCTGTACAACGACCCCAACTCCGCGTCGCCGGCGTATCGGCCGGGGGGTCATTGGCGGGTGCGTAACATCACCGTGGGCTACACCCTGCCGGCGAGTGTCGCCGGCCACTTCCGCTTCGCTTCGTTGCGCATCTACGCGCAGGCGCAGGATCCATTCGTGTTCACGAGCTACTACGGCTACGACCCCGAGGCGGGCAGCGCCGCAACGCCGCCCAGTTATCGCACGCTCATCATCGGCGCGAACGTGGGTTTCTAGAACGAGATCACACCGAATACCGAGGCGACCATGAAGAACCTGCGATTCTTGCTGTGGGGCCTGGCACTGGCGACGCTGACCGCGTGCGTGGATCTCGACGAGCAGCTGGTCGGCACCGTCACCACCACCTACTTCAGCACGCCCGCGGGGCTCGAGGCGGCGGTCGACGGCGACTACGCTCAGCTGCGCGATTTCTTCGGGCGCGAGGAGTCCTTCGCCGTGACGGAGTTCGGCACCGACCTGACCTCCAACGGCGACCAGGGCGCCTACCAGTTCGAGAACACCTACGCCGCCGGCCTGAACGCCAGCGATGGTCATTATCAGTTCCCCTGGACCAGCTTCTACCGCGGCATCAACACGTCCAACACCGTGGTGGAGCGGGCGCCCGCCGTGACCGGCGTGGACCCGGCCCTCAAGGCCGGTCGCATCGCCGAGGCGAAGTTCCTCCGGGCGCTGAGCTACTTCTGGCTGGTGCAGATGTACGGGCCGGTGCCGCTGTCGCTGACGGAGAGCCAGGGTGCGAGCAACCAGGCGCACCGCTCGCCGGTGGACTCGGTGTACCTCCAGATCGTGCAGGACCTGCGGGAAGCGATCCCGAACCTGCCCGCCACGCAGAGCCAGTTCGGCCGGGCGACGAAGGGGGCGGCGCAGCACCTCCTGGCCAAGGTGCTGCTCACCCGCGCCTACCATCCCTTTGCGTACGAGGCGGCGAACACCGGCTTCTACCTGAGCGGTCCGACGTTCCAGCGCGAGGCGAGCGCGACCGCTGCGACCGATTTCGCGGCGGCACGGGCCGAGGCGGACTCCGTGATCGCGGGGCCGTACGCCCTGATGCCGAACTATGTGGACGTCTACTGCGCGCCGATGGGGGCCCGCGGTCCGGGCTCCTACTGCAACGTGCCGAGCAACGAGAACAACTCCGAGATCATCTTCTCGGTCCAGTTCACGACCACGGCCGGCCAGTTCAACATCGGCGGCGGCAACTCCTTGTTCGTGCAGATGCTCTCGTTCTACGATGACCGCCAGGGCATGACCCGCGACTGCAACAACGGTCGCGCCTTCCGCCGCGCCCGGCCGACGCTGTTCGCCCGCAACCTGTGGCAACGCTGGACCGACTCGACCTACTCGACGGTGCTCGACACGCGCTACGACGGCACGTTCCAGAGCGTGTGGTACGCCAACGCGAGCAACACGGGGGCGTGCTTTGCATCGCAGGGCGCCGCCCGGATGAACGGCTACCGCGGCAGCACCTGCGGCTCGGGCGGCCTGCCGACGTTCGGCGTGCCGACGAGCGACACCGCCATCGTGCCGAACTGCACCAACGGCCAGCCGTTCGTCGCCGGCGACACGGCCATCTTCCAACCCGGCCACCTGGTGGGGCAGGCGGTCCGGCAGGCGGGCAAGTACGCCATCTACGAGCCGTGCGTAGCGGAGCCGTGTCCCAACCAAACCACGGTGGGGCAATACGACATCTTCCGATTCCCCACCATGAAAAAATGGCAGGACGATGCGCGTCCCGACTTCAACAACCTGGACGGCGGCCGGGACATCGTCCTCATGCGCCTGGGCGAGACGTATCTCATCGCCGCCGAGGCGGCGCTCGGCGCCGGCGACGAGCCGGGTGCGCGGGCCTACCTCGTCACGCTGCGCCAGCGGGCCGCGAATTGCCGTGGCTGCGCGGCCGAAGCGGCGAACCGGGCGCTGATCGTAGACGCGACGCACATGCCGGCGACGATCGATCTCGAGTACATCATGGACGAGCGGGCGCGCGAGATGTACGGTGAGCTCACGCGCTGGCTCGATCTCGCCCGCACCAGCCTGTGGCACCGCGTGGTGGACGACAACTGGCAGGCGTCGCCGGCGCACGGCGGGTTCTTCAATGAGGCGAAGCACCATCTGCGGCCGATCCCGCAGAATCAGATCGATCTGACTGCCGGCGGCACCCAGGCGTTCCCGCAGAACCCGGGGTACTGATGTCGGCGCGGCTGCAGCCGCGGCTCCTCGGCGTCGCGTTGCTGGCCGGTACCGCGTCAGCCCAGGCCAGGCAGGACCGCGTCCCCTATCGGGATCCGAGCCTCCCCATCGAGCGCCGGGTCGAGGACCTGCTCGGCCGCATGACGCTCGAGGAGAAGGTCGGCCAGATGCTGTGCCTGTGGCAGGGCAAGCGGGCCATCACCGATCGCGACGGCCGGTTCGATCCTGCGCGGGCACCCAAATGGTTTCGGATTGGCGTCGGACGCATCGAGCGGCCGGGCGAAGGGCACGGTGCCCGAGCCGAGGCGGAGTTCACGAACGCCATCCAACGCTGGGTGAAGGACAGCACGCGCCTCGGCATTCCCGTGCTCTTCCACGAGGAAGCGCTCCACGGCCTCGAGGCGGAGCAGGCCACCAGCTTCCCGCAGGCGATCGCCCTGGCCAGCACCTGGAATCCGGAGCTCGTGGAACGGGTGTTCGCGGCCGCCGCGGCGGAGGCGCGCGCGCGCGGCGTGCATCAGGTGCTCGCCCCGGTGGTCGATGTGGCACGCGACCCTCGGTGGGGGCGCATCGAGGAGACCTACGGGGAGGATCCCTATCTCGCCGCCCGTATGGGCGTGGCGGCGGTGCGTGGCTTCCAGGGGACCGAGGCCCGGATCGGGCCGTCGCACGTGCTCGCCACACTCAAGCATATGACGGGGCATGGCCAACCCGAGTCGGGGACCAACGTCGGCCCCGCGCCTTACGGGGAGCGCACGCTGCGGGACGTATTTCTCTACCCGTTCGAAGTCGCGATCCGGGAGGCGGGCGCGCGCTCCGTGATGCCGTCCTACAACGAGGTGGACGGCGTTCCGTCCCACGCCAACCGCTGGCTGCTACGCGACGTGTTGCGCGGAGAGTGGCGGTTCGACGGAGTGATCGTCTCCGACTGGTTCGCCATTTCGCAGCTCGCCGATCTGCACCACGTCGCGGCAGACCATGGGGAAGCGGCGCGCCGGGCCCTCGCGGCCGGCGTGGACGTCGAGCTGCCCGACGTCCAGGCGTACGGCACGCTGGTCGATCAGGTCCGGCAGGGCCGCGTCGCCGAGGCCACCATCGATACCATTGTGCGACGGCTGCTGCGGGCGAAGTTCGAGCTCGGCCTGTTCGAGAATCCGGTGGTCGACCCCGACGCGGCGGACCGAATCTCGGGGGCGGACGCAAGCCGGAGCCTGGCGCTCGACGCCGCCCGGCAAGCGATCACCCTGCTCAAGAACGACGGGGGAATCCTGCCGCTCTCGGTGGAGCGCCTGTCGCGCGTCGCGGTCATCGGGCCCCACGCGGCCGAGGTACTGCTGGGCGGCTACTCCGGCGGCCCGCGCCACCTCGTCAGTATCCTCGAGGGCATCCGTACCCGCCTGGGACCGCAGGCCACGGTCGAGTACGCGGAAGGGATCCGCATCACCGAAGACTCCACGTTCACGCGCGAGCCGCAGCCGCACGTCGGCGGCGCCCGCTCGCACGCCCGCTGGGGCGCCGACCGGGTCGTGCTCGCCGACTCGGCGTCCAACGCCCGGCGGCGCGCCGCCGCCGTGACGCTCGCCCGGCGCAGCCAGGTGGCGATCGTCGTGGTCGGGGACAACGAGATGACGAGTCGCGAGGCCTACGCGCCGAATCACCTCGGCGACCGCGCGGACCTCGGGCTGCCGGGCCAACAGGAGGAGCTCGTGCGCGCAGTGCTCGCCACCGGCACGCGGACCGTCCTGGTGCTCATTCACGGCCGCCCGCTGTCGATCCCGGCCCTCGGCTCCCTAGTCCCCGCCATTCTCGACGGGTGGTATCTCGGGCAGGAAACCGGCACGGCTGTCGCCGAGGCCCTCTTCGGCGACATCAATCCCGGCGGCAAGCTGCCCGTCACCGTCGCCCGTCACGTAGGGCAGCTGCCGGTGTTCTACAATCACAAGCCCTCCGCCCGGCGGGGGTATCTGTTCGACACGGCGCAGCCGCTCTTCCCCTTCGGGTACGGTCTGTCGTACACGACCTTCGCGTATGCCAACCTGCGCGTGGAGCCAGCTCGCATCGCGCCCGGGGCGCGCGCCACCGTGTCGGTCGATCTGACCAACACCGGGCCCCGGTCGGGAGACGAGGTGGTGCAGCTCTACGTCCGTGACGAAGTGAGCTGGGCGACACGGCCGGTGGCGGAGCTGCGCGGATTCCGGCGTGTCACCGTGCGACCGGGCGAAACGCGCACCGTCACGTTCGAGATCGGGCCGGAAGAGCTGGCCTACCATGGCCCCGACATGAAGCGCGTCGTCGAGCCGGGGCGCTTCGACATCATGGTGGGCGGCAACTCCGTGGACGTCTCGAGCGTCGCCCTGGATGTCGTCGAGGGACCGTAGGTGGCGCGGCGTGGCGCTGGTGGGAGCGCTCGCGGCCGGCTGCGCCCAGCCGCAGCGGCCCGAGCTCGCGTCCACGCAGAGTAGCCTCCGCACGGCCTTCGAGGGCGCTTTCCTGGTCGGGGCGGCGCTCAGCGCGGCGCAGTTCTCGGAGGTCGATACGGTCGGAGCCCGCATCGTGAAGGCGCAATTCAACACGATCTCGCCCGAGAACGTGCTCAAGTGGGCCTCGGTGCATCCCCGTCGCGGGAGCTACGACTTCGCCGCCGCCGACCGCTACGTCGCGTTCGGCGAGCGGAACAGGATGTTCGTCGTGGGGCATAACTTGGTCTGGCACCAGCAAACGCCGCGCTGGGTGTTCGAGGACTCCGCGGGCCGCCCCATCAGCCGGGACACGCTGCTCGCGCGGCTGCGCGACCACATCGGCACGGTGGTGGGCCGCTACCGGGGCCGGATCAAAGGCTGGGACGTCGTGAACGAGGCGCTCAACGACGACGGCACCCTGCGCCGTACTCCGTGGCTCACCACGCTGGGTGAGGAGTACGTCGCCACCGCGTTTCGGTTTGCCCACGAAGCCGACCCCGACGCCGAGCTGTACTACAACGACTACTCGCTCGAGAACGCGCCCAAGCGGCGCGGGGCCGTGGAGCTGGTCCGACGCCTCCAGGCCGAGGGAATCCCGATCGCGGCCGTCGGGCTGCAGAACCACGACCGTCTCGACTGGCCGTCGCCGGCGCAGGAAGATTCCACGATCGATGCGTTCGCAGCGCTGGGCGTGCGGGTGATGATCACCGAGCTCGACGTGGACGTACTGCCGCGGGGAGCGGACCCGTTCGGGGACGGCCTCCCCGACTCGCTGCAACAGGCGCTGGCGCGGCGCTATGCGGAGCTGTTCGGCTCGTACCTGCGGCACCGCGGGACGGTGACGCGGGTGACCTTCTGGGGCGTCACCGACCGGGACTCCTGGCTCAACAACTGGCCGGTGCGAGGGCGCACGAATTATCCTTTGCTGTTCGATCGGCACGGCCGGCCCAAGCCGGCGTTCGCGGCCGTCATCGGTACCGCTCCGGCAAAGCAAGGAAGGCACGATTGACGCACGCATTGAAACCGGTTTCGAAACAGAGTCTCCCTGACCGGCTGGCGCGGCAGATCCGGGTGCTGATACAGCAAGGAGAGTACCGCCAGGGCGACAAGCTGCCTCCCATCATGGAGATGGCACGCCGCTTCGGCGTGGGGCATCCGACGGTGCGCGAGGCGCTCAAGAGCCTCGAGACCATCGGATTGGTGTCGATCCGCCACGGCTCCGGCGTGTACGTCAACCGCACCGACGAAGTCTTGGTGCTCGCGAGCCCGCACCATTCGGGCGCGTTCACCAAGCGGCTGCTGCTCGATCTCCTCCGGACCCGGCAACCCCTCGAGGTCGGTGCCATCGCGGCCGCCGTCGAGCACGCAACGCCCTCGCATCTGAAGGAGATGCGACGACTGCTCACCACCGCGGAGCAGAACTTCGACGACGACGACGTGCTGAACCGGGTCAACATGGAGTTCCATCGGCAGATTTCGATCGCGTCGGGGAACACGGTGATGCTGCAGACGCTCGACGTGTTGCGGGAGCTGTTTACCGCGGAGCAGCGCCTCATCCTCGCCATCGTCGCCTCGCGCGAGCGGGACCACAAGGAGCACCTCGGCATCCTCGAGGCCCTGGAGCGGCGCGACGCGACGCTCGCCGTGGAGCGCATGCACAATCACATCGAGGGCGTGGTGAAGGCCGTGCAGAAATGGAATCCCGAGGATCACCCGGTCGACCGGGGGTGATGCCCGCGTCACTCACATGCGCGTCGACACCAGTATGACCCCCTGGCCGTGGTCGAGTCCCCACCGCGCCGACGCCGCGATGCCGTCGATGTACCGGATGGACAGCACGTTGGTCATGGGAAGGGCGCGCAGGGTTTCCACGCCACCCAACCGGCTCTCGTCCAGGTACACGAGCACCTGACTGGGAGCCGTGAAGCTGTCCGGGCCCCTCGTCTCGAGCCAGGAGGAGCGGAGCGCCGCCACCGCCTCGTAGGCCGTGACGAAGTGGTGCTCGCGCAGCTGCTGTTCGGTGAGGAGGTTGTGGTCCGGGTGGCTTGCGCCCGGGGTCAATTCGCCCGGCGCCCGCGCCGTACAGGCCGCCACCAGGCAGGCGAGCACGGCCAGGAAGGCGAGAGGGGGACGCTTCCGAGGCATGACGCTAAGATACTCCGGGCTTGACGATCGCACCTTTTTCGTCACCGGCGCCAACTCCGGTATCGGCCGCGCCCTGGTCGAGGCGCTCGCGGCCCGCGGCGGCCGGGTGGTGCTCGCCACCCGTTCCGAAGAGCGCGCCCGGCCCGTGCTGAGCGCGATCCAGAGCCGCTACCCGGCCGCGCGGCCGCACTGGGTGTCCCTCGATGTGTCGGATCTCGGCTCGGTGCGGCGCGCCGCCGAGGCGTACCTCGCGTCCGGTCAGCCGATCGACGTGCTGGTCAACAATGCCGGCATCGCGGGGACGCGCGCCCTGAGCAACGACGGCTTCGACCTGACGTACGCGACCAACCACATCGGGCCGTTTCTGCTCACGAGCCTGCTGTTGCCGCGGCTGCGCGAGTCGCCGCAAGGACGGGTGGTCAATGTGGCGAGCGCCGCCCACATGACGGTCCGGCAGATCGACTGGTCGGGGCTCGAGCGCCGGGCGACGCCGCGGCGCAGCGGTTACCGCGACTACGGCGTCACCAAGCTCATGAACGTGCTGCACGCCAGGGAGCTGGCGCGCCGCCTGGCCGGCACACGGGTGACGACCTACGCGCTCCACCCCGGGGTGGTGGCGTCCAACATCTGGCGCGCCCTGCCGCTACCGCTGCAATGGCTCGGCAAGCTGTTCATGCTTTCGAACGAGCAAGGCGCGGAAAGCCCGCTCTACTGCGCCGCCGCCCCGGAGCTCGCGGCCACCACCGGCCGGTACTACGACCGCATGCACGAGGTCAGGCCGAGTCCACTGGCGGAAGACGCTGCCCTGGCACAGGAGCTCTGGGCCAGAACCGAAGCGGCGGTGGTATCCGCGACTTGAGCGCTGCTACGCGCGCGCCACCTTGGCTACGGTGTCCCAGGTGCGCGTCGTCACGTCCTTGCCGAAGGTCTTTTCGATCAGTGTCATGAACACCGGACCTTTGGGGGTCGGCAGGTAGGCACCGAACACCTCCCGCCCTTTGATCACGAGAATGCGCGCGCCGTCCCGTTCGATCGGCAGCTCGGGCGGGGATGGTGGCTTGGCGCGCAGGAACGTGACGATGCGCTTCGCTCTGGCATCCACCCGAACCGCTCGGTACGGGTCCGCCGCGAGCAGCTCGTGCAGCGCGTCCATCGAGCGCACGAAGCAGGGGAAGGCCTGACCCAGCCGCCGCGCCATCGCTGTCTCGGCCCGACGCTCGAGCGTCAGCTCCGACGCGGCGCGCGCGGTGAACGCCACGTTGCCGCTCGACAGCACGGTTCTCACATCCGTGAAGCCGGCCGACTCGAACGCGGCCTTGAGATCGGGCATCTTCGCGTTCATCGGCATCACGCCGCGAAGCAACGCCGCATATCGTGGCATAGCCGTCCTCGGGAAGCTAAGATCTCAGGTAAACCAGGAGTCGCCCCATGCTCACCACGGCGCCGATCCGCGCTTATATCCCCGTTTCCAACCTGCAGCGGGCGAGGCGATTCTACGAGCAGACCGTGGGGCTCGAGCCCGGTGAGGAGTACGGCGGCGGTGTGATCTACACATGCGGCGGCGCCGAGGTCTTCATGTATCCGACCCCCAATGCGGGCACGTCGCGGGCGAGCCAGGCGTTCTGGCAGGTCGCCGACGTGGAGCAGGAGGTGGCCCAGCTCAAGGCCCGCGGCGTCGTGTTCGAGGAATACGACATGCCGGGGCTCAAGACCAAGAACAGCGTCGCCACGGGGGGCGGCGCCAAGACCGCCTGGTTCAAGGACAGCGAGGGCAACATCATGGCGGTGAGTCAGCGCCTGCGCTAGGCCAGAGCCACGCCGCGCCGCGCACGCCGCTCGAATCGCCGTGAGCGGCGCGCGCTACGCGGGTAGCGACGGGCTCGGAGCCCGCGCCCGCCGCGAACAGGTAGCGTGGCAGGACGGCGTACACCGCCTCAGGCAGTCCGGCGATGTTCGACATCCCGCCGCCCAGCACCACGACATCGGGGTCGAGCACGTGGATCAGGGATACGAGGGCGCGGCCGAGACGGTCGTGGTATCGTGCCAGCGTGGCCGCCGCGCCCGCGTCCCCCGCCGCGGCGGCCCGAACGATGTCGCGCCCCGACAGGGTGACACCCGTCCGCTCGGCGTGGTCGCGCTCGAACCCGGGGCCGGAGAGCCAGGCCTCGATGCAGCCGCGCTTGGCACAGTAACACGGTGGACCGGGCCACTCGTCGGACGTGGGCCAGGGAAGCGGATTGTGCCCCCATTCGCCGGCGATCAGGTTCGCGCCCAGCAGCACCTCACCGTCGACCACGATCCCCCCGCCGACTCCCGTGCCGAGGATGACGCCGAACACGACGTGCGCGCCCGCGGCCGCGCCGTCGGTCGCCTCGGAGATCGCGAAACAGTTCGCATCGTTCATGAGTCTCACGGGCCGGTCGAGTCGCGCCTCGAGATCGCGTCCCAGGGGCCGCCCGTTGAGCCAGACGGAGTTGGCGTTCTTCACGCGCCCGGTGTGGGGCACGACCGCCCCCGGAATGCCCATGCCCACCGTGCCCACCGCGCCGGCGGCGCCGTCCAGTTCCCGCACCAGCCCCGTGACGGCGTCGAGCAACG
>Ga0209350_1000551_pt1 | contig 20087 bp, 21 predicted proteins | sample GraSoi013_2_20cm_2_FD_185822 | JGI IMG/M metagenome (GOLD analysis project Ga0209350, IMG submission 185822) | Grasslands soil microbial communities from the Angelo Coastal Reserve, California, USA - Sample 09_27_2013_2_20cm (SPAdes) (version 2) | ecosystem: Environmental > Terrestrial > Soil >...
GCGAGGCGCTCGGCGCCGACGAGGTGGCCGCGGCGCGTCAGGCTCTCGGGTGGCCCTACCCGCCGTTCGTCGTACCGGAGGAGATTCGCGCCGCCTGGGACGCGCGAGCCAAGGGGGCGAAGCTCGGGGCCGCGTGGCGCGAGCTCTGCGCGCGCTACGCGCGCACCTTTCCCGAGCTGGCGCGCGAGCTCGAGCGCCGCACGCGCGGGGAATTGCCGGGCGGCTGGCGGCAGAGCGCGGGTGAGATCCTCGAGACGCTCGCCAAGCAGAGCGCGCCGCAGGCGACGCGGCAGTCCTCCCAGGCCGTGCTCAACCTTCTCGGTCCCGCGCTGCCGGAGATCCTGGGCGGCTCCGCCGACCTCACGGGCTCGAACAACACGCTCTTCAAGGGCGCGCGCACGCTGACGCCGGGCGGGCCTTCCGGCAACTACCTGCATTACGGCGTGCGCGAGTTCGGCATGACGGCGATCATGAACGGCATCTCGCTCCACGGCGGCTTGCTCGCCTACGGCGGGACGTTCCTGGTGTTCTCCGACTATGCGCGCAACGCCGTGCGCCTCGCCTGCATGATGAAGCTTAAGGTCATCTGGGTGTACACCCACGACTCCATCGGACTCGGCGAGGACGGGCCGACTCACCAGCCGATCGAGCACCTGACGAGCCTGCGCGCCATGCCGAACATGAACGTGTGGCGGCCGTGCGATGCGGCGGAGACCGCCGTGGCCTGGACGCTCGCCGTGGAGCGGCGGGCGCCGACGGCGCTGGTGCTCACCCGCCAGGCTCTCCCGCAGCAGCCGCGCTCCCCGGCGCAGCTCGGCAACATCTCGCGCGGAGGGTATGTCCTGATCGACCCGGGCGGTACGCCCGAGTGCGTCGTGATCGCGACCGGCTCCGAGGTCGGCATCGCGGCGCAGGCGGTGAGCGCACTCAACGCCTCCGGCCGCCGGGTGCGCCTGGTGTCGATGCCCTCGGCGGAAGGCTTCGACGCCCAGGACGCCGGCTATCGCGAGAGCGTGCTGCCGCGCGCGGTCACGCGGCGCCTCGCGGTCGAGGCCGGCGCGACGGCCGGCTGGTGGCGTTACGTCGGCGCCTCCGGGCGAGTGCTCGGCATCGATCGGTTCGGCGCCTCGGGCAAGGCGGCGGACGTGTTCCCCTATTTCGGCTTCACGGCCGATAATATCGCGCTGGCGATACGCCAACTGCTGGAGGACTGAGCGCATGGCTATCAAGGTCGGCATCAACGGTTACGGGCGTATCGGTCGCAACGTGCTGCGCGCCCTCTACGAGGGCAAGCGCACCGGGCAGCTCGAGATCGTCGCGCTCAACGACCTGTGCGACTCGAAGACCAATGCGCACCTGACGCGCTACGACACCGTGCACGGCCGCTTCGCCGGCGAGGTCAAGGTCGACGGCGACTACATGGTCGTGAACGGCGACCGCATCCGGGTGTTCGCCGAGCGCGATCCGGCGAAGCTCCCGTGGGGCGAGGTTGGAGTGGAGTACGTGCTCGAGTGCACCGGGCTCTTCACGAGCAAAGCCAAGGCCGGCGCGCACTTGAAGGGCGGCGCGAAGAAAGTGGTGATCTCGGCTCCGGGCGGCGATGACGTCGACGCCACCATCGTCTACGGCGTCAACCACAACGTGCTCAAGAGCTCCTACACGGTGATCTCGAACGCCTCCTGCACCACCAACTGCCTGGCGCCGGTCGCCAAGGTGCTGCACGACAGGATCGGCATCGCGGCGGGCATCATGACCACGATCCACGCCTACACGAACGACCAGGTCCTCACCGACGTCTACCACCCGGACCTGCGCCGCGCGCGCTCCGCGACCATGTCGCAGATTCCGACCAAGACCGGGGCCGCCGCCGCGGTCGGGCTGGTGCTGCCCGAGCTCAAGGGCAAGCTCGACGGCTTCGCGGTGCGGGTGCCGACCATCAACGTCTCGCTCGTGGATCTGACTTTTACCGCCAAGCGCGCCACCAGCGTCGAGGAGGTGAATCAGGCGCTCAGGCAGGCGTCGACCGGGGCGCTGCAGGGGATTCTCGCCTACAACGACGCGCCGCTCGTGTCGGTGGACTTCAACCACGATGCGCATTCCTCGGTCTTCGATGCGACGCTCACCAAGGTGATCGAGGGCACGCTCGTCAAGGTATGCGCCTGGTATGACAACGAGTGGGGATTCTCGAGCCGCATGATCGACACCACGCTCGCGTGGTCGCGGGCCTCATGAAGCTATTGCGCATGACGGATACGGACCTGCGCAACAAGCGGGTCCTGATCAGGGAAGACCTGAACGTCCCGGTGCAGGACGGCGTGGTGACGTCAGACGCCCGCATCCGCGCCTCGCTCGCCACGATCCGCTACGCCCTCGACCAGCAAGCCAGGGTGTTCATCGTTTCGCACCTCGGTCGCCCGCAGGAGGGCCAGGAGGATCCGGCGCTCACCCTGGCGCCGGTGGCGGCGCGGCTCTCGGAGCTGCTCGGGAAGCCGGTGCCGCTGCGCAAGAACTGGATCGACGGAGTCGATTGCCCGACCGGGAGCGCCGTGCTGTGCGAGAACGTGCGCTTCCTCCGCGGCGAGAAGCAGGACGACGAGCAGCTCGCGCGTCGCATGGCCTCGCTCTGCGAGGTGTTCGTGATGGACGCCTTCGGTACCGCGCACCGCGCCGAGGCGAGCACCCACGGCGTGGCGCGCCATGCGCCGGTGGCGTGCGCGGGGCCCCTGCTCGTGGGCGAGCTCGAGGCCCTCGAGCGGGCGCTCAAGCAGCCCGCTCGGCCCCTGATGGCGATCGTCGGCGGCTCCAAGGTCTCGACGAAGTTACTGGTGCTCGAGGCGTTGCTCGAGAGGGTCGACAATCTGATCGTCGGCGGCGGTATCGCCAACACCTTCCTGGCCGCGACCGGCGTCGATGTCGGCAAGTCGCTCTACGAGGCGGAGATGCTCGATGTCGCGCGCCGCCTCCTCGACAAGGCGCGCTCGCGCGGCGCGCAGATTCCGATGCCGACGGACGTCGTGGTGGGGCGGGAATTCGCGGCCACGGCCCACGCCGACGTGCGGCCGGTGAGCGAGGTGCGCCGCGACGAGATGATCCTCGATATCGGTCCGGACACCGCCGACCGCTGGAGCGAGGCGCTGCAGCGCGCCGGCACCATCATCTGGAACGGGCCCGTCGGAGTCTTCGAGTTCGCGCAGTTCGGCGAGGGCACGCGCACCATCGCCCTGGGGCTGGCGCGCAGCAAGGCCTTCTCGCTCGCCGGCGGCGGCGACACGCTCGCCGCCATCGAGAAGTACGGAGTCGAGGACGGCATCTCCTACATCTCGACCGGCGGCGGCGCATTCCTCGAGTTCGTCGAGGGCAAGACGCTGCCGGCGGTCGCCATTCTCGAGCGGCGCGCCCTTGCCTGAGCGGCCGCGACCCCGTGCTGAGGCGCGCGACACCGTGTTGAGGCGCACGAAGATCGTCGCGACCCTGGGTCCCGCGACCGACTCGCTCGAGACGCTCATCGACATGATGCGCGCGGGTCTCGACGTCGCGCGCCTCAATGCCTCGCACGGCACGGTCGAGGACCGCAGGCGGCGGCTGGCGCTGGTGCGCGAGGCGGCGCAGCGCGCCGACCGCTGCGTCGGCGTGCTGCTCGACCTCGGCGGGCCGAAGATCCGCATCGAGGGTTTTCGCGACGGCCGGGTGCTGCTCGGCGAAGGGGCGGTCTTCACGCTCGACACCGAGCTCGATCCGAAGGCCGGGACCGTGGACCACGTGGGGGTCGCCTACAAGAACCTGCCCCGCGACGTGGTCGTCGGGGACAGGCTGCTGCTCGCCGACGGGCAGATCGTGCTCGACGTCGAGCGCGTCGGCGCCACCACCATCGGGACGCGCGTGCGCGTCGGGGGCGAGCTCTCCGATCGCAAGGGTCTCAACCGCCAAGGCGGCGGTTTCTCGGCGCCGGCAGTCTCGGAGCGCGACCGGGAAGACATCCAGTTCGCGGCCGAGGTGGGCGTCGACTACCTGGCCGTGTCCTTCGTTCGCCAGGCCGCCGACATCGAGGAGGCGCGCTCGCTGCTGCGCGCCGCGGGCGGCGAGGCGCGCATCGTCGCCAAGATCGAGCGGCACGAAGCGGTCGAGAATCTCGCCGGCATCATCGAGGCGAGCGACGTGGTGATGGTGGCCCGCGGGGACCTCGGCGTCGAGATGGGGTACGCCGAGCTCACGGGGCTCCAGAAGACCATCATCCATGAGACCCGAACGCACAACCGGGTCGTGATCACGGCGACGCAGATGATGGAGTCGATGGTCCAGAACCCCGCGCCGACGCGCGCCGAGGTGAGCGATGTCGCCAACGCGGTGATGGATGGGACCGATGCGGTGATGCTGTCGGCCGAGACCGCGACCGGTCGCTATCCGGTGAAGGCCGTGGAGGCCATGGCCGAGGTCATCGGGGGGGCCGAGAAGTATCAGCTCACCCACACCCGCCACCGGCAGCTCATCATCGAAGGGCAGTTCGAAGGCACGGAGGAGGCGATCGCCATGGCCGTGATGCACACGGCCAACCACATGAAGGTACGCGCCATCGTGGCGCTGACGGAATCGGGCGCCACGCCGCTGTGGATGTCGCGCATCCGCTCCGACATTCCCGTGTACGCCTTCACGCGGCACGAGTCGACCCGCCGTCGGGTGACGCTCTACCGCGGCGTGTACCCGGTGATCTTCGACGTCACCTCCCCGGACTCCATGCACGAGCTCTACCGCGCTCTCTTCAAGCGGCTGCTCGAGCTGCAGCTGGTCAAGAAGCGCGATCTCGTGATCCTCACCAAGGGTGAGCTGTCGGGCGTGCAGGGCGGCACCAACTCGATGATGATCCTCAAAGTCGCGCTCGACTGAGCCGGCGCGCGCTCATGCGGACGCTGAAATACGTCGGCGCCGCAGTGGCGGTCCTCCTGCTCGCGGCGCTCGCCACCACGTACGCCGTGCTGCGCGGCTCGCTTGCGCGTCTCGACGGCAAGCTTCGCGTGGCGGGCCTTGCCGCCCCCGTGCGCATCGAGCGCGATTCCCGCGGCGTGCCCACCATCGAGGCGGCCAACCGCCTCGATCTCGCCTTCGCCACGGGCTTCGTGCACGCGCAGGACCGGTTTTTCCAGATGGACCTGTCGCGCCGGCTGGCCGCCGGGGAGCTGGCGGAGCTCTTCGGCCCGAACGCCCTCGCGCAGGACCGGAAGGTGCGCGTGTTCCGCTTCCGCGCTCTCGCGCGGGAGGTGTTGGCCGGCGCCACCCCCGCGCAGCGCGCCGCGGTCGAGGCGTACGCGCACGGCGTGAACGCGGGGCTCCGGGATCTCTCCGCCCGGCCCTGGGAGTACTGGCTGCTCCACGCGAGGCCCTCGCCCTGGCAGGCCGAGGACACCTTTCTGGTCACCTACGCCATGTGGTGGGATCTGCAGGCCGACGGTCTGCGGCGCGAGATCCAACGGCAGGAGATCAACGCGCGCCTCAAGGACGGGGAGTGTGGCGGGGGCTGGAAATGCGCCCTCGGATTTCTCTATCCGCAGGGCACGAGCTGGGACGCCCCTCTCACGGCGTCTGCCCAGCTGGCGCTCGCTCCGGCAGGGCCCCAAGTCCCCTCACGGGAGGTGCTCGATGTGCGCGGAGGTCCACCGCCTGCGCCCGCGTCCGGGGTCGCGCTGCGTGCCGGGGCGGCGGGCAGCAACGGCTGGGCGGTTGCGGGCCCGCTGACCGCGACGGGCGCCGCGCTCGTCGCCAACGACATGCATCTCGGGCAGCGGGTACCGACCATCTGGTATCACGCGCGGCTCATGCTCGTCCCGGGGGGCGGCTCGACGCCCGTCGATCTCAACGGGGTCACACTGCCCGGAGCGCCGCTGCTCGTGGCCGGATCGAACGGGCACATCGCCTGGGGCTTCACCAACAGCAACGGCACCTGGCTCGGCGTCAGCCGCCTTCCCTGCACGGCGGTCGGCCCCCGGGCGCTCACGAGCGGGACCGGCACCGTGCCTCTGTCGGTGGTGCGGGAAGAGATTCGCGTGCGGGGCGTCGCCCCCGTGGCCCTGGAGGTGAAAACCGCTGCCGAGGGCGTGCTGCTGCGCGTGGACGAGGCTGAGCACGGTTGCTGGTTCGGCTCGTGGCTGGCGCAGCAGCCGGCGGCGACCAACCTCGGACTCATGGCGCTCGAGGAGGCGACTTCCGTCGAGCAGGCCCTCGCGCTCGCCCCGGATGTGGGCATCCCGCACCAGAACGCCGTGATCGGCGACGCCCGGGGTCACATCGGCTGGACCATCTTCGGCCGCATTCCGGCGGATACCGGAGCCGCTCGCGCCCGCGGCGTCAGTGCCTGGACCGGCGCGGCCGATCACCCGCGGATCGTCGATCCGCCGCTGGGGCGAATCTGGACCGCGAACGCCCGCGTGGCGGTCGATGAGCGTCAGCAACAGCTGATCGGTGCGGAGCTCGCCGCCTTCGGCGCGGAGTACGACCTCGGCGCGCGCGCCTCGCAGATCCGCGATGACCTCATCGCGCTGCACAGCAACATGACCCCCGCGGACATGCTCGGCATCCAGCTCGATGACCGCGCGCTGTTCCTCAGCCGCTGGCGCACCCTCCTGCTGGGCGTGCTCGATCCCGAGACCGTGCTCGATCACCCGGGCCGTGCCGAATTCCGGCGGCTGGTCGAGGACTGGGATGCCCGCGCCGGGGTCGACTCGGTCGGCTACCGCCTGGTGCGCGCCTATCACGACCGCACCCAGCAGGCCGTATGGAACATGATTCTCGCGGGACTGCGCCTGCCGGCGGAGGAGGGCAGCGCCCCGCCGGCGCAGTTCGAGGGTCCCTTGTGGCAGCTGATCGGCACGCAGCCGCAGCACCTCCTCGCCCGCGCCTATCCCGACTGGCCCGCGTTCCTGCGCGCGCAGGTGGACGTCACGCTCGCCGATCTCGGCGCCCGCTGTCCCGAGCTCGCCTATTGCACCTGGGGCGCGCGCAACGCGGTGCGCATCCGCCATCCGCTGTCGGCAGCGCTGCCGTGGCTCGCTTCCTTCCTCGATATGCCAACGCTCGAGCTGCCGGGCGACCATGACATGCCGCGCGTGCAGGACGGCGCGACCGGCGCCTCGGAGCGCTTCGCCGTCTCGCCGGGCCACGAGAGCGAGGGCTACCTGCACCTGCCCGGCGGGCAGAGCGGTCATCCGCTCTCGCCCTATTACCGTGCGGGGTTCATCGAGTGGGCGCGGGGCGAGCCGCTGCCGTTTCTGCCGGGGCCGGCCGAGCACGCGCTGACCCTGACGCCGAAGTGAGACGGGGTTGGGTCACGCGCCGTTCAGCCGTTCACGGTTAGACTCAGGTCTCGCTCAAGCGCTTTTGAGCAGTGTTGGGGTTGTGCGCGCACCGGCGCGCGACTTTCATCACACAGGATGCGGCGCCGCAGGTTTCATAATGGCCGGCGGATAGACTCACATGGATAGCCTCGCCGAGACTGCGCTCCGACCCGGCTCCCGGCCGACCCTCGGGCTGGTGCTGACGGGGGGCGGTGCGCGCTCGGCGTACCAGGTGGGGGTGCTGCTCGCGCTCGCGGAGCTCTGGCCGCGCTCGCGCAATCCCTTCCAGATCATCGTCGGCACTTCGGCGGGCGGGGTGGCGGCCGGGGTGCTGGCCGCCGAGGCGCATCACTGGCGGCGGGCGGTCGCGGGGCTCGAGCGGGTGTGGGCCAACTTCCGCTCGAGTCAGGTGTTTCACGTCGATTCCCGCAGGTGCCCGCGCTCATGCTGCGCGCCGGCGCGCACTGGGTGCTGGCGCTGATGTCCGGCGGGCTGGTGCTGGCGCCGCCGAGGTCGATGCTCGACAACACCCCGCTCCGGGAGCTGCTCGGCACGCACGTCGATTGCGCCGGCATCCGCCGCAGCATCGAGCGCGGGCACCTGCGGGCCTTCGCGTTGTGCTCGACCAGCTACAGCACCGGCCACTCGGTCGCCTTCTTCGACGGCGTCGACTCCATCCCCGACTGGGCGCGGGTGCAGCGCGTCGGCTGCCGCAGCGAGCTCGGCGTCGATCACGTGATGGCGAGTGCGGCGATTCCACTGCTGTTCCCGCCCATCCGGATCGGCGAGGAGTACTTCGGGGACGGCGCGATGCGCCAGCTCCACCCCTTGAGCCCGGCGATCCATCTCGGCGCCGACCGGCTGCTGATCATCGGCGTGCGTGCACGGCGCGCGGCGGGGGTGACCGTCAACCGCCACCAGTCGGTGATGCCGACCCCGGGCGAGATCTTCGGCTACATGCTGGACACGCTGTTCACCGACCAGATCTACGCCGATCTCGAGCAGCTCGAGCGTATCAACACGCTGGTGCACAGCGCGCCCGAGGCCGCCCGCGGCGAGCGGACCATCGAGACGCTGATGCTGGCGCCGAGCGTCGATCCGCGCGAGATCGCGGGCCGCCACGTGCGGGAGATGCCGCGGGGATTGCGGGCTCTGCTGCGCGTGATCGCCGGGCGCGACACCTCGAGCTACCAGCTCGCGAGCTACCTCATGTTCGAGGCCGGCTACACTCGAGCGCTCATCGAGCTCGGTTATCGCGACGCCATGGAGGCGCGCGGCGGCATCACCGCCTTCATGAGTGGCGAGAAGCTGCCGACGGTCATGACCGCCGCCGGGGTCGCGCAGGCGACCTGAGGCAGCACTAAGGACCCGACCGCAGCCCTTCAGGGAGCTTCTGCGGCGGCGGCATTGCGCGGACGCGGCTTGAAGAGCTTGGCGTCCGGCAGACCGCTGTGGCGCGCGGTGACGTTGCGGAACTCGGCGGCGAACTCCTCGGCCAGGCGGTCGACGATGTAGACCGAGCGATGCTGTCCGCCGGTGCAGCCTACCGCGACGGTGAGGTAGCCGCGGTTGCTCGCCTGGTACTCCGGGATCCGGCCACGCATGAAGCGCGCGATGTCCGCCACGAGCGTCGCGACGTTCGTGTGGTTCTCGAGAAAGCGGATCACCTCTTCGTCGCGGCCGGTGAGGTTGCGCAGGCCCGGCTCCCAGTACGGGTTGGGGAGCGCGCGGGCGTCAAACACGAAGTCGGCGTCCCCGGGGATGCCGCGCTTGAAGCCGAAGGATACGAAGCTGATCGACAGCCGGCCGGCGCTGCGCTGCTCGATTCGCTTGTGGATGATGTCGCGCAACGCGTGCACGGAGATGCGCGAGGTGTCGATCAGGAGGTCCGCGACCGAGGCGACGGGTTCGAGGAGCGCGCGCTCCATGCTCATCGCCTCGCGCAGCCCCACGTCGCTGCGGCTCATGGGGTGCTTGCGGCGCGTCTCGGCGAAGCGCCGCAGCAGCTCATCCTCCGTCGCGATCAGGAAGATCACCTCGCACTGCAGTCCGCTCCGCTTGAGCTCGTCGACCAGCTCGGGAACGCTCGCCACCTCGGCGGCGGTATTGCGCGCGTCCAGCCCCACGGCGGTGCGCTCGTAGGTGGTCTCGGGCCTGCGGACCGTGTAGGAGATGAACGGCTTCAGCAGCGCCGCCGGGATGTTGTCGATGCAGTAGAAGCCGAGGTCCTCGAGCATGTGCAGCGCGACGCTCTTGCCCGAGCCGGACAACCCACTGAGAATGATGATGCGCACGGCTCAATGGTCGTCCAGCAGGCCGCGGGCCCGCAAGTCTGGCCCCGGTGGCGGCCGTGCGGCCGCCGCCCGTCACATGCGCAGCGCCCGGCGCCCCTCGACGGCGTGGTGATCGGTGCGTTTTTCCTTGTACTTCTTGATGCAGCGATCGAGCTTGTCGGCGAGCAGGTCGATCGCGGCGTACATGTCCCCTTCGGTCGCCTCCGCGTGGATGTCGTTGCCGCTCACGTGCAGCGTCGCCTCGGCCTTCTGCCGCAGCTTTTCGACGGTCAACACGCAGTGCACATCGATCACCTGATCGAAGTGTCGGCCGATGCGCTCGAGCTTCTTTTCAACATAACTCCGCAGCGACGGGGTGACTTCGACGTGGTGACCGGTGATGCTGAGCTGCATGATTGATCTCCTGTCTAGATCTGTTTCACTGCCCGCCGCCGCTCGTTCGAGGCCGCGATGCCCATCGCCTCGCGGTACTTGGCGACCGTGCGCCGCGCCACCGGAATGCCCTCGGCGGAGAGGAGCTCCGCGATGCGCCCGTCGCTCAAGGGGGCTTCCGGGTCCTCGTCCTTGACGAGCTTCCTGATCTTCGCGCGGATGGCGGTAGAGGAGGTTCCGGCGCCGTCGGCGCCCTCGACCTGGCTCGAGAAGAAGTAGCGCAGCTCGAACACGCCGCGCGGGGTGTGCATGTACTTGCCGGCGGTGACGCGCGAGATCGTCGACTCGTGCATCCCGACCGCTTCGGCGATGTCCTTGAGAATCATCGGCCGCATGTGCTCCTCGCCGTGCTCGAGGAACGCCGTCTGCCGCCCGACGATCGAGCGGGCGACCTTCATGAGGGTTTCGTGGCGGATCTCCAGGCTCTTCAGGAGCCAGCGCGCCTCCTGCAGCTGTGCGCGCATGGTGGCGTGGCTCGCGTTGCGCCCGATGAGGCTGGCGTAACTCTGATTGAGGCGCACGCGCGGCAGCGTCGCGGAGTTGATCTCGACGCCCCAGCCGTGCTCGGTGCGGCGCACGAACACATCGGGCACCACGTATTCGGGGGCCCCGGCGCTCACGATGGCGCCCGGGTGCGGATGACAGGAGCGCACCAGCGCGAGCGCCGCGGCCAGCTCCTCTTCGCTCACGCGCAGCTCGCGGCGCAGCAGCGTGAACTCCCGCCCGGCGAGCAGCTCGAGGTGCGCTCGCGCGATCTCGAGCGCGGTGGCGAGACCGGGCGTCTCCGGATCCAGCTGCCGCAGCTGCAGCTCGATGCACTCGGCCACGGAACGGGCGCCGACGCCGGACGGATCGAGCGCCTGCACGCGCATCAGCACCCGCTGTACTTCCTGCGCCGAGCACTCGAGCTCCGGGCGCAGCGTCTGCGCAATCTCGGCGAGCGACTCGGTGAGGTAGCCGTCGTCGCTGATCGCATCGACGATGGCGCGCGCCACGGCGAGCTCGCGGGGCGCGAGCCGGGCGAGCTCGAGCTGCCACAGCAGGTGATCCTGCAGCGACTGACCGCTCGCGTCGGCGTATTCCTGCTGGCGTTCCTCGTCGTCGCCGCTCCACGGGGTCTCAGCGGGTCCCGCGCCGTGCTCGCTCCAGCTCTCCTCGAGTACCTCGACGCGGCTCTCGGCGGCGCGCTCGGCGGGCTGCGAGTGCTCGGCGGCGGTCACCTGCACTTCGAAAGTGCCCGTGCTCTCGGCCTCCTCCGTGGGCTCGAGCATCACGTTCGTTTCGAGGAGCTCGCGGATGTGCGCCTGCAGCTCGAGCGCCGGCAGCTGCAGGAGCCGGATGGCTTGCTGCAGCTGCGGGGTCATGGTCAGTTGTTGACCCAGCTTCAGCTGCAGTGAGGGTTTCAGCATGGGGAGAAGGGGGAAGGGCCGGTGAAGGCCTTCCAGTTCATTTCGTACCTAATTGAAATACCAGGTGATTTTAATTTCCGCCCGGGGCGCTCACATCCGGAACGACTCGCCCAAGTACACCTCACGGACTTGGGGGTTGGCAAGGACTTCCTCCGCACTGCCGGATGCGATTACGCTGCCCTGATTGACGATGTAGGCGCGGGCGCAGACCCCGAGGGTCTCGCGGACATTATGGTCAGTGATGAGCACGCCGATGCCGCGGGAGGTGAGCTCGCGGATGATGCGCTGGATATCGAGCACCGAGAGCGGATCGACACCCGCGAACGGCTCATCGAGCAGCATGAATCGGGGCTCGGCGGCCAGCGCCCGGGCGATCTCGACCCGCCGCCGCTCCCCGCCCGAGAGCGCCATGCCGAGCGTGCGGCGCACGTGACCGATGCGCAGCTCTTCCAGCAGCTGCTCGAGACGCTCCTCGCGCGCGGCGCGCTCGAGGTCCGAGCGCGTCTCGAGGATCGCCATCACGTTCGCCTCGACGTTGAGCTTGCGGAACACCGAGGCCTCCTGCGGCAGGTAGCCGAGACCGAGCTGCGCGCGGCGGTGCATGGGCAGGAGCGTCACGTCGGTGTCTTCGAGCCGAATGCGGCCGGCGTCGCACGGCACGAGGCCCACGATCATGTAGAAGGCGGTGGTCTTGCCGGCTCCGTTCGGACCGAGGAGGCCGACCACCTCGCCGCGCGCGAGCTCGAGCGACAGATCACGCACGACCTGGCGGGACTTGTAGCTCTTGGCGAGTCCCGTGGCCTGCAGCGCGCTCATGGCTGCGCGGTGGGCTTGGGCGAGGCGGACTCGTCCTTGCCGGGCTTCCGATCCGGCGGCTGCGCCGCCTCGCTCTTGCCGGCGCCGGGTGCGCTGCGCGGCGCGATGGTGATGTGCACGCGCTCGTCGGTGCCCGGCGCCGCGCTCGCCTGCCAGCGCTGCGCGCGCACGTTGTACACGAGGAGCGATCCCGAGATTTCGTTTTGTCCGTCGGTGAGCCAGGCCTCCTCCGAGAGCCGCACCGTGCCCTCGCTCACGTCGTAGACGATCTCGTCGGCGTGGCCGCGCGCGAGCTGGTCGGAGTCGTTGCGCTTCTGCTCGAACTCCGCCGGCTTGCCCGTGATGGTGGCGCGCGCGATGCGGTTATCCCGGAATTCGACCGTCGCCTGGTCGGAGCGCAGAGCGCCGTGCTGCTCGCCGTCGATGCGCACCTTGCCCTCGAAGGTCCAGCGGCTGTTGGCGAAGTTCAGTCCCGTGGCGCGCGCATGCTCGGCCTGTACGCGCGTGCTTCCCTGCGATATGACGACGTCGCGGAACACCAGCGTGTTGGTGCGGTAGTCGACCTCGGTCGAGGCCGCATCGAGGTTGATCGGCTGGTCGGGGGCCGCCGGCGCCGGCGGCGCGGGGTGCGCGGATGAGGGCGGCGGCGGTTGTGCGGGGGCCGTCTGCGCCGGTTGCGGCGATTGCGCCGCAGCGGCCGCGCCGGCGAGCACCGAGGCCAGCAGCAGCTTAGGGCAGGAACGAGCCATGCACGGACGATTCTAACTGCACGCGACGCTCCTTCAAGCTCGCGCTGAGCCCCAGCGCCTGCAGCTCCCGCCCCGACACGAGCAGCGTCACCGGATCCTCGGTGGCGATGATCTGCGCACGCGTATCGAAATCCAGATGTTCGGTGGCGATCTCGGCGGGCTGGCCCGAGTCGGGCAGCACGCCCGCCACGTGCACGCCGCCCTCGAGCTCGACGACGCCGCTCGCCTGCGCGAGCTCGCCGCGATCGGCGCGGGCGTTCCACTGGTTCCCGGTGCTGTCGCGGAACCCGAGGCGCACCTGCTCGAAGCCCACCTTGCCTGTGTCCGGCTGCTGCTCGACCTGCGCGGCGTCGAGCGTGTAGAGCGCGTGTCCGTCCGCGCCGGTCTCAATGAGGCGCGCATCGCGGGCGGCGTAGCCGGGGTCGCGCGGCAGACCTGCGGCGGTCGACTGCCCGCCGCCTTCGCGGCGCGGAGCGGATATCACCATGACGCCGATGATCAGCGCCACGGCCGCGACGATCGCGAGCAGCCTGTAGGCCATCAGCTTCGCGCCCTGCGCTTGCCGAGCGCGAGCAGGTGATCGCAAACCTCGCGCACCGCACCGCGCCCGCCGGGACGGCGGGTCACGATGTCGGCGGCGCGCCGCGCCTCGCGGTGCGCATCGGCGACCGCGAAGGCGAGGCCCACACGGCGCATCAGCGGCACATCCGGCAGGTCATCGCCCACACAGGCGCAGGCCGCCGGCTCAAGCCGGAGAAGTGCGCAGAGCCGCGCGAGCGCCGCCAGCTTATCGGTCACGCCCTGATGCACGTGGCGCACGCCGAGCTCGCGGCAGCGCGCGCGCACCATCGGCGAGCGACGGCCCGAGATCACCGCCACTTGAACCCCCGCGCGGCGCAACTCGACGAGCCCAACGCCGTCGTGCACGTGAAAAGCTTTCAGCGCCTCGCCGCGCGGGCCGTAGTAGAGGCGGCCGTCGGTCAGCACGCCGTCGACGTCCAGCACCAGGAGCCTTATCGCCTGCCTCATGCGCGCACGGCGTCGGCGCCTCACATGACGCCGGCGCGCAGCAGGTCGTGGACGTTCAGCGCGCCGACCAGGCGGCCGTGCGCATCGCTCACCGCCAGCGCCGTGATCCGGTGGACCTCCATGAGATGCACCGCCTCGGCCGCGAGTTCCCGCGGCCCGATGGTCTTCGGACTCGCCGTCATGACGGCGCTCATCAGCGTCGAGTGCACGTCGATCTGCCGGTCGAGCGCGCGGCGCAGGTCTCCGTCGGTGAAGACGCCGAGGATGCGATCGCCCGGATCGACCACCACGGTCATTCCGAGCCCCTTGCGCGACATCTCGATGAGCCCGGCGCTCAAGCGTGCATCGGGCGCGACGCGCGGGACGGCATCTCCGGTGCGCATCAGGTCCTCGACGTGCAGCAGCAGTCGCCGGCCGAGGGCGCCCCCCGGGTGTGAGCGCGCGAAGTCCGCCCGGGTGAAGCCGCGGGCTTCCAGCACCGCGACCGCGAGCGCATCGCCCATGGCGAGCGTCGCGGTGGTGCTGGCGGTGGGCGCGAGATTCAGCGGGCAGGCCTCCTCCGGCACGCCGACATCGAGCGCGACGCTCGCCGCGCGCGCGAGCGTCGACTCGCTCTTGCCGGTCATCACGATGAGGGGGACCCCGAGGCGCTTCAGGTGCGGCAGCAGCAGCACCAGCTCCGGGGTTTCGCCCGAGTTGGAGAGCGCCAGCACCGCATCCTGGCGGGTGATCATGCCGAGGTCGCCATGGCCGGCCTCGGCGGGGTGCAGGAAGAAAGCCGGCGTTCCGGTGCTCGCGAGAGTTGCGGCGATCTTGCCCGCGACGTGCCCGGACTTGCCCATGCCGGTGACCACGACGCGTCCGTGACAGCCGAGGCAGATCCTCGCGGCCTGCGCGAAGGCGGCCCCGAGCCTCGCGGGCAGCGCCTCGATCGCGCGCGCTTCGATCGCGAGCGCACGCCGCGCGGAGGCGATCAGCTGCGCATCATCGGGAAGGGCGGCCGGTGCGGCCGCGGCCGCCGGGTGCGGATCCATGGGGGTCATTATAGGCGCGCCCGCAGCCGGCCACGCGGGCGCGTTTGCGCGCCGCGGAGGATCGTCTTACAATGTCCATATCGATAGGTAAAACGTATGACTACCATTACCGTTTCGTCCAAATTCCAGATCGTGATCCCGCGGGTCATACGCGAGGCGCTCGGCATCAAGCCGGGCGAGAAGCTGCACGCGATTGAGTATCGCGGCCGCATCGAGCTGGTACCCGTGAAGCCGGCCAAGGCGAGCCGGGGGTCCCTGAAGGGAATCTCCACCGATGTACCGCGGGAACCTGACCGTGTATGAATGTGGTGGACTCCTCGGCGTGGCTCGAGTACTTCGCCGACGGTCCGAACGCGGGAGAGTTCGCCAAGCCCATCGAAGCGACCCGCTCGCTCATCGTGCCCACTCTGTCACTCTTCGAGGTATTCAAGCGCATCGCACAGCAGCGCGGCGATGACGAGGCGCTGCGAGGCGTGGCCGTGATGGAGCAGGGCAGGGTGGTCGACCTGGATCGAGCCACCGCGCTCGCGGCGGCGCGGCTTTCAATCGATCACAGCATCGCGATGGCAGACAGTATCATGCTCGCGACCGCACAGCGCAACGGTGCGGTCCTCTGGACGCAGGACGTGGATTTCGAGGGCCTGCCGGGGGTACGTTTCTTTGCCAAGCGGTGAGCAGCCGGAAGCGGAAGGTTTTATGCCCAATGGACGCTGAAGAAGTCGCGCGGCTCATCCGCGCGGGCCTGCCCGGGGCCCAGGTACGGGTGCAGACGGACGACAACACCCATTTTGCCGCGCGGATCGTCGCGCGGGAATTCACGCAGCTGCGCGCCATTGCCCGCCACCAGCTGGTCTACGCCGCGCTGGGTGCGGCCATGGGACGCGAGATCCACGCACTCTCGATCGAGGCGCTCACCCCCGACGAGGCGGCTGAAGAATGAAGCACGTGAACCGGCAGGCTTTTCGCGGGCAAAAACGACGCTTTTTGCCCGCGTGTGTGAGACTGTCAGTGGGGTGGCTGCTGAAAGCGCCGCAGGCGACTTTCAGCCAATAAATATGGACAAGCTGCAGATCCAGGGCGGCGTGCCCCTCGAAGGCGAAGTACGCATCTCCGGCGCCAAGAACGCAACGCTGCCGATCCTCGCCGCCGCGCTCCTCGCGGAGGATCCGGTGGTGGTGGCGAACGTCCCGCATCTGAAGGACGTCACCACCACCGTCGAGCTCCTCGGCAGGATGGGCGCCACGGTCACGGTGGACGAGCGCATGCGCATCGAGGTCGACGCCTCGAGCGTGCGCGAGTGCTTCGCGCCCTACGATCTCGTGAAAACAATGCGCGCCTCGATCCTGGTGCTGGGACCGCTGGTGGCGCGCTACGGGCGCGCCGACGTCTCGCTCCCCGGGGGGTGTGCGATCGGCGCCCGGCCGGTGAATATCCACGTCGCGGGTCTGCAGGCGATGGGCGCCGACATCACCATCGAGGGCGGCTACATCCGCGCCCGCGCCGCGCGCTTGAGGGGCGCGCGGCTGGTGCTCGACACCGTGACGGTCACCGGCACGGAGAATCTGATGATGGCGGCCACGCTCGCGGACGGGGAGACCGTCATCGAGAACGCCGCGCGCGAGCCCGAGGTCGTCGATCTCGCGAACTTCCTCACCGCGATGGGCGCCAACATTCAGGGCGCGGGCACCGACAAGATTCTCGTGCGCGGCGTGAAGAAGCTGCGCGGCACGACTTACGAGGTGCTCCCCGATCGCATCGAGAGCGGCACGTACCTGGTCGCGGGCGCGATCACGGGCGGGCACGTGCGCATCAAGAGCACGCGCCCCGAGCACCTCGATGCGGTGCTCGCGAAGCTCGAGGAGGCGGGGGCGAAGCTCGCGGTGGGTGAGAACTGGGTCGAGGTGGACATGCGCGGGCGGGAGCTGAAGTCGGTCGACGTGCGCACCGCACCGTACCCCGCCTTCCCCACCGACATGCAGGCGCAGTTCGCCGCGCTCAACACGGTCGCCGACGGCGTGGGCACCATCACCGAGACCGTCTTCGAGAATCGCTTCATGCACATGCTGGAGATGCGGCGCATGGGCGCGGAGATCCGGCTCGAGGGCAACACCGCCATCATTCACGGCGTCGACAAGCTCACCGCCGCCCCGGTGATGGCGACCGACCTGCGCGCGTCCGCGAGCCTCGTGCTCGCGGGACTCATCGCCGAGGGACGCACCGACGTCGAGCGCATCTATCACATCGATCGCGGCTACGAGGCGATCGAGGAGAAGCTGGCTCAGCTCGGCGCGCAGATCCGGCGCGTGCCGAATTAGTTAATTGGCAGAAATCGCAGGAAGCGATTTCTGCGGACATCAGCTTCGTTGCCGCCGGCAAAAGGCGTGGCTTTTGCCGGCTGCGTGGGCACGAGGAGACAGGCGATGCGGATCGGGATGATCGGGCTCGGGCGCATGGGCGCCAACATGGTGCGCCGGCTCCTCAAGGGCGGTCACGAGTGCGTGGCCTACGACCGCAAGCCCGCGACCGTGGCGGCGCTGGCCGCGGAGGGCGCGCACGGGGCGAACTCGCTGGCGGAGCTGGTGCGTGTGCTTCCGCCGCCGCGGGCCGTGTGGATCATGGTGCCGGCGGCGATCGTCGACCCGGTGATCGGCGAGCTGCGGCCGCTCCTCACCAAGGGCGACGTGCTCATCGACGGCGGCAACTCGAACTACAGAGACGACATCCGTCGCGCCGATGAGCTCAAGGCCGCCGGAATCCGCTACCTCGACGTCGGCACGAGCGGCGGGGCACTCCTCGAGCCGGCGCTGGCGACGCTCGCGCCCGGAGGCCGGATGCCGGCCGCAGCCCGGGGCGAGGCCGCCTCGGGTGCCGCCCCCGGCCGGGCCGCGAGCGCCGCGGCGGCCGCGCTCGGCTACCTGCACTGCGGCCCGCCCGGCGCAGGCCATTTCGTCAAGATGATTCACAACGGCATCGAGTACGGGCTGATGGCGGCTTACGCGGAGGGCCTGAACGTGCTCGCCCATGCCGACGCCGGCCTCAGCGCCGCGGCGGCGGACGCCGAGACCGCGCCGCTCGCGAACCCGCGCTTTTTTCAGTACCGGCTCGACCTCGCGGCCATCACGGAAGTCTGGCGCCACGGCAGCATCATCTCCTCGCGCCTCCTCGATCTCACCGCGGAAGCGCTGGCGCGGGATGAGAAGCTCACCGCCTTCGGGGGGCGCGTGTCGGATTCCGGCGAAGGGCGCTGGACGCTGGAGGCGGCGATCGAGACCGGCGTGCCGGCCCCGGTGCTCTCCGCGGCGCTCTACTCGCGCTTCGAATCGCGCGGGCAGGCGGAGTTTGCCAATAAGGTACTCTCGGCGATGCGTCTCGCCTTCGGCGGTCACGCCGAGAAGTCCGCCTGAGGGCACAGCGACCATGGAACGCCGCGACTGCGATGCCATCGTGCTCTTCGGAGCCACGGGCGACCTGTGCTACCGGAAGATCTATCCGGCGCTCTATCAGCTCTTGCGCCGCGGCCTGCTCGCCGTGCCCGTGGTCGGCGTGGCGCGCCAGGGATGCGACGTCAAATGGCTCGTCAATCGCGTGCGGGACAGTCTCAAGGCGTTCGTCCCGGGCGCGGACGAGACGGTGGCCGGGCGCCTCACGGAGCTGCTGCGTTACGTGGACGGCGACTACAACGACCGCGCCACGTTCGACAAGCTGCGCCGCACGCTCGGGGTAGCGCAGCGGCCGCTGCACTATCTCGCCATTCCGCCCAGCATGTTCCCGGCGGTCATCGAGCACCTGAGCGGTTCCGGCAGCGCGCGAGGGGCGCGCGTGGTGGTCGAGAAGCCCTTCGGGCACGACCTCGCCTCGGCGCGCGCGCTCAATGAGACCCTGCACACGCACTTTCCCGAGGGGAGCATCTTTCGCATCGATCATTACCTCGGCAAGGAGGCGGTGCAGAACCTGCTGTACTTCCGCTTCGCCAACTCGTTCCTCGAGCCGGTGTGGAACCGCAACTTCGTCGCCAGCGTGCAGATCACCATGGCGGAAGCGATCGGGATCGGCGGGCGCGGCCGCTTCTACGAGGAGACCGGCGCGATCCGCGACGTCATACAGAACCATCTGCTGCAGATCATGGCGCTGCTCACCATGGAGCCGCCGGTCAACACCGAGGGCGAAGCGCTGCGCGATGAGAAGGTGAAGGTGCTGCGGGCGGTGCGCCCGCTCGCGCCGGCACAGGTGGTGCGCGGGCAGTTCATCGGCTACCGCGAGGAGCCGGGCGTGGCCGCCGACTCGCAGGTCGAGACCTACGCCGCGCTGGCGCTCGCGATCGACTCCTGGCGCTGGGGCGGGGTGCCGTTCTACCTGCGCGCCGGTAAGCGCCTCCCGGTGACGGCCACGGAGGTGGTCGTGGACCTCAAGCCGCCGCCCGTCAACGTGTTCGGCGACTTGGGTCCCGAGCAGCCGAATCACGTGCGCTTCCGCGTCGGCCCTGAGGTCGCCATCGCGCTCGGCGCGCACACCAAGCGCCCGGGGCCCGTGATGACCGGTCGGCCGATCGAGCTCTTCCTCGCCCAGCAGCGCGGCGATGACATGGACGCCTACGAGGTCCTCATCAGCGCCGCGCTCATCGGCGATACCGCGCATTTCGCGCGCGAGGACGAGGTGGAAGCCGCGTGGAAGATCGTCGATCCGGTGCTGCACCCGACCGAGCCGCCCGTGCTCTACGCGCCGGGCAGCTGGGGACCGCCGCGGGCGGAAGGACTCCTGACGGGTCCCTGCGGCTGGCACAACCCGGGCGCCACGGCGCAGGACTGGACGCGCTCGTGCTCGCCGCCGACGGCGGAGTGATCGGCACGCGAGGGCGCGCCGCCGGCGCCTACCGGGCCTGCTGGCGCCCCGCCGGAGCGATGAGCAGTTGGCTAACTTAACTAAACGAATAGTAGCCGCCGTCCGCAGCCGCCTAGTCGGCCAGCTCGCCCAGCGCTTGTTTCAGCGGTCCCAGCCAAGGCTC
>Ga0209350_1000552_pt1 | contig 20058 bp, 16 predicted proteins | sample GraSoi013_2_20cm_2_FD_185822 | JGI IMG/M metagenome (GOLD analysis project Ga0209350, IMG submission 185822) | Grasslands soil microbial communities from the Angelo Coastal Reserve, California, USA - Sample 09_27_2013_2_20cm (SPAdes) (version 2) | ecosystem: Environmental > Terrestrial > Soil >...
AGCGGCAAAGCCACCCGCCTCGGAGTGCTGCGTCGCGGCTCCGCCCGTTCTCGAGTTCGACGAAGAAGGCAATCTCATCGGCCACTGGGGCGGTCCGGGAGCGGGCTACGATTGGCCGGATTCGAACCACGGGATCACCGTGGATTACAAAGGCAACGTCTGGATCGGCGGCAACAGCCGCGGCCCCGATCCCAAGGGATACCACGACAACATGGTCCTGAAATTCACGCAGAGCGGCAAATTCCTCATGCAAATTGGCCATCCGAACAAGAGCCAGGGCAGCAATGACACCGAAAACTTGAAGGGTCCCGCCAAATTGTTCGTCGACAAGACTTCCGATGAATTGTATGTCGCCGACGGTTATGGCAATCACCGCGTAATCGTCTACGATGCGGAAACCGGAAAGTATAAGCGCCACTGGGGTGCTTACGGCAAAAAGCCCGACGACACCAATCTCGGCCCGTACAATCCCGATGCGCCGCCCGCTCAGCAGTTCCGCAATCCGGTGCACTGCGCCGAGCTTTCGAATGACGGCCTGCTCTACGTCTGCGACCGCCCCAACGACCGCATCCAGGTGTTCAAGAAGGACGGCACTTTCGTCAAAGAAGCTTTTGTCGCCACAAAAACTCTGGGTGACGGATCGGTCTGGGACATCGCCTTTTCCAAGGATCCTCAGCAGACCTACATTTTCCTGGCTGATGGTTCGAATGAAAAAGTTTACGTCCTGCTCCGCGATACGCTGGAAGTCCTGACCAGCTTCGGCGACGGCGGGCGCCAGCCCGGACAGTTCTATGCCGTGCACAGCATCGCTGCCGATTCGAGAGGCAATCTCTTCACCACCGAGACCTACCGCGGCCAACGCGTGCAGAAGTTTGTCTACAAAGGCATGGCTCCGGTCACGAAAAAAGATCAGGGCGTTCTGTGGCCGAAATCGAGTAAGTGAGCCGGCCAATCAAGCTTATTTCCGAAGGAGAGCGTCATGCGCAAAGTGTTGCTCAGTTTTCTCGCGTTTGCGTTTGTGATCGCCATTGCCATTCCGAAAACTTTTCAAGGGCAAACGCCCAGTCCGGCTTTGCACCTGCCAGGTGGAACCGCCACGGACATCAGCAGCGCGGAAGTGCAAGCGTTGGTGCAAAAGACAGCCGCCGACCGCGTCAGTGATCAAGCCATTCGCGTCGTCAATGTCAACGGCGAATACAACGTCAGCATCGGCGTCGTCCATCGCGCTAAAACTTCCGGCAAAGACGCTCCCAGCGGCATCGAGCACGCCCAGATCACCGAGGTTTACCACGTTATTGAAGGGAACGGAACCCTTGTAACGGGCGGGACGCTGGACAATCCAAGGGAGATCCCTGCCGACAATCCCGTCGTGACCGTGCTCAATGGCCCCAGCACCGGTGGCTCCGGCATTCAAGGCGGTGTGAGCCGCAAGATCGCTCCCGGCGACGTCGTCATCATTCCGCCAAACACGCCGCACTGGTTCAGCGAAATTACTACCGATCAGATCGTCTATCTTGTCGTGCGAATCGATCCTCACAAAATATTGCCCGCGGGATACACCGCAAAGTAGGCGGCACTCGCATGCCTCGCATCTTAGTCGCGATTCTGGCCGCTCTCTATTTGTTCTTTCCGTGTGGCGCGGTTACTCACGACATCCCCAACGATGTCGTCGTCCAGGCATTTGTCAAACCGCAAGGCGATCGGCTTCATCTCCTCGTTCGCGTTCCGCTCAAAGCCATGCGTGATATCAATTTTCCCGAACGCGGCCCCGGCTATTTGGACCTCGCGCGCGTGAACGAAGTGCTCCCCGGCGCCGCGACGCTCTGGATCGCCGACTTCATCGAAGTCTATGAAAACGATACTCGCCTTGCGAAACCTCAAATCGTCGCGACTCGCATCTCGCTTCCATCCGATCGCTCTTTCGTTTCTTATGAGGATGCGATTGCCCACGTCGCCGGTCCGCCGCTTTCGAACGGCACAAGCGTCTATTGGGACCAGACCATGCTAGACGTGTTGTTCGAATACCCAATTCAATCGGAGCAATCCCGTTTTTCCATTCATCCGGCGCTCGCGCGGCTGGGTTTGCGCGTCGTAACCGTCCTTCGGTTTCTGCCGGCCAGCGGAGAAGTGCGTGCATTCGAATTCACCGGCGATCCCGGTCTCGTCCGTCTCGACCCGCGCTGGCACCAGGCCGCTCTGCGATTTGTCGACCTGGGTTTTTTCCACATTCTCGACGGCACCGACCATCTTCTGTTTTTGCTTTGTCTTGTAATCCCGTTTCGCCGTCTCGGCGCGCTCATCCCCGTCATCACCGCGTTCACCATCGCGCATTCGATTACGCTGATTGCTTCCGCCTATAATCTTGCGCCGAATTTCCTCTGGTTTCCGCCGATGATTGAAACGTTCATTGCCGTTTCCATCGTTTATATGGCGCTCGAAAACATCGTTGGCGGCAGCAGCTTGCAGCGCCGCTGGATGATGGCCTTCGGCTTCGGCCTCGTACATGGATTTGGCTTCTCGTTCGCCCTGCGGCAATCGTTGCAGTTCGCCGGCTCCCACTTGCTCACTTCGCTTCTTTCCTTCAACGTCGGCGTCGAGCTTGGCCAACTTCTCGTGCTCATTCTGCTGATCCCGGCACTCCAGCTCCTTTTTCGCTATGCCGTCGCGGAGCGCATGGGCGCGATCATCTTGTCCGCAATCGTCGCTCACACCGGCTGGCACTGGATGCTGGACCGCGGACACGTTCTTGCCCAGTTCCGCTTCGAATGGCCCGCTCTCACCGCCGCTTTATTGGCAGGTGCTGCGCGATGGCTGATGGCGATTTTGCTGCTTGGAGGCGTGATGTGGTTTTTGCAAAAAACATTTCAGCGTTTGGCGGAACGCGCCCAAGGATTCGATTGGAAAGCCTTCGCAGGGAAATTTCACATTGGCGTAAGCGCCATCGCCAGATCGGCGCTCAGGGATGGTTCCCGAGAAGCGGGACGAGATCGGTGAGACGGTCGAGATAAATATCCGCGGGGTGGGCGGCACGGTCGTGCGCGCCGAAACCATAATTCACGGTGGCAGCGAGCGTGCCGGCGTTGCGCGCGGTTTGCACGTCCACTTCGGAATCGCCGATCAGCAGGGCTTCGGCGGGGGCGGCGCCGAATTCGCGAAGAATCGTTTTCGCGCCGACCGGATCTGGTTTTTTTGTTTCAAAGCTGTTGCCGCCGTAGACGGCGCGAAAATATTTCGTGAGGCCGAGCGCTTCCAGAATCCGCACGCTGATGTGCACCGGCTTGTTTGTCAAAATTGCCATCGGAAACTCGGCAAGACGTTTTAGCGCTTCGGGAACTCCCGGGTACGCGCACGTCGAATCCATTTTGTGGTTTTCATAGTACGCGAGAAAAAACTTCAGCGCTCGCTCGCGTTCCGCTTCCGTGGCGCTATTGCCTAATGCCTGGCCTACCAGTTGCGGCGCGCCGTGGCCGATGTAGCCGGAGATGGTGTCTTCGTGCAGTTGCTCGCGGCCCATTTCCGCGAGCATGGCGTTTACGGAACGGATCAGGTCGAGCTTGGAGTCGATGAGCGTGCCGTCTAGGTCGAAAATCAGCGCGCGCACGGAAGAAAAATTCGGCGTAGCCATAAGCAGATAATTGTAATATGAGCGCGCTTTTTCGGCAGTCACGCATGTCGCGCCAAATTCCAACTGAAAATTAACGTCGCGCCCTTTTCGGATTTCCGGCGTATTCGCGTAAAATAAACAATTCAGCTGGCAGTACAAGACGATTCCGGAGAATTCATGGCCCAGGTTTATCCCTTTCGCGCTTTTCGCTACAACCCCAAGCAAGCGCCGTTCGACCGCGTCTTGACGCAGCCTTACGACAAAATTTCTCCGGCGATGCAGGAAACATATTACGCCGCCGATCCGCACAACTTGATCGCCGTTGAAAAAGGGCGCGCATATCCCAGCGATACGCCGCAAAACAATGTGTACACGCGCGCGGCCGCCGCGATCGAGGATTGGATTCTCAAGCAGGCAGTGGTGCAGGACGCGGTGCCGTCTTTTTATGCGTACACGCAGGAATACACCGTGCCGGGAACCGAAGAACGCCGTACGCGCCGCGGCTTCATCGGCGCGGGAAAGCTCGAGGAATATTCCGCGGGCGTGGTTTTCCGGCACGAACACACGCTCTCGGGGCCGAAGGCGGACCGCCTGGAACTTCTTCGGCACACCAAAACGCACACGGGGCAACTCTTCATGTTGTATTCGGACGCCGAGAAACGCGTTGACGCGATCCTCGCGGAAGCCGAAGCGGCCGCGGCGCCGGCGACGGAAATGCGCGACGAGTACGGCGTGATGCACCGCTTGTGGGTGATTGCGGAGCCCCAGCGCGTGGCCGCCATCCAGAAAGCGATGCAGGACCGGAAGCTGGTCATCGCCGACGGGCATCATCGCTACGAGACGGCGCTGAATTATCGCAACGAGCGCCGAGTCGCTTCGGGGCTCAGGGCAAACGCCGGAAAAATCGATTCGGAGGCCCCTTACGAGCGCGCGATGATGACGTTCATCAACACGAAGAGCGAAGGGCTGACGATTTTGCCGACGCACCGCCTGGCGGCCAACGTCCACGATTTTTCCTGGAGCGGCGTGCGGCGGCACTTGGAGCCGTGGTTCACGGCGGAAGAATTTCCGTTCTCGGGTAGCGCGGAGAGGTCCGAGGTAAAAAAGAAATTCCTCGCGAAGCTCACGGAGGCGCGCGCGAAGCGCGCCATCGGCGTTTATCCCTCGGGCTTGCCGAAGCGCGCGTTCTACGTGCTGACGCTGCGCGAGGGCGCCAACCTGACGCAGCTTCTGCCGAGCGTTTCGCCGCTGCAACGCGAACTGGACGTGGTGCTGCTCCACGAAGGAATCCTGGAGCCGGCGCTGGGCATCACGCCGCAAGCGGTGACGGCGGAAGCCAACTTGACGTACGAGCGGGAAGCGCTCGCCGCGCTCGACGCCGTGGACAGTGGGCGCGCGCAAATTTCGTTTTTGCTGAATCCCTGCGACGTCGACCAAGTGATGAAGATCGCGACGTCCGGCGAAGTGATGCCCCAGAAGTCCACCGATTTTTTCCCCAAGCTCATGAGCGGCATCACCATGTACCGAATAGAAATCTGAGACCCTCTTCTTTATTTCCTCGCTGAATTAGCGTATATACAGTAATGTGTTCTCTTGGGACGCCCGGAAAGCCCTGAGCAACCTGAAGAAACACGGCGTGTCCTTCGAGGAAGGCGGCCACTGTTTTCGCCGACCCCGAAGCCCTCGACTGGGACGATCCCGAGCACTCCGACGCTGAGTTTCGCTCCAAGCGTTTGGGAGCCTCGTTCGCTGGCCGGATTCTGATCGTCGTTTACACGCCTAGGAGGCTGAAAGATTACAATGAAATCATTCGCATCATCAGCGCGCGCCAGGCGACCCGCAAAGAGCGCCAGGCCCATGCCGGATAGCAAGCTTGACCTCTCCGACATCCCGGAATCGACTGATGCCGAATTGCGCCGCGCCCGCAGAGTCGGCCGCCCTGTTTCGGGAAACGCAAAACAGCTCATCGCCATTCGCATCGCCCCGCAACTGCTGCGCCAGCTCCGCCGCATGGCCGCCAAGCAATCCAAACCCTACCAAACCCTCATCCACGAACTCCTCGAAAAATCCGCTCGCAGAGTCGGCTAACCACTCACTGTCATTTGCGCTGTTTGCATCCCGGATGGTTTTACGGGACCGAGCGAAGCGAGCCGACTTTTCTTGCGCATTTGTTCCGACGAATTCGTCGGCCCGCGCGGTGAGGACGGCCCGCCCCATCGCGCGTCTTTTGCGCGATGAATCTCTCTTCTCTGTGCTCACGTAGCGGCGACCTTCAGGTCGCCGTCCTCCTTTCGATTTTCTGCTCTTCTAGTTTCTAGTTTCTAATTTCTAATTTCTGGCTCCTGTCTTAATGCGACGAAGCCGCCGCGGAATTCATGTGCCCGCCGTTTTGCGCCAGCCGCTCGTACTCGCCGCCGGAAGTTTCCGGCAGCAGCACCCACAGCGTATAAATCCCCAGCGCGGTGCCCAGCGGAAAACGCAGCAGCGCCAGGAACCCGAGAGCCAGCCCCAGGAACCGCGCCCACGGCTCGCGCTCGAACAGTCCCCACGCCAGAACCAGGTGCAGTACTCCAAAGAGCGCCAGCACAATTCCCAGCGAGAAGAAAGCACCCGGAAAAGGAAAGTCCACTCCCCATCGGCCTCCAAGCGGCCAGACCCATGGACCCCTGAGGAATGGGACAAACATCCTGCCGAAGATTGTCATCCAGCCGACCCACGCCAGCCGGAGAATTCCGTTGATCATCCAGAGCGTCGCCAGCCGGTGGATGTTGCGCCGCACGCGCCCATCGGACGCGCTCGCTGCCCGAGCCGGCGCCCCGGCCGCCATGCCGGCCCTCTCCCCATAAGCTCCTGAAGGCGCCGCATAAGTTCCTGTAGACCCCGCGTAAGCTCCTGTAGAGCCAGCACTTTGCCCCGTCGTCGCTGCGGATGTCGCCGCGCCGCCCGGCAATATCGCCTTCCCACACTTCGTGCAGTATTGTCCTCCAAGGGTGAGCTGGTTCCCGCATCGGTCGCAATACATGGTCCACCCCCTGCCAGATAATACGCCCCACCCGCCAATTTGTTACAGCCGTTTGGCTTCCGCCCGTGATCCCAGGTAGGTTTTAGTAGGACAGCCATTCTTGGCTGTCCTCTTCGTTTTTCCCTTTGTAGGGGCGCGATATCGGAGATTCCGGGCAGCAGCCGGAACTTCGTGCCGTGACCCCACGTAGGTTTTAGTGTGACAGCCATTCCTGGCTGTCCTCTTCGTTTTTCCCTTTGTAAGGGCACGATATCGGAGATTCCGGGCAGCAGCCGGAACATCGTCCCTCTGTCCGCCTCTTGTCCGTCCGTCCTAGCGCCGACCGGAATTTATCCCGACCGCGTCGGGGCGTCGCAATCTTGCCTCCGCCTTGTCCTCCGAAACTAACCACTAATCACTGCCTCTCGCGGCTACCCCGCCAAACCCAAATTCGCAAGAGCCGCTCTTCTATGTTGACGACCAAAGGCTCGCTCTTAATCTAGCCGTCGGACCAGCCCAGAGGATCGGACCCTACGCATGGCTACTTGCTTTGCAGATGCCCCAGTGGAATAATCCCGCCATGATTGTTGGCGACCGCTTCCGCATATTGTTCGCAGAAGGTATAGGGCTGACGTTCTGACTCACAATTCCAAAGTGACACTAAGTCACGCGACTGGTGGAAGCAGCATCCTGGTATGCTGAGACCACGCTGTACATGGATCCATTGCGGCTTTATGATGGGCAATCCCAAGAGTGCAGGGAAAGGTCATCGAATCTAGCGTTGCGGGCGGCCGCTACAAGCTTCTTTACACAGATTTCTCTGTACAGAGGTTTTACTCAAGTTCTTCGTGGGCGAATTCTTCGGGGGCGGATTTGGTTCTTGGTTTGCGCCCGGTGCGGGCGAGGGCGTCTTCGAGCATTTTGGCGATGCGGCGGTCGCGGGTTTCGGGAGTGCGGCAATAGAAGATGCCGAGCAACTGGTAGCGGCGCTGAAGCGGAGTCATGGACTGCCAGCCTTCGTAGGCGCGGGGATCGCTGGCGAAAGCCCGCTTGAGGATAGGAGGAAGGTCAAGCTCGGCTTCCATGGTGGAGAGCAACTGTTCGGCGATTCGCTCGGCGCGGCGCACGCGGGCTTCGGGGCTTTTTACGCTAACGATCCAATCGCAAATCCACTTGCGCATGGAAAAGCCGAGTGCGTCGAACCAGCGGCGGAACGCGCGGTCTTGCTTGAGGATGCGCTCGAATTCGGCGGGGATGATGGCGACGCGTTTTGCAGTGTCAGGTTCGAGGCGAAAGTGGGCGGTGTCGCCGACGGAGGCGTTGCCCCCGGTCTGCAAACTCTTTTTGATGAGCATGCACTGGTAGCCCTTGCTGGTGGGGAAGACCCAAGCGCGAAGCGGGAAGCCGTTGATTTCGCCTTTGACCCGGACTTTGGCGGGGGTTCTCCAGACTTTGGAGACATCGAACGGGATGCGGATAGTAACCCAATTGAATCGCGAGGGGATGCGCTCGAGCGTGGCTTTGAAGGATTTCGCAACGAGTTTGGACTTGGACTTCATGCGGAAAATGGAAGAGCGAAATTGGGAAGAAAAGATTCCGCGCTTCGACGCAGATTTTGCGCTTAGTTTGCTCTTAAAAAAAGGACAAGGTCAAGCAGGAGCATGCCCGCCGGCAAGGGCACACGCGCAAAACCAGCGTGTGCGGCACTTTTCATACGGCGCGGACGCTTAGGCTCCGGCACCCTTGGAGAAGCTGGCGACGGCTTCGGCTTCGGTCTTGTACACATCGAAGACGGTCAGCAACTTGGTGATTTGCAGGACTTCCTGGAACTTGCTGCCCAGATGGCAGAGCCGCAGCGAGGCGCCCTGCGTCTTCACGGTGTGATGCGAGGCGACCAGCGTGCCGAGGCCGGCGCTGTCAATGAAGGTTACGTTGTCCATGTTGAGGACAATTTTCTTTTTTCCTTCGGCGAGCAGGCTTTTTACTTTCTCGCGCAAGGCATTGCTTTCCTCGCCGAGCACAATGCGGCCGTCCAGCGCGACCACAGCCACGCCGTCCACTTCGCGGTTCGTCATCTTCAAAGCCACGGTATTTTCCTCCTCATCGGAAAGCGGTTCCGGTGGCAACCCGCGCCGGAGCCGTAAAGCTTGTCAAAACAGGATGTTCCCTGGAGCGTTGCATCGTAAATCGAAGACCGGGCAACGGTCAAATCACCAGGCGGCTAATAGTAGTCCGCGCAGGACATGTAATAGCCGCAAACCGAACAGATCAACTTACAGCGACGGGACTCCAACCGCTGCGAGCAAACGGGACAGTACCGCGAAGGATCTTCGGCAGGACAGGCGGGACTCGGGCTGCTCTGCGAGGCTCCAGAAGATGGAGCTGCAGACTGTGCCGGCTCGGCCCGGACCTGCGCTGACTCCCACTTCGCGGCGCGTTCCACGGCTGGACGGTTATAACACAGTGAAGGGAATAGGGGATAGGGAATAGGGAGCGAGGAAGGGGAGCGGACTGCACGGAGCCGAGGGGACGGGCGTACGGGCGCGGGAATTCAGAGGAAGAGACGAATTGGATTGAAACCTATGACGTGGCGGGCGCATCCTTGTTACTGGGCGATGGGCTGTTGGCGATGGCTCCATTGCCGGAGGGCCCAGAAGGCCGGGTCTTCAGGTGGCTACCATGGTCCGCGAAGTTCTCCTCGCAGGTTTAGTCGCTTTTCTTCCCGTGGGCGTGCAGGCGCAAGGGCGCGGGGCGATGGCGCCCGTATCGCATGCTGCCGCAGTTGCGCCGAGGGTGGCGATGCCGGCTCCGCACGCGGGGGCCTCGCAGGCGGTGGGTGTGCCGCGGACGGTGGGGAGGGGCGGAACGGTTCGCCCGCGAACGGCGATGCCGATCGTGAGAAACCCCCGGCGGCCGGTCACAACAGGAAGGCGCTTTGATAGATTTGACAGAGGGGATATTGGCCGAAGGCCGGGTTGCAACTCGGCGCCGGGATTGGGATTTGATGCGGTACACCAGGCAGCGGTGTGCGGATCAGGAATCGTGGGATCGCGCGAGCGCGGACTGATTCCCGCTTTCTTTCCCTTTTTTGACGGCGGATTTTTCTTGCCGGGTTCGCAGGCGGCGGTCGAGGAAACTTCGAGGGCGGATGACGCAGCGGCGGAAGAGTCAGACATTGAAGCTCGGGAGACGAGCCGCCACCGCAGAGTTAGCGACGCGGTGACGGCACCGGCCCAGACCCCAGCGGCTGAAGCTGCAAACGCAACATCGTCCGACAATGATGAATTTGTATTTGTGCGGCGGGATGGGACGATATTTTTTGCGGTGGCTTATTCGTGGGAAAACGGAACACTGCGCTACGTTACCAGCCAGGGATTGCGTCACACGGTCACGCAGGATGCGCTGGATCTGGACGCCACGAGACAGTTCAACGAACAACGCGGATTGAATTTTCGATTGCCGGTGTGAGGCTAGTTTTTCGCGGGCTCCGGCATGACGTAGCCAGACTGCGCCGGAAGGCCGGCGCGCTCCAACTGCACGGTGGTGTGCTCCACGCCAAATTCCTTCGAGGCAAGCTGCTTAATCGAGGCGAGAAGCCGCTCGCATTCGTCGAGATGCATGTCCGGAACACGCGCGTGAAGACTGAGCGCGTGGTGGCCGCCGCCGAGGGACCACAAATGAACGTCATGCACTTCCTGCACGCCTTCGATCTTCAACATAGCGCGAGCGACGTCTTCCACCTGCAGATCAGGCGGGCGGCCCTCGAGAAGAATGTGCGAGGATTCGCGCAGGATGCCAATGCTGGACCACAGAACGAGCAAACCGATCGCCAGACCGAGAAGCGGATCAATCCAGCGCGCGCCGGTCGCATGGATGATTAACGCGCCGGCGATGATGGCGATGTTCGAAAGGGCATCACCGAAATTGTGAATGAGGATGCTGCGGAGGTTGAGATCGAGGCGTCCGCGGACGAGAGCGAGCGTGATGCCGCCGTTCACGGCGAGCGCGGCAACGGAAGTCCAAATCATCCAGTTTTCGACGACTTCCACCGGGGAGCGCAAGCGTTCGAAAGCTTCGTAACCGAGCCAGAGCGAAAGCAGGACTAAGACAAACGCGTTGGTATACGCAGCGAGCGTGCCTGCCCGGTGATAGCCGTAGGTTTTTTCGGTATCGGCGGGCCGTTCGGCCCAACGCATCGCAAGATAAGAAATGCCCAGCGCGGGAATATCAGAAAGATTGTGGACGGCGTCGTTCAGAAGGGCAACGCTGCGTCCGAGAATGCCGCCAAAAACTTCCGCCAAAACTAATCCAAGGGTGGCAACCATGGCCCAGCCAAGCACCGAAGGGCGGAGCGTGGGGTGAACATGGCAGGCGTGAGCGTGGCCGGAGGAATGCGAATGCCCGGCGTGGCTATGGTCGTGGGAATGAGCGGCCATCCGCCTTATTCTACTCAGACAATGGCAGGGTGAGACATTATTTCATAACAAGGCGGGCCACATTACAAAGCGAACGATTCTCCGTACCGCGTTCAAGTCGCGCGGCGAGAGGTAGAGCAACGATTCAAGCGAGCGACAATGAGGTAGACCGCCCAAGTCATTAAGACACCCTTTTTGGGGGGAGCAAGCCTCTAAGTAGCAGAATGCGTTAGAATTACAAATGGAGGAGTGGGTGAGTGGTTGAAACCGGCGGTCTTGAAAACCGTTAGGCTCGAAAGGGCCTCGGGGGTTCGAATCCCTCCTCCTCCGCCAGTAAACTGAAAACTACGTTGAACTTACGGAAATTTTTCTCTCGCTCAAAAAGAGCGAGTGCACGTCTCTTTTATCCCAATTTTATCCCAACGGTGTCGAAAACCGCTAGGCTCGAACTCGTCTGGCAGTTTCAAACCCCTCCGTCTACGCCGCGGGCTATGGTCAGCGGGAATTAGAAGTGGAGATGGTGCGACAGTCCAGGGAACTGCTGCGAATGGATAGAACCCTTCAGTTCTAGGCGAAATCCTCGGTGCTCGCTGCCACGGTCTAGGCAACCGTCGGCCTGTGAGCGCTTTCTGAGTTGAGGAACGAAACTCTCCCGTTCGAGGTCATTGCGAACGAGTATTCGGTTCACTACCGAATGGTTAGTTCGTTCTCGCTTGATCCAAGTAGCGCGAAGGAAATTCCAGGGCCGGAAGTTCACCGGGCGTCCATAGGTCATTTACTTGACATCGCCAACTGGGCGGTGTTAAGAGGTTACATCCGTTCCCCCGCTGTAACCTCTTTTTTTAAGCAGTGCTAGGCCGCCATCGTCGGTGAAGACTATGACCACTCGGCTCTCTCGTAGGTCTTTATTCTCTGGCGCACTGATTGTGGCCCCTGCTAGCCGCTTCCTGGAGAACTGGCCTTTTGTCATCGGGCAGAAGTCTAGGATTGAGACGGCCACAGAACTCAGGCAGAGGCTCGCGGTTCTGCAGGGCAAGAGACCAATGTCTTCCATGGCGACGAACCATGACGAAGAGGCCCTTCCTAACAGAATTGCCTGTTTTTCGAAAGGATTGAGCAAGAACGACAACGTTGCTTCCCGAAATTTTGGAATATTCATCTGCGCTGGATCATTTTGCGGATTGCTGCCGCACGTTTTGTGACAACCTCGGCAAGACGGGGGATGATCGGATGTTTCAGGCCTTCGCTCACCATCTGCTGCTTAACGGTGGGAACGTGGTCCGCGAGCTGGCCAGCGAGCTCGGAAACGTGGCGAAGTGTTTTGTCCGGGTCGAGTTTCAGCTCCACCGCAAGCTTGCGCCAGTGCCGGGGCTGGATGTTGTGAAACCGGTACTCACCACCGATCTTCATCGATACTTTCGCCCTTTCGATGTTGCTGTCGGGGTATGGAAGAACGCTGGCCACGTCATAGAGGGGTGCTAGGCGAATACGCCCGCTTGCACCGATCAGGAGTGCATAGTTCTTTGCGTGGGCATCCGTTCCGGCGATGAGCCAGTTGTAGGCGACTGAATCGAGAAAAGTCGCGACATCCTCTCTTGGCAGGCTCGAATTCTCGCCGAGCAAACCGACGATATCCCGGATGCCAGGACCTCCCTCATTCTGGTATTTGTGGGTTGGGGAGATGGCGAAAGCCTGGCAGATATCCTCTTGATGGACACGACGAAGGGTACCGGCGACGCGGGCGCGGTCATACCGCTCGACGACAATCGCAATCTCGTCCTTAAAATGCATGATGCGCGAATCCACAACGGGCAGGCCGAAAGCGCGCGCGAGCTCCAGGCAGAAATGTTCATTTTCGGCGTGGCCTTCAAATTCGCTGGACGGCGGTTTGAGAATATGTGTCGTGGGAATGCGGCCGGAAGGCACGCCCCATTTCTTGTTCTCGAAGAGCAGGGCCGTTTTCGGTTGAGCGCCCGCCAGGCTGAACTGGCCGGTATCGCGGGGAGCGCGCCAGGCGGACTGGTCTTCACGCAAGGCGCGCAGGCGCTTGGCGATTTCTTTTTCGTCGAGCCATTCGGCGGGAGGAGCGGCCGCACCCAAAATGGCGTTGAGCCTTGCCGGCTGGACAAACTGCACAGCTCCAGCACAATCTTCGCCGACGTAGGCGATCAGGCTGAAGGCGTTCCTCGCGGAGACATGGAATTTGCGCGCCCAGTTACTGAGGATGATTTCGTTGTCTGGCAGAAGACCCCACAGGAACGGGTCAATCTTGGCGTTGGGGTGTTCGGCTAGTGTAATCGGCATCGAGAGCGAAAGCGGATAGGCATCAGCAGCGTTTCGCCATTGCTCGTTGTAGGTAAAGGTTAGCTTGCCGCGATTGTCGCGGACGACGCGGCCAGTTTCCCTTCCGTCGAGCAGTGCGATCAGTTCTTTGGTCATTTCCTTTTCTTCCGCGCGCCAGCCACGATGGTATTAATGTCGACGTAAGCGTCGACTCCGTGCGATTTGTTTTTCACTTTGGGGCTTGGTGGAGTTTCCTGCTGAGCGTCGAGAACGATTCCGAGCGCTCCCAGGGTCCGCAGGACCAGGCCGAGCGGCGCTCCGGCTTTGCCCTGTTCGATCTCGACGATCCACTGGCGGCTCACGCCTACGGATGCGGCAAGAGACTTCTGGTCGAGGTTATGGCGCATGCGGTAGTCCCGGATGAGCGCCCCCAACTCGGATGGTGTTCTGACTCGCACGATTTACCCCTTTTGCTAAAATGTCAGCGTTCGACGACATTGTAACAAAGTCAGCGAGCGGCGACAAGTAGAAAAGTCAGCGCTCGGCGACATTCGCGAATGTCAGCGAGCGGCGACATCAAAGAACGAGGCCGACTTTCAAGCGGGAGCGCAGGTTCGTTTTTACGGTACTCTCGCAAAAGTCGAAAGCGTCGCCTTTAATGAGTCGGTGTTCGGCAGAATGCTTGGGTACGGAGATGTGATTGTGCGGGGCACTTGAGGAACGACAGAGTCGTTTGCCAGAAACGCAAACCCGTAGGCCGTGGGATGCTTCTTAAGCGAAAAGCGCATTCCCCGATTCGGATTGATTGTGACGCCGACCAATACGCTCATTCTATCCAGGAGTTGACGCAGCTCTTTCCTTCATTCGATCTCGGATTTCATCGAAGTGCCACGGACGAAAATCATGGGTGTCGACGCCGACATCCAGCGAAAGTGATGCATCGAGGCTTGGCAGTCGCCCGTGCGAGTGTCCGTAAAAATGCCATGCACCATGAGATGAATGATTCCAGACGCGCATAGCGTAATGGCAAAGCACGATCCGTTGGCCGTTGAGTGAGACCTCCGCCAGATCGCCCAGCCAAGAAAACTCCTGAGTCAGCTTGCGCGTGTCCTTGTCGTGGTTGCCGGGCACAGCAAATATCTTCTTGCACCGAATCTGGCGACGCAGCTCCGCGGCCCTCGCTTTTGGACCGATACAGAAATCTCCCAGAAAGTACAAAAAGTCGTTAGTTTTGACGAGGCTGTTCAATTCATCTCCTCGACCGTGTCAAAAGGACGTTGGAAGTGCAAACCCCGACGTCCAGCTCAACGACTTGCAAAACGATCAACCAGTTCCAAAATAACGATTTGCCTCATCGCAATTCGGACACTGGCAGAGCGCGGAATCCACTGCTGAGTGGAAAACTATTGGGGGTGCGAGAGATGACCGCGCCCCCGGTCACTCGCGACTTGCCCACAACGGTGCGCGCGAAATTGAGGTTTACCGTATCACCTTCACCCGGAAGTTCGGTCCACTTCGCTTCGAAAAGGTCCAACCGTCCGCCGATATCAACAACAAAATCTACTTCGCGTGTCCGGTCACGCCAGAAGAATAGACTGCCAACACGTCCGGCGCGGCGTTCTCGACTACGCAGTTGAGCAAAAACAAAGGTTTCCCAGATTGCGCCGGCGGCAGGTGATTGGTGAAGGGCATCTTCAGTGCGGATGTTCAATAGAGCGCAAAGCAAGCCGGTATCTGCCAAGTAGAGTTTAGGGCTCTTGACGATGGACTTGGTAGGGTTTGAGAACCATGGTTCAAGGAGGACCACCTGCCCGGAGGCCTCGAGCGTGGATAACCAATGATTTGCCGTGGAAGGAGCGATGCCGATGTCACGCGCGAGATCAGCTTTGTTTAGCAAGTTTGCGGAACGCAAGGCGCAAGCGCGTAGAAAACGCTCGAAGTCTCGCAGGTTACCAACGTTGGCCAGTGACCGCACGTCACGTTCCAGGTAGGCGGCAAGATAGGAGTTATAGAAGGCAACCTGGTCAATGTCCGGGTTCGCGTGCAGTTCGGGAAAACCGCCCCGAACGATCGTCGTCTCGACCGTGGTTGCTGGCCTTGCGGAGTGAATCTCGGCAAAGGAGAGCGTCTCGAGTTCCGTAATATCCGCCCGCCCGGCCAGCGATTCGGAAACACTCTTCATCAACGTAAATTTCTGTGAGCCGGTAAGCAGGAACTGGCCGTTGCGGGCGCGACTCGCGTCCACAACCACCTTGAGATGCCGGAATAGGCGAGGAGCATACTGCACCTCATCGATGATCACTGGCGGCGGGTGGCGACCAAGGAAGTTTTGTGGTTCCTTTTCCGCTTGTTCTGCTTCAGTCGGCAGGTCCAGGGAGACAAACCCATACTTCGGAAATAGCCGTAGAAGTGTGGAAGTCTTGCCGGTCTGGCGCGCTCCTGTGAGCACCACGACCGGACGAGTGCGGACAGATCGTTGCAGCCTAGGTTCAATGTCCCGTGGTATCCACACGCGCATAATATACGATACGGTCGCACATTTTGCAATGCCTTCATGCAAACGGCAAAGTTGTTTTCGATTCGTTGGTTCACGAGAGTACGGAACAACTACAGCGCCTTTGAGAGAGAAAGATTGGCTTCTCCATAACCCTAAGCGACGGGCGATCCGTACCGATGTCAACGTACGAAAGCCATGACTGATGCGGCCTTTATGGCCCCGCCGACCGAGAATCAGGTATTCTTTCTAAAGTCTGACCCGCAAGCAATATTAGGACCGTGTTTCGCTGTCTTCAAGAGACTTGATGGATCGCATGGATCGCCGTGTATGTCGGCACGCGGCTGGGTACGGTCGTCCTGCAATTTGTGGTGTGCATTCCATCCGTATTTGGATAGCTGCCAAAGAGAGTTGAGAAATGCCTGCCTTATCCCACGTTGGCACAAGAAATCCGGGAGATGCAACCTGCAGATGGATTTAGGCAAGGGAGACAAATACTTCCGCGCGATCCAACTGGCCAACAGCTCGGCCAGGCGTGCTTCGTTTGGTAGATGGAGCTAATTCCGACAGCCGATCATTCCCGCTTACGGAAACCTAGCACAACGTAGTAATCAATTGCGGCGAATGCGCCAAAAAGCGAATAAAACATAAATAAAAGTTCGAGAAGCGACTGCTTGCTTTATTTCTGCCTCCGAAGGAAAGTCCTATCCGGACTTCCAGAGGCTGCTGGCAGTTGAGGAGCTTTCTTTCCATGGAAAGTCATGAAAAATCTGCATAGAATATCCTGCGAGTTCTATAGAGCAGGGGCATGAGTCTCTCCACCAAGCTGGCAGCGAATTTCACCAAGAATGTTCGGAAGCGCGGCGACGACTACTACTGTAAGGGCCGCGTCACGATCCACGAAGGTTCCCAATCCGAGCTTACTGCTTGTGTCCGCGGTTCCGGCTTTTACGAGGTGCAATTCGCCTGGAGAGACAACAAGCTTGCGGTTTGGTGCGACTGCCCCCATTTTGTGGAGCAGGGCGTTCCCTGCAAGCACGTGTGGGCCACCACCCTTGCCGCTGACCAGCATCAATATTTGACCGCAGCTGCCTCGGCAGACAAGTTGATCCTGGACTTGGATGCTCTTGGCGCGGATGGTCTTGATGGCCGTGACTACTACGATGGCGATGAAGAACTCTATGAGGACGACGGGACGGCGCCGGTCCTTTCATCGCGTTCTCCTGCGGTCGTCTGGAATCCGGCAAAGCCGAAACCAGCGGACTGGCGGAAACAACTCGGTGAGGTCTTTCCGCCTGGACATCGCGCGGCTTGGCCGTCCAAGCTGGAGATTCTATATGTCGTGGATATCGCGAAAAACGTGCACGCCGGCGATTTGGTTCTCTCCCTGCAATCGCGCAACCGGAACGCCAATGGCAGTTTCTCGCGACCCAAAATTCTTTCCATGCGCCAAGGCCAGATCGCTCAGCTCCCGCTGTCAGAGGATCGCGAAATTCTGTCCTCTCTGCCGGGAGGTCAATCGTATAGCTTCAGCTACGGCTACGGCTACGGCTACGCGGGAACTTATCTGCCGATCCCCGAATCTCCTCTGCTCTCGCCCGCGTTGGCCGGCATGCTCATGCCTTTGGTGGTGCGCACCGGACGTTGCTTCCTGCGGCCACTGAACGAACCGGACAACCTGCTTCCGCTTGCCTGGGACGAAGGCGGTCCCTGGAATTTCGTCCTTGAGCTGCACCGGCTCGGCGAAACGGCATGTACCCTCGCCGGTTTTTTCCAGCGCGGAGAAGAGCGCGAGGAAGCAACATTCCCGGCCCTGGCCACGGCAGGTCTGGTAATCACGAGAGACCGCGTGGCACCTCTCGCCAACGATACTCCGATCGAATGGATCATCGCTCTTCGCAAACAGGGCTCGATCTCGGTTCCCGAAAAGGAGCGCGATGAATTCCTGGCGACTTTGCTCTGCTGTCCGAACTTGCCGCCGCTGCGGATGCCAGAGGAGTTACGATACGAGGAGGTAGCTCTGCCGGCCCATCCTCATTTGACAATTTCCAAAACCCGCGTCCCGTACCGGCATGAACGCCTGGATGCGAAGCTGTGTTTTGCTTACGAGGGCCGCATGTTTGCGGCGTTCGATCCGGCGCGAGGCTTTTTCGATGCTGCAGGACGGCGTTTTATACGCCGGGATTCCAACGCGGAGAAGGCCGCCTGGGCGTTTCTCGATCAGCTTGGCCTGAAGCAGCGCGCTCCTACCTACCCGGATTCCACGCCGAGGTGGGAGTTGGCGCCGAGCAAGCTGCCTCGCATCGTGCGCTCGCTTGTGGAGGCAGGCTGGGACATCGAAGCCGAAGGAAAGATCTTCCGGCGCCCAGGCCCATTCCGCATCGAAGTTTCGAGTGGCGTGGATTGGTTCGAGCTGCACGGTGAGGTAGAGTACGGGAACACCACAGCGCGCCTGCCCGAGTTGCTCGAAGCCCTGCGGCGCGGGGACAAGATGGTGCGGCTCGATGATGGAACCTATGGCGTGCTGCCGGAAGAGTGGCTGCGCCGTATTGGCCCGCTGGCTGGAATGGGTAAGCCAGAGCAAGGTCATGTGCGCTTCCGTCACAGCCAAGCGGGACTGCTTGACGCCTTAGTGGCGGCGCAACCAGAAGCCCGCTGCGATGAGACCTTCGCACGCGTGCGCGAGGAGCTACGACGGTTTCACAGCGTCGAACCTGCCGCACAGCCCGCGGGATTTGTGGGCCAGCTGCGTGACTATCAAAGCGAAGGCTTGGGTTGGATGCACTTCCTGCAGCGCTTCTCCTTCGGTGGCTGCTTAGCGGACGACATGGGTGTGGGCAAGACCGCGCAGGTACTGGCGCTGCTTGAATCCCGCCGCGAGCTGCGCGCCGCAGGCGAGCCCGTCGGTCCGTCCCTGGTGGTTGTTCCGAAGTCGCTCGTATTCAACTGGAAGGAGGAAGCGGCACGCTTCACTCCGCAGCTGCGGGTGCTCGATCATACCGGGTTGGAGCGCAACGGCAATGACTTCGCCGCTTACGACCTAGTGCTCACCACCTACGGCACGCTGCGCCGAGACGCCTGGAGCTTCAAAGACGCCGAGTTTGATTACGTCGTGCTCGACGAGGCGCAGGTGGTCAAGAATGCGGAAACCGAATCGTCGAAGGCCGCGCGGCTTCTGCGCGGACAACACCGCCTGGCGGTGAGCGGCACTCCGATGGAAAACCACCTCGGTGAGCTGTGGACTTTATTCGAGTTTCTCAACCCTGGAATGCTTGGCGCTGCCAACGCCTTCAAGGTCGTGGGCGGATCGATGCGCAATCCGGACGAGGAAACGCGCCGCCTGCTGGGTCACGCGTTGCGGCCGTTCTTCTTGCGCCGAACCAAGGAGCAGGTGGCGCGTGAACTGCCGTCCAAAACCGAGCAAACGGTGTACTGCGAGCTCGAACCTGAGCAACGGAAACTCTATGACCAGTTGCGCCAGCACTACCGCGATTCGTTGCTTAAGCGGATCGAAACCGCCGGCCTGGCGAAATCCAAGATTCAGGTCCTGGAGGCATTGTTGCGCCTGCGGCAAGCCGCTTGCCATCCCGGCTTGCTCGATTCGAAACGCTCCGGTGATTCCAGCGCCAAGCTGGACGTGCTGCTCGAGCAACTGCGTGAAGTCCTCGACGAAGGACACAAGGCGCTGGTGTTCTCTCAGTTCACCAGCTTGCTGAAGATTGTCCGCGCCCGGCTGGATCAGGACGGAATACGCTACGAATACTTAGACGGCGCCACCCGGGACCGCCAGACGCGAGTGGAGCGCTTTCAAAATGACAAAGACTGCCGTCTCTTCCTTGTCAGCCTGAAGGCAGGCGGTCTGGGCTTGAATCTCACCGCCGCCGAATATGTATTCATTCTCGATCCTTGGTGGAACCCCGCAGTTGAAGCGCAGGCCGTAGACCGTGCGCATCGCATTGGGCAGACACGGCCCGTCTTCACTTATCGACTGATTGCCCGCGACACGGTTGAGGAGAAAGTCCTGGAGTTGCAGAAAACCAAGCGCGACCTTGCCGCCGCAATCATCGGCGCCGAGAACAGCATGATTCGAGACCTACGCTCTGAAGACCTGGCGTTGCTGCTGTCATAGCGATGGCCGCGATGAAAATGTAGTACAGACGTAGTATCAGATGTGGAGAATGGCGGCAAAAAGTGAGTATCGGACGAATAAAAACTGAGGAAGTGACTCGTTGGATTTTGCTGCAATTCGTTAGCTTTCCTC
>Ga0209350_1000555_pt1 | contig 19970 bp, 20 predicted proteins | sample GraSoi013_2_20cm_2_FD_185822 | JGI IMG/M metagenome (GOLD analysis project Ga0209350, IMG submission 185822) | Grasslands soil microbial communities from the Angelo Coastal Reserve, California, USA - Sample 09_27_2013_2_20cm (SPAdes) (version 2) | ecosystem: Environmental > Terrestrial > Soil >...
GCCTAAGGCGGCGAGGCTGAGCGACGGACGGTGCATGGCGTAACTCCTTGATGTTGAGGGAATAGGGCGCCGCGTTTCAACTCTCGAGCAACGACGCGCGCAGCACCTCGGGGTTCACATGCCCGGCGTGATACGTCTTGCCGCTCTGCACGCTCGTCAACCACACCTCGGCGGGGCTGAAGAGCAGCGGGTCGATCTTGTAGAAATCGCTGTCGTACCGCTTGAAGATGTCGTAGAACGGCGTCCCGTAGTCCTTCGATGCCGACGCGGGAATCTTGGGAGCCAGCTCGGCGAGTTCGGCGTCATCGGCCTGGACGGTATAGCGCGCCTGGCCGCCGTACAGGATGCAGTCGTTGGTGCGGCCGATCGCCCGGAGATCGTTCTTGGCGACCGGCGGGAGGGGCGCCGTGCCGATCCCGCTCACGATCTTGTTCACGTCGAAGCCGAGGGTGTCCATCTTGTGCAAGCCCGTTTCCAGGATCCGCGCGACTATCTGCACGCCGCCGGCGAGGCTCGCCGTCGGCGCGACGACGAACGTGAGCTGCGACGGCGCGAGCCCCGCCTTCTGCCCGACCCAGCTGGCGACTTCGTCGGTGGGCAGCGTGCGCGTCTCGAGCACGAGCACGCCGCGCTCCGCCCGTTCCGCGTAGCCGAGTTTCGCAAAGAGCTCCTTTTCGACCCGGGCGTGCGCGCGCAGCGGCCCCGATCCCATCGCGAAGTACTTCCCTACCTGGATCGCCCAGCCGGCGTACTGGGAGGCCATGCAGCTCACCGCCGGGTGGTCGGTCCACACCCGGACACCGGGCCACGTCTCGCCGCCAATCGGAACCGGCGGGTATGCGATATCCGCGAGCCCGCCCGTGCAGATCTCGGCCAGCGCGCGCCCGGCGCCGAAACCGCCCGTGGCGTCGATACCCGCGTCGATGACGCGCGCGCCCCCGGAAAGCTGCCGCACGGCTACCCGCAGCGCGGCGGCGTTCTTCGCCATCGCGTCGGCGATTTGCCACGCCCGTTCATTGAGGCCCAGCTCTCCCGAAGCGCTCACTCCCCCGCCCATTGCAGGATCTCCCCTTTGCCCAGTTCAGCCAGATCACCCGAATACCGCTCATACTTCCCGGCCACGTACCGATCTGCGACCGGCACCCCGGCGCGACCGCGCAGGTAGCGGAGCAGCAGCCCGACGTGCGGTGGGCGGTAGGTGCAGGCGTAGCGGAACGTGGCTGGCCGATCGATCGAAGCGAGCGCCACGATCGACCCGCGTTTCAAGAAACGTCCGGCGCCCGGCCCCGCCTTGCCGAACACGACGACCGTGCCCGCGATCATGCCGATGCCCATCCCCCTTCCCCCATCCCCGGTCACGGCGAGCATACCGCGCCGCATCCGCGCGCCCGCCTCGTCGCCGACGTTCCCGCGCACGATGATCTCGCCGCCCGACATGCCGCGCGCCGCGCCGGGCGGGGCGCCGCCCGCATTGTCCCCCGCGTTGCCGCGCACGTCGATCCGGCCGCCCGACATCGCGAGCCCCAAATCACGACCTACGCTGCCGACGATCGTCAGCTCACCCCCCGCCATGCCGGCGCCGATCCCTTCCATTAGTGGGACGTCCCCCTCGATCCGGACGACGCTCGAGCGTCCGCCGCGGACCTTGAAAAACTCCCCGAGCGTTCCCGGCCGCCCCCCGTGCACCACCGGCAACGCGGCGATCGTGTTCGCGTCGAGCCCGGCGAACCGGTCCGCGGCGATGCAATCGGCTACGAGCACATGATCGGGCCGCTCGGCGAGCGACAACGTCACGGCGTCGCTCACGCCAAGATCTTCCGGAGGTGGAAGTGGTGCGGCCCGAGCTTGCCGCCGAAGTTCGCCGCCGTGATGGTGTTCACCCCGGGCCGGCACGCCGCCGGGATGCCGGCGCGCATCGCCGCCTCGATCGCTGGCGCATCGGTCCCGTCGAGCACGATCTCGAGCACGCTGTTCACCCCCTCCGGAAGCTGGGACGGGGTGATCGCCCGCAGTGTGGGATCGAATGGGTCGTTGGTCGTCGCCACCATGTTCTTGTAGCGCTTCGAGCCCACCTTGCTGCCGCTCCGCACCACGCCGCCCGGGAACGGGAGGATCACGCCCGGCAGACTGGTCATCGCGTCCACCGCGGCCTCCGCGGCGGCCAGCGCGGCCTCCGCGTCTGCCGCAAGGATCAGGAAATTGCCGCCGCCCACGCCCTTCAGCATCCCGAACGTTTCCTCGACCAGGAACTCCCCTTCCATGACCGGCAGGCGCCAGTAGCGCTTTCCTCCAATCACTTTGCTCGCCTGAAACCCGTCACCGAACACGCGCAGCGCCTTGCCGACCGCGAGCCGATCAGGCGCATCGGGCAGGCCGTCGAAGCAAGCGGTAGTGGGGCAGGTGAGCACGGTCTGACCGACCCGCACGATCAGCTGTTCGGGGAGGCTCGCCTTGTCCATGGTCAGAAACAGGACGCTGATCCCCGGTCGCCCGTCGGGCGTCTCCGCGGGTGTGAGCTCCCGCTCGATTCCCGCCTCGCACTTGCAGCCGATCACCGACGTCGCGAACCCGGTGAGCTTGGTGGCCGCCTCCCGCGCCCACTTCGCCGTCCGTCCCGTGATCACGAGGCGAGCGACCCGCATCGTGAACGCTTCGGCGAACGTATCCGCGATCGTGACGCCGTTGATCTTCATGGGAGCGCCGCCCCATAGTTTTCGAACGCGACGCACGCGTACTGGTCGAAGAATCGCTTCACGTCGGTGGTGACCGCCGCGTCGTACTCGGGTCGAACAGCCAGGCGTCGCCCCGCGGGCGCGCGGCGCAGCTGCCCGTCCTCGACGACCAGGCTCCCGGCCTTGATCACGTAGCGGGGCGTCGCGAACATCTTCGCGCGGTCGGCGTCGTTCGCGTAAATCGTCACGTCCGCATCCGCCCCGGGAGCCAGGTGTCCCTTGTTCTTCAAGCCCAGGAGCCTGGCCGGGCCCGCCCGCGTGACGATGGCGATCTCGCCGAGCGTGTATTCGCGCGCCAGCCCATCGAGCAAGGCGCTGCCCACGAGCAGCTTCTGGTTCACCGCCTTCAGGCGGTCGTCCCGATAGCCGCGATCCATCAAGAGCCGGATCAGCTCCGGATACGAGAGGAACGTCCCACCGTTGGGATGATCGGTCGACAGGACCACGCGCCACGGGTCGTTCGCGAGCAGGAACAGCTCGAGTCCGACGGACCACTGCAGCGCGGCGACCGCCGCCTTTTCCTTGTAGCTGTAGGGGACGATGCCGCAGCCCGATTCGAGCTCGATATCCACGTTCACCCACTTGCGGCCGCTGCTTGCGTACAGGAGGTGCTCGACCGGACTGTCGGCAGTGACGGTCGTCGCCGATCCGAACATCACCTGCCCGACGTCCACGCTCACCTCGGCGTGCGCGTTCACGTACTCGATCACGGCGCGCGCCGCCGAGGCCCATCCCTTGCCCGGCGCTCCACCGTAACTGTGGAACTGCAGGTGCGTGAAATGCGCCCGCTGGCCCGAAAGGGCGTTCATGCTCTCGAGCGTGGTCGCGGAGTTCCCCGGCTGCCCCAGGTTGTTGCAATGGATGTGCACGGGATGCGGGAGCTTCAGCTGGTTGGCGGCGCCCGCGAGGGCATCCAGGATCTTCCGTGGCGTGACGGCGCTCGACCCGAGCGTATCGTCCAGACCGCTCACGTTGCGCCGATCCCCTCCACCCTTCCACACTGCGACGCCGCCCGGGTTCACGATCTTGATCGCGTAACCCCGAGTCGTCCCCAGGAGCCACGCCACGTAATCGCGCGCCCGCGCGCCCTCACCGGCGGCGAGCTGGCGAAGCAAATAGTCGTCGTTGCCGAGCAGCACGAAGAAGCCGGCATCGATGATCGGTGTGTCGTCGAGCTCCGCGTGCGCGTGCCGAGCGGCGAGGGGGGCCACGGCCGCTTCCATCACCGTGGTATAGCCGAGCCCGGCGTAGCGATAGCCGGTCGCAAAGGTGCTCGGCACCGTCCCCCCGGTGCCCGAGCGCGCGACCGCGCCATCCTCGAGCCGCGGCGCGGTCAATGGATCGGCCGCGTGCTCTTCGGGGAGCAGCCGCCGGGCGTGGTTCACGCTCGACCCGGCGACGTGCGCGTGCATGTCCACGCCGCCGGGCATCACCACCATGCCGCGGGCGTCCAGGCGCGGAGCGCTCACCGGCACCTTTGCCACGATCTGGTCGCCCTCGATGCACACATCGCGCACGACGCCGTCCACCCCGTTCGCCGGGTCGTACACGGTGCCGCCCGTGATCCGGAGTCGCGCGGGTTGGGTCATGTGCGGAGTCGCTCGCGCAGCGCCCGCACCGTGACGAGCGCCCCGTGAGGCGCCTCGAGCGCCGGCCGCAGCGGCAACGGGACATCGTCCATGCGGAACGCCGTGCCGCCCTCGTGAACGCCGGCCAGTCCCGTGTCTATGGTGACGGCGGGCTGGAACGTCGCCGCGCTCGCCCGGGCTCCGATCACCACGCTCCGGACGCGGGCGAGCCCGGTGGCCACTGACACGGGGAGTGTCGCCGGCGTACCGACGACGAGGGCGGCGTCTACGTCGCCTCCGCCGAGCAGCGTGGCCGCGCCCGCCTGCGGCTGATAGCTCGGGTACCCGCGGGCGAAATCCACGGCGAAAGGGAACCCGGTTTGCCACGTGAGCACGGCATCGGCACCGGAGCGGTTGCCGCCCCCCCGGAGGGTGGACAGAGCGCACCGCGTGGGGCCGTTCAAGGCCTGGGCGAGCGTGACGAGTGCCTCCGCCCGGGCCGGGTCGACGAGAGTCAGGCCTGGCTCGCCGTCGGCCACGATGACGACGTAGCGCGCCCCGGTCATCCGGCGGGCCAGCTCGACCGCGGGCCGGAAACGCGCGTCCTCACCCACCGCGCGTCCTTGCACCGTCGCCCGCATGATTTCCAGGCCGTCCACCTCGTCGCCGGGCGCGATCGCCACCCGTCCGTTGGCATCGGCGGGACCGAGGTTCTCCCCCACGTCGACGGCGACGAGCGCGCGGCTCTGTCGGCCCTGGGGCGCCGCCACTCCGCGCGGCTCCACGGCGTAGCGGGAACCGTACCGCGGATAGCGTCCGCTCGGGTCCACGGCCCAGAACACGACGAGGTCGGCGCGCTGGCGGATTTCGCCGAGGGTGGCGCCGGCGCGTCCGCGGCGCTGGGCCGCGAGCACGGCCGGCGCGGCGGTCGCCGCGAGGCTGTCGATGGCGGCGTGTAGCCGGTCCGCGATGGCGACCGCTTCCCGCTGCGTCTCGGAGGAGATGTCGCCGGCGAGATAAACCAGCGCGTGCCGCGCGCCGTTGAGAATCCTCGCGGCCTCGGTCAGCGCTTGCTCGAGCGACGCGGCGCTGCCGTTCACGCGGATCTCTGCGGGCACGCTCCCGTCGCCGAACCAGGCGGCGCCGAGCGCGCAGGCGTTGCGGGCTTCCGCGATGTGATCCTGCTTCACGACCACCGTGATATCGTCGCAGGTACACCCGCAGCCGAGGCAGGTGGCGTTGGCGACGGTGCGATCAGTCATGCGCTCTGCGCCTCGCGGCGCTCGACGTCGCGATACAGCCGGACGGCGCGGCGTTTGAGGGCGGCGACGCAGGCCGCGGCGTCCCGTCCGCGCGCGAAGATCGTGCAGATCGGCTCGCGCGGCGCGAAGCGAGTCCCCGGCGGCGAGATATCCCGCACGTCCGGGTCCGAGAGCCAAGACCGCGTGTCGCCCAGCGCGCTGGTACGTCGCGCGTACACGATCGCCTTGCCGATCGCCTCCGGCGCGCGACGCCGGGCGGCCGCGAGGTCGAACGCCGGCAGCGCCTGGCGGCAGGCCCGCGCATGCACGTCGAACAGCGAGATCCCGTACGCCCGCTCGACCAGCTCCATCGCGCCGGTGTAGCGTGGGTTCACTTCGATCGCGTAGGGGAACCCTCGCCGCGCCACGAAATCGACCCCGTTTACCCCCACCAGGCCGAACGCCCGGGTGACGCTCTCCGCCAGGAGGGTGGCCCGCTGGAGCAGACGGTCGTCCGCCGCAAACTGCGGATCTCCGGCAGAGCCGAGGATGCTCCCGCAGTAACGGAACCCATCGGCTCCGAACGCGGTCTCCCCCGCGAGAATGCGCGAGAGCCCCAGCGGCACCGCGCGGCGTCCATCCGCGGCGAACACGAGGGAGCCCGTCACGCCGGAGATGCGCTCCTGGAGGTAGCTCCCCCGCGGCACGGGCGCGCCGCCCCGCCAAACGGCGACGCCGTCCCCGCCCCCTGAGCGCAGGGGCTTCACGAGCCAGCCGCCGCGCGCGCGTAGCGCTGGGCGCGTGAAGCGGACGCGCGGACCCGGAAGGCCGGCGTCGCCGACCACCCGGGCGAGGCGCCGCGGGTCGCGCGCTCGGGCCAGGACTGAGGGTGGGTTTCCCCATAGCATGCGGTTGGTCGCGAGGGCGCGCACGGCGCTCGGGTGGTTTTCGAAGCTCGCTTCGTACACGACGGCCTCGCAGGACACGTCCCGCGCAGCCGCCGCGGCGGCGCGCGCGCTGAACCGCCCGTCGACCCTGACGACACGCACCTCGGTCGCGCAGGCCTGGAGATCGAGATCGCCAAATCCGTCGACCGCGACCACTTCGTACCCCGCACGGACGGCGGACTCCGCGATGTCTCGAGTCGACACGCCGGCGAGCAGCACGCGCGTCATGACAACCCCAGCCGGCGGCGTGCCTGCTCGCGCGGCACGACGTACAGGTGGTCCAATACGGTCCCTCGCGCTTCGCGGATCGCCAGCCGCTCGACCAGCTCGCGATTCACGCCCCCGGCGAGCCCGTCGGCGATGAGCGCCGCTCCTTGCGCGCCTTCTTTCGCCGTATGAGCGAAGCCCTCGAGCAAGCGCGTCGGCGCGAACGCCTCGAGCCGCTCGCGGATCGCGTTCCGCAGCGGCTCGACGTGCGCGAGTCGGCCCGAGAGGACGAATGCTTTCGGCGAGGGGACCGCGGCGGCGAGCGCCACGGCCGTCTTCACGGTGCTTTCGACCAGCGCGTCGCGGGCGACCTGCTCCGCGGGCGTCGTCGGATGGGCAAGGCGCTCGGGCGAGGCGGTCGTCTCGTCCCAACCGGCGATGCTGGCCGCGCCGCCCCGGAACAGCAGCGCCTTGGGCACCTCGCCCGCGAGATAGGCGACCTCGCCGTCGAGCGCCCCCGCGGCGCGAAACCCGAGCGGCCCGGCCGAGCCCCCCACCCCGTCCACGATCCGGCCCGCTGCGACCGCCACGGCGGCCGTGAACGCGCCACCGAGTTCGAGCAGCACGAGTGATACGTTCGACAGCGGGGACCCGAGCCTCCGGGCCTGGTCGGACACCGCGAGCGCTACCGCGCACACCTTCTCCGCCGTGCCCATGTCCACCCGGTTCACCTTGCGGTGCGCAGGCACGGTGGGGAGATGCACTACGCCGGGCGTGAGCACGACCGGTAGAGCGGTGCGCGCCAGGGCGCGAACCAGGTTGCGGAGCCCGCCGATGCCCCCGGTCTCTCCCGGTGCCGCGAGGAAAGCAAGGCGCAGCGCTTCCTCGGTGATGTCCTGGACCCGGGTGATCGGCAATCCGTACCCCGACGGGCCGACGACGAGATCGAGCGGGCCCGCCGCTTCGAGCTCGGCAACGAAGGGCGCCGGGTCGGCCAGCGCCTCCGCGGTGGGCCAGGAGCGGTCGAGAAACAGGTGGCCGTCGTCGAGCCCACAGAGATCGATGCTCACCGTCCCCGGGTCGATGCCGATGACGCGGGGCATCGGCTCACGACTTCGGCGCCATCAACTCCCGCGCGACGTCGGCGATGGTCTCGGCGTCCAGCACGAGGTCGTTGCGCTCGAACAGGCGCGCAATGCACGCCTTGTGCACCTTCATCTTGAGGTTTCCGATGGCGAGTGCGCCGAAGCACACCACGCCTTCCTTCGTCACGCCGTCGTCCATCACATCGACCCCCTCGATGCCGAGCGGGGGAACCGCATTCACGTCGGCGACGACCTCGAGCCCCGGCCGGCTCGCCCACGCCTGCTTCGGGACGAGCATCACCCCCGCGGGTCCGGCGTTGAGGATCAGCTCCGCGCGCTCGCAGGCGCGGATCGCTTCCGTAGCATTGGGCATGGCGATGGCGCGCACCGTCCCGCCGAAGCGCTAGAGCACGAGCTCACGCGCTCGCTCGCCGGCGTCGGCCTTGCGCGAGGTGATACACACGTCCGCCCCGGCCTTGGCGAACAGTCCGGCGGCCCGAATCCCGACGGGCCCCGTCCCCGCGACGATCAGGACACGCTTGCCGCGCACATCGCCCACGGCTTTCACCATTTTCGCCACCGCGGCGACCGCCGTGGTGTTCGACCCGTTCGAGTCGAGCATCGCCGACACCGTGAAGGGCTTGAACATCGCCTTCGTCGCCGCGGCGAGCAGCTGCTCGCCCACGGCGATGTCCGCGCCGCCGACGAACACAGCGGTGTTCTTCAAGTCCTTGGGACCGCGCGTGAAGATGCAGCCGTGGATCAGGTCGCGGACCTCGGCCTCGACGACGCCGCCGTAGCTCATCACCTCGTCGGCGCCGCCGTCGTAGGCCACGACCCGGTCGAACACGCTCGGCAGCCTGGAGCTGTCGAGCTGCAGCAACAGCTTACGCATCAGGATTCATGCTCCACGATGAAGCCGTGCAAGGTTCGAAAAGCAGTCGAGGGGCGGCAGCCCCGCCCCTCGACATGGCATTCAGGCGACTGCCCGCGCGATCAACCCTTGTCCGCGCCCCCCGCGAACGGATGCGACGCCGTCTTCGCCTGGGAGATCACCTGGTCGATCTTCGGCTGCCCCTTGAGGGCGCGCTCGATCGATTCTTTCACCGCCCGATAGTTGAAGTCGTAGATCTTCTTGTCGTTCTTCGCCTCCCAGTGGATGAACACCCCCACCAGGATGCAGTAGTCGTCCACTTTGTCCCGCGGGATGATGCCCGAGGACACGCTGTCCACCACCGCGCGCGCGACCGCCGCCTGCGCCGGGCCGAACATCTGCACGGCCTGCGTGGCGTTCTTGATGGTGACCTTGTTGAAGAGGAGCGTGTCGGGCTTCGCCGGCAGGTTGGGCGTGACGACGGCGAGCAGCTTGGTGAAACCGTCGGTGTTGTTCGCCAACGTGCTGACGAAAGCTTGCCCCGCGTGGCCCGACTTCGACCCGATGATCAGATCGATGTGGGCGACCTCATTCCCGTCGCCTACCAAAGACTCGCCAAGGAAGAAATCCGCTGCCATAACTACCTCCCGATCCGGATGGGGTCCACGAGTTTCACTGCCGGCCGTCACGAATGCGGCGTTGAGAGCAGCGTGGCCAGAGGGGTGTGGAAAGCCACGCCGTCCCGCGTCTGCGGGTAGCTCCTACGAAACCGTATCGATGGGGTGCTAACCTGCCGGCCGCTCCGACGGGTGTCAAGCCCGCGAACCAGGCCCGCAGAATGGAACTTTTTCGGGGGCTACGCCGGCGGTACCTCGCCCGTGGCGACCCGCCACACCTCGTCGGCGAGCCATTCCAACCGCTGCTGCGCGTAGTCGAGCTCCGCCGGCGTCATCTCCTTCGCCCGGCGGGCGATCTCGCGTGCGTGGCCGAGCAGGTCGTCCAGCACCTCCCGCAGCGGCCGGTTCTGGCGACGCTCGGCGCGGGGCCGCGGGCTCATGCGGTTTGGATCCCGAGCGCCCGCTCGTCCGCCGTCTTGAACTCCTGCGCCGCCGCGCGCACCGTCGAAGCGAGCCCCCGCTCGGCGAGGTAGCTCTCGATCAAGCGCAGGCCGAGATAGTACCCCGAGCGCTCCGGCAGCACCTTCCCCGCCGTCAGGCGGGCGGCGGGGCTCATGCCCCCCGACAGGAAACGCAGGCGCAGCCCCAGGCCCGTCTCGTCCAGTAACGGCGCTGCCGTGCGTCGCAGGAACGCGTCGAGCTCCCGGATGCGACGGTACTGCCGACGGGTGTAGCCGAAGTATTCCCACGGCTCGAACCCGGGCGCCACCGCCTGCGCCGCCGCCACGGCCGCCCCCTCGTTCGCGAGCAGCTCCCGCAAGGTGGCCCGGCTGCCGGTGTCCCAATAGTCGTAGTAGCCGCGCAGGTCGGTCACCAGCCGCTTCAGGTCGGCGCGACTCGTCGGCGACGTGTACCGCACCGCGTGCGCCACCTCGTGCGCGATCCAGAGCGGCAACAAGTGCGGCGCGAGTCCCATGCCGTACGTCTGGGGATTCGGCCGGCCGGTGAAATGCTCGAGACATACGAAGGCAATCCCGCGTCCGCCCACCACCAGCTCGCCCGCGTTGGCGGCGCCCACGCCCACCATGAGATACAGGTCCACGGCGCAGTCCGCCTCGAAGCGCTCGAGCGAACGCTGCAGCGCATCCTCCGCGATTGCGGCGACGTCCACGTCCTCGAGCAGCCGCTCGAGATCCGCGCGCTCGGCGCGCAACGTGGCCGCGATCACCTGTTCCGCGTGCGGCGACGTCGGGTCCAGCACGTAGTTGTGCCAGTAGCTCTGCAGCACGGGCTGGTGGCGGTCGAGATACTCGTGATAGGCCGCGGTGGGGTCGGGCGCGGCGAGGATCGCCAGGAACTCCGGCACGAGATTGACGAGCATGAGGCGGCCGGCCCCAATTTGGGAACCAGCCCCGCCGGAGACAAGCGCGCGCCCGCCCGGGGGCCCGGTGCGGCCGAACGCGCCCGGCTTGACAATCTACGACGCGACTGTTCGAGGGACGGCGCTCAGGTGTGGTCGCGCATCTTGCGGCTCATCTCGGCGAGGAAGCGCCGCTCGGCGGGGGTGAGACTGTCGATGCCGCGCGCCGAGATCTTGTCGAGCACGCGGTCGATCTCCGCTTGCGCGGGGTCGCGCTCGACACGGCGCGGCGGCTTGGGCGCATCGCTGGCCCGGGCGACACGTCCCGGATGGACGAGCACGCTGGGCTCGGACCGGCGCCGCAGGTTGCGCTCGGCTCGTCCCAGCCGCCAGTCGCTGACCTTCAGGTAGAGGGAGCCGGCGGCGAAGCCGCCCAAATGCGCGAGGTGCGCCACACCGTCGCTCGTGGGGAACAGTGCGAGCATAAGCGAGACCGCCACGAGGAACGTCACGAGCCATTTGGCCGCAATCGGCGCGGGGAAGAACAACACGTTGATCGGGGCGTCCGGCGCCGCCCACGCGAACGCCAGCAGCACGCCGTACACGGCGGCCGACGCGCCGACCACCGGATTGATCCTGCCGAAGCCCCACCCCAGCACCAGCGACAGGACGGCCCCTCCCAATCCGCAGAGCAGGTAGTAGCGCACGAACGCCCCGCCACCCATCCGCTCCTCCACTTCGGGACCGAAGACGTACAGCGCGAGCAGGTTGAAAGCGAGGTGCAGCAGGTTGGCGTGGACGAACATGTACGTGACAAACGTCCACGGCTGCCGGAAAGCGTAGAGCGGCGTGAGCCCGAGCGTACCGATGAACCCCGGGCTGACGAACAGCGTCACCTGGAGCAGGAAGACGACGAGGTTGGCGACGATCAGCCGCCGCACCCACGGAGTCATGCCGAACATCCGCTGCGGGTCCATCGCGTAGTTATCCCCCGCGCGCGCTCCCCGAGTTCCCCGCGAGCCGGCAGATCCGCTCGCACAGCTCCGGAAACTCGATCCCCGCAGCCCGGGCGGCCTGGGGGAGGAGGCTGGTGCGCGTCATGCCGGGGAGCGTGTTCGCCTCCAGGCAAAAGATGTCGCCCTCGGCGCTCAATCGGAAGTCGACACGCGAATACCCCCCGAGCTTGAGGGCCCGGTGTGCCGTGAGCGCCAACTCCTGCAGCTGGCGCGCCAATGTCGTATCGAGCTTCGCGGGGAAGATCTCCTCCGACATCCCGGGCGTGTACTTGCACTCGTAGTCGAACAGCTCGTGCTTCGGAATGATCTCACCCACCGGCAACGGCACGTCACCCAGCACCCCCACCGTCAGCTCCCGCCCGGGGATGAACTGCTCCGCCATGACCTCGGTATCGAACGCTGTTGCGACTTCCACCGCCGCGTCCAACCCTTCGGCGTTGCGCACCAGCGTCATCCCCACGGAGGAGCCCATCTTCGACGGTTTGACGATCACCGGCCATCCCAGCGCCGTCGTCACATCCTCAGGGGCGACGGGGGCCATGAACCACGCGGGTACGGGCACGCCCGCCGCGCGGAACAGCCGCTTGGCGAGGTCCTTGTCCATGGCGAGCGCGCTCGCCAGCGCCCCGCTGCCGGTATACGGCACGGCGATCACGTCGAGCACCGCCTGCAGGATCCCCCCCTCACCGCGCCCCGCGTGCAGGCACAGGAACAACACGTCCGCGCCGGTGACCTCGTTGAGCCCCGCGAGCCCGTTCGAGAGCATCGCGCGCTCGCGCCCGTCGAGCTCCGCCACCGCGGGCGGCTCCCGGCCGACCGCGGTCGTGAGCAGCCGCTGCTCGTCGGTGGGGGAGAGGAGCCCGGTCACCGTATCGACGACCCGCACCGTATGCCCGCGACCCCGCAGCGCCTCCACGATCTGGGCAGCGCCGGCGAACGCGACCGCGCGCTCCGCCGTCGCGCCGCCCGTGATTACCGCGATCCGCATCAGTGGATTCCGGCGAGCTGGTGGAGCACGTCGTACCGCGTGACGATCCCCGCGATCTTCCCCTCGCGCCGCACCAGCGCCGCCGGCGTCTCGCGCGACAGCAGGGTGGTGAGCCGCTCGACGGGAAGGTCCGCATCCACGACCGGGAACGGCGCGTCCATCACGTCCTGGACCGGCTGGTCCAGCGTCGCCGGGTCCTCGAGCGCCCGGGCCATGAGCCCCTGCTCGGACACCGCGCCCACGCCGTCGCCGACGTCCAGCACGGGGAGCTGCGACACGTTGTACGTGCTCATCAGGTTCAACGCCTGGCGCACCGTCGCCGTCGGAGCGACCGAGATCAGCGGGGGCGCACCCGAGTTCCGCGCCTCGAGGAGCTGGGCCACCGCCACGCGCTCCGCCTCGAGGATCTGGTTCTCCCGCAGCCACTCGTCGTTGAAGACCTTCGACAGATACCGCTCTCCGGTGTCGGCCAGCACGGTCACCACGAGCGCTTGCGGATCGTTGACCCGCCGCGCCACGTCCAGCGCAGCCACGACGTTGACGCCGGTCGAGCCTCCGGCGAACAGGGCCTCTTCCTTGGCCAGGCGCCGCACCATCAGCATGGCGTCCTTGTCGGACACCGTGATCCACTCGTCGATCACGTCCCAGTGCAGCGAGGTCGGCAGTTTGTCGCCGCCGATACCCTCCACCTTGTAGGGGTGGCCCTCGGTCTTCTGATGGGTACGCGCGTACTCGGTGTAGATCGAGCCGACCGGGTCGCCGGCGATCACACGGACCCGTGGGTTCTTCTCCTTGAGGAACCGACCCGCCCCGCTCACCGTACCGCCCGTCCCCGGTGCGCACACGAAGTGCGTGATCTTCCCCGCCGTTTGCTCCCACAGCTCGGGACCGGTCGTGCGGTAGTGCACGTCTGGGTTCACCGGGTTGTAGTGCTGGTCGGCGAAGATCGCGTTGGGGTGCGCCGCGGCGATTGCCCGCCCCTTCATGATGTAGTTCTCGGGATGGTCGGGGGGCACCGCGGTCGGCGTGATGATCACCTCGGCGCCGAGCGCGCGCAGCAGCCGCGCCTTCTCCTGCGACATCTTGTCCGGCATGGTGAAGACGCAGCGGTAGCCCTTCACCGCCGCGGCGAGCGCGAGCCCCACGCCCGTATTGCCCGACGTGGCCTCCACGATCAGGCCCCCGGGCTTGAGGCGCCCTTCGCGCTCGGCCGCCTCGATCATCGCCACGCCGATACGGTCCTTCACGGACCCGCCGGGATTGAAGAACTCGGCCTTGGCGTACACCGGCGTCCGGATCCCCTGCGTGACGCGGTTCAGCCGGACCAGCGGCGTCCAGCCAATGGTCTCGAGGATATTGCCGTACGGCTTAGCGTGGGACGGCATTCGTGTCCGGCTTCGCCGCGCTGTCCGGGACGGTGCGCGCCGAGTCGTGGCGCTGCGGGACGGTGTCCCGTTTCGGAGGCATCGTGTCACGCCGCGCCGGGCGGACCGGAGCCACCGGCGGGGGAACCGGCGCAGGTCGGGGACGCGTGGTGTCCGGCTCCCCCTTCGACACGGCCCCGCTCGCCTGCGGGTGGCGGAACTCGACCGGCTGGAGGAATGCCGTGGCGATGGACAGGCCGTGGCGCCGGGCGGGAGCGAAGCGCAGCTTGCGCGCGCCCGTGAGCGCCGCCGAGTCGAGCGCGGGATAGCCGCTCGATTCGGCCACGCGGCTCGATTCGGGTTGCATGCGTCCCGTGGAATCGACGAACAGGCGCAGGATCACGTCGCCCTCGACCTTCTGGTCGTACAGCCGGGGCGGGTACTGGATCGGCGAGTCAGCGTTCAGGGCCACCGGCGGCTCCTGGTCCGGCGGAACGCCGGGCGACCCGCTTCCCGACTGCTCGGCCGGGGGTGCTTGGCGGCACCCGGCGGCGCCGACGCTCAGGAGGCCGGCGACCGCGACGGTGCAGACTCTCATGGTCCCTCCGCGAGCTGCTTCTTCCACGCCGCCAGCCGATTCAGCGCGTCGAGCGGCGACAGCGTGTTCACGTCGAGTCGATCGAGCTCCTCCAGCAGAGGATGCGGGCTTCCCAACGGGTTGAACAGGCCGAGCTGGGCCGCGTCGGGGGGTGCGGGCGGAGCCTGGTGCGCCACATGGTGACCCGCTTCGAGCAGAGCGAGCACCTGCCACGCCCGTCCCACGACCGGCGCGGGAAGTCCTGCCAGCCGCCCCACATGGATGCCGTATGACCGGTCGGTGCCGCCCGGCTCGAGCCGATGCAGGAACACGATTTCGTCCCCCGCTTCGCGCACCGCCACGTTGAAGTTGCGCGCGTGAGCGAGCTCCTCGGTGAGTTGCGTGAGCTCGTGATAATGGGTCGCGAAGATCGTCTTGCACCCGACCGTGTTGTGCAGGAACTCGGTCACGGCCCACGCGATCGCCACGCCGTCGTATGTCGAGGTGCCCCGTCCGATCTCGTCGAGCAGCACGAGGCTTCGCGCCGTCGCGCCGTGGAGTATGGCGCTGGTCTCGCTCATCTCCACCATGAACGTCGACTGACCGCGCACCAGATTGTCCGACGCCCCTACTCGCGTGAACAGGCGGTCCACGACGCCGACGACGGCGCGCCGCGCGGGGACGAAGGCCCCCATCTGAGCGAGCACGACGCACAATCCCACCTGCCTGAGCAGCGTCGACTTCCCCGCCATGTTCGGCCCGGTGAGGAGGATCACGCGCCCGGCGTCGTCGAGCAGCACGTCGTTCGGGATGAAGGCCTCGCGCGCCATCATGCGCTCCACGACCGGATGGCGGCTTCCCTCGAGCATGATGGTGAAGCCGTCATTGACCTCGGGCCGCACATAGCCCTCGCGGTGGGCGACGTCGGCGAGGGCGCCCCAGACGTCGAGCCGGGCGACGACCCCCGCCGTCGTCTGCACCCGAGCGATCGCCTCGGCCACGCAGATGCGCAACGCGTCGACGAGCTGCGCCTCGCGCGCCGCGATTCCCTCCTCGGCACCCAGCACTTTGGCCTCGTACGCTTTCAGCTCGGGCGTGACGAACCGCTCAGCGCCGGACAGCGTCTGGCGCCGCTCGTAATCCGCCGGCACGCGGTCCCGGTGCGGGTTCGTGATCTCGAGGTAATAGCCGAAGACCTTGTTGAACCCGACCTTGAGCGAGGAGATGCCGGTGCGCTCGCGCTCGCGTGCCTGGAGCCCGGCGATGTACTGCTTCCCGCCGTCGCGAGCGTCCTTGAGCTCGTCGAGCTCGTGATCGTACCCGGCTCGGATCGCGTCGCCGTCGGACGCCTGGGCCGGCGGGCGCTCCACCAGCGCCCGAGCGAGCTCGTCGCCCAGGTCCTGGAGGAGATCGAGGCGGTCCGCGGCTTCCTCGAGCAACGATGCCCGCCCCCGCGCTTCCAGGCCGTCGAGCGCTGCGCGAACGTCGGGCAGACGCAGGATGGAATCCCGCAATGCCCCCAGCTCGCGCGGGGTCGCGCGCCCGAGCGCGGCACGACCCGCCAGGCGCTCGACGTCGCGTACCCCGTCGAGTGCTTCGCGCAGGCGGTCCCGCCCGCGTACGTCGCCGACCAGGACCTCCACAGCATCCAGGCGCGCGGTGATGGCCGCGGGGTCGACGAGCGGCGCGAGCAGCCATGCGCGCAACAGCCGGGCGCCCATGGGCGTCATGGTGCGGTCGAGCACGCCGAGCAGCGTCGTCCCCGCCGCGCCCGGGTGGCCGGGCGGGTCGGCGCGGAGCGGCTCCACCAGCTCGAGGTTGCGCCGGGTCATCTCGTCGAGCGGCAGCAGGTCGCCGCGCCGCAGCATGCGGGGGCGGGCCAGGTGTGGCAGGCCGCCCGGTTTGAGCTCCCGCGCGTAGCGGAGCAGCGCCCCCACCGCGCCCAGGGCGGGGCGGTCGCCCGGCTCGACGCCGAGCCCGTCGAGGGATGCCATCCGGAAGGTGCGAGCCAGATCCTCGCGCCCCAGCTCGGGGTCGAATTCCCACGCCTCGCGCTCGGTGCGCACGGCGCTCGGAAGCGGGAGGGGAGCCGGCGTGCCGCCGGGAAGCACGAGTTCCCGGGCTTCGTAGCGAGCGAGCACCGCGGCGAGGTCCTCCGACGCCACGGTCTCGAGCAGGAGCTCGCCGGTCGTGAGATCGAGCGCCGCGATTCCGGCCGGCGCGCTCCGAGCGTCGACTGCCAGCAGGAAATTGTTCCGGCCGCGCTCGAGCCAGTCGTCGGCGAGGACGCTGCCAGGGGTGACGGTCTCCACGACCGCACGTCGCACGAGGCCCTTCGCGAGCTTGGGATCCTCCACCTGCTCGCAGATCGCCACGCGGTGACCGAGGCCGATCAGCCGCCGCAGGTACTCCGTCGCCGCCTTGACGGGAACGCCGGCGAGGGGCACTTCCGACGCACCGCCATTGTTCCGCGACGTGAGGGTGAGACCCAGTTCGCGAGCGGCGAGCTGCGCGTCGTCCTCGAACATCTCGTAGAAGTCACCCATCCGGAAGAACAGGATGGTGTCGGGGTGTCGTGCCTTGATCTCGCGATACTGCTGCATCAGCGGGGTGTCCGCCTCGACGCGCGGCGTCATGGCTCTTCCACCACGAACGGCTGGCCTCCGAGCCGGGTCTTGAGGCGCCGCTGGGCCTGCGCCGCTTCGTCGTGCGACGCGTACCGCCCGACCCGCACCTTGAACAAGCCGCTCGTGTCACGCACCACGCGGGCGTCGAAGCCCATCACTTTCAGACGCGTGAGCATCTCGTCCACCTGCGCCGCGCTCTTCACCGCCAACACCTGGACGGCATACGTCGCGGCCGGAGACGCGGGCTTCGCCTGAGTGTCGCCCGCCGTAGCGGGTGCGGTGACCGGGGGGGCCGGGGTGGTAGAGGCACAGCGCGAGGCGTAGAAGGTGACCTGATTCTTGAACTCCACGTCGGCACCCGCGCCGTCCAGCGCCTCGCGGATCAACGAGCAGCCGTGTGCGTCGTCCTTGAGGTCGAAGTAGGCGCGCGCGCCCCAGAAGTCCGCCCGAGGCCGCAACGAAGAGTCGGGATAGTCGAGGCGCAACCGCTCTGCCGCTTGGACGGTGGCCGCGGGATCGCCCTGAGCGAAGTAGAGCTGTGTGAGCAGCACGAGCGCGGAGTCGGCCCATGCCGACCGCCCGTACTCGACCACGACGCGTTGCAGGTTGGTCGCGGCGCTCGTCGCGTCGGGCGCGATGCGGCCCGCGGTGAAGAGTACGCCAGGATAGATGGAATCCTGTGGGGACAGCTTCGCGAGCAGCCGGCGAACCATGGCGCGGGCCGAGTCGGGGCGCGTCTGGGCGATCCGGAGGGCGGTCACCCGGACCGTGTCGGTTTGGGCGGACAGGTGAAGCAGGGGTCCTGCCGTCAGCAGCGCGGCCGCCAGCACGAGTCTCCGTCCGCCTGTCACGCCGCCTCCCTCGCCCGCACGCCCCACGACAGCACCAGTTGCTCCAGGATGCCGGCTTCGTCGGTCAACGTGCTCGACTTGAGAGCGCGATCGGCGTCCAACGCCAGTCGCAGGGCGCTGCGCAGCTCGGGCCTGGTCCAGAGCTCCGCCCAGCGGGCCCAGCGGAGCGCCGTCTGCTCCCAGCTCCCCAGGCCGTACGGTCGCGCGGTCCGGAGGTGCGACAGCAACGCACCCTCCAGGCGATCGCGTCGCCGGGCGTCGCGATCGAGCTCCGCCCGGGCGAGCGCCGTGCCGACGAGGGCGGTGCCCAGCGCGCTGAGCATGCGGACGCCGCTCATGCCTGCCTGCTCGAGCACGGGTTCGACCAGCCGGGCAGCGTCCGCTGCGCGTCGCTCGAGCGCCGCGTCGACGAAATCCTGGAGCGTCTCGCCACGGCGCACGCCCACGAGCGCAGCCACCTCGTCCCGGGTGGCCGGCCGCCCGGCGCAGAGCGGTGCGAGCTTCTCGAGCTCGCGGGCGAGGCCTGAGAGGTCGTTTCCGACGCTGGCCAGGAGCAGCTCCTCAGCCTCAGGCGCGAGGGTGAAACCCAACTGCTTGGCGCGGTGGGTCATCCAGCGCACGACTCGCTCCGGGGGCAGGGCCGCGACCTCCACCGCGGTCGCCCGGCGTAACAGCTCGGCGTCCGGTGGCTCAGGGGTCCCGTGCACCAGGATGAGCACCGTGCTGGGATTGGGTGAATCGAGGTAGTGCAGCAGCTCCTGGCGCACCTTGGCGGTCTTGCGGAGCTGCTCCATCCCTCTGAGGACCACGGCCCGGGTGGCGGCGAGTATCGGGGGCGTGTTCACCAGCGCGTTGAACGCCTCGGGGTCGAGGTCGGCGGCCGTACGCTGGTCGACGTTGAAGTCGCGAGCGGCCGGGTCCACCGCGCGTTCCAGCAGCACGCGCACCGCCTCGTCCTTCAGCACGTCTTCCTCACCATGGAGATAGTAGACGGGATCCGGCGCGCCCTGCTTCAGGCTCCGGAGCAGCGCGTCAAAGGTGAGAGCCCCCATACGGGGCGGAAGTTACCGTGGGCTCGAGTCGAGAGAAAGCCTACCGCCCCGCGGATGCGGGCTCGACGAGCGCGGCGCCGTCGGCGGCCTGGGGCCCCGCGAACACACTCGCGCGCGGGTCCTGGAACGAGACGAACGGCACACCGGCTTGTACGACCGGATTGGGGAATGGGACGGGTGGGAGCACCGGGGCGCGCGCTACCTCGGGGCGCCGGACGCCTTCCAGAGCCAGCATCGCGAGTGCCGCCGCGAGGACCAACGCCGCCGCTACGCCTGCACTCGCCGGTACCTCCCGGGCCGCGCGGCGCTCGCGCTCCAGCCGTGCGTCGAGCCGCCGTCTGAAGTCGCGTGAGGGCTCGATTGTCCCCGCAGCCTGCAACGCAAGCACGCCGCGCCGCACGGCGGTGTCGTACCGTCGGCAACCGGCGCAGCGCAAGAGATGACGTTCGAAACGGCGCAGCTCTCGTGGCGCGGTGATCAGGCCATCACGAAAATCGGTATAGCGTTCGAGGAATTCGGCGCACGTCATGGCGAGAGTTTACTACCGTCAGACGAGGACCGGGTTCCCGGCCTATGTCCTCAGCCACCCCCTGGCAGGGGGGTGGGGGTGGGTCAGGGCTGGTGGGGTGCCTACTCCAGCAGGGGCCCGATGAGCTGGGCGAAGCTGTTCCGGGCCCGATTGAGGCGGCTCTTCACGGTGCCCAGGTTGCAGCCCGTAATGTCGGCGATTTCGGCGTAGCTCTTGCCTTCCAGCTCGCGGAGCACGAAGACGGCCCGATGGTGGGTGGGCAGCTGGTCCACGCACTGGTCCACGGCTTCCTTCAGGAACCGCTTGCGGTACAGGTCGTCGGGCCGGGCCGTGGT
>Ga0209350_1000557_pt1 | contig 19945 bp, 18 predicted proteins | sample GraSoi013_2_20cm_2_FD_185822 | JGI IMG/M metagenome (GOLD analysis project Ga0209350, IMG submission 185822) | Grasslands soil microbial communities from the Angelo Coastal Reserve, California, USA - Sample 09_27_2013_2_20cm (SPAdes) (version 2) | ecosystem: Environmental > Terrestrial > Soil >...
GAGGTGAGAGAATTTTCTCGTCGCATCAGGCCGTATGTGCAGGCGGAGTTTCTGGCAGCCGACGAGTGCGATGGCAGGGGCGATTTCGCGGGCAGCTTCGAGCATCTTGAGCGGGCCCACGTGCTAGGCCAGGCCTCAACGCGCGAGCACGTCCGGGTTCACTGGCGGATGCTCCGATGGGCGGCGCGTCAGCGCCAACCGCAAGAGCTTGCTGCCCAGGTGTTGCGCATTGTCGGCGCCGCGGTCTTGACTGCAGCAGGTCTCGTACCCGAGGGAAATACAGGCGGGGCAAATGTGAGCGCCTTCCGACGCCTGCCCATCCCGCCCGCACTGGCAGTCATCATTGCATCGGTGCGCTCTCGGTAGGCCGCCACAGTTACCTCAAGTCGATGCGCGGTGATCAACGCGTACCACGCTTCACCAACACGTATCGCCCCAGCACTCAGAATGTCTGGGTAACTTTTCGGGTAACTCGAAAAGTCCCACCGTGTTAAGGCTTTGATTGCGGAGGAATTCTCTGACGGGGTTCGAGTCCTCTCCCGGGCATTCTGTGCTTTATAATCAACAACGTAGAACGATCCAAGCAGAAAATCAAACCGTCCGTTCCGTGCCCCACGGGTTGGGCGCAGTGTACGTGAGCCGCCGCCAGACGGTAGCGAATATAAAACGATCGAAGTGATCGCATTTCGGTATGTCCTTCCGGTGCCGCGAGTTCCTTCGATGGAAACAGGCTACTGGAGTGCACTTTACCGACGACCCACAGCCTCGTTACACGCGCCATACATTCGCCCGGCGGTGTCACCGAGGGAAACGCTCAACCCCTCAGAGCTTGATCTTGCCGCCGCCCGGCAGCGCGCCGCCCGCACCGTCGGGGACGACGATGCGCGAGGAGGCCTGGCGCCGATATTCACGCGCTTCTTCGATCGCCTGCTCGAGGGCGCCGCGGCGGCGGGCACTAACGTCTGCGCATGCGGGGAGCATTGGGAGCATATGACTCCAGAGCAGCGCGAGCAGCAGCGCGCCGCGTTCGCTTCACGCTCGGGATCCCCGCACCGATGCGTTCCACACCCAGGGGGCTTGAGCCCCCCCTGGGTGGCATCGCGCAATCCGCCTCAGTCATGCATGAACGGCCCTTGCTCCAGAATGTATCGGGCGACATTGCGACCCTGCTGCAGCCCCACGGTGCAGGCGCGGCGGAAATGAATTCCGACCAGCATGCGCGAGAACGCGTTCTCGTTCGCAGCATCGAACACGCTGTCGTAGGAACGCGTCAGTGTGGCATCTGGACCCGCGGCGGACGCAGTTGTCGAGGTGTGCTCGAACGGGATGTTGGCGCCGACCAGGGTGCTCAGTACTTCAGCGGCGGCGGCGCCCGCCGCTGCATGCCCGGACGGGTAGTCGGGAACCGGCGGCGTGATGAATGCGGGCTCCCAGTAGGGATCCTTGACGGTCAGCGGATTGCCGTCGGTGTCCGCCGCGCGAATGGCCGTCAGGGGTCGCCAGAAGTTGTAGTAGAACTTGGATTCGAGCGTAGTTGCAATGGCGTCAGACATCGCCGCGTTCAGCACCGCATACAGCCTTGCGTGCTGCATCAGTGACATGCCGCCCGACAGCTTGCGTGCGATCCGATTCCAGGCGAATGAGCCATTCTCGAACCAGAAGAACGCGATCGCGGTCTGATCGGAGCTGCGCGCGGAAACGCCAGCCTTGCCCAGAACCGCGATCTCGTTGACATCCATGGCGTACTCGAGACTGCGCAACGAGGAATACGGGGGCGGCGCGCGGAACTGCGCCGAGGAACGCACGCCGAACGTGCTCAGCGCGCCCCAGCCAGCAGCGGAGACGAAGTTTGTCGGTGGAGTAGGCTGGTAGTCGCCGGGCTTGGTGCCCGGTGTATACGGCGCGTTAAGCGCCCCGAGCACGTCTTCGTTAGCACGGCTCGCGAGCATTGCCGCGGCAGCAGCCTGGCCAACGGCGATGCCGCGATTCTCGGCGGTGCCGTCTGGAATGGCAGCCAGCTCCGCCGTATACATGCTGTCGAAGGGCGTGTTCGAACCGAAGAATTTGCCGAACTCGGCCACCAGTACGTCGTGAGCCGCAGCCGCGACGGCGGCGTCGACGCTGGTGGAGCCGGCACTGGACGGGTGCGACGCCGACTTCACGGCGTTGAGCATCGCGATGTGCGCCATCGCATAGGCACGCATCTCGACCATCGGGGTCAGAGCAAATAGCGGCAGGCCCGCCGAGAAATCGGTCATGGCGATATTCCAACGCTCGATGCTATCGGCGCCGCCGGTCGCAAAGGCGCGCGCCGGCATGAGCAGGGCGAGGCCAATCAGTACGGCGGAAAAGAGGGCAATGATCTGGAATGGACTACGTTTGATCTTCATGTCGTTCTCCTTGTGTCCTGAGATGTGAAGTGCATTCAAAGGGTCGCCGGGGAAGTCCGGTGGAGCGCCACTCCCGGAGGCAGAGCCGGCGTCACGGCATAGTGTTCGACGGTGCCTGCGACTGTTGGAACCAATGGCGCGAAGGGCATTCCCACAATACTTGCGGCCGGGCTGGGGTAAGAAAGATGGTTCGGGGGCTCGGTCATGGTCAGCACCAACGGAAACGAGGCGCCCACTCCGGCGCCACGGGCGCTCACCACGAAGGTCGCCGGCCCACTGGCCTGCGTCGGCGTACCGGGAATGACCCCACTTTGCCCATCGAGCGAGAGGCCCGGCGGCAAAGGGGGGCTGACCGTGTAGTGGCCGATGGTCCCGGACACTACGGGCGTCAGTGCGATCGGCTCGCCGATCACCGCCGGAAAAGGAGCCTGCCGGCCCTGGCTGCAGGCGACCAGTGCGCACAAGGTCATGAACACGCCGGTGAGTCGCATCGACCTAACTCGGGCCGAGCTGGAGCCAGGCTCCGAGCCAGGCAGCCTGTTCGTGAATGGTGCGCGATTCCATATTTGAGTTTCCCCGGGCTTTCAAAATGTCGCGAAGAAGTCCGCTGACTTCCCCACGGCAAAGGGCGAGCCGGGCATGGGGGTCAGCTCGCCCGTTGCAGCGTTCAGCTCGAAGCCGATAACTGTTCCGGCGCTACCGTTCCTCACATAAAGGAACTGATTCGTTGGATCGATGCCGATGGAATCCGCATTGGCGCCAACGACAACGGGGAAACCGGGGAGTGGGATCAGTGCTCCGGTCTGCCTATCGATGCTGTAACCGAGCACGTTCGTCCCTGCTGTCGCGTACAGGTACGTGCTCGTTTGGTCGGTAGCGATGTAATTGCAGGAGGGCAATGCAAAGGGAAAACCGGGGAGGCTGGTCAACGCGGCGGTATTCGGGTCAATGCTGAAACCTGAAATGGTGGCGTCGACACCATTGGCGTTGGCAGCGTATAGAACCCTTCCGCCGGCGGCTGCGCCAAAGGCCAAACTGGTTACGCTGCTGCCTGAGCGAAAGGGTGACCCTACTACTGATTCCAAAGCTTGTTCCGGACCGTGCGCCCCGAGTAACCAGAATGCGGAGATATCGTTTGAGCCAGCGTTTGCGATGTAGAGGATTGGAGTGAAGCCCCCAAACGTGGCGTTTCCGGGCTCAATAGCCATCACCGACGGGCCAGTACCGGTTGCGTAGGAGGCGGGTGACCAGGGGGTAGGGACGCCGGACTTTTGATCGACCCGGTAGACGGACAGGTTGTCGGAGCCGGCGTTCGCGACGAAGAGAGTCGAGCGAAAGAGCGCGAGGGCGCGGGGTCTCGTTCCCGCAGCAAACGGCGAGCCGGGAACTGTCGTCAGTTCTCCGCTACTTCGGTCGACGGCGAATGCCGATACGTCATTGCTGTCGGTATTGGCGACGTACAGATGCTGCTTGTCGCCCGAACTGACTAGTGCGTACGGCGACCGGCCAGCGGCCACCGGAGGGCCGACCGAAACGAGTGCTCCTGTGTATGCATCGACAGAAAATCCGGAAATCGCGTTGTCAGCTGTATTCGTCGAATACGAGAATTCCCCGCAAACGACGCCCACATCGGTGACATTGGCCGTGATCGCGAAGTTCCTATATGAGTCGCTCACCACACACCGCTGCGTAGGTGAATGGGGCTGCAGGGCGATTTCTACGCCGTAATCAAAGGTGGCGGGATAAAAGCTGCCGGCGACTGAGGCATTGGGGCCGTTTGTGCCAATGGTGGTTGTAAAGTCGTAATGCCCATTGCTGCTGATTGGAAGCTGATCGAGGGACTGCGGGCGCACGTAATTTAGCCCATAGAGCTTGAATACGAGACCTTGACCCACTAGGCCCGATGTTGTTCCGCTGACCGTATACCCGACGAAGGGGGGAGGCGGTGGGGGAGGCGGGGGGGCTGAGCCGGTGCCGCCTGAGCCTGTTCCGCCGACAGAGGGAGGCGTAGAGCTTTCTCCACCGCACGCAGTGACGGCGACCAGCGCGACTGTAAGGGTGGAGACTCGTGCGATGTGGCGACTTAGCAAATGCATGGTCTTTCTCCTGGCAAAAGCGACGGCAGCGAGTCAATGACTCGTTGCCGACTCGCGCTGGCGACTGCCGGGGACCACCGGCCCGGTGCGACCCGGCAAAGCTCGAGGGGAGCAGTCGGCGAGGTCTTTACAGTGACGGAGTAACTCGTGCCGCTGAGCATCCGTGTGGCAAAGGTGAATGTGCCCGCCGCGCTGACTGGGAGAGCATTGCCAAAGCCGGGGTACAAAAAAAGACCTGAGCCGGTAAGCCCGGTGACTGTGCCGCCGATCATGTACGTGGCTGGAGGGGGTGGAGGGGGTGGGCCAGAATCACCACCGCCGCACGCTGTAAGCACTGCAAGCACGGCCGCGGCACAGCCGCATCGAGCCATGTTACGGATACGTGATTTCATCTTGATCCCCTCTTAGGTGATAAATGCGAACGGCGGAGCTCACTGCGCGACGGCGGCCACCGCGACGAGCACTGCACGCAAATGCACCCCAAACCGAGTCCCCACTTGGCATTAGAGGGCTCACGTGCTTTGGACCGACGTCGCGACCTCCCCGTGCAGCTGCGTGGCAAGCTATCGTCGGGCGCCTCGTCGCCCGTAGCCGGGTCCGAGCCGGCCGACGGCCGCCGTCACTTCGCTGCTATCTGCGCAGGCACGTCGATCCCATGCGCCGCCGCTTCCCGAAGCGTATGCGTTCCAAGATAGATCTGAATGAGCAGCGGTTGATTGGCAGACCGGATCGCATCTCCGAGCGCCTTCTCATAGCAACCTTCTGGATCCACGGCGGGCGCCAAGTCAACCCGGTTGCCATGTGTGCAGGCCACCCGCGCAGCACGCTGAAGGCGCGTATAGAACTCGTGCGCGCCGGCAGGCTGACTGAGATCAAGTCCCCGGGTGCTGACGTGAATAGCCACGGTGACCGTTCGATCCTCAGCTGCAACATTGCCGGCGAAGAACGTGCACGCAACTGCGGCGGCGCCAAGGACGGACCGGGCCCTCAAGACAGCTGTCTTGGTGTACATGCGAATCTCCTCGTGAATCCACGTTGATCGTTCGGTTCATTGACAACGAGTCCCCGGGCGAGGAATTGGACACCCCTGAATGGAGATGACGGGTGTGGTGGTCGCTCGGGGTGGGCGCGCTTGGGTGCGCCGCAAGTTTTGGTTGCCAATTTTGGGCTGGGGGACTCATATACAAGGAGAGGGAAATTTTATGCGTCGCGGTGGCTGTGGCTGACTCGAAACCATCCCTGGTCGAGCGGCTGTTTGCCGAGCACCGGGGGGCCCTGCAGACGTTTTTCCAGCGGCGCATCCGGAGCAAGGCCGATGCGCCGGATCTGGCGCAGGAGGTGTACGTACGGATGCTGCGCATCAGCGACCAGGAGGCGATCCGCAATCCTGTCCACTACCTCTACACGGTCGCCAACAATCTCGTGAAGGAGCACGCGGTGCTCGACCGTCGGCAGGCGAGCGGCATCGACATCGACGAGGCTCCAGCGCACGAGCGGCTCGAGACGCTGCCCGCGTTCGATGGGGACCTCGATGCGAGGCAGCGGGTGGCCCGGCTCGGGGTCGTGCTGAAGCAGCTGCGTCCGAAATGCCGCGCCGCGGTGGTCCTGCGCTTCACGCACGAACTCACCTACCGGGAGATCGCCATCCACCTCGGGGTGTCCCCGCAGATGGCGAAGAAGTACGTGACGCAGGCGCTCGCTCATTGTCGACGCCGCATGGCGCGGCTGGGTTGACTCCATGATCCCCAACGAAGATAAGGTCCGTGCCGCGATCGCCGAACAGGCCGGCGAGTGGCTCGTGACGAACGACGACGGGCCGCTGGAGGCGCGGGACTGCGCGGCGCTCACCGCCTGGCTGAAGGCCTCGCCGGTTCACGTCGAGGAGTTCCTCGGCGTGTCGGTGATCGCGCGCGATCTGCGGGAGGCCCGCAGCGATCCTGAGTACTCCCTCGAGACGGTTCTCGCACGCGCACGGACCGAGGACGACACTCCGGTCCAACCCCTCTGGCCGCGCGTTATCACAGCTGTCAGAGACCTACCCTCACGCCGCTGGCTAACAGCCGCAGCAGCGATGGCTGCGGTCGCTGTGAGTCTTGGCTTGTTCTCGTTGTGGAACGTTAGGCCCATCGCGCAGGTATCGGCCCCCGGCATCATTGCGGCACTGCACTTTGAGACACGTCACGGCGAACAGCTGAGTCGTCGCCTGGTGGATGATTCGGTACTGCACCTGAACACCGACAGTGCGGTCACGGTCCGCTACGACAAGAAGCAACGGCTCGTCACGCTCACGGCCGGCCAGGCAGACTTCGAAGTCGCCCATGACCCCACTCGCCCATTTCGGGTGTTCGCCGGAGCGGCTGAGGTCGTCGCGATCGGAACCAAATTCGATGTGCGCCTGGAGGGTGACGCGACCATGGTGACGGTGGTCGAGGGGCGAGTCGCGGTCGGGCCGTCCCCGCTGTTGAAAAAACTCGGCCCGCACTCGGGCCAGAACCACCCACCACGATTTGTCCAGCTGGGCGCCGACCAGCAGATCAGGGTGGCCGCGGATGAGTGGCCGGCCACGCCCGCAGCCGTCGACGCGCAGCGCACCACGGCCTGGCTGCATCGACAAATTGTGTTTGACCAGGAACCGCTGGAGCGTGTCGCGGCCGAATTCAATCGCTACGCTCCGAAGCCGATCGAGATCGCCACACCCGCGCTACGGAATCTGGAAATCAGTGGGGTTTTCGCCACCGACGACACCGAAGCATTCATTGCCTTCCTGCGCAGCCTCACGGGTGTGCGGGTCGAAGTGACCACGACGCGGATTCGCGTGTCGCGAGACCCAGGCGTCGCCGCGCCCGACTACACCTAGCTGGTGCCTTGCGTTATGCTTCTGGTCAGGGCACGCGAACATGCCCGACTGGCAAGCATATGGGGGGTCGCTCGGGTCACCGTTCAGCGGACATCGCGACAGTGGTGTCCGGGGTGTTTCGTGCGCTCTCGATCTGCGCTCCCGTCGCGCTCCTTGATGCTCCACCGACGCTAGCCCAGGTCTTCGAACCCACTTCGCTCGCTGCCGACATTCCCGCGCGGCCTCTCGCGGAGGCGCTTGCAACGTTCGCCCGTCAGACCGGCCTGCAGCTCATCTATGTCTCGGGTCTCGTGCGTAACCGCAGATCCCACGCTGCTCCCGCGGGACTGAGCGCCGATGAAACGCTCGCTCGCCTGCTCCAGGGTACCGGACTGCGCTTCGAGTACCTCACATCGCACAGCATCCGCATCCTCGCCGCCGAGGGTGTGCTGCGCAAGACCGCGATGAACATTCCCGGGCAAGCTGAACTGAGCGAGGTGATTGTCACCGCCAACCGCCGCGAGGAGGACCTCCAGGACGTACCGATCACGATTCAAGTGTTAACTGGGGACGCACTTGCCAGGCTGAACGCCACGACTTTTGATGACTTCGTAAGCTACCTGCCCGGTGTTACCGCGCACGGAGTGGGCCCCGGTCAGAGCAATATCTACGTGCGCGGCCTGGCGACGGCCGTAGGGGGGATACAGTCGTCGGGTAGTCTCGGTACTTTCCCGAGCGTCGCGGTGTACCTCGATGATCAATCCGCGCAGCTTCCCGGCCGCAATCTTGACATCTACGCCGCCGATCTCGAGCGCATTGAGATACTTGAAGGCCCGCAGGGCACCGTGTTCGGAGCGGGCGCCGAGGCGGGTGTTGTGCGTTACATCACAAACAAGCCGAAGCTCAATGTGCCTGAAGCAACGATGAACGCTGGCTACGCAACGACGGCGCACGGTGCGCCGAGCAGCAATCTCGACGCGACGGTCAACTTGCCGATCATTACCGACCAACTCGCCGTGCGCGGCGTGATCTACAACGAGCAGCGCGGCGGATACATCCATAACCTCTCCGCGACCTTTGCACGTGCCGATACTGACCTCGGCATCCACTACGCTGACGCGGGCGGCCAAGTTCCTGCCAACAGCGTCGTCATCAATAACTTCAACATTGCGGCTAACGATATCAATCCGGTCACCTACAAGGGCATGCGTGTAGAGTCCCTGTACCAGTTCAACGAGGACTGGAGCGCATTACTCGCACAGTCCTACCAGAGTATCGAGGCGGACGGCGTCTTCGCCGAGATGGCGGCGAATTCGCTGGGTGAGCCGCAACCCGACCTCAGCGTGCAGCTGTACAACCCCTCGCACAGCAAGGACAGGTTTGAGAACACCGCACTCACGATTGACGGCCGTGTCGGTGCCCTGAAGCTCGTCTATGCGGGCGCCTATTTCGTGCGCAACGTCGAGCAGGTTCAGGACTACACGAACTACGCGCGCTCCACGTACCTGGACTTCTATCAGTGCGCAAATCCAAATCCGGCGACTCCTGCGACGGCACAATGCTTCACGCCAGGCTCGAGCTGGCGCGATCTCGAGCGCAACACTCACCAAAGCCATGAGCTGCGCGTGAGCACCCCCGGTGATTGGCCAATCCGCGGCATCGGCGGCCTGTTTTATGAAAACTACCTGATTCAGGAGCAGGTCGACTGGTTCTATCTCACCGCGCTCCCGTACTTCAACCCGATCGGGCCGCCCACCGGCTACTACAGCCTAAACGGATCACAGTTTCAACCGGACGGTAGCCCGGTCCATTTCTACACACCGGGCGCTGTGTTCGTACCCGCACCCGTCACCTCGGGCAACCCGAACATCCGGCCGCCGGGCGTCGGCTTCTTCAACGACATTACCCGCGGGTACCAACAGCGGGCCGCGTACGCTTCGGTCGACTTCGACCTCATTCCGACAAAGCTGACGTTGACCGGCGGCACGCGCTACTCGCGTACCGATACCTCGGAGGTCGGCTCGAGCGTGGGGGGTTTCGGTTGCCGGCTCACCGCCGGTGCGCCCAATCCGTGTCTGAATCACTCCAACTTCGTCAATCTCAATGCAGAAGGCCTTGACCGGACCTTTTCCGGCTTCAGGAGTCGCGCGAACCTCAGCTGGAAAGTCACCGAGGATGCGCTGCTCTACTACACCTGGTCGCAGGGTTTCCGCGCGGGCGGCTTCAACCGGGCACCGTCCCCGCCATCGGATAACTCACCGCTGACAAAAGGCCCCGATCTGTCGCAAGCGCAGGCCAGCCTGCACGGGAGCTGGACCCCGCCACTGGTCTTCGCGCCCGACAGCCTCACCAACAACGAGTTGGGCTGGAAGACGAGGTGGTTGAACCACCGTGTCCAATGGAATGGGGCGATCTATCAGGAGGACTGGAACCAAGCACAGATCGATGTATTCGCTAACGATGTCATCAACAACGGCGTGATCCTCAACGGTGGTAACTACAGAGTGCGGGGCATTGAAACCTCCGGCGTGGCGCACGTCACCACCGGGCTCAACATCGAGGCCGGCGCCGCCTGGAATCACAGCGAGTTGGTGAAGGAAGCGACATTCCTGTGGGCCGACGGAATACCGATCGACTTTGGCACGCTGCAGACCGCGCGCGGACGGAAAGTTTCGAATCCAGGCGGGGTACTCGGCAGCCCGCTCGCCGGGGCGCCCCCCTTTCAGGGCAGCATCCGCGCGCGATATGAGTTCGCTTTCAACGGGTATAACGCGTTCGCGCAGCTCGGCGCTGCGCATCAGTCGCACTCCCTCTCTACGACTGATCAGCTCAGGGTTGACCTGCAGCGCAAGTCCATTGCTTACGACCTACCTGCGTTCACAACATATGATGCGGCGCTCGGTGTGGGAAAGAACGCGTGGCTCGTGCAAGTCTACGCAGAGAACCTGACCGACACGCGGGCTGAACTGTATGGAAACTACGCGCAGTGGTACAAAGCCATAACGGTCAGTCGTCCGCGAACCATCGGCTTGCACTTCAGCTATAAGTTCGGCGGTAGCTAGCGCGAGCCTCTGCGTTTGCCGTCCCCCAAGGTGACAAGCCGGCTCATCCGAGCCCAGCAGATGCCAACCGGTCCCATCCCAGCGCGCCATTAGCGTGGGTAACTTTCTGGGTAACTCGAAAAGTCCCACCGTGTTAAGGCTTTGATTGCGGAGGAATTCTCTGACGGGGTTCGAGTCCTCTCCCGGGCCTTTGTTTATTATTTTTCCGTAACATAGACGATATTATTACAGTTAATTCTATCTGCTTACGCGCTGCCATTTCTGCCCGGCACTATAGTGTATCCGTGCGTCTGATTCGCCACTGATCACGCGTCCCACCTTCGTAGCGACTTTCATGCCGACTGGCAGCGTCTCCTTCCGATCTACTTCGCATTCGTGCGCTTAGATGACCCACTTGTTCAGCGATCATTTTCTACTGGAACTACGGGGGGCTGCCGCCTTCGTGAGGCGATAGAAGGACTGATCGACGATCGATGGCAATAGAAGGCGCCTTCGGAGCGATCGCCGGCGTCGAGTTCGACGCCGGCTCGTCTTTTCTTGATTGCATTCATGGTGTGTTACTTTGCGTGTCGCTGTGACGCTCGTCAGCCGCAGGCCGCGTGAATCATGTCTGTGATGTGGAGCGAGCAAGCCAGCTTTCGAATCGCGTCGTGCCGATTCGCGGGGCGGTGCTGGCGGGTACCAGGGACTGATCGTTCAGCTCTGTGCCGAAGTAGCGAGCGTGAACATCGGAGGTGACCTTGCGTGCGTCGCGGTTGTTGGCCAGGACGCGACGGATAAGCTCGTCAAATCGAAGTTTCTCGGGGCCCGCTACCTCAAGCGTGTCATTGGCTGGCGCGCCGAGCACGAGATCAGCCAAGGCGGTGACGACATCATTCGAAGAGATCGGCTGCACCAGGGCCGGTGGGACGCGAACCGTCTTTCCGTCGCTGAAAGAATCGGCGACGCGGCCCATGAACTCGAAGAACTGCGTGGAGCGCAGAATCGTGTAGGGAATTCCAGAGGCCTTGATAAGGCGTTCTTGGGCCATTTTTGCGCGGAGGTACCCGCTATCGGGCAGCCGGTCCGTGCCGACGATAGAGAGTGCTACGTGATGGCGCACGCCAGTAGCGGCTTCGGCGGCAAGCAGATTGCGACTCGACGTCTCGAAGAACTTCATGACGGCCGTGTCTTCGAACGAGGGCGAGTTCGTCAGGTCGACGACGACCTGAGCCCCGCCCAGCGCTTCCGCCAGCCCTTCGCCCGTCAGCGTGTTGACACCCGAATCCGGTGATGCCGCCAACACCTCCTGACCGCGTTTACGAAGAAGAGCCACGAGCTTGGATCCGATAAGTCCGGTGCCACCAATCACTACGATCTTCATATGATAACTCCCGAGTCTATCCAGCGACGTGCTGGTTGATTTTCCGACTGAGTGCCGATCTTCTTGCGATGAGCGGGCTGCCTGAAGTGGTGATCGTGCGCGCGTTTTGTCTCGTTCTTGATGAGACGGGCGGAACGTTGAAGAAGACAGCGGCGGCGTTTGTTGCCCTCGGGTTGCAGGCAATGTGAAGCGGCGGAGCTGTGGCGACAGGGCGGACTCAATGTGGCGCACGCAGGCGGACGCCAATGGCGCCGCTTTTGGAGATTTTCGCGAGTTGGTGCTCGTTGGGCCAAATGCGGCTAGCCTGCTCGATCGCGTACAGGCCTGCACCGCTCCGACCATCAGGAAGTGGGTAAGATACCGCTCGCACCTGAAACATCCTCCGCCGATACGGCACGGACGATGCGGCTCACGGCGCATCAACTCACTATTGATAGCCAACGCCCATCACATAGTCGCGCAGCAATAACTCCTCATAATTGACCTCGTCGAGGAGCGCGATCGCAACGTCGCGCGCGTGCACGACGCCTTGGGCTCGCCCATCGTCATCCAGAATGGGAGCACATGGCAGGGTCCGCGAGTTCATGACCGCCCATACCTGTTGCAATGTCTCGTCAACGTGACAAGAAAGCTCGGGTTTGGTCATTATCGCGCCCGCGTTGAAACCCAAGGCATCAACCCCCGCGGTGGCGAGTACTTTGATGACGTGGCTACTCGAGATCACGCCAACCGCGATTCCGTCGCTATCGCACACCACGACGAGGGGCGTATCCCGATTCGCTAGAATCCGGGCGGCGTCAAGAAGCGACGCCTCCCGACTCAGCACCGCCAGCCGTTTTCGCGCAGAATCTAAGATGTTCTTGACCAGGATCATAAGCATCGCTCCTCATCTGTCGTTCGTGCGCGGCTCGCCGCCACGATCTGATCACTCGCCCATTTTGGCCTACGCCTGCATTGCTGTCGCCTTTCATCAGTACTTGTCCATCGCAACGGACGCCGATGCGTCGCCGTAAACCACCGATGCCGACCGGCCTTCGGCCTGACGAACACGCGGCAACCCGAGTCGACAGCCGCGGGCCGATTTCACGCGTCTTTTAGCAGGGTCAGCGCCGCTTCGACCGGATCATCCGGCACCAGCAATTGCACACCTGCCACTCCGCCTTCCATGCCCGCACTTATTCCGACGACGATCGAGGGTATTCCGGCGGCCTCCAGCGTGATCCTCGCCAGATCGGCCTCGACCGTGGTCGGGTAGCTCTTGATGATTTTCATCGATTGAGATTGGTCACGATTTAGGTCTGAAACAGGCACTCGAAATGACCTTCCCGGCGAGCGATCCGATTGCAGTTCATGCGTCGGACCCCCTGCCCACTCGTCCTCCGCAACCTCACGAGGAGACTCTTTAGTTAACGCGACGGGATCGGGAGTCGCGTCACATCCTGCTGTGTACCGCTCCTCGATCCATAAAACGGCGCGATACTACCTATGTAGCGTTTCGGAGCGCATACTCTGTCCGCACTGTTGGTCGTTGTGACTTTGACTGCTTCCCTCGGCAATTGCCGTTGCGGAGAACATCTTGACGAACCACTATCACGCTGCCGTCTGGATCGATCACCATGAAGCGCGGGTGTTTCATTTCAACGCGACGGATGTTGACGAGATCGTCGTGCATCCGGAGCATCCCACTCGACACATTCATCACAGAGCCAACTCGATCGGCAGCGGGCACACCTCCGAAGATCATGCCTTCTTTCAGGACGTGATCAGTGCAATCGGTACCGCCAGCGCAATACTGGTCACCGGTCCGGCCAATGCGAAGACCGAATTGATCAAGCACATCCACCGCCACAACCCCCAGCTCATCGAGCGGATCGCGGCGGTTGAGACCGTCGACCATCCCACCGATGGTGCATTCGTCGCCCACGCGCGCCGTTATTTCCGGGCCGCCGACCGAATGAGTGCGCAGAGATCTTGAGGGTATGTTACCACGACGAGGACGCGCCCGTAGCGTGCTGGCTGATCCAGATTAGCAATGGATCAGTGACTCGGAAGTAGCCGCTCGGCTTCCGTAAACAGCGAAGGCTCCACATGCGCGCCCGAAGCGGCTGCGTTATCGTTTATCTGCTCGGGACGCGATGCCCCAACAATCGCCGAAGTGACGTTCGGCTGTCTCAGAACCCACGCAAGCGCGAATTGGGCCACAGTAAGCTTCGCATTGGCCGCCAGCTGTCCCACCTCTTGCACCGCCTCAAGAGTCGCTGGTGCCAACCAGTCCGGATTTAGGAACGCGCCCATCGAAGGGTCCGCCGCACGACTGTTCGCGGGAACCGGCGAGTTTGGCAAATACTTTCCGGTCAGAACTCCTTGTGCAAGCGGCGACCAGACCACCTGCGAAATCCCGGCTTTCGCCGATAGAGACAGCAACCCGTTCTCCGGTTCGCGATGTAGCAGAGAATATTGCGGTTGACTTGAGACAAAGCGGACAACGTTCTTCAGCTCCAGAGCTGCCTCGATCCGGTCGAGAGGCCATTCGGAAAAGCCAATGTAGCGTACTTTTCCTGACGTCACCGCCCGCGTCAGCGCCTCCATGGTCTCTTCCAGCGGTGTGTCGAAGTCGTAGCGATGGCACTGGTACAGGTCAACGTAGTGGACCTTCAGTCGCTTCAGTGATGCATCCAGCTGCTTTTGGATCTGCTCTCGCGACAAACCGCGGTCGGCATTACTCATTGGGAAGAACAGCTTGGTAGCCAGCACATAGCTTTCGCGTTTGACGCCTGTCAGTGCCTCGCCGAGAACCGTCTCGGCCGCGCCCCCGCCATAGACGTTCGCCGTATCCAGGAAATTGATTCCGAGATCGAGCGCGCGATGGACGCACGAGATGGCGAGCCGCTTGCGCTGCGGATCGGTAAACGTCAGCCACGAGCCGAAGCCAACCTCTGAAATTAGAAGTTCACTATTCCCCAGTTTCCGATATTTCATAAGAGTTTGGAGGGGTTCTCTCGTTGCCCTATTTCCCGGACGACTCGGGAAGAGGGTCACGCTGAGTATGAAGAATCGCGCCTAGTCTGCGAGGCCCATGACGAATGCCAAGGCGACATTCAGTCGCGCGATGTCGCCATCGTCAAGGCGGCCGATCTTCCGACCAAGGCGGGCGCGCCTAATCGTGACCAGCTTGTCAGCCATCACGTGCGACCGCGTGCGCAGACCGTTTCGAGTACTGGGGCCGTTCGCGCATGGCCTTCATTCGTTCAGCTGCTTGCACGATATGAATAAACCTTGGTGGCACGCGTTACAGCGTGACGCGTTACAGGCCAATGGGCAAGTAAGAGATTGACCCGAGAATTACCCGCTACGGAGCGATTGAAACGCCCCTTCAAGTCCCCAGGGTGACAAGGTGGGTCATGCGAGCCCAACCGATGCCGAGGGCAGCGGCGGAGTGAGGGCGAGGAGTAGTACGCCCCCGTCTTCATGATTGGCGACGCCTCGCAGGACGCAGTCCGTCAGGCGCGCAAAACCAGCCGCAGGGCCCGGCTATCGGCTCAGCCCGCGAGTCCCTCGAGGAATCTGGCGATGCTCATCCAGGTTTGAGTCGCTGAAACGGGTACGGTCAGCAACTGGTCGGCCAGGAGAGTCAGACCGCCATAGACGTACACGTGATGCGGCCGTCCCCGTGTTCGCCAGTCGTAGATCATGGCTACGACGATCAGCAGATCGGCGATCAAGCCCGGTGGCACCGCAACGAACACCGGCGGCGGTCCTTGCGCCCCCGGCGGGGCGAAGAGCGTCAGCATTACGCGCGCGATGGCTGGATGCATGAACCCCACCATGATGAGGTACATCAGCCGCTTGTGCGTTTCCGGTCGTCGCACGTTGGCGATCGCCAGGGAAAAGAATCCTATCAACACCGGTAAACCGCAAAGCGCCACGGCAGCGAATCGGCGTCCCGCGTCCCCGTACCCGTGCGCGTCGGCCAGGCGCACGACGGTTATCTGCGCGACGACGATCGAACACATCATGACGCTGAACAGGCCTATTCCCGCCAGGCCCCACGCGCGGTGGGTGGGCGTGTGCCCCGATGCGATCCATGCGGTTTGCATGAGATAGAATAGTGTCCAGCTGAAGAGCAGCGCGCCATGAATGTGAAGGATCGGCGGCCCATGGAAAGTACCGCTGGCGACGCGGGCCCAATAGGTAGGCGTGAAGCCGCCGAATGCGATCAGCACAAAGACGCCGGCCATCCACAAATAGAAATGGCGCACGCTGGAGCGCAGGACAGAGTTGCTGGCCACCGTCGACTGCAATGTGCTACGTGCTTCCACGGCGCGCTCCCCACTGTGTGGTATCTTTTGCTGCATTGTCCCCGCATTCGGGCTCATAGGCACGCGCGGTTGCATTTCAAATTACACTTCCGCGCCGACTGTCTCCAAAAGTCCTCGGGTTAAGACACGACACGGCCATTGGTGATGGGCCGCTTAGGTCAGTTAGCGACCTTGCGTGGATTGGCCACGGTCGGGGGGCGCTGACCGGCCATGACCGGACTTTCGGCATCGCGTCTGGCCTTCCCCGAAGCAGTCAGTCGGCCGGGTCTTTGGTTCAAGGTTCTTCGCCCGCAACAGCTTCCGCTTCTTCAACTTCGGACCCAACCGCCTTGAATTCCGGCTGAAACCACAAGGACCGTGTACTGGCTTTGGTCAATGATCTTGTTTGTCAGTCCAAACAGTGCGGAGATTGACCCGAATGTGAGTTCAGTAGACATCAGCAGCGTCGTGTAGAGTCCCTCGCGCCTGTCAAATTCGTGATAGACCGTCAGTGGCAAGATGCCGATGAACTTGGTGGCCATCTTAAATGCCAAGGAATATGACTATCAGCCCGAACGCTGCCGCTACGGCATGAACCTCAACAAGCGATCCTGCCTTCAGAAAGTAGAAGGGCGTGAGAATTGAGAACGCAATGATCCGCATGCGGTGGGGCAATCAGGCTCGGACAGGAAGGTCGGTGCGAGCGCTATCCCAACTAGATACGCAGGCAGAACCGCCTCGCTGCCCGCGACGCTCGCGAGCCCACCGAGCCCGAGCAGAATCAGCGCGACAAACTTTGTCTGTGGCTCACTGAGGCGCGCGCCCAAGCGCTTAAGTATCCAAGGCGCATAACGCCCCAGGAGAATCAGTACAGCCGCGGTGATGGCGCCGAACAGCAACAGCCAAAGGTCGTAGTGCGCGAATACGATCGCGAGCGCCAGGACCGTACCGAGGTCATTGATGAAGCAAGCGGCCAGAATAGCCTTCCCGATCTCTGTCCTGTTGAAGCCGGTTTCGATCATTACTGCGTAGACAACCGCGACCGAAGTGGTGGACAGAGCGATGCCGGCTATCTGCGCCTGTGGCCAATCCCACCCGACGCCGTAGTGAGCGTAAGCGAGCACACCGAGGTACGGGGCAACAAACCCCATGACGCCAATCGTCATGCTGGACCAGAAGTGCTTTCGCACGATGCGCGGGTCGATCTCGGTTCCGGCGAGGAAGGTCAGCAGGATGGCACCAAAGCCTGCGAGGAAATTGACCCAGTCTGTAATCTGGAGTGCGACGAGGTTGCCCGCGACGGCGCCCACCACGATCTCGATGAGTGCGACGGAAATCGCAACGCGAATTGAAATAAGGGATGCGAGAAGAGCCAACCCGAGCCAGAGGGCCGAGTGGAGCCATACACTTGCCATTTTCCGCCCTCTCCGTCCTCAGCCAACGACGCCTACCGCAGCGCCAAGCTGCGCCTGTAGGGGTCATCAGCCGTCTGGCTTGTCAGCCACCGGGCGGTTTTAGGGGAACCCCATCCCCTGTAGAGGCGACAAAGCTACGGCGATTGTCGCGAAGGAGTCAACCGTTTAGTTCTGTGGATTGAACCAGAACCCGCACCAGCGCCCATGGTCAACGTCCGAAACCCCAGATGTGGCGACCTCCAGATCGATGTGCCGAAGAGCGGACGGTCCCGACTTCCGTTTTTGTGTCAACACCGGCCCAACACGGGCCCATCCATTCCGGCCTCGGCCACATTGTTGGTGGTCGATTGCGCTGCCCGCGTTGGTGCGGACAGCCCTTTCTGACGGTCACTTTGACTTCCTCGGATTACTCGCTACCGGGCGCTGAAAACGCCGCACACGCACACAACGGATGTCCTTGTGCTTTCGCGGGAAGCGCAGCGGTTGCGCTGCTGCGAGAAGTACCGCAGCGTCCACCTCGGCTCGAAATTGGGCTCCAAGGCCCAAGCGCCGTTCTTCGTACCAGAGGGCTGCGTCCTCAAAATCACCACGCGCTGCGCGGCGAAACGCGACACGCAGGGTCATTTCTTGAGGCGTTCGTCCAGCGAGACCTTGACCTCGTCCCATGAAAGAATGTCATTCGGATGCGCAGCGTGATCAGCCAGCCGGCGATCGAGTTCATCGCGTTGAGGTGTGGTCAAAGGCACCGCTGCGCTGTCGGCGGCGATGCTGTCCCAGATCTCTTCCACTAGCGCGATGCGCTCCTCCAGACCGAGGCGATCTATTCCCAAGGATCTCAGCGAGACGCCGGCAGTACCAAGCCTCGCATTTGCGCTGGGAACGCTGCATATTGAACCTATCGACCCTTGCGCGAGGCATCTGAGCATGAGTCGCGTTCGCGATGACGACGATTTGAGGTGTGAGGGGGGTTCCTCGCCGTGTTTCATGCACGAGCTCGAGGCAGACGGTACATCGGTGGTCGACGCGCAGCAGGCAAGAGACGTCGCTCGCTGGCGCAAGGCCGAGCGCGAGCGCCTGCTCGGCCTGCGTCTTGCGTTGAGCGCTGAGTTCCGAGCAACACAGGCCGTCGCAATTGCAGCCGACCTCGATGCCCTCATACCAAGCCGTGAGCCTCAGATCGTGAGCGTGTACTGGCCAATACGCGCTGAACCGGATCTGCGTCCCTGGATGCGTACCCGTTCAGAACGCGGCACGCGCATCGCATTGCCCGTTGCGTTAGCACACGGACAGCCACTTACCTTTCGCGAGTGGCGCCCTGGTGCGCGACTTGCACACGGCCTCTGGAGGATTCCGTATCCGGCCGATGGCACGGAAGTCACGCCAACCGTCGTGCTCGCCCCCGTCGTCGGTTTTGACCCGCAAGGCTATCGACTCGGGTATGGCGGAGGATTCTTCGATCGTACGTTAGCCGTGCTCAGTCCACCACCGCTCGTCATTGGTCTTGGTTATCCTTGTACCGCAATCACGACAATCTTCCCCCAGCCACACGACATCCCGATGGACTGGATTGTCACGGGGACCTTACCCGCCTATCGACGCGCGTCTTCAAGAATGGCCGTCAGTTCGTAGCCTGGCTGGGTTTGACGCCGCCCAGTACTCCGGCGGCTCGAGTGTCGATCGCGCTGCGAGCGTCCGAGCGTCGACAACCTAGGTGACCTCTGCAGGCAGAGATAGGAACCCGCGAAACCGCGCGCGCTTGGACCGCGTTGCGCCGCCGGCCAAGCGCAGCCGCGGGAGCCTGTGCACCGCGCGCAACAAGGCAATCTGTGCTTCCAGTCGCGCAACTCCCATGCCCGCGCATGCGTGCGCTCCCGCGGCGAAGGCGAGATGGCGATTTGGCCTGCGAGCAACATCGAACCGATCCGGGTCGGGGAACTCTTCCGGATCGCGGTTAGCTGCGCCGATGCACAGCGTCAGGTACGTATTCGGCTCAAGGGCTACACCGCGGATGGTAACTCGCTCACTGACGAGTCGGTTGCCGAGCTGGTTGGGACACTCCAGGCGCAGACACTCCTCGACGGCGGTTCCGATCAGTTGCGGATCGCATCTGAGACGGTCGAACGACTCGGGGTGCCTCAGCAGCAGATACAAGCCGTTGCCAATGAGATTCGTGGTCGTCTCATGCCCGGCATTCAGGAGAAAGACGCAGTTCTGCAGCAGCTCGGAGTCGGTCAATTCAGCCTCCTGCAGCAGCCGGGTCAACAGATCGGTCTCCCCCAGAGGACGGCGCCGGCGGTCGGAAATCAGGCCCCGCAGATAAGCCGTAAACTCAACCACCGCCTTGTTGCCGCGCGCGCACTGTTCGGGAGTGAGCTCGGTTTCCAGGGCGCCAAGAATCGCCAGGGACCAGCCGCGCAGCGGACCGCGATCCTCACGCGGCACGCGCAGCAGGTTGCCAATCACCTCGATCGGGATGGCGGCGGCG
>Ga0209350_1000560_pt1 | contig 19902 bp, 17 predicted proteins | sample GraSoi013_2_20cm_2_FD_185822 | JGI IMG/M metagenome (GOLD analysis project Ga0209350, IMG submission 185822) | Grasslands soil microbial communities from the Angelo Coastal Reserve, California, USA - Sample 09_27_2013_2_20cm (SPAdes) (version 2) | ecosystem: Environmental > Terrestrial > Soil >...
CGTGGTGACCTCGAAGCTGTATTAGTCACCCGCGGACGCCGCAAGGGCTTACGAATCAAAGTGGTAGACTCTGAACTAGGGTTGTTTCAAGAATAAGGAGGCATTATGGAATGTGATCCATGGATCTATTCAGGTGCGAGTCGGCCACCCTGCGGTCCCACTGGGTCTTGGTGGTCATGGATCAATTCACACGCCGGATCATTGGGTTCGGCGTCCATGCGGGAACGGTCGATGGTGCCGCACTGTGTCGGATGTTCAACCGCGCCATTCGTGGGCAACGCTGGATGCCGAAGTACCTCAGCTCTGACAATGATCCGCTCTATCGGTTCCACCAATGGCAAGCCAACCTGCGGATACTGGAGTTGACGCAAATCAAGTCCGTCCCCCACGTGCCCCTATCCCATCCATTCGTGGAAAGGCTGATCGGCACCCTGCGGCGGGAATACTTGGATCACCTGTTGTTCTGGACGACGTCAGATCTCGAAAAGAAGCTGCTCGATTTCAGGACCTACTTCAACAACCATCGCACGCATAACTCACTGGAAGGGCAAACGCCGGATACGCCCACGTCACGACCACCAGCCAATCTCCGCTCGTTTCGCTGGCAACCACACTGTCGAGCCCTCTATCAGACCCCGATGGCTGCCTGATTTGTCAAAGACTCGCGCTCGCTGTGGTATTAGTCGACCTCGGCAATACTTCCAAAGAAATCAGTCGGTGTTTCTCAATTACAGCGCGTTTCGCGGGATCTCATCGTTCACACCAGCCGGATACGGCGCGATTGCCGGTACGATCGGTTCCCGTAACAATTCGCCAGAGACATGGAAATCCGCCTGCGCGGCCGCCAATTCCTCTCTCGGGTGCTCCGGGCCGAGTTGGCGGGAGAGGATCCTCACCTGCGCTTGACCCACGCCTTTGACCAAGCCGCTTTCGACGACCTCACGCAATCCACTCTCGGGCGCATCGTGCTGGTCACCGATCGGGAAGAATGGAGGACGGAAGAGATCATCGCCGCCTATCGATCCCAAGCGCATATCGAGAGGTTATTCCGAGGGATGAAGAACTCGTCGCACATTGCCTTACGTCCCCAGCATCATTGGACGGAGCAGAAAGTCCACGTTCACGTCTTCACCTGCGTGATCGCGTATTTGCTGGAGCAGCTCCTACTTCTCCGTGCTCAGCGAGCCGGCGTTGCTGTCTCCAGTGCCGAGGATCTCCTCAGTCGGCTGACCGCAGTGCGACAAGCCACCGTGGTCCGGATTTCCGCATCTTCGGCGCCTACCGTGACCACCCAGATTGAGGAGATGGACGAATCGCTGACCGAACTGTGGAGGGCCTTGGCCGTGCAAAGTTAGTGTATACACCGCCTGCCGAGTTTCTCCAATAAATTCAGACACTTACCCCCTTATGTGCGGTGACCGCGGTAAACTCACGCTAGTCCGCCTCGGTACGTCCGCACAGAGCTTTGTCGTACTCCATAATGGTTGACCAACGCCACGGCAAGCGCCTGCTCCACGGAATCCAGAAACAGCCGCCCGTTTGGAAAGCCCGCAATCCTCTCCGTCACCCGTGAGTGGGCCGTTCAGTTGTACAACGGAGCAGTACATGCACTTTTGTTGAGTCCGAGCGACTTCTTACAAGCCATAAGCTTTTTATATATCTAATTTGCATGCTCTGAATATAGCGTCCCTGTGCTCCAAGAACCCGGAATAAGAAGACTCTTAAGCGGGACTAAATATAGGTTGCAAGTAGCGCAACATTGAGCTAGCCTCCTTCCCAATCTGAGGGAGTGCCGGGTGAGTTTTCCGTTATCTCCGCGCCGACTGTTTCCAATCCCAGTATTGATGAATTGAGGAGGTCTTTATGCGCTGCGTAAGGATGCTTTTGGGATTCATGGTGCTACTCGCCTTTGTTGTTCTATCGATGGCCGTCTCGCTCTCTGCGCAAACGGCGTCAACGTCAACAGTGACGGGTACAGTCTCCGACAAGACGGGGGCTGCCGTTCCGAACGCCAAGGTCGATTTGGAAGATGTTGGCACTAAAGCGCGCCTCTCGGCAACCACAGGCGGCGACGGGAACTATATATTTCCTTCAGTCCGCCCGGGGAACTATAACGTAATCGTTTCGGGGAAAGGTTTCCGGCAGACCGTGGTCAGTGGCGTCAAAGTTGACATCGGCAAATCGGCACTCGTTAACGTAGTCCTGGAAGTTGGCGGGATGACCGAAACCGTGGAGGTCACCGCTGGAACTGGTGTCGAGTTGCAGACTTTGAACGCGAGCGTAGGCGACGTGCTCGATGCCAATCTCCTTGCGAACATGCCGACGTTGAGCCGGGATGCCACGGCCCTCGTGCTACTCCAGCCCATGGCGATTCCAGGCTTTAACGGGGCGGTTGCCGGTTCGGGCGACGGCAACTCGAGTGGCGGAACAATCGCTGGGGCGCGCATGGACCAGAACACTTTCATGCTCGATGGTGGCGACGCCACCAGCAACATGGAGGGAGGCGGCGGCTACAACACCGGCTTCCAGGCTACTCCCCGAGCAGTAGTGCCCACTCCTGTAGAAAGCTTGGAAGAGTTTCGGGTACAAACGAACAACGCCGGTGTGGACTTCACCCGTTCGCTTGGCGCCGAGGTTCAGATGGTCACGCGACGGGGCAGCAACGACTGGCACGGAGCAGGTTACTGGTACCATCAAAATGACGAGCTGAACGCCAACGACTGGTTCCGAGGCCACCGCCCCGACGCTTTTACCGGGAAGCCATTCACGGAAAATCCCGAGTGGCGGGATAACCGCTACGGCGGACGGATTGGCGGGCCGATCTGGAAGAATCGAACCTTTTTCTTCCTGCATGAGGAAGAGCGTCACTTCTTTACGCAATCGGTATTTCAACGATTGGTGCCGTCTGATGCTCTGAGGGTTGGTATCTTGAAGTTCCGGGATGCCGGTGGTGTGGTCCGAGCCTTCAATCTGAATCCAGCGCCAACGCTTGATCCAGTCGCGTGCTCCAGCCCTTGCAACGATAACGATCCTCAAATCGGCACCGTGCTCCCTGCTGACAACGGCACTCTTGACCCACGGGTGATAGGGCTTAACCCTGCCATAGCCGCCGAATGGGCTAATCTGCCTGCACCTACTGATTTCTCGGCAGGTGACGCAGCACTAAGGGCACCGTTTTTCACGAGCAGCGTGCCGAACCTTGCCAACGAACACTTTGCTGTGATCCGCCTGGATCACAAGATCAATGACAAATGGGATTTCATGGGTTCCTATCGCTACAGCACCTCCGCTATTACTCCTGCCAACATACAGGAGGACATTGGTGGCATCGCATCCGGTTGTAGGTTTGGACAGCCCTGTGCGCTGGCCAGCCGCCCGCTGCAGCCGCGATTTTTGGTCGCGGGCCTGACTGGGCGGCTTACATCCAATCTGGTGAACGACTTCCATTTCGATTGGTTGCGTCACTGGTGGTCTTGGATTGCTCCCGGCGCAGGTATCCCGGTGCCTGGACTCAACAACGGCACCGCTTGCGCGGCCGTGGCGCCGTGCAGTGACGCCAGGCTACAGATCTGGTCAGAAAGCCGGATCAACGCCATGGTACCCATTAACGTCAATACTCAACAAGCGCGTCAACGCGTCTGGAACGGCCAAGATTACACGCTTATCGACAACCTGTCTTGGATTAAGGGTAAGCACGCGTGGAACTTCGGAGGACGCGTACAGCTCCAGCACTTCCTGCACGTCCGGGATGACAAGGTGGTGGGCGGCATAACCACGCCTCTCTACTTCGTAGCCCGGGGAGGTCAATTCCTCGACATCGGTGGAATTCCCATTCCGGCCTCCGTTACGTCTTCGGACAGAAGCACATATAGACGCGCGTACATTTCTGCGCTCGGGTTGGTAGACAGCGCCACACAGGTGTTAACCCGGGCTGGGGATTTGAGTCCGCAGCCTGCTGGGAGCACCATCACACAGAAAGAAAATGTGAATGCCTATGAAATCTATTTCGGCGACACCTGGCGGCTGACTCCCTCGCTGACGGTGAGCTACGGACTGACTTGGGGCGTACAGATGCCTCCACATGATCCGACCGGCAAGACGGCCATGCTGATCGACGTCAGCACTGGCAAACCGATTGATGCGAAATCTTACCTGGATGCCAAGGAAAAGGCCGCTCTGAACGGAGATGTCTTCAATCCGACAGTTGGCTATGTACCTATTAAGAGCACGGGGCGGAAGTACCCATTCGATCCGGACTACACGAACTTCGGTCCCCGCCTGGCCTTTGCCTGGAATCCCGGTTCCGGCGGCCCACTGGACATGCTCCTTGGGAACAAAAAGACGGTACTTCGCGGCGGCTGGTCGCGAGCGTTCGAGCGGAAGAACGGCGTCGGGCTTGTTTTGACTCCGGCCCTAGGTATAGGGTTCGGCGATCTTTCCGTTTGCCAGGGTCCAGACACTACAGGCGCGTGCACCGGGTTCACCGATCCCACTACGGCTTTCCGAATTGGCGTAGATCGTAACCACATCACCGTTCCGCCGCTTCCGCCGGTATCGGGCGGGGTAATTATTCCAGGCCAGGGGTGTCCGGGTACCGGAAGCCTCGCCGCATGCCCCGCAAACGCCAATAGCGTTTTCGAGAGCCGAGACTTCCGTCTTGATCCGCACTACACTACTGGCGGCTCGGATTCCATCGACTTCAGTATTCAGCGCGAGTTGCCCGGCAAGATGATCCTTGAAGTAGGATATGTGGGCCGCTGGTCCCGGGATCTTTACGGGAACGTCGATTTAAATCACATCCCCTACATGTTTACGCCGAAAGGTACCAACCAGAGCTTTGCGAAGGCCTTCGACGCGGTGGCCGCTCAACTGCAAGCTGGTGTCCAGAATGGGCCGACCGGCTTTAACGCGCTTGCCGTTCAGCCCTGGTTTGAAGCTATGTTGCCCGCGAGCTTCTGCTCAGGCTTTAGTTCCTGCACAGCGGCGGCTGCCAGCTTTGACAATGATAACGGCAATCCCTTCTGGCCTGCTCACGGGGCCGGTGCACTCTGGTTCCTCTTGGAACCCAATTTCGTCACCGGGCCGATGACCTTGGCCAGCACGCAAGTAGGCTCGTTGGATTGGAGCGGAAGCTTCACCTACGCGAACTACCACGCCGGGTTCGTGACGCTGCGGTCGCGCGCGTATCGCGGTCTGACTTTCGATGCCAACTACACTTACTCCCATGCGCTGGATAACTTCGGCATAACGCAGGAATGCACCGGTGCCATTCCAGATGCCTTTGACCATCATCGGAGCTATGGTCCATCGTTGTTCGACCGTCGCCACACATTCAATCTGCTGGTCAACTATGAACTGCCTTTTGGCAAGGGCAAGAGCATGGCCAACGGCGCGCTCGCAGATAAGGTGTTGGGCGGCTGGTCTGTCTCTGGCGTCTACGTTGCTGCCAGCGGCTTGCCCGACATGGTCTATGACTCGGCCGCGTGCTTTTCGGAATTCGGCAGCACACCGTCAAACGGAAACTCGAACGGGATGATTCCAATAGGACCGGGCACATTCAATCAAACACGCGTGAACAATCCCACGCTGTCCACTTCCGGTTATGGTTCTGGGAGTACTGGAGGAGTGCCGAACATGTTCCAAAACCCGGATGCGGTGGTTGCCGGTTTCCGCTACCCGACGTTTGATGACAAAACTCTTGGATTTGGCCGCGTTCGCGGTCCGATGCGTTGGAACGTGGACTTGGCTTTATCGAAGATGACGCGCATCACCGAACGCTTCTCCACACGGTTTGACGTACAGTTTGTCAACGCCTTCAACCACGTCATGTTCGGCAGTGGAGGTGATTCGTATTTCTCTAACCAGCCGGGCATGGACATATCCGGGCCTGGCGCCTTTGGTGTTCCCAGTAACCAATACAATTCGCCCCGATACATTCAGATGGGCCTGCGGTTCGACTTCTAGAAAGAGGCGCAGCCTCATCGTCCGGGGGTCAGGTCGTTGACCTGACCCCCTTTTTCTTGGTGGTCGTGCATTATGATATGGGGAAGATGCTGAGTATCTGCATGAACCTGGTGAGAACGTGATTGAGGGGCTTGTAAAGCCGGACCGGCGTGAGTTCCTTCGTGTCTCCCTGCTCGGGAGTGGCGCGCTCCTTCTGGGGTTCGACAAACTCAGCGGCGTCGCGCGACCGCAAAACGAGCGAGACAATCCGTTTCGGGGCGGCAAGCAACTTGGCACTCTTGAATTCAAGGGAGAAAGCCAAGCGCCGCTTGATACGATGATCGGGGCGAGCCTGGACGCGCGTCAGTTTTCGGACCTTTCTAGATTGAGTCCAGAGCAATTGGTCACCCCGACGGAGAAATTCTACGTTCGCACAGCAGCGTCGGAATTACTCGACCCCAGCACGCCCTGGATGATAAATGTCAGCGGGCTCGTTCAAGAACCAGTACATCTCACGTTAGATGAATTGCACAAAAGTGCGAAGCCCATGGGCATGCATCTTATGGAATGCTCTGGCAACACGCGCGCAACGCGCTTCAGCTTGCTGAGCGTAGCGGAGTGGCGGGGCGTGCCTATTTCTGATCTGCTCGGGACTCGAATCAAGCCGCGAACCAACCGCGTGATGGTTTCGGGCTTCGATCAATATCCCACGCGGTCAGCAAACTCGATTCCTGGTGCGGACTGGATCTTCACAGTGGAGCAGATAAATTCAGCAAAGGCTTTCCTGGCCACGGACATGAACGGTCAGCCGTTGACGAAAGACCACGGCGCGCCAATTCGCCTGCTTGTACCCGGTTGGTACGGATGCACGTGCATCAAGTGGGTCAACGCAATTACATTTGTGGACGACGACGCAGAACCTACATCGCATATGCAAGAATTTGCCGCACGAACGCATCAGCAAGGTACACCGAAGCTGGCGAGACGTTACCGGCCGGCAATAATTGACCAGGCGGCCATGCCAATTCGCGTCGAAAAGTGGTTTGTGGACGGCAGAATCATGTACCGCGTTGTCGGGATTCTTTGGGGAGGATCGCGTCTGGTAAAGGCGCTGGAAATACGCTTTAATCCCGAAGAGGACTATGTCCGAGTGGCACATTTTTCGCAAACAGCAAATGATCCCTGGAGCTTATGGTCGCACCCGTGGACGCCCAAAGCTGTGGGAACCTATATGATCCGGCTGAGGGTGGCCGATCCTCAGGTGGAAACAAAGCGACTCGATTCCGGACACTACGTTCGCTCTGTTGAGGTGACCGAAATTTGAGAATGACTTTACACGGAGAGGACGTTTCCCGCCAAACCGGCAAGAAAGGAAGCACCGCCCCCCATGACACATGGAATGGCCGCGCATGGTTGTTCGCGGCACGACTAGCAATCATGCAAGCGTGCCTGTTGGCCGTATGGGTAGCACCGGGGACCGCGCAGCACGAGAGCCACGAAGGGCATGAAGTCGTCGGATGGGTGCCGAACGAGATTCTCGAGCGGCCGCTCCCGCTTCGGCGCGACATCGGCAATCTTCACGAGAAAATGACGACGTCCTCCGCGGAGGCTCAGGCCTTTTACGATCAGGGGTTAAACTACCTTGCTTCATACGTCTGGATCGAAGCGGCGCGCTCCTTTCACCAGGCTTTGCGACTGGATCCGTCCTCATCTGCACCCTATGTTGGACTATGCGATGTGTACGTGCAATTGCAAGACGTGGCCGCCGCACGGAGGGCAATAGAGAAAGCGCAGTCCCTGTCCGGCCAGATAACGGAGGCGGAACGGCAGCGTATGGAGATTCGCGTTCGCCTTGTGGATTTCCTCGAAGACAAGGAGAACCTCGAAAAATTCGTTGCTTACCGCAAAGCCATTTACGACGCTTTGATGGCAAACCCTCTCGACCCCGGTCTTTGGATTTTGCGAGGCTTTGCCGATGAAGGACCGGGAGCTGGACACGGACAGACTGGGGACCTGGATTCCATCGCGTTCTACCTATCCGCCCTGGCGGTTTCTCCAAACAATTCCGCTGCGCATCATTATCTGGCTCACTCCTACGAGAACATCGGCCGCACCGATGAAGCGCTGTACCACAGCGAGGCGTACTTGCAGGTGTCCTCATCGATTCCGCACGCGCATCACATGCGCGGGCATGAGCTTCGCCGGGCCGGGCGCATCGAGGATGCCATCGAGGAGTTTCGAAAGGCGAACGAGCTGGAGAATGCCTACTATCGCACCGAGCGTATACGTGCAGAGTACGACTGGCACCGTCCGCACAATCTCACTCTTCTGGCGATCTGCTATCAACTGCTGGGGCAAATGAGAGCGGCGGAGCAACTGTTGAAGGAAGCGTTTGCTCTGCCGGCACACAGCGACCTCGCGGAATTCGCTCGTAAGCAATGGCCAGAATTTTTGCTGGCGCGCGGCAGAACGCAGGAAGCCCTTGGGCAGTCGCAACTCCTGCTACAAAGCCCCTCAAGGATGGGGCAATTTGCAGCTCATACGCTTATCGGCCGCGCTCTAGTTGCGATGGATCGTACCGAAGAAGCCGAGAGCGAGCTGGCGTCGGCGCGTGACGACCTGGTTCTCATCCCGGCAACGGAAGCGGACCGTCTGCGCTCGTATTCCGAGACCTTGCACGCGGAGATCTTGCTCTCGCAAAAGAAGTCTGGGGAAGGTGCCGCGTTGATGAAGAATATCGAGGAACAACTGCGCGCATCTGCAGGACCGGACGCGCGAAGTCAGGCTTTGATCCAGCTCGATTCCATCGCTCGCCGTGATCGGGAGAGCCAAGAATGGGCCTTGGCCGAACTCACGGCTCAGCAAATGATTCAACAAGATCCGACGTACGCCGGTGGCTACTACGCCCTTGGTTTGGTGTCCGAACACCAAGGCGATTCTGTCGCCGCGAGCCAGGAATTTGCCATCGCAGAAAAGCTGTGGAGCGACGCAGACAAGGATCTGCCGGAATTGCGCAGCCTTCGCCAAAAACTCGCCCTAAACCAGTCAGAGCTTCACGTGACACGGCAGCAATTGCTGAAACGCTTGCAAGACCACGAGAGGGCACCGACCTTGCTGCAGCCGGGCAAGGTCAAAGTCGCGTACGACGCCACCCGACTTCGGGGAAACCCGCAGGCGCATGTAATGATTGTTGAATTCTCCGATTTCCAGTGCCCGTTTTGCAAGAAAGTTCAGAGAACCCTGAAGAATCTACTCGAGAAATACCAAGGGCAGGTCAGCCTGGGATACCGAGACTTTCCGCTTCGCGGGTTGCATTCGCAAGCGGAATTGGCTGCCGAAGCATCGCGTTGTGCAGCCGAACAAGGGAAATTTTGGGAGTATCATGACCTCTTGTTCGGGAACCCCGATGAACTCAACCGCACCGGCTTGGCGGGAATGGCACAGAGTCTGGGCCTGAACGAAAGGTGGTTTGAGGCTTGCCTATCCAGTGGCAAATATACAAAACAAGTTGAACAAGACCTTCAGGATGGGATTCGCGCTGGCGTCGAAGGCACGCCGGGAATCTTTATAAACGGAATCCTGCTCAGCGGGGCCCAACCGGAAGCTGAGTTCGAAAGAATTATACGAGCGGAGCTCGAAGCTCCCAAGGAGAAACGCGGCAGTCCCTAAAACGGCTCAACTATCGAATACGAGGTGCGTTCTGCCCCTGAAGTTGTTGGATGTGCGCCGCGATTTTCAATTCTTGGTCTGCAGCGGCTGCTTTACCCAGCTGCCGGTAAAGCTGGCCGAGGAAATAGTGGGCTGTGTAGCTGCCGGAATCCATAGCGATTGCGCGCTGCAAGGTTCGTTCTGCTTGGGGAAACTGCCTCTCGGCGATGAGCACTTTGCCCAGAATCACGTAAGGCTCTCCGCTGGTCGAGTCCAGCCAAATGGAATCCTGCAGAACTCTTTCCGCTTCCTCGTTTCGGTTTAGTCGCCAGTATGCGTCACCTAGGTGGTTGAACGCGGGCGCATAGCCGGGATTGATGTCTAGCTCTTGCTGGAATTCCTCGGCGGCTTTTGGATAATCACTGCTGTAAGCATAGAACTCTCCTAATGTGAAATGGGCGAGCGGCAAGCGTGGTGAAAGCACCAGCGCCTGGCGTACTTCCTTCTCAGCGACCGGATCGAAGCCCTGACGGAGCAGGATGCGACCCAGCATCAAGTGGGATGCAGCAGAGTTGGGCTCCAAACGGTATAGACGCGCGAAAGTTTCCAGCGCCTCAGAGTAGTTCCTATTCAGCGCGTAGCAAAGGCCTAGAACGTAGATGGCGTCAATATTCTGGTTGGGACGCCAGAGTCTAACCTTTTCCAGCGCCGGAATGGCTTGTGCCGGCTTGCCGTTGAAGTAATAGGAGAGCCCTAATAGTTGCGCTGCATCACGGTCTTCGGGATTTTCCTGAAGGGCCTTTTCAAAGTACGTAGCCGCCTCAAAGTAGTCCGCCTGGTAATAATAAGCGATGCCCAATTCGTGGCTGATGCCTTTGGTTCCAGGGTGACTTGCTGCTAGAGCCTTAAGTTGGACTATGGCTTCCTGGGTCCTGTTTTCCTCGATAAGGGAGCGCGCAGAGGCTAGCGTCTGGTCCTCCTGCCGGGCGACCAGGTTCGCCACGACTGAAAGCGTGAACATGCAGAAAACAGCCGCAAGCTTGGCGGCAGCCGGCAAGCACGCACTTTTCGATGAGGGAGCGGCCACGGCTAATCCCCATCCTTTCTTGGCAGTTTCTGCATTGTCCGTTCGACTGGATGTCCGGAGCCTTCGATCACAACCAGGATGCTATCCGCACGCGGATTCAAATAGCGTTCCACCAGCCCACTGGGCCATCGGGCTTCCAGATATTCAATCTTTTCTGTCTTTCCTAAGCCAAAGTGAACACGCATGTCGTTGTTGGAAATATAGCTCGAACCGCTACGAACTTCGTCGATCTGCGTGCGAGTAGCCGTCTTGAGCACGAGACGTGCTCCAATGCCGCCGCGGTTGGAGTCGGTACCCACAGTTTTTATTTCAATCCAGTGGTTCGGATATGTAGTGCGGTTGACTAGCAGACTGGGCGCCCCGTTCCGGTTCACGATCACGGCTGACAGCCGGCCGTCATTCCAGAGATCGCCAATCGCCAGTCCTCGCGCAGGGGCTGGTGTGTTGATGCCCGGCCCTGCCGTCTTCGAGATGTCGGAGAACTTGCCATCGCCCTTGTTGTGAAACAGCAGCTTTGGTTCGCTGTAAGTGATGCCAAGCTTCAGGTCCTCTACCTCCGGATAGACATGTCCGTTCACCAGCAGAAGGTCGGGCCAGCCATCATTGTCAAAATCAAAGAACATGGTGCCCCACCCTAAGTATCGGATACTGGAGGCAAGCCCCGCGGGATAGGTGACGTCGGTAAAGGTGCCGTCGCCATTGTTGTGATAAAGCGTGGGTGTGTCGTCGGAGAAGTTCGTGCGGAAAAGATCCAGATTCCCATCGCCATCGTAATCTGCAACCGTGGAGCCCATGCCTGCCTGCTCGCGGCCGTCGACGTTGTAGGCCACGCCCGAAAAAATACCCACGTCCGTGAAGGTTCCGTCGCGATTGTTGCGGTAGAGAATGCTCGGTGTGCTGTCGCAGGACATGTAGATATCAGGCCAGCCGTCGTTGTCAAAATCAAACGGTGAAACACTGAAACAGTAATGGCCCATGGTGCGGTCAAAGTGTGCGGAAAGCGTCACATCTTGGAAGCGGCCGTTGCCGAGATTGCGATAGAGGATATTCCTGCCGCCAGGCAGGCCCCTGGGCCCGCAAAAGACAGCAAAGCCCTTCCACAGACAGGTGGGATATTTGCCCGGGGGGGAGGCATGTGCAAGGTCGAAGTTCGCATAGTTCGCGACGGCCAGGTCGAGCTGCCCATCCCGATCGTAATCCACGAAGGCGCAGCCGCTTCCCCAAGTCTTTCCGTCACCGGCGACGCCCGCTGTGTCTGCCACCTCTTCGAAAGTGCCGTGGCGATTGTGGTAGAGCCGGTTTTTTCCGTAGTACGTGACGTAAAGGTCGTCCCAGCCGTCGTTGTCGTAGTCGCCGATACACACGCCTTGACCCCAGCCGCTCGCTACTAGACCAGCCTTCTCTGTTACATCCGTGAATGTTCCATCGTGGTTGTTACGGTAGAGATGACTGGTGGGTACACTCTGGGCGTCAAAACCATCAAGCCTGGTGCCATTCACGAGGAATATGTCCGGCCAACCATCGTTATCGTAATCGAAGATGGCTGCTCCAGTGCCCGTGCTCTCCAGGATGTATGTGCTGCTCTCTTTTCCTCCAAATACATTACTCGCCGAAAGTCCAGCTGGCGAAGCGATATCTATGAAATCCGCGATCGCTGGAGGCTTGCTTGCTGCGGAGATCGTCTGCTCACTGAGTGTATGCGTTGCGGCAAGCCGCAAAATAAGGAACACAGCAAATAGAAGCCAGCCTCGCGCCCACAGTGACCTCATGTAATGGCTTCGTACACGACTTCGGAAATTGTCATCCATGGCGCGGTCATACTTATATCGCGAATAGATAGACATTGGGAGGGCGATCTTGGCCAGCTTGGGTTCTCAATCCAGCGGATGTGAGAGAGTCTGTATCACAAATCGGTCCCGGTATTCTCGATTCACGGAATGAACAAATTTGCAAGTTCATATTCAACGGAATGTGGTGATCGGTCGAAGACAAGACCACGAACGCAAACAGGAGATTGCAGGTGCACCCGAACTTGACGGATCCTCTTCTTGAGTATACGACCGAGACTTCTCTAGGTCTAGGAGATCGAAATTGCGGTCGCTTGTTCCGGGGCCATATGGGACAGGAGATCGCCGGTGGAATGGTTCTACCGAAACGAATAGCGGGATGAGAAAATCATCGGGGACCACTGAGCATCGATCAATTGACTGTTCTCGAAGACTGATTCTTTCGAGAGTGCGATCCGTATCAAGGACATTTCATTCGCGAGAAGTACCGGATTGAAACGCTTTCTGGTGGCTGCGTCGTAGAAGATGCTGAACTTCCGACTCGAAGCCTCCCCATAGTTTTCTGTGAGCTGGACAACATAAGTTAGGCCTCCGAAGAGGGTAACGACCGCCCAGCCTTTTCTTTGGCCGGCGCTGAGATAGCTGATCACGCTGTGTTGATGCACCGTGCGGAGGTGGGAATCCATGAATGACTTATTGCAGAAGATGCTCACTGGCAGCGATGACGTGGCGCTCGCCGCGCGAACTTGACGCAGATGGTCGAATTGAGGCGAAAGTGCATATGAAACGCCGTACTGGTGAGCTATCGAGGCCAAAGCGATTTTCGCTACCACTTTCCGCGTTTCGAGCGATGTACAAAATGCCAACGTCAACTCGAAAGGCTCTGCCTTGTCGTGCCGAAGCGAGCAACCTTGCCGGTGCTGGAAAACTTGCGATGGCGCGCTGCGAAAGGCCATCTGGAGTTGACCGCCACCGACTTGGATAACCATCTGCACATCTCCATCCCCTTCATCGGAGAGGCCATCGACAGCGATGTTGATGCGCTCGTTCCGGCGAAGGAGTTTTGTCAACTCGTCAAAACCGAATCGACTCCGAGCCTGAAGATCGAATCCGTAATGGCAGGTGTGAGGTCAGCGCCAGCAAGCGCACAGTCGTTCTATCGGTCGCCGACCCGAAAAGCTTCCCTGAAACCCCAGACGGGGAGCTACAGCCGCAAGGCCAAATCCTCGGTTCGGCAATCGACGCGGCATTGCGCCGGGCGCTGTTTTGCGTCTCGACAGAATCGGGGCGCTACAGCACCGACGTCCTCAAACTTGAACTGCGCGGTTCGGTCTTCCGCGTTGTCGGCACCGACGGGCACCGCCTGTCAGTCGTCGAAGGCACGGCCAAAATGGAGGGAAGCTCGACATTTTCGGCACTTCTGCTCCATTCAACTGCAAGCATCCTGAGCCGGTTAGGCTTGGCGGATGAGCCTCGATGGGTCGAGTTTTCCTCGTGCGGTGCTGAACAGGAATTCAATCTGTTCGTGCTGCCGGATGGCGCCAGACTCATCACTCGCCGCGGGCAGGGGCAGTTCCCGAATTACGAGAACGTCTTGCCCAAGGCACCGCTCGAAGCCAGAGTTGTCTTCCGGCGTGAAGAACTGCTGGAAGGGCTTGCGAAACTCTCGCCCACCGCTCGCAAGGCGCAAGTCCCGGCGGTAAAGCTGGAGCTTTCGCAATCACCCGTCTCGATCAAAACCGAAAACGACGGCACCGCAAACAGCGTCGCTCTGGAGCACACTCGCGTTTCGGGAAAGGCGCGAGACATCGGTTTCAATCTTCACTATTTGACGCAGTATGTGAAGAGCCTTGAAACCGATTCGATCTCGATGAAGCTGTTCTCGCAAGCTATCTGCGAGGTCGCTCTCTTTGACGCCTTCCGCTACCAGCATCTCCTGATGCCGTTGCGTTTCTAACGCGGACCGAGCTTCTCCCACAAACCCCTTTACCCAGAAAGACCCAACCCAAAAGAAGTCCGGCGGCACTCCCACGCCGATCCACACCGGCTGGACTGCGGGAGAACCGAACCCACGCGGACGCGCGAGCTCGGTCATTCCAGCCAACAATCCACAAAAGGAGAAAACCACATGTCAGTAGCAGCACAAGCAGTAGATCCACAATCGGCGTCCCTGACGCTTACCTTGCTTCAGTCGAAAGCAGGTAATCGCTGGGCCCGGGCAGTGGAAGAAATGAAGACCAATCGCCTGCGCGTAGCGGGCGATTTTCCGGAGTTCATCGTGACCAACAAGAGCGGAACCGCCAACAAGGTGAAGCTCGATCCGCACGGCACTGGCTCCTGCACCTGTCCCGATTTCCAAGTGCGCATTGCGCAGGAAGGGCGGATTTGCAAGCACATTGCTGCGGCGGCGATCACCGCGTTGGCACCGCAGAGCAAAGCTTCATCGCCCGCGAACGGAAACGGGTCCGTCCGGGCGAGCGAGAGCGCGACTGCGGAAGCGTCTCCGCTCATTTTTCGCATCCGGCGCACCGTCCAGACCGACGGGAAGGGCGGCCTGCAAGTCGAGGTTCAGGCACGCGTAACGAACGACGAGGTACAAGACCAGGAAACAGCGTCTTATGCCTACGAGTTGCTCGAACGCCTGGCTTCTCTTGCCGGCAAGAACACCGCACCCTCAGACAACAAGGCTCGGGAAGCTGTCTCACCGAGCACGGCAAAACCAAAGCCAATCAAGTCTCGCTCCACATCCGCCCCAGAAGGGAGTCCTGTTCACGCGGTCATCACCAAGATTGATCGCATGAAGACCCGTCAGGGCGACTCTCTTTTTCTCAAGGTGGATGTCGGCGGCGAGACGGTGCGGGTGTTCGGCCGTCCCGAAGAGCTGGCGGAGCGTCTGGAAGCGAGTGGTTATGACATTCCGGCGAGTGAGATCGAAGCTGGGATGGAACTCCATCTTCCCATACTGGTTTGTAAGGATCTCCAAGTCGATCGAGTCTACTTGAGGCGTATCAGGATCGCCATACGGATCGGACTTATGCAAACCGTTCAGGCTGTTTGGGTGATCGTAGGTGTGACTGATCCAGTGGAAATACTGCTGGTACTTTTGAACGTTGGTGGTCAAGTCGTCATTTGCAACCCCAGCGGTTGGCAGGCCGGTCCAGTCGATGTTGCCCGTGGTGCCCACGCCGTTGAAGGCCAGGGTTAGTTTGAAATTTGAAAGTAAGGGGTCGGTTTGAAACCTGTTCTGCCAGGCTACCAAGGAGGTCATGTCTGCGGAGTTGATCCTAAAAAACCGCAGTGTGGTGGCATCCGGCGGCGTGCGGTCGTGAGTTATAGGATCGGTGCATGGTGTGCCCGGTACCCATTCGGAGCCGTTGATGAAAAAGTCGTCCACCTGCGCTGCGGCGTACACATGGTATTCGCCGAGGAATAAGCCCTTCGTGACCCAGTTGATCAAACCGTACGCCAAGATCAAGTCGTGCGTCGGATACGGACTGCTGTCGAAGGTCTGGGTGAGATATTGCCTCCCGTCGCCCAGGGTATAGATCAGGGAGAGGGCACTACCAGAGGCGTCCGTGAGTAAGGGAGTAACGGAAGCCCCTGCCGGTAACGTTGTGAGAGGCGTGCCCTGATAGACGTAGGCGTTCGAGATGGTAATCGGGGTGGCGGTGTTCGCGTACCAGAAGACTGACGCCCCGGCAGAGGTAAAGCTAGCGCTATCCGTGCCGGTAGAGGTAATCACGTTTTTGTAGGGATAGGCGAACCCAAAGTCGTTGTTCGGATACATGTACCAGTTCAGCTGGCGCACCCCGAATGCTTGCTCATAGGAAGTCAGGATCGACATTCCCGGTAGCGAATAGATGTAACCACCATACGCGAAGATCACGCCCTGGTAGTAACCGAGGCAACTGCCATCGGACAACATTGCGGAAGTAATTCCTGCGGTGCTGACGGTCATGTCCAACACATCGTAAGGCGTGCCCAAATAATCGAGGATCTGCTTGATCGCAGGAAAATCCGACTCCGTCTTTCCATTGGTGACGACCAGCAACTTCATGTCGATCGTGGTTGTCGAACAGCCAGTCGGCGGGGGTGTGGGGATGCGGGCTTGCGTGGTTTGTTTTGCGGTCGTGAAGAGCAAGAAGGACGAGACAAGGGCTGCGGTGGAAATAGCACGAAAGCGATATGGCCGATTCATAATAATTGCTCCGTTAATTCGGGAATCGGGCCTGGACTTCAAAGCAAGGCTCGGCGAGCTGTGTACGCCTAGGCTTGCGCACGCCAGTCCAGCGGAGAAGGACGGTCTCCGACCCGGTAGCATCGCGCGTACAGGGAACCTGAGCCCGGGAAGTCGCACTCAAGCTAGCGCCCAGCAAGGGAGCCCGCAATCCGGTGATTGTTCCAATTGGCTCAATGGAAATCTCTGCCTACAAAAGGTTTAGTCGATCAAATTAGTCCATTGCATTATGGCCATTGACTCCCCCGCCAGCCTTTCCCTTCATTTCCCTGCAAGAGAACCACGAAGAAAAAATAAGGAGGAGGGAGCAAGGCCCAACTATGGTTGCGTCATGATCTCCATCATCTTATTTCGATTCTTCTTGACGCGTATATGCAATGTATATACACTATGATTGTGGACATTACACTAACGCTGCGGGGGCAGAGTTTTGAGTGGGATGCGGAAAAGGCTGCAAGTAATTTCGCGAAACATGGTGTGGCGTTCCCCGAAGCTTGTGAGGTTTTCTTCGACCCGTTCTTCCATCTGGTGGATGCCACAGCAGGAGAAGAAGTGCGGGAAGCGGCTATCGGCTATACGGAGAATGCGCGCCTTCTGTTTGTGGTGCATCTGATGCGTGCGGAGGAAACCATCCGAATCATTTCTGCACGGCCCGCCACAGCGGAAGAGAGGAAATTCTATGAGCGTGAATAAACGTTTAAAAAAGCGACTGCTAAAGGACCGTCCGATGACTTCGATAAGCATTCGGATGCCAGAAGACGTTCTTGACGATCTCAAGGAGATTGCGCCGGGACTCGGGTTCAGCGGTTATCAGGCCCTCATCCGTTTCTACATCGGCCAGTCTCTCCGGAAAGATCTCGCTCGGAAGGAAAGCGGTCCGGTTGCAATTATGGCGGAGAGTCTTCGCCGTCACGGCGTTTCCGATGCGGTCATTGAAGAGGCCGTCGCCGAGGCGATGACCAAGAACCCGTGACGCTTTTTCAGGGCTCACTCCGCGTACTTGTCGGCTCTCGTTTTTCTGCCTGGGTAGCTTTAATTCAATATGCCCTCGCCATACTTCGTTGATGGCGAGTGGTGCGGATTAAGTCTTTTCCCGAAGAGACACGGAACTCTCACCGGTGATCGCTCAGCTGAATCTCACTTTTGCGCAGGAACCCATCAGAGATGCTCAATGGCGCGCATTCCGCAACAGAAACCGCCTTGATTCTTCGCCTGAGAACTTCGCAGAGCTCATGACCGAGGTGGCTACGTTCCTTAAATCGGTCGTTACGGCGATCCATGTTGACACCCCGCTTAGTGGTCGCTAAGCCCCCCTTCCGGGCCCTGGTCCTGACACCCGCCTTCCTTTATTCAACTGGGAACCCCTGACGACGAGTTGTGCTACCAAAAATTTGTCTGATCCGGATCAGGTAGCGGCCGTTTCGAGCCGACTGTGAGGATTGATATTCCTGAGTCCCAGCTGCGGCCTAATTACGACGTCCGCTTCGGGCTCCGTTGCGGATTCGCGGCGAACACGCCAATGTCTGTTTCGCCGGAACGCAAAAAAATCCAGGAAATCCAAACCAGAGTATTTGCATGTTTGACAGACACTTATAGTAAGAGAATTAGGTACTCTTCAATGCCCCGGGGCGTCGAGAGACCCTCGATCGCCTTGCGGAGTCTGGCAAAGGCTTTAATCGCGTGTTCGGCATTGTTGTTATTCCAGGGGATTCCGTCATGGCTTAGAAAGGTGAACAGCTTGTCGCGGTCCTTATCCAATCGAGCTTTTAATTTCAAAGCCGCTGCGCTCAGATGCTCCATCTTGGAGATTCGCTTGTAAAAACGAGCGACATCAGCCAGATGCTTGCGCAGAAACCTACTCCTAAGGCCCCAGCGATCGGTCGTTTTCACGATGTTCTTAAAGAGTTCGGCAAACGTCGTCGCAATTCCCTTTACGCTATGATCGTATGGGTTGTCCAGGACCGCATCATTCAAGTGAAGTATGCACTTTTGCTGTGGGCACGGAATGGCATCGTAGGCCGCTCTGTCGGGTTTCCCGGTAGTATTCGGCCCCGCGCGTCTTGAACCGACGGACGACGATTTCGTCTATTCTGAAACCAAACAGCCTATTCAGGGTGTGAGTCACAGAACGCTGGGACACGCATAGCTCAATGATCTCAAAGATGGCGAATGCGGTGAGACTTCGGCCATACGTACTTCGCTCCCAGAATGCCGTCGGCCATGGCGTGAATGCTTGGCATGTTGGACACCAGAAAACTTGAAATCGATATTTCACTACAGAGCCGTGAACACCAAACCTGCTGAGCCTCAGGTCTTGAAGGCATTTGATTATCTTTCGAAACATCTGAGTCCCTTTCCTCTGGCAACGGGGGCAGGAAGGTAATGGCTCGCAGACCATCACTTTGCTGATGCGGATATTCCTTCTCGGTAGGGTTTGCCCTACTTGTTTGTCCCGTTTCAATTTCGCTTCGGTTCTGATGTAAATGTGGTCGCGTTGATAATCCCAGCGGGCAGCCCTGTTGACGATGTCGAACCCTTCAATGGAACTGCTGAATCTAGGCCAAATTGTCTCCTTGCGATCCACGTTGTTTGCGACCACGACCTCGATGCGATCTCGCGTTCCCGAATTCCCCTCGATATTTTCTTGAACTATTTGTCCAACCGCACCGGTAACTAGTTCCAACGCCGCGCAATCTTCCACGTTATAGCGGACGAGCTTTTCCTTCTCCAACCGAGCCCTTGTTTGTTCCCACTCTTGCCGCCAGATGATGGCCTGCAAACCAGAAGCTTCCTGCTCTGACCATTTGAACCGCAACCAGCCAGCAATTTCCTTTAGCCGATTCGAGTAGGTGGGGAAGTAGATTTGCCCGAAAATGACGGAAAGGAGGTTGATCGACGTTTCGAGTGCTTTCGACACACCAAGACCATCAGGAGGACCGGCATACCGTCGGATCGCTCGGGCCTTCAGCGAGTGGTGATATTTCTCTCGCTTGTCCCTCAGTGCTTTTGGGCGGTGCCGAGGTCGGAAGGTGTAAGAGAGTTGAGTACGGTGAAGATGCCTTTGCTGTTGAATTCGGCGCACGTCATCCGCGAAAGCTGAGATCTTCACCCGTAGACTTGCATAGTTGTCGCCATACAGAACCTTGCCGTAGTCAATTGTCCGGCCTAACCTCTCTGATAAAACCAGCGCATTAAATGTA